>Ga0116178_10004319_pt1 | contig 10479 bp, 10 predicted proteins | sample AD_STIC12_MetaG_FD_89880 | JGI IMG/M metagenome (GOLD analysis project Ga0116178, IMG submission 89880) | Active sludge microbial communities of municipal wastewater-treating anaerobic digesters from USA - AD_STIC12_MetaG | ecosystem: Engineered > Bioreactor > Anaerobic > Digestate | place: USA...
CGGCTTAACCTGACAAGAACAGACGAGAAACATTTTCCCAATGCGCCGGACGAAATTTCCAGAAACGACTTTAAGAAAGTGACATCGGACGAAAAAGTGGATCTCGATACGGAAATGGCCAATTTGTCGGAGAATCATTTAATGTACAATTTAACTGCGGAAATAGTGGCACGCAAATTCAAGGCGATCCGCAATGTTTTGAGTGAGACGAAATAATGGAATTCTTTACGGCTTTTAAAATTACAAGCAGCGGTCTGGCAGCGCAGCGCAAAAAAATGGATGTCATCACCGGCAATATCGCCAATGCTTCCACCACCAGCACGCCGGAAGGCGGGCCATATAAAAGAAAGGCAATTTCCTTTGCGGCCGACCCGATAGAAAAAGGATTTGATCGCGAGCTCAGAGAAGCAGTCAATGCAGTTAAAGTCGGGCAGGTGGTCGAAGACACCGACAACTTTAAAAAGGTTTTTGACCCGGCACATCCGGACGCGGATGCGGATGGTTTTGTAACCATGCCCAATGTCAATCTGATGCTGGAGATGACCGAACTCATTACTGCCTCGCGTGCTTATGAGGCAAACGCCTCAGCTTTTGATGCAGTCAAAAGTATGGCGCTCAAAGCAATAGAAATAGGTAAATAACTGCCGAACGTAAGGAGTCAAAGATATGACGGACGATTTAACAGTGCGGAGCTCTATTGAAAGACTAAAGCCACCGGGCATGATTGAACCACAAAAAACCGGGGGGGACAAAACACCCGGAGGGCTTTCCTTCGGGGCGGTTCTGAAAAACACCATTATGGAAATCAACAACCTCCAGAACGATGCAGACAAAGTTATCGCCAATGTTCAGCTTCAGGATGCAGGCTCTATTCATGAGGCGATGATTGCCCTGGAAAAAGCGGGAATCTCGTTCCAGGTTATGATGCAGGTGCGCAACAAGATTCTTGACGCCTACCATGAAGTCATGCGCATGCAAGTTTAGCAACCTCTTCATAGTGGGACAGGCATATGGATTCAATTATTCAATACTTAAATAAACTCTGGAGCGGCTTCGAGGCGCTGAGCTCAGGTAAAAAAATATCCGTCATCTTTGTTTTGGTTTTGACTATAGCCAGTATCTTCCTTCTGGTTTATCTGACGGCCCAGGCGGAATACCGCGTTTTATTTTCCAACCTTTCTCAGGAGGATGCGGGCAATATTATCGGCAAACTCAACGAAAAGAAAATTTCCTATCGGCTTTCCTCCTCCGGCACAGCCATATCAGTGCCGTCGGACAAGATTTCGGAACTGCGAGTGGAACTTGCCGCCGCGGGACTGCCCCAGGGAGGCGGTGTGGGATTTGAAATATTTGACAACAAGACGCTGGGAGCGACCGAATTCGAGCAACAGCTCAACTATCGGCGTGCCCTCCAGGGAGAGCTGGCCAGGACGATAAACGGACTGGACGAAATTCAGTCCAGCCGCGTGCATATTGCGCTTCCCAAAGATTCACTTTTCACGGATCAGCAGAAAAAAGCGACGGCGTCTGTTGCCATAAGGCTCAAGCCGGGTAAAAGCCTGCGCACCGCGCAGATAGAGGGTATTGTCAATTTGGTGGCCAGTTCCATCGAAGGTATGAATCCGGAGGATGTCATGGTGGTGGATTCTCGCGGAACGATCCTTTCCACCAGACAAAGTGAGAGCAAGCTGTCCAAGCTTACCGCGCAGCAGATCGACTTCCAGAGAAATATGGAAAAAGAACTTGCCGCACGCATACAAACGATGCTGGAAAATGTTGTCGGACAGGGGAAAGCGGCAGTCCGTGTCACGGCGGAGCTTGATTTTCGCGTTATGGAGAAAACGGAAGAGAGCTATGACCCGGAAGCGCAGGTTGTCAGGAGCACACAGAGAAATTCAGAGGTCGAAAACGCCGTAAGCCCCGCCGGCGCTGTGTCGGACAATCCCAAAAAGGAAAGGCTCGACGAAATAATCAATTATGAAATCAACAAAGTGGTCAGTAAAACCGTTATGCCGGTAGGAGAGACAAAGAAGCTCTCGATTGCCGTCCTGGTGGATGGAAGATACAAGAAAAATGAAAAAAATGAAGAGGTTTACGAGGCTTTGCCGAAAAATGAAATTGAAGCCCTGGAAGACCTGGTAAAAAAATCCGCCGGTATCAACCTGCAAAGGGGGGATCAGGTTGTCGTCACCAATATGCCTTTCAGGAAAGCGGGCGTCGAGGAAGTAGAGTCCGCATCTTTAAAGGAAAATATTGAAATGTTCTCGCCCGTGCTGAAGTATCTGGGAGTTTTTGCGCTGATCGCCTTTATTATAATGTTTGTTTTACGCCCCTTGCTCAAGAGTGTCGCCGCAGGCGCAAGAACGGCTCCGGCATTGCAGGGGGCGCCCGCGGGAGCTCCGGCCGGTGAGTACGCTGCACGGGCGACAGAAGAAGTTCTTCGTCAGGCGGGGGCTTATCAGCAGATGGGTGACACGGAGACAGCCAGGCAACTGGCCAAAGCGGATGCCAAACAGTTTGCCGAGATTTTGAGAAACTGGATCAAGTGAACAAGGTTGGTGCTGTAATAATCCAAGGTTTTTCGGGGTTGTAATGACTGGTGAAGAAAAAGCAGCGATACTTCTATTGTCGCTGGATGAAGATCTTGCGGCGGAAGTAATGAAAAATCTGACGCCGTCGGAAATAAGACGTCTGGGTAGAGAAATGGGGCGTGTGTCGAATATTCCCGCCGAAACGGTCAACTCAGTAGCCACGGAGTTTTGCACGATGGCCAAGGAAAAGGGCGGCACGATAATTGTTCGTGACGGAGCTCCCAAATCCCTGATGGTCAAAGCGCTTGGTGAAAAAGATGCAGAGACGATTATCAACGAGGTAGGAGTTGCGGCATTCGACAACCCGATCATTGACCGTCTGCACGAAATCGAGTCCAAAGTGCTGGCGGAGTTCACACGCACCGAACATCCGCAAACTATTGCCTTGATCCTCGTTCATCTCAAACCGGAAAAGGCGGCGGAAGTTCTGGAATATTTTTCGCCTGCTATTCAGTATGAAACGGCCAAACGTATGGCCACGCTCAAAAGCGTGCCGCGGGAATTTATCGAGGAAGTCGCCAAAACCCTGGACAAGGAACTCATCAGCGGCAACTCTAGTGATCTGCAGATGGGAGGCGTCCAGCTTATGGCCGACATACTCAACCGTATGAACCGTGCTACAGAAAGCGGGATTATGACGTCGCTTGAGGATTCAGATCCGGAGCTGGCCGCGCAAATACGAAATTATATGTTCAGTTTCGAAGATGTTTTAAAGCTTGACGACAAGTCTCTCCAGGAACTGATGAAGGATGTGAGCACGGAAGATCTTGCCAGGGCATTGAAAATAGTTGACGAGAGCCAGCGCGAGAAAATCTATAAGAACATCTCCAAACGCGGCGCCGAAATGCTCAAGGAAGAAATCGCTCTTATGCCGCCGATTCGGCTTTCAGAGGTGGAAGCAAGCCAAAGAAAGATTGTTGATACAACGAAAAGACTCGAATCTGAAGGCAGAATTGTAATTCTGCGCGGTGATGAGAAGGATGGATTCATATAAAAGAAATGTGATTAAAGCCGGGCAGATTATCGAATCAGGTAAGAGCGTGCCTTTGTCCGGTGCCGTGAAAAACGCCGTGCCCGCCGCCGGTCGAGGCAGGCAGCCGGGAAGACCGGATGCGGCAGGTGCTCGTGCCGATGAAACTAAAACTGTTCAGATGACCCAGGGAGAGCTGGCCAGACGTGAACAGGAAGCTTATCAAAGGGGTCACGCCGACGGAAGCAAAATCCAAAGTAAAGAAATAGACTCTAAAGTGGAAGTGCTTTTGGCCACTCTGAAAGCGCTGCCCGAGATCAGGAAAGACATTCTGGAAAAAGGTGAAGAACAGATATTGAAACTTGCCTTTGCCATTGCAGAAAAAATTATTCATCAGGAAGTGACCACGCGCAAAGATGTAATTGTCGGAGTTCTCAAAGAAGCACTGAAAAATGTTGCGGATACGGAAGGCATCAAAATACATCTGCATCCGCAGGATTTTCGTTACATGATGGAAATTAAGAAAGATTTTCTTCAGTCGTTTGACGGTATACGCAATATAGTCTTTGAAGAAGACGCTTCCGTGAAAAGAGGCGGCGTTGTTGCAGAAACCATGTTCGGAGAAGTAGATGCCCGGCTGGAAAGCCAGCTTAAGGAAATCAAGGCGGCGATGCTGCCGTCGAAGCACATCTGAAAGGGAACCGGATGAGTGAACCTGCCATCAACCTGTCCAGGTACGAAAACATTTTGAAGCGCGTAAATCCTATTCGCGTCAATGGCAAAGTGACCGAGATCATCGGCCTGATGGTTCAGGGTAACGGCCCGGCCGCTTCTATCGGTGAAGTATGTGGTATTGTGCCGGTCAACAGCGATGAGCCGGTGGAAGCGGAAGTAGTCGGCTTCAAAAACGGACGGGTTTTGCTCATGCCTTTGGAGAGTATCCAGGGACTGGGACCAGGCTGCAAGATTATTTCCATGGGACACAAGGCGGGTGTCGGCGTGGGGAAGCGTCTTTTGGGCCGGGTCATCAACGGTCTGGGTAACCCCATTGACAATAAAGGCCCGATACATCTGGAGGATGAATACCCGATTTATGCCGAACCGATCAATCCTCTGGATCGTGGCAGAATAAAAGTGCCCACGGATCTGGGCATACGTGCTTTGAACGGTATTCTCACCTGTGGCAAAGGACAGAGAATGGGGATCTTCGCCGGCTCCGGCGTCGGTAAAAGTGTGCTGATGGGCATGATTGCGCGCAACACAAAGGCGGATGTGAACGTCATCGGGTTGATCGGCGAACGCGGCAGAGAGGTGCGCGAGTTTCTCGAGGAAAATCTTGGTGAAGAAGGGCTGGCCAGATCTGTAGTGGTTGTCGCTGCCTCCGATATGCATCCGCTGATTCGCATGAGAGCTGCATATGTGGCTACGGCGGTGTCGGAATATTTTCGCGATCAGGGCAATGATGTTCTTCTAATGATCGACTCACTGACACGTTTCGCGATGGCGCAAAGGGAAGTCGGTTTGTCGGTGGGTGAACCGCCGACGACGAAAGGCTATACACCATCCGTTTTCAGCCTCTTGCCGAAGCTCCTGGAAAGATCCGGTATCGTCGAAGGGGTGGGCAGCATCACCGGCCTGTATACGGTCCTTGTGGAGGGAGATGACTTCAACGAGCCCATATCGGACGCGGCACGATCTATTCTCGACGGTCACATTTCTCTGTCACGCGCCCTGGCAAACAAAAATCATTATCCGGCCATCGATGTGCTGCAAAGCATCAGCCGCGTGATGATCGACATTGTTGATGCGGAGCATAAGGCAAAAGCCAACGATCTGATGAATATCATTGCCACTCATAAAAAGGCGGAAGATATTATCAATATCGGTGCATATGTAAAGGGATCTAATCCTGCGATTGATTACGCCATCAGGATGATGGACAGGGTCAACGCTTATTTGCGCCAGGACATCGGCGAGAAAATTGATTTCGCGCAGGCGAAAGAGCAGCTGCTGGCATTGTTTAAGGAATAGAGGGCATGTTTAAATTCAAGCTTCAGTCAGTGCTCGATTACCGGTTGAACATTGAGGAAAAAATTCTCAATGAATTTTCAGAGCTCAAACGAGAGCTCGACCGGCAAAAAGCAATGCTGGAGGAACTGAAAAGCGAAAGAGAAAGCATGGTCGCCGGTTTGCGCAATATGCAAAGCCAGACCATAAAAGCACACGACATCTCATCCATTCTCGTCTATGTAGATCGCCTGCGCGAAAGCGAAAAACAACAAAAACAGGTAATCCAGCAAATAATGGAAGCGGTCGATAAAAAGAGACAAGAACTGGTCGAGGCGGTTAAAAACAGAAAAATAATGGAAAATCTGAAAGATAAACAGAAGGAAGAATACATTAAAGATGTCAATGATACTGAACAAAAGGATTCTGATGAGATGTCCGTTCTGAAATTTGGCGGGAGAGAAAAATGAAAAGGATAATAATTTCTGTTCAGATACTGCTGGCTGTTTTTATTCTGGTGAAGGTGGCCGGTGTGTCGGGAATATTTGAGAAGGGGGATTTCTTTACCGGGGCGGCATCATTTACCAGGCAGGCGCAGGCCGAGCCGCAGGTAACCGTCGCCCAGGCGGCACAGACACAGGAGATGAACCTTCCTGATGAGATGCCTGCGCCTCCGAAAGATGCCATGAAAGATATTCTTGCCGAGCAAAGGGATCTTGCCAAGGCTCTTGCCTCCAGAAAAGCGGAGCTTGACGAGCGCGAAAACCTCCTGCGTGCCGAAGAACAGAGACTGCTGGCGTTACGCCGGGACATCGTTGAAAAGATGAATATCCTGAAGGCGCAGGAGGAGAAACTTGCCGCGGAACTCGACCAGGTGCGCGAGGATAATATTAAAAGATTTAAAGAAATGGCCAAAGTTTACGAAAGCACTCCTCCTGCGAAGGCAGGTCCCATGATGGAAAAGCTTGACACGAAAACTGCCGCCGGTATCACAATGAATATGAAAAAAGACAAGGCCGGTGCTCTATGGGCTTTCCTCACACCGGCCAAGGCGGTGGAGATAACAAAAGAGATAACCAGAGCCGGCGGCTCAAAAAGCGAATAACGGCGATAAATAAGCTTAAAACGGCACATTCCACTGCGTTTGTTCAAATGCGGAAGTTGCCCAAGATGTGAACAGATATATTGCCTTGAAGACGACTCTCGGGTCGTCTTTTTTTACTCACCTGGAGGTATCTTCTGCATATTCAATTTCCCCCTGCCAGGGAAAATATTTCCCCTGAAACAGGAGTTTTTTGCCTGCCGACAGATCCTGGATAGAATTTCAGAATAGTTATGTAATTGATATTATTATGTAATGCGAGCATTATTGCTTTTGGCATGCCCCTTGCTCTTAAGCTTGTTAAAATTGTGCAGAGGCGCGTATGGAAATTATGACAGGTTCGGCAAATATTTTGGTGACACAGTTATCCCTGGAGGTGCTGACGCAATCGCCCGGTTTATCGGGTAAGACGGAGTCCTCAGGTCTTGCCGGAAACGGCGGAGATGCCTTTTGTCATGACTTTGAAGGAGTTCTATTGCAGGCGCTGCTGCAAAGTGCAGAGGCATTTCCCGATTTATCCAGACATGATGCTCCGGAAGGAGTTATCCAGTCGGAAGACGATTCCATGGCTTTTACCACTGACGAACTAAAGGAAAAACACAACCAGGGGATGGTATTTGCACCCATCCCATTGCCGGTCGATCAGGCTTCCCCGGCGGTGGTGACGAAGGAAGAAGAAATACAAAGTTCAAATCAAAACATGAACAACCGGGCGGGTGTTTATCATAACGAGCAGGATTCTAAAGGTCGGACGGACAACATGTCTCCGGGGCCCGCCCAGGTGGTGCGGGAATTGAGCGAAGCACTAAAAGGGAATCCAAAAGAAGGGAAATTATCATTTACCCACCCCGCCTCGGCAGATATGACTGAAAAAAACATTCAGTCTCCGGCATCGGTTCTTGCACAGGCAAAAGAAGTTATGTCCCAACAGGCCAAAGACAGCAGCCGTCAGAAAGTATCGATGGAGCAGGCAGATGACGAGGTGCGCCGGATGACCGATGTTTGGCACAAAAATGGCGCACCTGCCCGTGAAGGTCTGAAGACGGAGTTCGCCGCCCATGTTTCAGAATCACAGCTTGATGAGGGGCCGGCCGGTGGTGGGCAGAGGGAAAACAACAATGGTCTTGAATTGCGGCAAATAAATCCAAATTTGCAGCAGATACAAGCGCAGGCCGGAAAAACATCTCAGGCGGAAAATGCTCCGGCCAAGCCCGGAAGAGCTGGCGGGGCAATAATGCCGGGGACAGGTGAAGTTCCGCATACGGAAGATTATGAACAAGTCATGCAGACGGAAAAAGTCTCTTCAGGTCTTCGTATTAATAGTTTGTACCCATCAACGGAAGGCTCTCCAAAGATATTGAGCGATGGCCGCGAAGACGAAGCCACAGTCATAATAAAACAGAACTCCGCCAAAGCTGATTCGACTCATCAGACAGAAAATAAAGTATTTACCGAAATCAGTGATCAGCCGAGACAGGACGGCCATTTCAAATCGTTTGCGCAAAACGGTGAAGCCCTGCCCGCACAGGGTAAAGCCAGGGGGGCTGCTTCGGAGAGGGTGCCGGCCGGTGGAAAAATCGAGGTGCAACTCCCCAATGCCACGATGTCCTTTGCGTCCGCGCAGAAGATGAGCGATGGTGATATTTCTCCGGCACAGATTATCGAGCGTATCAGCGCGCGTTTTATCGAAATCGCGGATAAGGAAGGGGGCAGGGTGAAAATAAATCTTTCCCCCCCGACTCTCGGAAATCTGGAAATGGATGTCATGTTACGAAACGGGACTCTGAAAGTTGTGCTCATTGCCGAAAACAGAGACGTCCATCATACGCTTAGCGCCAATATGGAATCGTTAAGAGGGGCGCTGCAAAACCATGGGTTGATTATCGAGCGGTGCGAGGTGATGTTGCAGGACCGCCACGAGCAATACCAACAGGGCTTCAATCAGCAGCAGGCATTCGGACGTGATCAGTCGGGAAGGCATGAGAATAATACCGTCATCGTCTCTGAGCGGGAAAGCAAAGAGGCAAACCACGTTGCCGCACAGAAAATGAACCGACTGGCATGGAACACAGGGAAGATAAGTTTATTTGCTTAAAAGGAGAAAAATATGATCTCAGGAATCCAGGAAACAACAGCGGGCGGTTATGCGGGCGCGTCAAAAAGAGTAGATAACACACTGGGTAAAGACGCTTTTTTAAAAATGCTGATTGCCCAGCTGCGCCATCAGGATCCGTTGAACCCCATGGACGGCACTGCGTTTGTGGCCCAGCTGGCTCAGTTCAGCTCGCTGGAGCAATTAACCAATCTCAATCAAACAATGGGAGCCCTGCCGGAATATTTAAACCAGTTCAGCAGTGCGCAAATGGCCAACCTGATCGGCAATGATGCGGTGGTAAAGGGCAATTCCATCACGGTGAGCAGTTCCGCCACGAACATTGTCTATCGCCTGCCTGCCGACATTCAAAACGGCACGATAAGAATTTATAATGCCAACGGTATGCAGGTCGATACGATAAAACTCGCGCCGCAAAAAGCCGGGGCACAAAGCATTCTCTGGAATTCGGGATCGCAGCCTCCCGGAAATTATACCTGGGAAATTACTGCATCGGACGCCAGGGGAGGTACGGTGGTTCCTGAACAGATGCTCTACGGGAGGATTCAGGGAGTGTCTTTCAAAAACGGTAAGCCCTACCTGACGGTGAACGGTCAGGAAGTGGCATTTTCGAACGTCGTTTCAATAACCAAAGTAGACAATTAACAAAAATTTGACATAGAGGAGGAATATTATGGGCAGCGCATTATGGGCGGGAATATCAGGTTTGAATGCCAGCGCCAAGCAGCTGGACGTTGTGGCCAACAATCTGGCCAACGTCAACACACTGGGTTTTAAAGGAGACATGACTTTTTTCGCGGACGTGTTGAGCTCGAGCATTTCCGGCGGGTCATCCGGAACACTGCAGGTCGGCCGCGGCGTGGCGGTAGCGGAGGTCCAGACATCTTTTGCCTCCGGTTCTTTTGAAACCACGGGAAACGCGACGGATGCCGCCATCGACGGTGACGGCTTTTTCATGGTCAACGACAATGAGGGTGCAACCTACTATACAAGAGCAGGTGCGTTTCATCTCAATGCCAATGGAGTGCTCGTCGATATCAATGGTTATTATCTGCAGGGTCAGATGTTTCGTGAAGACGGATCATTGAGCGCGCTGGGAAACATTACACTTACTGGTCTGCAGTCGGAGCCGCAGATGACGACAACTTATTCCCTGGGTGCCAATCTCAATTCACAAGCGGCTGTAAATGATACCTACACCACAACACAGTCCATTTACGATTCGCTCGGCGCAGTGCATACCTTTGAAACGGTATTTACGAAAACAGCCAACAATACATGGACTGCAACATTTTTACTTGATGGCACCGCGGTGACGTCGCCGGCCTCTGTGCTCTTTGAGTTCGACAGCGGAGGTGCGATGACCGCTCCAACCGATGATGTGGAAATTACGATGCCGGCACTGGGTACCGGTGCAACATTTGGTACAGTCACCTGGGACTTAACCAGTCCGCAGGCACTTGCCATTACGCAGTATGCATCCGCATCGGTCATCAGAGCCACCACGGCTGATGGCTACACCTCAGGTAACTTGAAGTCTCTGGCCATCGACCCGGCCGGTATAATCAGCGGGTTTTTCACCAACGGCCAGACATCCGAGCTTGCTCAGATTATTCTGGCATCCTTTCCCAATCCCTGGGCTCTTAATAAATTGGGTTCAAACCTGTTTGGTGAAACAGTCATGTCCGGCTCGTCC
>Ga0116178_10004329_pt1 | contig 10463 bp, 10 predicted proteins | sample AD_STIC12_MetaG_FD_89880 | JGI IMG/M metagenome (GOLD analysis project Ga0116178, IMG submission 89880) | Active sludge microbial communities of municipal wastewater-treating anaerobic digesters from USA - AD_STIC12_MetaG | ecosystem: Engineered > Bioreactor > Anaerobic > Digestate | place: USA...
ATGATGTTGTGGAGCGGACTCGTTCTGCTTGTTTTTGGAACCCTGTGGATCGTTAACAACGACAACGCTTATCTAAAGGCCGCTCGATTAGGCGGTGATTATCTAACAAGTCACCAACACGACGACGGATCTTTTGATTATCAATACAATCCTGTAACAGGAAAAAAATCTTCTACTTACAACATACTTCGACACGCAGGGACTACTTATTCTCTCCTTGAGTTATATGAAGCAACGGGTAACAAAAAATATATAAACGCAGCTGAACGTGCTTTGCTTTATCTTGAAAACAGCACGATGGTTTGTCCAGACATGAATGACGCTCTGTGTATTGAAGAGAAAAATGAAATAAAATTAGGAGGAAATGCTTTGGCGATACTTGCCCTTTCAAAATACATTTCTCTTACTAACTCTCTAAACGAACAACATCACTATCTTCCACTTGCTCAAAAACTCGCGCTCTTTATTATCAACACTCAGGCACAAAATGGAGAATTCAAGAAGCACTTATTAAAAGCAGATACCGGAGAGCCGACCTCGTTTGTATCAGAGTATTATCCTGGAGAGGCTATTTTCGCACTTACGCGCCTTTACAAAATAGACGGAGATACTCGTTGGATTGAATCAGCACACATAGGAGCTTTATGGCTCATTGAAGTTCGTGATGGAGAAGTTTCAGAAGATATTCTCAATCATGATCACTGGCTTTTATATGGACTTAATGAGTTATATACGCATAGACCTGAAGAAATATATCTCTCTCATGCGAAAAAAATTGTAAAATCAATAGTTGCAAAGCAACATGTAAATAAAAAAGACGACAAGAAAGAATGGAACGGTGGTTTTTATAACCCTCCTCGTTCAACACCAACTGCAACACGAGCGGAAGGTCTTGGTGCCGCATATTGGCTGTTTACTAACGCAGGAGATACAGGACAAGCACACTTAGCTCTGGAAGCAATGCGCAATGCAATTGAATTTCAACTGCGAACTCAAATGACAGCGCATCAAGCAAAGAAACTGGGAGCTCACAAAGATGGTATAGGAGGATTTTTTGAGAGTTTGGATAGTTACAACATTCGCATTGATTATGTTCAACACAACATATCCGCATTGTTGGCTTTTGATCTAATAACGAAATCTAAAACTAAATAGTTATTTAACTTTTTATAGGTCTTTCTGAAATCTTCAAGATGACATTAAAATCGTCATCTTTTTCGGTTTTATTTCTTCTTTCAAAATTACAACTGATGCATCGATGAACTATCATGTAATCTCTCCCTCGAAGCTCTATTCCTACAGGTTCCATAAGACCTCCACAAGATTCTTGCCTGTCTCCAGGATTAATATCAACGTGCTTACTCCACAAACATTTAGGACAATGATTCGTATATCCATTCCCGCGCACAAAAAATCCGCACTGTTCGCATTCGAAATCCTCTTTCTTTCTCTGAAATCGTTTGTGTAAATTCATAAAACAAAGTAGCGGGCGCCACGCGCGCCCGCCTCACACAAGTTCCTTGAGGGCTCTAAATACATCTTCCCATTTGAGCCCCCATTTTCTCTCCAGAACATAAACTGTTCGCAAAGAAGCCGCAAACAACTCTGGAGATAAATCCCTCTTGACTAACTCCCTCTGAACTATCTTAGCTTCTGCAGATAGTCCAGGAGGAATACAGAATCTTAAAATCTTGGCTTCCGTTTCCATTGTAGCCTCCTCCCTATAATTTATCTGTTTTCAACTATACAGGAAAATAGAGCTGAAGTCAATAACCTTAACCGCTTCTATGAAAATTTTGACTTCCCTATATTAGCAATTCTATTTTTAGCAACCTCTTTAATAAGATCCTTCAGGGTGAACTCAAATCCTGAAAATTTTTCGTCATTAGCTGTAACAAAACCGCTCTCTTTAAGCTTAAGGATTATAAACTCTGATTCTGAAACTATATAATTCGGAGGAATAGAGTATTTATCAACTACTTCTTCTATTCCTTTTATAAGTTTCGCCAAACGACCCTCCAAACCCTCTTTTTCTTTCTCCCCTTGAGGGGTTGATATTTCTCTAACTACATCCCCTTCTTCTTCTCTAACTCCTTCATCGTTATAAAATTGTTCTTTTATCATATTTATTATATTTAAAATAATAAATTAAATTATACCTTCTTATCTACACCTTTAGCAACTATTCCGTGAGAGAGCAAAATTGCCTCAAATTCTTCCTGTTCTAAAGTTTCTTTTTCAAGAAGGTGCGCAACTATCGCATCCAATGCAGGGCGGTGCTTTTTGAGTACCTCGGTTGCCTCTTCAAGTGCTTTCTCCACAAACGACTTCACCTCTTCGTCAATTGTTGCTGCTATTTTCTCTGAATATTCTTTTCCTTCCACTATCATACCTCCTGCTGTTGCATGAACGCCGTCATCGTGAAATGCCACAGGTCCGATTTTTGATGACATGCCATAGCGAGCAACCATGTCGCGAGCAAGCGCTGATGCTATCTGCAAATCACTTGAAGGTCCTGTTGTTATGTCACCAAAGATTTCTTGTTCTGCTGCATACCCCCCCAAAATCATTGCCAGACGATCAACAAAACTTTTCTTTGATAGCAATCGTTTTTCTTCTAGAGGTAACGACAGTGTGTACCCACCTGCATGTCCTCTGGCAATAATAGACACTTTGTGCACAGGGTCGGCGTTTGGAAGAACTGATGCAACTAATGCATGTCCTGCCTCGTGATATGCCGTTATATTTTTTTCGTGATCTGAGAGAATATGACTTTTGCGTTCAGGCCCTAACATTACTTTTTCAATAGATCGAATGAGATCATACTGAGAAACTTTCAAACGATTTTCGCGAGCAGCCAAAATCGCTGCTTCATTCGTCAGCGACTGCAAATCAGCGCCTGAAAATCCCGGGGTACGCTCAGCTATAACCTTCAAGTTAACATCTTCAGCAAGTGGTTTTTCCTTTGAATGCACCGCCAAAATTGCCTCACGTTCAGAGCGATCTGGTAAATCCAAACGAACGCGCCTATCAAATCGTCCTGGGCGCAATAACGCAGGGTCTAATACATCCGGCCTGTTTGTTGCAGCCATCACTATCACACTTTCATTTGGTTCAAACCCGTCCATCTCAACAAGAATCTGATTAAGAGTTTGCTCTCGCTCATCATTTCCACCACCGAGTCCTGCTCCTCGCACACGTCCAACTGCATCTATTTCATCTATAAAAATAATTGCGGGAGCCGCTTTCTTCACCGTTTGAAACAAATCTCGCACGCGTGATGCTCCAACACCCACAAACATCTCTACAAATTCAGAACCTGAAATTGAGAAAAATGGAACATTCGCTTCTCCTGCAACAGCACGCGCCAAAAGAGTTTTTCCTGTTCCAGGAGATCCCATCAACAACACTCCCTTGGGAATCTGAGCGCCAATTTTGAGAAATTTTTTGGGATTTTTAAGAAAATCTACTATTTCAAGAAGTTCTTCTTTCGCCTCTTTGACGCCGGCAACATCTTTAAATGTAACTTTCGTTTTATCTTTTGGATCAAAAAACCGAGCTCTTGACTGGCCGAAATTCAGCGCCTGCATACCAGCGCCTTTTACTTGTCGAGAAAGCATCCAGATAAAAAAGATTATAAATCCTAAAGGAAGAATGATTGGAGCTAGCGTCAAAACCCAGTACCAAAACCCCGACTCACTTTCAACTACAATAGATGTGCTTGCAAGCTGTTCCGCAGTAATTCCATAAGACGCAAACATCTCGGGAAGAGATGTATTCATCTCTTTGACTGAGCGCTTCTTCGTTTCATCGCGATACGTTATTTTTAACTTATTGCCAGAAACGGAAATAGTTTCTACATTGCCCACAGCAACATCTTGCATAAGCTCAGACACAGGAATCTCTTCTAACTTCTGAACCTCAGAAATACCTGAGTAAACTAGCGACAATAGAAAGAAAAGAAGTATTGTAAGTACGACATTTGTCCAAAACGATTGCTTTGTAGGCATACGCATATTGGGTACGTTTGGTTTTCGTCCTTTTTTTGGAGTTGTTTCAGTCATACAAAGTACAGTATATAGTTGGTTTCCAAAAGATGAAAGTAAATTTATAGCCCGCGACAACCCTGGGGGTTGTCGCGGGCGTACTCTCATTTTTGAGAATTTTCATCTTCTTCGTCGGTGGATTCTTCACCGACAAAGAAAAGTGCAATGCCAGCCCCTATTGCCATTAGGGCAAGCACCCAAGAAGCGCCGTACACGAACACCCAAAAGCTGTCCGTACCGACCCTTGAGATATGCAATAGTGCAGAGACCAACCACGCAATTACCCCGATAGGGTATGACAACTTAAAGGCCGGCAGATGCTCCCACTTGAGTTTCAAGGTAACACCAACCACAACTGCAAATGAGATTCCGATTCCGAGCGTTCCGAGATAAATCAAAAATGCCCTTTCCATTTTTTCCTCCTTTTGTTTGTTGTGAACACAAATCCCTTTGAGGACCATACGCGTACATCCCCAAAAAGTCAACGATGCGCTATAGTGGAATTATGAAACTTATACAAAACAAAAAAGCACTACGCGACTATTCCATTCTTGAATCTTTTGAAGCAGGCATGGTTCTTTCAGGGTACGAAGTAAAATCGTTGCGATCAGGGCTCGGAGAGCTTACTGGGTCATATGTAGTCATTAGGGATAACGAAGCATTTTTAGTGGGCGCAACCATTCCACCATATCAGCCAAATAATACTCCAAAAGAATACGAACCAGATCGTACGCGTAAATTACTTCTCTCAAAAAAAGAAATACTTCATTTGTACAACTATGGAGAAAAAAAGGGATTGACAATAGTGCCTATTTCGGTGTATAATAAAAAACACAAGCTAAAAATTGATATAGCTCTTGTTCGTGGAAAGAAAAAACATGATAAACGTGAGACAATAAAGAGGCGCGAAGCTGACCGCGATATCAGACGTTCATTGAAAACCAAATAACGTAGGCATTCGCTGAATTTTCTTGTATGTGAGATAAATCTACACAATAGGTTGATCACGAGAAAATTCAGGGGATGCCTCGTTTCGACAATGTGATGATTGTCGTGCGTGCGTTGTGGAAGGGTGTTGTCTTCCTTAAAACGACACAAACATAACTGCAAAATCAGCAGTACTCAGTCCGTACTTTACAGCACGTGACTTCGCGGTCGCTCTTGCTTAAAGACGCCTTCGCGACATCTTGTTCGCTTATGATCGTTCAGCGGATTAAGGTGTAAACCACTTCGATCTTACGTTCTGCGGATGTTCTGCCACAGTTCGGACAATAATCAGAACTGGCTCGGTATCGTTTTGCTCATCTTTTAGATACCTTGTAAGAATTCAAGACGAAGCTATACAACGTAGAATCGCACAACTTCGCATATTGGACGGCGGGTCAAACCGCCCATCTCCACACAAAATTTAAGAACGCCCTCGTGGCGTTTTTATGTTTCTTCTTCCAGTTTTTATATCAATACATCTTAAAAGATTTTATATTTTCTTTATCTATAATTGATAAGTTGAGATGAGTAGGAAAACCACTACTAACTATCAAATTAACAAAAACGGTATTTGAGATTTATTTAATCTTCTCTCTGTACGATGAACCGCGGAACAGTTCATTGACAACAGAAAGGATTACAAACTCTCGTAGCACCCAACCGGCCCTTCAGGCCAGAAAGGAAAAAGCCATGAACTACAAAATTATCATCATCGGCATTCTCACAATTTTCGCAGGCACTATCGCGCTTCTTGCACTCCCGACAGACAAAGCTGTTACTCCCGTTTATGACCTCTCAGAACTTCCTGTATATGAGAATTACGCCTCTGCCTCCTCCTCAATATTTGGTAACAACATCCTCTTCTCAATTCCGATTGGCAAAGACGGGATTACTTATGATGGACTCGGCTACGAACAGATTCCTTGGGGACCATCTGCACTCAAAATTGACGCCGAGGGCGACTTTTGGATTGCCGACGCCGCCGCACACCGACTTCTTGAATACGACAAGTTTGGAAACCAGCTCTCTATTGTGGATCTATCGAACTCAGAGATCGTTAGCATCCATGACTTCGCTTTAGTTGGCGATGAGATTGCTGTTCTAGACCTTTCGAACAACGAACCTGCGATAGTGTGGGTAGATTACTCAGGCAACATCTCCAAGCGCGCGTTCATTCCTTACGGCAGCTCTCAAATGTTTACTAAACTCTTCACCGATGCAGTTGGCAATCTGGTTGTGGAGATAGATGGCGGCGCTAAGTATGCTCTTGTCGGCCGTACTGATGACTCTCGTGTTACGGTTGGAAAGAGCATCCAGCCACCTGCTCGCATCAATCAGATCTCAGATGATACCCGTATTGAAGTTACAGACGGATCCACGAAACGTGTCGAGAATTTTCAAAACGACACTTACGGTAGTGTACTCTTCCTGCTATCGCGAAATGGTAGCATCTTTGCAGAAACAGTCGAGACATATACAAGACCGGATTATTCGTTTGATGTGGACACCATCATCCACCGGTACGATAGCAAACTGCGCCCAAACGGCGTTGCCCGTATACCGTCAGATAAAGAATTCGTCTTCATCAATAGTCCATTTACAATCTCTTCCGACGATTCTATCTTCTATCTTCTCGGCGCCAAAGATGCTGTATATGTATTAAAACTCCGCTTTTTCCGTGAACTGCCTAACGTGCTTCCACAAGGACCTCCTCCAGTATCCGCATCTGGGATACTGGACGATATTTCTCGTAGGGGGCTCTCTGAGTCACCCACGAGTTGTGTTAGAAGGTCTACCATGATGGATCGCGCGTGGGCATATCGTAGCAACGAGATTTATCTAAAATCCGCAAACATATCCGGTTCGTGTCCGGGGCGCTCCCGTCCGCACTATCTCTCGACACCAAAGTATTACTTTAGCGTCTCGTATGATTGGGGTGGGTTTGATACTGTCGATCTTTTCAATTACTCGATGGGTATCGGACGACAGGCAGGTGATATCAACTCCTCGATCGAATCATGTTCACGTGGAGTAGATTGTTCTGGTTTTGTAAGTCGAGTGTGGGGGCTCTCGTCAAAATACTCGACGACAACCCTCCCTAGTATTTCTACCCGCCTGAGTTCCCGAAAAAATCTCCTCCAAGGTGACATTGCGAACAAATCTGGTGTTCACACTGCGGTGTTCTACTCAACCTCGGGAGATAGTGGTGCGTATTGGTACGAGTCCACTACCTACAACAATCTGGACAAGGTCTCGCTTATATACCATCCGTGGTCATATTTCGAAGGTAATGGGTATAAATACTACCGCTACAACAACGCCTGTCCTTAATCCTTTCTGTTTTTATCCTCCTATTGCTTCTCGCGAAGGAGACCCCGCCCAACGGCTTTGCCGTTGGGCGGTTTTTCTTTTCAAAACATCGAAAGTCAAAAGCTAAATCGTGCAGTGGAAACAACTTTAGATACTGAACAATCAGTAGATGCGATCCTTTATCATTCGTAACACATCAATACATTTTAGAAACCACGAAGATTTCGTATGAACAAGAAGTGGAGGTTGTGAAAAAGTTTAGCTTTCTTCGTAAACCTTACCTTATCATAAATTAATTGAAAAAACCGAAATCTGTAGTACTATCAGGGCATTAGTAGATTTTTAGCACACACTTGAGTAATCCGCGAGACAAAGGAAATATCCGTATTAACGAGGGAATTCGTGCTTCCGAGCTTCGAGTAATCGGAGCCGATGGCGAAAATCTCGGAGTACTTTCATGTGAGGAAGCTCTAGCTAAAGCTCGCGAGCTTGAATTAGATCTTGTAGAAATCTCACCAAATGCTGTTCCTCCTGTTGCAAAAATAATTGAATTTGGAAAATATCTTTACGAACAAAAGAAAAAAGCACGTGAAAATAAAGCTAAATCTCATCAGACAGAAACAAAGAGCATTCAAATTAAAATAGGGACTTCAGACCACTCAATGGGAATTAAAGCTAAACAGGCATCTAGCTGGTTGTCTGAAGGTCATCGCGTTAAGTTTGAGCTCTACTTGAAGGGACGAACAAAATATTTGCAGGAAGCATTTCTACGCGAGCGCATGGAAAGATTTCTTAAGCTACTATCTGCGGAACACAAAATCGCGGAACCACCAGCAAAAACCCCAAAAGGAATGTCTATGGTTTTGGAACGAAAATAATAATTTGTTCTTCCTTCTATACTCCCATATATTTCCTTGCAAAAGTAAGCTCTTCTCTTGCAAAACGGTAAAAAAAGGGTATTATAAAAAAGCCCTTTTGGGCTCATTTTTATGAAAACAAATAAGGCATACAGCAAACGACTTCGTGTTACTAAGTCTGGAAAAATCCTGCGTCGCAAAGCAGGGGGCAATCACTACAACGCTAAAGAGTCCCGTTCAACTCAGCTTGCCCGTAAACGGAACATAAAGATTGCACTATCAAAAAAAGTACGAGAACGTTTCTTGCCAAGCAAATAATCTTTGAACATAAATTGATTTTTTATCCATTACCACAAACATTCACTTTCTTCTAATCTATGACACGAGTCAAACGAGGAAAAATTTCAATAAAGCGTCGTCGTAATGTTCTCTCACAAACAAAAGGTTTTCGCAATGCCCGTAAATCAAAAGAACGCCAGGCTAGAGAGGCGCTTTTCCACGCAGGAGCTTATGCTTTTGCTCACCGTCGAGACAAGAAAAATGATTTCAGAAAACTTTGGAATACTCGTATATCTGCAGCACTTGCTCCTCACAATATCTCATATAGCAAATTTATCGGTCTTGTACATAAAAAAGGAATAGTTCTCAACCGCAAAATGATTTCTGAAATTGCTAACGACCATCCAAAGACTTTTGATCGAATCGTCTCACAAGTTATCTCTTAAAAATTCCCCTAACGGGGAATTTTTAAATAAGAAAGTGATTTGCAGTTAGTGTAGATTTTGCAAATCTCTAAATCTTAATTAACGTATTACTTGCCTACCCTTGCGCTATCCTGCTAATAAAAACTCGGGTTGTGCTATCCATGAATATCTTCTCCTTCTTCCACCGCACGATAACTATAAGTCATCTTATTTATAGCCTTATCACGTTTAATCAGTTCAATGATTTTTTCTACTAATCTTTTTGGGTTAGAATCAAACACCACTTTGTCGTAAGTTCTATTGCTCCGCTCTAGAATCGTCTTTATCGTCTCGTCAGTAGTCCAATCTCCTTCCAATACTCCTATAGGTTTATTGTCTTCAAACACGGTAGTAAACTCATGAATGGTACCAATTCGTCCACATCCAAATAACGCAGCGTCCGAAGAACGCGTTAAAATCAAATCACGTCCAGAGTAACCAAATCCTGTGTACACTATAAGATCCATATAGTCTACTGGAAGACGGAAGGCTTCAACGTGCTCACGTTCTGAAGCCGCCGGCGAAAAACCTATAGACGTACCTTCTGCTTCTTTTGCTCCTATCGCTGCCCACAATGGAAATCCCGTCGTTGCACCAGTAACAATCGTAGCGTCATGGCGTGCTATCTCACGTCCCAACTCCTTTGCCAATTCATACGCATGAGGACCACAGTGTGAAGTTTCTGCTGCACCTGAAACACAGATTTTTATTTCATTGAGTTTGTTTCTTTTATAATTCATAACTTGATTTTAGTATACAAGCTATATTTAAAATTCAAAACAATTTTTCCCACTTGCGTTATGATAACTCAACCACCTGTCCTGACTTAGGAACAATCGCGTCTACGCCAAAATAATCTCGCAAACGTTGGGCAAAAAATTGCTGACCTTTAGGTTCCCCCATAACCACAAATACACGCTTAAGAGATGAGCTTGTAGAAGATACGAATCTCATAAGACCGTTTAGATCTCGATGTCCTGAATATCCAGATACAGAAACTATACGTGCGCGCACCGGTACAGAGTCATTTCCTATGAGCACTTCTTTTGCGCCATCTGCAAGCTGTCGTCCCAAACTTCCAGGCACCTGATATCCTACAATAAGAAGAGTGCTATTTGGATCCGCAAGGTGCTCTTTCTCATGCCGAATAATGCGCCCGCCAACAGACATTCCTGATCCAGCGATAATAACCTTCGGACCTGGTAAAGTTCCTATATTTTTTGATTCCTCGTCAGAAGCAACTACGCGAAGACCTTTAAAATCAAAAATATCATCATCTTTTTCCATTACTTTTCGAACCGAGTCGTTATATTCTGTCTTTGCTGCTCTGTAAATTTCTGTTACCTTCGCGCCAAGTGGGGAATCCAAAAACACTGGAACCTCAGGAATACGACCTTTTTCAACAAGCATATTTATTTCATACAAAATATTTTGTGTCCGCTCAATCGAAAATGTTGGTATCAGAAGTGTACCATTACGCGCTACTGTGCGTTCAATAACATCTTCTAGTTGTCCTATAC
>Ga0116178_10004331_pt1 | contig 10461 bp, 11 predicted proteins | sample AD_STIC12_MetaG_FD_89880 | JGI IMG/M metagenome (GOLD analysis project Ga0116178, IMG submission 89880) | Active sludge microbial communities of municipal wastewater-treating anaerobic digesters from USA - AD_STIC12_MetaG | ecosystem: Engineered > Bioreactor > Anaerobic > Digestate | place: USA...
TTCTTCTTCCGGGGTCATGCCCGGACGAATTTCGGGCCAACTGCCAAAAGGAATCTTCAAAAGCTCCTCTTGAACACCGACCCTCATCCCCTTACGAGGGGTCTTGGTTTTTTTCTGGCCACCACGTCGGCCAAGAATCGAACAAACTGCCCTGTAATGTTGGCGAAATTGATCGCCAACAAAGCCCCAATCTTTCACCACCTGAAACACCACAGTGGTAAAAAGTTGGCTCCGTTCAACCGGGTCACACCCGCGGAGCCGCGAGGAAACTTCATTAGCCAGCTGATAATCCAAACGACCAATTTCTAATTCAACTCTCTTAACCACTTCCTTTCTCCTTATTTAAAATCCAAAAGAACCATATTAACAACCTAATATAGCACAGAATAAAATTTTAGTCAAGATCTAATATTGGTGATAAAAAATTCTTATATCTTCGGATCGCCGACTAAATCACTAACTTCGAAAGTCTCAAATTCTTCAGGTAATTTACCAATTGATTTTAAATAATTAATACTCGCGACCAGTTCCTTTTTGGCATGTATTATATTATCCCTACACCAACTAAGATCTTCATAACTAAGACCTTTGGTGCCATATTCTTTTCTAGCATTTTCTAATAAATTTTTTAATGATTCTAATTCTTTAAGAATTTCTTCCATAGACAATACTTCACCTAAAGTTCTACCTGGATTTTCTATCAATTCCTGATCAGGAGTACCTCCCAACACCAAATGGTCCTCTGCGGTCACTCCCAAATGACCATTCTTCCAATGTCTTCTAGCAATAGTTTGTTCTTTTGCTTTTTCAATTTCCACCCCACGAGCGACCATTTTTTTTATTGAAACATCCTCCTCAGGTGAGAAAGCACCCTCCTCAGACCCAGGTGAAAAATGTTCTTTTTCCATAAAATATTTTTTATTACAACTTTCACAATATAATTAACTAGAAACTTCCCCTAATTAATAAATTAATTCATCTTCATCTTCATCTGGATCCCAACCTCTTTCTCTTTTGGTCCTTCTGATATCACTTAAAAGGGCTTCGCTTAATTTAACCGGTTCTTCTTTTAAACATTTTTTTAGTTTTTTTGGATTTTTATCTCCATATTTTTCCTTATTTTCTCGCCTTCTTCGAGCCACTTCGGTTGATAAAGCTGAAAGATAAGATTCCCACCATGGACCAGGAATGCCAATTTTCTTCAAAGCCTCTGTTCTAGCTGATAAAAATGGTACCCCCTCTTTTCTAAGATCATCATATTCAGACATAAGCCAATCAAAAAGATTGGCGTCGACTTTATTTTCTGGCCCGGAATAATAAGATTGTCCTTCGCTAAAAATACTCATATAAATTAATTATATCACAAAATAAGGCTAAAGTCAACCCGGCCTCTTGCCAAAAAAAACAATTTGTGCTAATATTTAAAGCACAATAATAAACTTAAATTTATGAAAAAACAAGGACATCCAGAATATTTTGAAAATGCCAAGGTTACCTGCGCTTGCGGTAACACTTTTACTGTTGGCTCTACTATGAAAGAGATCGGCGTTGAAGTCTGCAATGCTTGTCATCCTTTCTATACCGGTAAACAAAAATTCTTAGACACCGCTAGACGTGTAGAAAAATTCAAAGAAAGAGCAGTTAAGAAAACTACCACTGCCGCAGTTAGAAAGGGCAAAAAAGTTAAGAAAGCCACTCGCGCTGCCAAAAAAGCCAGCCAAGCTTAACTACACTAAAATCTAAAAAACAAACACCTTTTCTTGTGTTTGTTTTTTAATTTCTTCAATTTAGATATAATAGAGAATATGGAATTATCTGCCATCCAAAAAAATTATAAAGAATTAGAAACCCAACTTCAGCTACCTGAAGTAATTAATGATCTACAAAAATTCCGAGAGTCTTTAAAGCAATATAATGAGCTAAAAGAAATCGTGGACAAGGCTGCTCATTTGGAAACTATCAAAAAAAATCTTGTTGAAACAGAAGAAATACTTAAACAAGAAACAGATTCCGAAATTTTAAAAATAGCCGAATCGGAATTAGCCGAATTTAAAAATAAAAAAATTAAACTAGAGGAAGAATTGGAAGAGATGCTTAACCCGCCCGATCCCTATAACAAAAAAAATGTAATTATGGAAATTCGGGCTGGAGTTGGCGGTGATGAATCGGCCTTATTTTCCGCTGAACTTTTTCGTCTTTATTCTAAATTTGCTGAAAGCCATAATTGGAAAACTCATTTAATTTCTTCTAATCGCATTGGCATCGGCGGCTTTAAAGAAGTTATCTTTTCCATTGAAGGACATAGTGTTTACAAAAATCTTAAATATGAAAGCGGAGTCCATCGCGTTCAAAGAGTTCCCGAAACGGAAAAAAGTGGCCGAGTTCATACTTCCACAGTAACAGTTGCGGTTTTGCCAGAAATGGAAGAAACAGATTTTAAAATTGACCCTAAAGATTTAAAAATAGAAACCTCCACTTCCGGTGGACATGGCGGCCAGAGCGTTAACACTACTTATAGTGCCATCCGCATTACCCACCTACCAACTGGTTTGGTGGTTCAATGTCAGGATGAAAGAAGTCAAGCGCAAAATAAAGAAAAGGCTATGCAGGTTTTGCGCGCCAGATTATGGGAAAAAGAAGAGGAAAGAAAAAGAAAAGAGCTTAGCGAAACTCGTTTATCCCAAATCGGAACTGGAGAACGCAGTGAAAAAACCCGCACTTATAATTTTCCCCAAGACCGCTTAACCGATCATCGGATTAAAAAGAGTTGGCATAATTTACCCAAAATTATGGAAGGAGAGATCGATGAAATTATTACCTCTTTGCAAGAAGCAGAAAAACATCCAGAATTAATCGGCCAAGAAGATGAAGAATAAATTGACTATCGCCCAAGCCTTAAAATGGGGTCGCCAAAAATTAATTAGTTCTAGCACTTCGGCAGATCTGGACACCGAAGTGCTTTTAATGTTTGTCTTAAAAAAAGATCGTTCTTTTTTATTTACTCATCCAGAAAAAATCTTAACTCCAACTCAATCTAAAAAATTGATTACTTTAATTAGGCGACGTGCCCAAAATTGGCCAGTGGCTTATTTAACTGGAGAAAAAAATTTTTATAATCTAACTTTCAAAGTCAACCAAAATGTTTTAGTGCCTCGACCTGATAGTGAACTTTTAGTTACCGAGGTCATTAGTCAAATCAAATCTCAAGCTAAAAATAAAAACCTTATCTTATTTGATATTGGAACCGGTTCTGGTTGTTTACCTATTGCCATTAATAAAAATATTGTACCTCTCCACTTGCCAACTTTTGCCACCGACATCTCTCCAGTGGCTCTAATTGTGGCTAAAAAAAATTCCCAACTCAACAAAATTAAAATCAAATTTTTTCTAGGTGATCTTTTAACACCTCTTAAAAAAGTCATGGCCAAAAACCTCGACTCATTTTTTTTAATTACAGCTAACCTCCCCTATTTAACCCCTAAACAACTAAAAGAAAAAAGTATTCAAAAAGAGCCACACCAAGCTTTAGATGGCGGTCGCGAAGGATTATTTTTTTATCGACGTTTTTTGAAACAAATAAAACAAAACAGACTCAAACAGGGAATTGTTTTTCTAGAAATAGACCCCGACCAAGAAAAGAAAATTAAATTGTTAATTAAAAAAATTCTACCGACAACTCAAGTAGAATTTAAAAAAGATTTAGCCAAACTCACTCGGCTAGTCATGATTACTATTTAAAATTGAGGCACAATTTCCACCCAAGTAAGCCCGGGATTAAACTCAATTTCTTTAGTATCAGGACCAAAAAATTTAGTTCTTTCTTGGGTGCCGGTTTTTTCCCAGGTGCCTTTAATTACTCTAGAACCTTTTAAAATTACCGCCTTACCACGACCAACTGTAGTTAAAGATAAACGACCTTCTTGGTCCAAAACTTTAGCTGAAACATATTGAAAAACCACATTTTTGGCCTTAACAGTACCCTCTTCATCTTGGACGCTTTTTCCCTCAACCAAACGTTTCCAGTTTTTTAAATTTTGATCAAATTGCCAAGCTATTTTTGACTCGCCAATTTTTTCTTCAAAGAAACCTTCCCCGGCTTCTAAATCTTTAGTTTCTGTTTTAGCAAATAACCAACGAGAAACCTCACTTTCCACCACCTCAGTTTTATTTTTTTCAAAAGCGGCAGCTAAATTATCTAACGAAGTAAAAGTGCTATGAGGCGCGACATAATTTTTGCTGCGCCAAAAATAGTTGCCATTATAAAATTCATTAAGATCAAAAATATTAGCAGTTTTAATTTTTTGTAAGGCTTCCGGACTGCCACCAACGTGAGTATACAAACAATTTAATTCTTGCACCCAATCTAAATAATACGGCCGAGCACTTCTCACTGGTCCAATAAACTGTTCCGTAGAAGTGGTTAGATGATAGACAGCCATAAACCTGGTTCGTCCACCTTCTACTGGCGCTTCATAAACTAAGGCAGCGGCATTCAATCCAAACTGTTTTTCCACCTCTGGTGCGTTGTCAATCATCACCGCGGCGCAACTAGAAGTAATTTCCAACGGAACAACAACCCCGTTCAAAAAACTCAGTGTCGAAGTGGTAGACTCTTCAATTTTTTCTTCCTCAGTACCAATTATATTATCTTTTTCTTGTCCCTGTTTGGTTAGGTTATATTTAAAAATTACTACAAAAATTAAACTTAAAACAATAGCAAACAACGCTACCAAAAATAAGTAGCGTTGTGTTTTGGAAAAACTTTTTTTCCAGAAAAAATTCATAAAAAATTATTACTGAGCTGGACAAACTCTGAACCAACCAACTATTTGGTTTCTTCTTCTTTCTTTTCAGCTGCTTTCTTTTCTCTTTTTTCTTCAGCTTCAGTTTTAATTTGACTTAAATCAGCCACTGGAGCTACTGCTTCATCTTCAACCTTAGACTCAACGACAGTAACAATAACATCATCGGGGTTGGCTAAAATTTTAATTCCCTTAGAAACAACCACATCTTTAACATGAATAACACTGCCGAATTCTTTTAAAGAAGAAATGTCTACGGCAATTTCATTAACTAAATCTTGAGGTAAACATTCGGCTGGTAATTCGGAAAAGCTCTTTACCAAAGTACCACCCAAGCCCTTAACAGCTGGAGCCTCACCAACAAAAGATAATTTAATTTCAGTTTTAATTTTTTCATCCATTTTAACCGTGTGTAAATCGGCGTGAGTAAATTTATTAGTTAAAGGGTCTAACTGAAAATCTTGAATCAAAACCTTTAACGGTTTTTCGCCTTCAATTACTAAATCAACCAAACCACTAAAACCAACTTGCTGATAAACACGTTCAAAATTTAAATACTCTAAAACAATATTTAAATTTTTAAAACCGTGACCGTAAACAACAGCAGGGATTTTTCTAGCCTCACGAAGGTCTTTCATTTTTAAATCTTCGCTTCTTTTTTGGGCATTTAAAGTTAAATTGGACATATTTAATAAAAATAAACTAAGAGTAACCCTAGTTTATAGTAAAAACGCTTTTAAGTCAAGCCTTTTCTCCCACAGGCTCATTTAATAACTCTTTTAGCCAGAATTTATTCTTTTTTTGACTTTGATAAAAACTAAGCACATCATCGGCCTCTAAAGGACCGTTGTCTTTAAATTTTAGTACTTCACCAGCTGATAAATCGGTAATCATTCCCAAAGAATTAAGCCCGGCTGGTGAAATTGTTACCAAAGCTAAAACTGCGGCCTGACAATTTTGGCAAACCAAATGAATCAGTCTAGCAGTTTCATTTTTTTCAAGAATATTAACCGACATTTTTTCCTGCTTGGCCTGACATAAAGGACAAAAACTGATAATTTTTATGCCTTCATCAAAAAAAGAAGAGAGGTTCTGCATATATCCTTATTATAACAAAATAAAAAAATATTATCTATCTTGCTCTAGCTAAAGATTCGGCTAGCCCAATCAATAAAAAATTAATTAATAAAGATGAACCACCTGCGCTTAAAAATGGCAGAGTAATACCTGTCACTGGCATAATGCCAATATTCATTCCAATATTAATCAAAAAATGACAGAAAAATAAAGCCAAAATACCTAAAGAAGAAAAGAGCACAAAATCATCAGTAGTTTTTAAAGCAATTAACAGTAAACGATAAAATAATAAACTGTATAAAATTAAAACAAAGGACACACCAACAAAACCTAACTCTTCACCAATAACCGCAAAAATAAAATCAGTTTGATTTTCCGGCAAAAAACGTAATTGACTTTGCGACCCAAAGCCCAGCCCCCGACCTAAAAATTGTCCCGAGCCAACAGCGATAATTGACTGAATCACGTTGTAGCCACGACCATAAGGATCATGATAAGGATTAACAAAAGTTAAAAAACGATCGCGTTGATAATCTTTAAATAAAAAAGACCAAGCCACAAAAAAACCAATAACCAGACACACTAAAAGACCTAATAAATAACGCTTACGTACTCCGGCGGCTAAAATAGTCATTAACCAAATACCGCCAATAATTAACGATGAACCCAAATCTGGTTGCAGCAAAACCAAACTGGCGGGCAAGGCAATTAAAAAAATAGTCCCGACAAAAAAACCTCCAGTCTTAAAACTTCTAGCCTTTTGACTGGCAAAAAGGGCTAAAATTAAAACCACAGCCACCTTGGCTAACTCCACGGGTTGAAAAGAAAAACTGCCGAACACAAACCAACCTTTAGTCCCATTAATTACTCGGCCAAAAAATAACACCCCAATAAGCAAGAGTAGGGAAAAAAAGTAAAACGGTTTAGCATAGGTTCGAAAAAAAGAAAAATTCATCCGCCCCACTCCCAAGGCCAAACCCAGACCAGCAAGTAAAAAAACCAACTGCTTTTTAAATTCTAAAAAATTAGTTTCAGACCGACCGAGGCCCACACTATACAGGGCGGCTAAACCAAAAAGAGACAATAAAAAAACAGCGGCAATAAGCCACCAATCATAATATTCAATGATTTTAGAAAACCTGCGATGAGGCATAGTCAAATAGCTAATAAACCGTCTATCGCATTTTATCTAGAGTAAACTGAGTCGTCAAATACATTAATATTAGGCACCAGTTGCAAACTATTAGGATTTATTCCAGAACTAACTACCACTTCTATCGGACGAACTTCTTCGGATTGAAAATTATCAACAACAATTTTTTCCACTCCAACAATATTTTCGTAGTTTTTTAATAAAATTAAAAACTCGGCCCGATAAAAATTATAAACTGAACTATTTTTTAAATTAAAACTCACCCGATAAAAACCACTATTAGCATACTTAAAATCAAAAACTTCAAATTGCAAATGAGTATCTTTAAAACTAGCCGGATTGTTAATTTTAGTAGAAGAAATTCTTTGCCATGAAACTTTCACTAAATTGAAACCGATTGAGCCTCCACCTTTAATACCCAGCTCGGCCAAATATTTATTTTCTCCTGGCAAAACAAAAGACTGACGTCTGCCTACGGTCTGGCCATTTAATAAAAAGGTATATTCGATATTGGCAATAAAAGAAGAGTTAGGATTGGAAATTAGAGCCAACGCATCAATTTTATCTCCCACCGCAAAAGAAGTAACTCCACCCACAGTTAAAGATTTGGCACTAAATCTCTCTAATAAATTGGCAGAACGAGAAACATTAGAACGCAAAGCCGTTAACATTTTTTGGTCTTCAGTGTAACCAAAGAATAAATAATTGCCCCAATAATATAAGTTATAACCACCGAGCAAAACATTAAAGACAATTAAAAAAATAATCAAACCTTTATAAAAATTTGGTCGATTAACCGTTAACCAATAGCCCCATTTCAACTGCTTTTCAGTTAGCTCTTCTCCAGTGCCATTTAATTTTTCAAATTGATCAGTCATAATCTACAATTATTATAACAAAATCAAAAATAATAAAAAAGACTCTTGCCGAACGCAGAAGTTATTCTGGCTAGACAAGAGTCTTAGGTTAGGGCTGGTAAATTACTGTTGGTTCTTCGTCGTTCCAACTCAGATCCAACGTATCAAAGTCTTCTAACCAATTAAAACCGTTCCAAAACAAACAGCGAACTACTAATTCACCGCACCGGATATACACAGTCCCCCAAAAATACACTGTATAATCCTTCCATTCTTCAGGAATAAGCTCCCGATGTTGTAGTAAATAATCCAGAACATTGGCATTAAGAACTCTCTCAGTTCGTAAACGCTTAAAAAGTTCCAGACCTTCAATGGTTGAACTGCCTGTCTGCTCCGGAGCAAAAAACAACTTAATTTTTTGTGGATTCCAGCCTAACATACCCCGACGCCGATGAGAATGAACCTTCCAGTCTCGCGGCACTAAAGGATCGGCGTCGCAATCAATCAAGTGATTAAGCTCCTCCTGATTGACCAATTTAGTTCCATTTTCGATAAAGAATTTCGCATCGGTCACAAACGGCTTAACGCAACACCGTGACCAGTTGTTACTTTCAATGGTAGAAATCGTTGTAGCTGTTCCTGTTGTTCCCATTTTTTCCCCTTTGATTGAATTGACAAATAACTATTAAAAACAAAGTCTAGCAGAGCAAAGAAAAAAAGTCAAATCTCCAATTGTCAAAGACAATAAAATCATTGCTTCTTTCCTTAAAACTTGTTATAATAAGACAATCATTTATCTAAAGAAATTATGGCAAAAGAAAAAAATACAGACAGCAAAAAAGTAAAAAAACCAACAGCTGATGGCGGTTATACTGCCCAAAATATCACAGTTTTGGAAGGTTTGGAACCAGTCCGACAACGTCCAGGTATGTACATTGGTTCTACAGGTTCTACTGGTCTACACCATCTAATTTGGGAAGTAGTAGATAACTCTTTAGATGAAGCTATGGCTGGTCATTGTAATGAAATCACAGTCAAAATTTTACCTGATAATAAAATTTCAGTTATCGATAATGGCCGTGGTATTCCAGCAGATCTACACAAACAATACAAAGTTTCTGCTTTGGAATTGGTTTTAACTAAATTACATGCCGGCGGTAAATTTGGCGGTGGCGGTTACAAAGTTTCCGGTGGTTTGCATGGTGTGGGTGTTTCTGTGGTTAATGCTCTCTCCTCTTGGATGAAAGCCGAGGTCCATCGTGACGGTGGCGTTTATGTTCAAGAATATGCTTTTGGTAAACCTCAATACAAAGTTAAGCAAGCTGGAAAAACCAAAGATCACGGCACTATTATTACTTTTCAGCCCGATCCTAAAATCTTTACTGAAACTATAGAGTTTGATTGGAAAACCGTTTTAGATCATTTGCGCCAGCAAGCCTATCTGACTAAAGGTGTAAAAATTATTGTAATTGATGAACGTGATAAACAAAATTTACAATCTTACATTTTCTATTTTGAAGGTGGTATTTCTTCCTATGTCCGTCATCTTAATCGCCAACAAGAACCAAAACATGACAATATTTTTTATGTTGATAAAAAATTAGATGATGATTTACAAGTTGAAATGGCTTTGCGTTATGTTGAAGATTTCAAAGAATTAGTTTTTGCCTTTGCTAATAATATTTACAACCCAGAAGGTGGTATGCACCTGGTTGGTTTTAGAACTGCCCTAACCAGAACTTTAAATGCTTATGCTCGAGGCAAAGGAATTTTAAAAGAAAAGGATGAAAATCTGACTGGTGAAGATGTCCGAGAAGGATTAACTACAGTCATTTCTGTCAAATTAAAAAATCCTCAATTTGAGGGACAGACCAAGGCCAAACTGGGTAATCCTGAAGTTAAAACGGCTGTTGAAACTGTTTTTGGTGAAGCTTTTGCCACCTGGCTAGAAGAACACCCCAAGGATGCGGAAGCTATTATTGGCAAGTGTATTTTAGCTGCTAGAGCCAGAGTAGCTGCTAAAATTGCTCGCGACACTGTTATTAGAAAAGGTGCTTTAGAGGGTTTCACCTTACCAGGTAAACTAGCCGATTGTTCAACCAAAGACGCAACTGTGTCCGAACTATATATTGTTGAGGGAGACTCAGCTGGAGGTTCGGCCAAACAAGGACGTAATCGTGAAAACCAAGCTATCTTACCTTTGCGTGGTAAAATTCTTAATATTGAAAGAGCTAGAATTGATAAAATTCTAGCTAACGCCGAATTAAAATCTTTAATTATTGCTTTTGGAACTAACATTGGTGAAATGTTTGATATCTCTAGATTGCGCTATCACCGCATTGTCATTATGACTGATGCTGATGTGGATGGCGCTCATATTCGCACTCTACTTTTAACTTTGTTTTTCCGTCATTTTCCACAACTCATTACCAATGGCCATATCTATATCGCCCAACCACCATTATTTAAAATTCAATGTGGTAAAGAATCACATTATGCTTTTTCTGATGAAGAAAGGGATAAAATTGTAGCTGAATTTACTAAAAACAAAAGCAAGGTAGTGGATAAGAAA
>Ga0116178_10004336_pt1 | contig 10455 bp, 9 predicted proteins | sample AD_STIC12_MetaG_FD_89880 | JGI IMG/M metagenome (GOLD analysis project Ga0116178, IMG submission 89880) | Active sludge microbial communities of municipal wastewater-treating anaerobic digesters from USA - AD_STIC12_MetaG | ecosystem: Engineered > Bioreactor > Anaerobic > Digestate | place: USA...
GGATCGACCAGCGCCAGGCGTTCCTCGCCCATCTCGGGCTCAAAAGCCCCGGATAGGAGCTCAGTCATGGCCTTCGCGAATGGGTCAAGAGCATCCGACCGAACCATAGCCCGGATCGTCACGCGCTCGGCATAGTCGACGTTCACGACCTCTATGCCGGTCTCGGCCAGATGGTTCTGAACCTTGCCCAGCATTGGGTATTCTATGACAAACCGCACCTCGCGCACGGGTTGTGCGCACGCGATGCCCGCGGCATACAGTCCTTCGCGGGCCGCGGAGCCGTAGGCCCTGATTAGCCCGCCGGCGCCCAGCAACGTGCCGCCGAAGTAGCGAGTAACCACCACCGCGCAGTAGTGCACGTCTTCGCGGCGGATGACTTCGAGAACAGGCCGGCCGGCGGTTCCGGAGGGTTCGCCGTCGTCGCTGGAGCGAGCCATCTCGTTGTGCTCGCCCACGACGAACGCATATACATTATGGGTGGCGTCCCAGAACTCCCGGCGGACCTCATCCACAAATGCCTGAGCATCTTGCTCGGTAGCGACCGGGGACGCCGTGGCGATGAACTTGCTCTTCTTGATGACGATCTCCGCGCGTCCTGGGCCGCGCAGGGTTAGGTATCCTTGGGTCACAAAAACCACCCCTTGTTCGTAAGAGGGAATCCTGTTCCACAGTAGAAGTACTTAGGCGCAACCGCGGCTCCGAAAGAGCTTGAGGAGGCGAATTCGAACAGTGCCTACTAAGAGGCTGTATTACAACGACCCCTACCTTCGGGATTTTGCTTGCCAGGTTCTCCACTGCGAGCCTGCCGTCAGGAACTCCCATTCGGCCCCTCTATACGAGGTTATCACCGACGTAACCGCGTTCTACCCCAACTCCGGGGGCCAGCCGTCCGATCGCGGCACTCTGGCCAGCGCAGATGTGGTCGATGTGATCGAAAGGGACGATGACATCGTCCATATCACTTCCACAGCGGTCCCGCTCGGCCCTGCACAGGGCAGGATCGATATCGAGCGCAGGTTCGACCACACTCAGCAGCACAGCGGGCAACACATACTGTCCGGCGCATTTGCCAGCCTGTTCGGAGTGGAAACCGTCGGTTTCCACTTGGGAGACGAGTATGTAACAATAGACCTCAGCGCTCCTGACATAAGCCACGATCAGTGGGCTGCAGCCGAACGCCTCGCATGCGAGGTCGTATTCCAGAACAGGCCAGTCACGGCCACTTTCTGGGATCGAGATGCACTGAACAACGCCATCGACCCGTCGCGCCTGCGCAAGCTGCCAACTAGGGCCGAGAACATCCGCCTCGTCGATATCGACGGTTTCGACCTCACTCCCTGCGGCGGCACGCACGTCAGGGCCTCCGGCGAAGTCGGCCTTATCAAGATCACCCGCACCGAACGTGTCCGCGGGATTACCCGTGTGGAGTTCGTCTGTGGTCGCCGCGCGCTCGCGGATTACCGCTGGAAGAACCAGGTCGCGTATGATGCGGCGGCCATGCTCTCAGTACACGCGCGCGATCTGCCCGAATCCGTCAGCCGCCTGCAAATGCAGTTGCGCGACAGCGCGCGCCAGCTGGAACATGCCCTGAAGGATCTGTACGAATACCAGGCCGCGGCCATGTACGATAACGCCGAGCCGGCGGGGCCGTCCGGCATCCGTGTGGTGTCGTGGGCTTCGACTAGTGGCCACGACATCGGCTATCTCAAGATGCTGGCACACAAGATCTGCGAACACCCCAGCACCGTAGCACTTCTGGGCTCATCCAACGGCGAGTCCGCGCACGTGGTATTCGAAAAGTCGCACGATGTGTCTATCGATATGGCCAAACTCCTCCGCGAAGTACTGCCTGCAGTCGACGGCAAAGGAGGCGGCACGCACCAGATAGCTCAGGGAGGCGGCAGGCGCCCGGAAAAGCTCCCCCACGCGATCTCAATGGCCGCCTCGATGGTGTCGAAAGTCGCCGTCGGCATTGAAGCCGAGACTGCTGCGTCGGCCGACCGGCACTAGCAGTCGACCGGCAGTTGCGCATTGTACTCGTCGGCCGGCGGTTCCGCAACGTCCGCCGGCCGTTCGCTGTACACTCATATCCTGGCAGATACCAGGTTGCCCGACTCGTAGCGCCTGAGGCCGGCCCCGAACAGCCAGGAGGCGGCCCACGCGATCGCCGCCGCAAAAGCCAAGAGGCCCGCTAAGTGGGCGACGCTGAAGTTGTGAAGCAGCGACACAGGCACGTACACGACAAAGCCTACGGGTATGACCGAGTACAACACCGCCCGGACCAGGCCTTTGAAGATTGAGCCGGGGTATCCTCCAAATGTGATCAAGGCCCCGAGCAACTGCAGGCTTATGGTCTGGGCGTTTCCTATGAAGAACGCGATGCTGCCCGCGATCACCGCGAAACAGGTGTACACAGTGCATGAGGCCAGCGATACGATGACAAACAGCGCGAGCCTACCGAGGGTGACCGGGGTGAACAGGCAAAACGCCGCCAGGCCGAAGGCGACGTCGCCCAAGCCCGAGAGGTCCGACCTGCTCACAAGCGCATGGAGCAATGGGTTGCGCGGCAGTAACAGGTAGTAGTCGAGCTGCCCTTCGGCTATGATGCGAGCCAGGCGGTTCACATTGCCGAACACCGACACACTCAAACCGTACGACGCGGCCAAAACCGCGTGCATTGTTATGACATCGGCGAAAGTCCAGCCGCCGATGGCCTGCACCTTTCCGAATATCAGCCACCAGAAGAACAGGAGCAGAAAGTCGTTTAGCACCATGAACGATACCTGGGATATGAAACTCCACCGGTACTCCATGGCCGACGCCACGTTGAACTTGAAGTGCTCCCACACGAAGCCCGCGGCGCTGCCCGCTGATCTGGCCGCCGACCTACCCACCGTTGACATCAAGCCGTCTCACCCCCGTGCGGTACAGCGCCATGACCAGGAAAGCCAGGGCAGCAACCCATGCTACCTGCATCGTCACGGTGCGCAGGAAGAAGTCCATGTCGAACTGGACGAACAGGCGCGCCGGCGCATACAGCACATAGTTGAAGGGAGTCGCCCGCGCCGCCCGGGCCAGGGCGTCTGGGTAGACTTCCATGGGAGCGAACAGCCCGCCCAGGACGAAAAGCACCTTGCTGTATATCCAGAAGAAGGGGGCTGTGTCTTCTACCCAGAAGGCCAAAAGGCTAAGGGCCATGCCGATGAAGAAGTTGAGCGTTAGGGCCAATGCCGCACATACCAGCACCGCGCAGAGATGCGCGGGGTGGACGGCGATGGGGCCCACTGCCGCCAGCGCGACGGCCGAGCCGATGACGATGTTCAACATCATCTTGAGCGCAGTCTCTCCCCAGTAAGACGCCAGCTTGAACAAGATATAATGGTAGGGTTTGTTAAGACAGTACGATATGGCGCCGGTCTTCACCTCTTCATCAGTCTCCTGCTCAAATCGGGCGCGCCCCAGCATGATGGCCTCGCTCGCCATCAGGTACCATACTAGTTCGCGGGGGCCGAAACCCTCCACGACGAAGCCGCGCGTGCGCCCAAGAACCGACCATAGCTGCACGAACACATATAGGATCAGCGCATAGAACACCGAACCTAGCAAGAAGTCGGCCAGGTAAGCAGTGCGCGCCCGCATGCTTATTCGGGCGACGTGGAAGTACTTTGCGAGCCCGGTTACCGCGGCTGACCCAGTCGTCACAGCTGTCACAGTCACGGCTCTCACCTTCCTCCCGGTACTCCCGACACTTCCGACGCGCAGCGTCCGTAGATGTCGGCGATGACCTGCTCAGTGGGAGGGTCCACAATTGTGATGTCGACTATCCGCGCGCACCGCATCAACCCGGCGAGGACTTCATCGATGGAAGTCACATCAGTATCCACCGACAGCTTGAGGTTTGCCTGCTTGTGCTTGACCACGGCAACCCCGTCCATCCAAAACCTGTCGATTGGGTCGGCGAGCCTCGCGCGCACGATCTTGAAGCGCAGGTAGTCGCGCCTTAGGGCAGATACCGAAGTATCTAGGATCAGCTCGCCGTGGTTGATGATCATCACGCGCCTGCACAGCTCCTCCATGTCGCCTACATCGTGCGATGTGAGGAACACAGTGATTCCCTCTTCGCGGTTCATCTGGCGAATCAGCTCCCGGATAGCACGCTTGGCCACCACATCCAGACCGATCGTGGGTTCGTCGAGAAACAAAATCCTCGGACCGTGCAGCAGCGAAGCGGCAATCTCGCACCTCATGCGCTGGCCCAGCGAAAGCTTGCGGACGGGCGTGCGCATGAACTCCCCGAGCCCAAACCGGCCGGCCAGCATCTCCAGCCTGCTACGGTAGACGGACTTTGGAATCTCGTACACGTGTGCCAGGAGTTCAAACGTGTCACGCGGGGGCAGATGGTACCACAGCTGTGATCGCTGACCGAACACGCAGCCTATCTGGCTCGCCAACCGCTGCCTGTCTTTCCATGGAGTGATTCCCAGAACCGACGCCCGCCCTGTGGTGGGATGCAGGATTCCGGTGAGCATCTTGATTGTGGTTGACTTGCCGGCGCCGTTAGGGCCGATGAACGCCAGCATCTCGCCTTCGTCCACGGAAAAGGATATCCCCCGCACTGCCTGCACTTCACGCGTAGACGGCGAGATTATCGAGCGTAGGCTACCTGCCAGGCCGGGCGCTTTTTCCCGCACTTCGAACACCTTGGACAGCTCACAAACGTTGATGGTCGCCACATTTCCCACCCGCCTCATGAGAATACTAGTTCAGGCGCAGAGCGCCGCTGATCATGTCGCGACATCGGGGAGGTATGAACGTGGAACGGAAAGACAGATCTCCAAGTCGAAAACTGACGCCCACCGGATCGAATACGTCCACAAGTCTCAAGTGCGCCCAGTGCGGCACGATGTACCCTGCCGAGGAAGAAACGGGCGCATCGGGATGCATGGTCTGCCCCAGCTGCGGCTTTGAAAACTGCGCCGACGATTCCCGAATCGTGAACGCATCCGACGAAGATTACTAGGCCGCGAAAAGCAGAGAGCTGCAACATCGCCCGGGCCAGCCATACCTGCCCGGGCGTCTGCACACAGTGTTCGCAATCAGCCTTGAACGCCTGCTAAGAGGCGGACTTGCCTCGTTGGCGCGCTCTATACCTCTCCCCTGATTGACACGGACTCCGCCTTCCAGCCGAACACTCCGGTGATGAGAGGCACGCCAATTGGCCGGTACTCCAGCACCAGCGGGTTCTGCATGTTGTTCCAGATGGTCAGCTGCCCCTTGGCGCACTTGTACGCGGGCAGGAACACCCTTCTCCCGTTTAGGTCCACTGGGAAAAGCACTTCCTCGTCCACTTTGAGATCGCCGGCCAAAACCCCCGTAAGGCTGACGCTCCCCATCTTGAAGTTGTACGCCACTCTCCCGGTGCGCAACTCTCGCAGGACCTCGCGTGACACCCATGGCGCAGTGTTGTCCGTGTCTATCGGATCCCTCACTCCGAATACCGGACCAAACGTGCGCCCTCTCTCGAGCCCGTTGATGCGCCTGATAGTCGCGGTCGGGAGCGTACCGTCGGATCTGGGCCACACCCAGCTGATCTCCACCCATTTGGGATAGCTCGCCGACTGCACCGTAACATGCCACTTGCCGCCGGTGGAAGCGCCGGCAGCGGTGCGGTCGAAAACAACGTGCATCCCGGCGTGCATGACTGGCTCAGCACTGACTACGTCGTATCCGTCGGCAGCGGCCGCGATCTGCGGAGCCGGCGAAGCCACGAAGCACAGAAGCAGCGCGATGGCAAACGGAACAACACACAAGATCGGTCGTCTCAAGCCGAACTCCCCTTTCCTCAGGTATCACGATAAGCACGCGACCTAGATTCCTTCCCTGAACACGAACTGCCCGGCGATCACCGTGGCCGCCACACGTGCGTCCAGAATCTCAGCCGCAGGGGTCGAGAATATGTCGCGCGACAATATGGTCATATCCGCAAACGAGCCACGAACCAGTGTCCCCCGAGTTAGCTCGTCGGCTGACGCCATGGCGGCGCCGGCCGTGTATGCCCTGACCGTCTCCTCGACCGTCATCCGCTCCTCGGGATACCATCCCGAATCGGGAGTCCCGTCCAGTTGCTTTCTGGCCACAGCGGCGTATATTCCGCGGATGGGATCGGGAGTCTCAACAGGCGCATCAGAGCCGAAAGCCAGCATGGCGCCGCTCTTTGACAGGCTGCGGAAAGCATATGCCCATCGGCTGCGCCGACCCCAGTGGCGCTCGGCCACCGGTATGTCGGTCAGTATGTGAACAGGCTGCATGGACGCCACCACGCCAAGGTCCGCAAACCGACGCACATCTTCGGGGTGGAGCAGCTGAGCATGCTCGATCCTGTGCCGCAGCCGACGCTCTGCGCTTTCGACCTTCACTGATTCGAATATGTCGAGCACATCGCGGTTAGCCCGGTCGCCGATGGCGTGAATCGCGCACGAGATCCCCGCGAGCACGGCCTTGCCCACCAGCTCTGCCATCTCCTCTTTGGACGCCACAGCTAGCCCCGTGTTCCTGGAGTTCCCTTCATACGGACGGAGAAGATGGGCTGTTTGCGATCCCAAAGCGCCATCGGCAAATGCCTTGAGCGGCCCGACGCGCAGCCATTCGTCGCCAAACCCGCTGGAAAGCCCCAGGTCAATGGCATCGTCCAGGTTATCCTTGGCTATGGACTGGGTGACGCGCATCTTCAGGCGTCCGGTGTTGCGCAAGAGCTGAAGCGCCTCAAAGGATGCGGCGCCGTCCATGTTGTGAACCGCCCCTATCCCCAGCTTATGCAGCTCAGACTGGGCTTTTTCCATCGCTGCCGCCATGGCTTCGCAGGCTGGCTCTGGGATCACTCGCAGAATCAGGGCGGTCGCCGCTTCCTTCAGGATCCCCGTGGCCTGACGGCTGTCATCGTCTCTCACGATCTCGCCGCCCTCAGGGCTCGGTGTATCGAGGCCAATCCCGGCGATACGCAGCGCGGCGGTATTGACCCACAGGGAGTGCAGGTCCTTGCTGAACAGAGCAACCGGATTGCGCTGCGCGACGGCATCCAAGTATGACCTGTCGGGCAGAACGCCTCCAGGCCACGCGTTCTTGTTCCACCCCTGACCGACTATCCACGAACCGGGCCTGGCGCTTTCCACAGCCTTCGCTACCCGAGCCGCGACCTCCTCCGGCCCCGACGAGCCGTCCAGCTCCACATTGGCCAGGCTCATCGCATAGTGCGCAAGATGAATGTGCGAATCAGTGAACGCGGGAACCAGGGCCCGCCCGGCAAGATCGATCCTTTCAAAGCTTTCGTCCGCCATCGCGGCCACCTCCGACTCGGACCCGACCGCGATGACCCTCTTCCCCACACACGCGATAGCCTGACAGAAAGGCCGGCGCCCCGACGCCGTGTACACCTTTCCTCCCGTGAACAAGTATCTGCCCACAACGGTCCCCCCCGCCTTTCACAGCTGATTACGTATTCCATCAACCAACCCCCTTTTCCTGCCGTGTTCGGACGAGCAGGAGTCAACCGGGAGTTATCGAAGTAAGGAGGGCACAAGTGCGCGGAAGTCAACGCGCTTGAATGAGCCGGATCGATGAGCGAAAGGTGGTTGCGACATGCCGATCAGCAGAATCCTCGTTGTAGGCGCCGGGCAAATGGGCGCCGGCATTGCACAGGTAGCTGCCCAGGCCGGAATGGCTGTGACTCTCACCGACATTTCAGTTGACTATGTCCGCCGAGGTCTTGACCGCATATCGAAAGCCTTGAGCCGACTGGTGGACAAAGGACGCTTGGCAGCGGAACAAAAAGACTCCATCCTCTCGCGGATCGCTGCGGCGCCCGATCTAGAGACCGCCGCTCGAGGCGCAGACCTTGTGATCGAAGCCATCGTGGAAGACCCGGCGGCTAAATCGGAACTATGGAGCAGACTGGCAGACATCTGCCCACCCGACGTGATCTTCGCATCCAACACCTCATCTATCTCGATTACGTCGATGGGGCGCGATTCGCGCCGCGCCGACCGGTTCATAGGAATGCATTTCATGAACCCCGTCCCCGTGATGCAGTTGGTCGAGGTAGTTCGCGGGCTCGAAACGTCCGACTCAGTGTGCGATACCATCGTGGAACTCGCGCGGAGAATGGGCAAGGAACCGGTGGTGGTATCGGATTCGGCCGCGTTCGTGGTTAACAGGATCGCCATCCCGATGATAAATGAAGCCGTCTTTGCGCTCATGGAAGGGGCGGCGACGGCCGAAGGCATCGATACCTGCGCAAAGCTGGGGCTCAACCATCCCATGGGCCCTCTGGCCCTGGCAGACCTGATCGGCCTGGACACAGTAGTATCGATTCTGGAAGTAATGGTGGCAGAGACAGGCGATCCCAAGTACCGGCCCTGTCCGCTCCTCAGGCGGATGGTGGCCGCCGGCCGGCTGGGCCGCAAGGTAGGACAGGGATTCTACAAGTACTAGTTAGTCGTTTGGGGAAACGAGGAGGCGAGGAGGTGCGGCGCTTGAACTACGATCACGTTAAGCTGGCCGTTTCTGACTGCACGGCGGTCATAGTCATGTCGAGGCCGTCTGCGCTCAACGCGTTAAGCAAAGCAGTCCTGGCTGAACTCGATGCGGCACTGGCAGAGGTGCGGGCGGATAAGGACTGCAGGGCGCTGATAGTCACCGGGGACGGCGAAAAGGCCTTTGTGGCCGGCGCCGACATAGCTGAGATGCGCGATCTTGGCCCGGATGCAGCGGCGGATTTCGCCCGACGTGGCCAGGCGGTATTTCGCGCCATTGAGGAGTTGCCCATCCCGGTGATCGCCGCCGTCAACGGGTATGCGCTTGGCGGCGGATGTGAACTTGCTCTGGCGTGCGACATCAGGATCGCCTCGGAAAACGCCCGATTCGCCCAGCCCGAGACGGGCCTCGGGATAATCCCCGGTTTCGGAGGCAGTGTGCGCCTTCCGGCCACGGTGGGGCGGGCCCGCGCAGCCTACTTGATCCTCACCGGCAGGCAGGTGAACGCGGTAGATGCGCTGGCTATGGGGCTGGTATCGGAAGTGACGCCGCGCGAATTCCTGATGACGCGGGCTCACGAGATTGCCTCTGAACTGGCAACCCGCAGCCCTGTGGCCCTCGCGCACGCCAAACGGGCGATGGCCACGTGCGCCAAAGCATATGAGCGTGAAGCGCTGGAGTTCGGCAAGTGTTTCGAGGCTGGCGATCCGAAAGAAGGGATGACCGCGTTCCTGGAGCGCCGCAAGCCAGGCTATGCGCGGTGATAGGCCGCGATTCTACACGACTGTGCGAAACCGCGTGTGATCAAGTGAAGCAACTGTGATGTGATACAATGCGATTCGGATACACCAGAGCAACAAGACATGCAGCTACCGCAGGGGCGCTAACACGTGCCGTCATCGTCGCTGCCGTCGTCGTTTCAGTCATAGCGCTGTCCGCTGCAGCCCCCGCACAATCTGCCTCCGCGGGCATCGCCAATGAGCTACTCGCTAAGTCGCTGTCGATTCCGCTGGCGCCAGGCGTTTCCTTCGAACGACGGACCGCCTTGACCGCAGCGGGATGGTTGGGCGTGTCGATCATCCGCATCGACCTTGCCTCCCCCTACGTTGCCGTCGGCCCGACCCTTGCCAACGGCGTGCTCACCTCGCCCGCCAAGGCCACGGAAATCGCCGAAGCAGCCGACCTAGTGGCCGCAATCAACGGCGACTTTTTCGACACCGGCGTCACCAGCGCACCGCTTTCCCTACTCATCGCCGACGGTCGGCTAGTACGTTCCCCGCGCAATGATCCCGACTTCGCCTCGATGGCGATTGCAGGCGACATAGGGATCTTGGGCAGCTGGGCCTGGTCAGGGCAGCTCCTCGGGCCAAACGGGCTCGCGATACCAGTCGCGGCGGTAAACGAAGTGTCCGTGCCGGCGAACGGAGCGGTGCTGTACACCAGTCACTGGTCATGGCAGCGCAACCCACCTACCAATGGGGTAACGTGCATCGCCATCCGCGACGGCGTTGTCGAATCCCGGACTGCCGGGTGGCCCCACCCCGCGCCGTCTTCAATACCTGAGTCACCGGGCCTGACGTACCTGGCCGTAAGGGGCAGCGCAGCCGCTGCCGCCGCATCGCTCTCCGTAGGAGACGAAGTCAAGATCTCGGGGCAATTGCGCCCCGACGCGGAGGGCATCATTGCGGCATTTTCAGGCAAGCCAGTGCTGCTGCGCGACGGCGCAATCGCGCCCAACCTCGCGAGGCATGTCGGCATCCAATCGCTCTTCGCCGCGCCGCGCAGCGCAGCCGGGCTTAGCCAGGACGGTCGAACCTTGCTGCTCGTGGTGGCGGACGGCCGTCAATCGGTCGCTCGCGGGCTGACCCTGAACGAGCTTGCGGAGCTTATGCGTTCGCTGGGCGCCTGGAACGCGCTGAACCTAGA
>Ga0116178_10004341_pt1 | contig 10450 bp, 6 predicted proteins | sample AD_STIC12_MetaG_FD_89880 | JGI IMG/M metagenome (GOLD analysis project Ga0116178, IMG submission 89880) | Active sludge microbial communities of municipal wastewater-treating anaerobic digesters from USA - AD_STIC12_MetaG | ecosystem: Engineered > Bioreactor > Anaerobic > Digestate | place: USA...
CATGCCCGTTACGCTCAGGCCCCGCAGTGCGGCCACGACCCAGGCCGACGCCGCGATCTACGATGCGCACGAGCCGAGCCTCAGCGCACCGAGCCTCTTGCCGGCCCACGACGTCGAGGGAAGTGCGCCGCCAACGTCGCGGGCGGACAAAGACGTGAAGGCGGCCGGGCCGGCGTCAACGCGTTTTCGTGTGCAATTCCCCGAGAGGCGCGAGACGGAGAACGTCATCGTCGAGACGCCCCTCATGACACGTACCGCCACACGGACGCTGGCCCTCCACTATGGCAGTCCCCTCGTCGTGTGGACAGGCCCCTCGCGCAACGGGAAGACCGAAACGGCCAAGTGGCTGCGCGACAACATCAACCAGGCCTCGGAGAGTGATCCGAATGGGTTTCGTGCGGTGCTCTTCGAGTACGGCGGCGGGACGGCGGGTAGCAAGAACGAGATGAAGCGCGTCATCCGCAGCGTCTATCAAGCGACGGTCGCCAAACTCGATGAGGGACTCTTTCGGCAGTCGCCGTCCGAAGATCTGGCCCTGCATGTCGTCAAGGGACTGCGCGCGAAGAACATCCAGATGTTGATGGTCGACGAGGCCGGGCTGCTCAAGGTCGAGGGGCTGCGCGCCCTTGTCACCATTCGGGATGTCGCCGAGCATCACGGGTGGCCCTTGAGCATCGTCCTGATCGGGATGGACAACCTCCCAGCCGATATTGCGCGGCTGCCGCAGATCGCACGGCGCGTGCACGAGTGGTGCTACTTCGAACCGTATGTCCTCGAGGAGACGTACGAACTGCTCGCCGGACTCGACCCGCAGTTTGCGAAGCTCCGCCTCGACGTGCCGGCGCAGCGCGACATGATTGCCTTCATCCAAGAGATCTCTGCCGGATTGCCAGGGCTACTCGCGCCCTATCTCCGGAAGCTGCACTACAACCAGTCCATGCTGGGTGGTCCTTTATCGCTCACGCTCTTGCGGGCTGTCCACATGCTGACGGATAAGGAGCACCAGAAGGCCTTGGGCGCGGCCTCGACGGAATACAAGCTCGAGGGCGTTCCCTCGAAGACGAAGAAGCGCTAGCGCCCCCATGCCACCGATCAACAGCAGACCCGAGGCGTGCGCGCCCGTGCGCGAGGCCGTCACGCCGTCGGCGCGTGAGGCGGCCCCCCCGGCGGTGCCCTACGCAGTGGTGCGCGACGTGGTCGCGGCGCTGAGAATCGCCAACCTCGCGTCCCGTGCCAGTGCGTCGGCCCACACGGTCGCGCAGGCGATGTCAGCGACGGATCTGGGCGCGCTGCAGCGGTACTGGCCGAGTCTGCGTCCCGCAGAGGCCGTGCGCGCGGCGCTGGATCTGGCGGTCACGGCGGGCGACGTGACGATCTGGGCTCGCCCGCGCGGACATCCCCTGTTTGTGCATCCCGAGGCCGTGCAGCGACTGGGCACGATCCTCGGACTGGCACCGTCGGCCCCCCGAAGGCAGCGCACGCGGGCGCTCGTCCTCGAAGCCGCACGGGCCCTGGGGCGCGCCGTTCGCTTTTGCGACGTCATTGCGTATCGCGACGACAGCGGATGGGCAGCGGGGCTGGACCGCGCGGCCATCGGGCGCGACATCCAGAGTCTGTGCCGCGCGGGCGACATCGTCCCGGTGCGCGAGGTGCTCGGGGGCGGGGTCGACGGCCAGTATTTCTATCTGCCCGAAGAGCACGCACCGGGTGCGGCCATCGAACTCCCCGTGCCCCTCGGACCCAGCACGTGGTTGGAGCATGTCCTCGTGGCCTTCCAGCGGTGCTGGGAGGCCGAATGCGCCGAGGCGTCGAGCGAGCAGCGCCGCCCCCGACCGATCAGCACCGGCATCCTGCGAGCACGTCTGCTGGAAGAGACCGAGCTTCCGCAGGCGCGTGACGAGAAACTGGTCCCGAACGCCCTGATCCAACTCGCAAACGCATCACCGCCACGCGTACGTGTCGCGTGCGTACGCACGGGGAGTCATTTTGCGCTGTGGGCGCCGGCGAACGTCCCTGACAGCTCCCTGGATATCGGGACCGCTTTTGCGTCGGACGCCGCGCGTGTCGTGGAGGCGGCGCAGCGTGCCATTGAGCGACTGCAGGTGCCAGCGGTCAGTCGACTCGAGGTGACCGCCGAGATCGCTCGGGATCCGGCGCTCCGGCCGAACGGCGCCTCCAGCGTTGCCGCCCTGCTCGCGGATGCGTCGAAGGCGATGATCGACGCCGGAACGGGGAGTCGGCGTCGCCGCGTATCCACTGTCTTGCACAACGTCGGGTGTGTGGCGGGCGAGGCGCACTACACGACCCGCGGCGGCACGGAGTCCACGGTGTTCAGGGATCGCGAGGGCGATCAGGCGGCCCCGGATAACGCGCTCGTGCACGCATATCGGTACATCGACCTCCTGCGCCTGCGGGACCGCTGGCCAGCGGAACGCGACGACGCAAGTGCAGTGTGCATCGGAGAGTCTCAGTGCCGCCGCGAGCGTGGGTCGTCTCCGGGCGATTCGGCAGGGCATCGAGCAGCTTCAGGCGGCGACCGCTCAGCTCGGCGCCGATCTTGCGCCGCACGTGCGCCGTGCGGAGCGCGAGATCGAGGACATCGAGGGTGAGGCCGCGGCGGTGTCGCACGAGTGCGAACGCCACCTGGGACGTCTGCTGATCGACGCGCGCCGACTCCGAGCGTGGACCCCCGCGCTCGAAAGCGCCGTCGCGCGAGGCGTTCTGGAGTCGACCGGCGTGACGACGGAGACGGGACCGCTGATCGGCACGGATCGTGGCGAGGCCACGCTTACCACGGAGGAAGTGTTCGCCATGGTGCGCACTCGCGGCTACGCGCGCGCCATGCGCGCCACGGGTGCTACGGAACTCGTCCCGTTGTTGTCGCATCGCATCGCGCGACTTGACAACGTCGAATATGCGGGGTGGCGTCAGCAGGCCTCGGAATATCATTTCGAGCGGACGGACGCCATGCTCTTCGCCGCGATTGAGTGGGGCGGGGGCACGGCGGTGCTCTTCGCGCAGATCGCGCGACAGGAACTCGGGCAGCTTCGCGACCCACGCTTCATCCGCGCCGGCTTGTCGCATGCGCGCTTCGATGGCCGCATGGCCTCGGCCGCGGCGCTCGCCTTCCTCCCCGGCGATCCGGAGACCGATGACTGCCTCGCGCAGATTGCGCTTCACGATGCAGACGCGGGGGTACGGCGCGCCGCCTTGTGGGCCTACGGAGCGGCCGCCCGACCGGGGGTGGAGTCGCTAATCGAGCGCGTGCTCGATGCCGAGCGACACCCTGAGGTCGTGACGCTCGCCCGGAGTGCGCACTCGAACATTGCGGGGGTGTGGTGGACGATCTGAGGCGTCTCGAGGCTGCATGCCTCCCGGCACACGCATCGCTGCCGCACGTTCACAATTCCGCGCGAACGCCTCACGCGCCGCCCGCGCGTCTCGTCATCATTCCGGAGGTGTCTCCTCTTCACGACGCGTCGGTCTCAACATCACGCGACGGCGACCCGATCCTTACCAACCTCGCGTAGGTCGGCTCGCGCGTCGCAGATGATCGCCCACGCCGAACGGAAGAAGAGGCCGCCGACGAGAAACGCCACGACGAGGTCGGGGATCGGGCTTCCCGTCCAGCCCACGAGGACCGCGGCCGCCAGGGACAGGGCATTGCCGGCCGCATCGGCCGCCGAGAAGCGCCAGACCGTGCGGGCAGAGACATCCTGGCCCTTCCGATATGGCACCAGAACCAGTGCCGCGGTCAGGTTGACCAGGAGTGCGGCGGCCGCGAAGGCCCCCATCAGCTCCGCCTCCGGCGTGCGCTGCAGGACGACGCGGACCAGCGTGTTCGCGAACACGCCGAGTGCGAGGAGCAGGAGGAACGCGCCCTGCGCGAGCGCCACGCGTGCGCGGGCGGACAGACTCCATCGCACGGCGAGCGTGGCCAGCAGCGTCACGGCGCCGTCGCCGAGGAAGTCGAGGGCATCCGCCTTGAGCGCCTGCGACTCGGCCCAGAAGCCACCGCCCGCCTCGATCACGCCGTAGCCCAGGTTGAGGGCGACGACCAGCCAGAGGGCACGGACGTATCCCGGTGGGGTCGCCTCCGGAGCGAGCGGCACGGCGTCGTCATCGTCCGAGCGGACGGTCGCGGCGCCGTCCGCCGTCGCATCCCACGGCGCAAGGCGATAGCCGAGGCCCTCAACCACGCGCGCGACTGCACGCTCCACGTCAGGGAGGGCGGCCGCCCTCGCCACGTGGGCAGACATGATCTGGGTGGCCGCCGACACGCGCACGCCCTCGATGCCGGCGAGCCCACGGACGGCACGCTCCACGGCCGCAGCATCGGTGGCGCAGTCGATCCCGATGACGCGGCGCTTCAGCAGCGGTACCCCGCGTCCCACGCTCGGCGTGCGAGCCGGGCCTACTCCGCTCACGCGCTCCGATCCCCCCGGTGCCCGAGGTCGGTCGCCAGGTCGGCCTCGCCGAACAGGTCATGGAGAAGCTGGCGCGTGGCGGTATCGGCGAGGCGGTAATAGGCCACGCGCTGCGTCTTCCGGAACGTCACCACGCCTGCCAGGCGCAACCCCCGCAAGGCGTGCGACACGGCGCTCTCCGAGACGCCGCCGCTCATCCCGCCCCCCAGAATACAGGCCAGATCGCAGACGCAGAGCTCCGCGGCCCGTGCCAGCGCGGCGAGCAGACGAAGCCGAGTCGGATCGCCCAGCAGCTTCAGGCGCTCTGCTGCGAGCGCGACCGTGTCGCTGTCCGGCATCGCCCGGCGGACTCGCTTCACCGTGGGGGCGTCGATACAGCGCACCTCGCACATGTCTTCTGTTTCGTCCGCTGCATCCGCCGTCGCTTGCGGGGCCACGCTCTTCTCGGGCGGCGCGTCCGGACGTCCCCGTCGACGCGAGGGGGTGCCGGCAGACCGAGCGGAGTCGTGCGACGGGTCGGATTGCGGCATGAACGCGCGCATGATACGTTACCTGAACGCCTGAGTGGTCGTTCAGGTATCGTAGTCTGTGGAAGTGCCGTCTGCAACAGCAGGCGTCTTCCAAGTTCCGCGTCTCCGCTGGCCTTCCCGCATGCTCCGCTTCCTCCGTCCCTCCCGTCACCTGCCGTTGCTGCGCCGCCTCGTCGCGGCGCTGCTGTGGTCGGTGCTGGGTCTGACCATGGGGGCTGAGCCGCTGCTGGCGGACGCCTGCGATGGGGACGCGCCGGCCGCCGCTGCCGCCGCGGTCGTGCCCCACACCGATGGGCCGGTCGTCGCCAACGTCCTCGGCGCAACGCGGATCGGTGGGACCGATGCCCCGGCACGTGCACCGGACGGCAGCGGCCCCGAACACGCGGTGCACGTGTGCCACTGCACCCACGCGCATGGCGGCACGCTCACGGGCGGCTACGCGCTCGCGGACCGGACGCGCCCCGTGACCAGCGCCGTCTGCCGATGCCCTGACCGGCTGCCGCCGAGCCCCGCGCTCGAGCCACACCTGCGCCCTCCGGCCCTCCCGCACACGGCGTGACGAGACGCGGCTTCGTGCCGCGTCGGAGTTCGTCGCGCCAGACGCCGCGCCTCCCGCGCCTCGCCATCGGCGACGCCGCGGTCGAGGCGCGTTTCGCGTCCTTCCGCGCTGGTGTCCGGCGCGGCCGTGCTCTCCGGGAGACCCGTCATGTCCGCTTGCCTGATCGTCGGTGCCGCGCCCGCTCCCCCTTCTCGGCGCGTGTCCGTCGTGTCCCTGTTATCCCTGTCGTCCCTGTCGCTCCTGTCCCTTGCGTCCGTCCGTCCGTTCGTGGCGCTTGCCGCCCTGACGTGCGCCGCGTGGGCGCGCGCCGGTGGGCAGCCAGCGGCGCCACGGCCCACCCCCGCATCGGCGACGGCGCCGCTGCAGCCGCTGGACTCGCTCACGCCGGCGCGCATCCTGGCCCGGCTGCAGGAGGCGGCGGTCCGGACCAGCCCCGCGCTGGCGGCTGGGCGGGCGAACCTCGCGGCCGCTCGCGCGCGGGCGCGGGCCAGCGGCTTCGCGGCCCCTCTGTCCCTCTCCGCGGGCGTCTCCGAGACGCCGAACGGAAAGCTCGAACAGGGCAACCTGACCCTCCAGATCGGGCGCGCGTTCTTCACGGGCCCCCGGCTCCGGGCCGAGCGCGCGGTGGCGGCGGTGGATGTGCAGGCCGCCGACGCTGCGCTCGCTGCCGCGGAGCGTCAGGTGCGCGCGCGGGTCCTGCGCGCGGCGGTCCGGGCGGCGGCCGCGCAGCTCGTGGCGCGGCGCCTCGCCAGCGAGGACCTCTTGCTCAGCGGCGGCGAAGACGGCGTGCGATCTCGTTTCGCGGTGGGCGAGGCGCGCTACGTCGACGTCCTGCGCGTGCGCACCGAACGTCTGCGCGTCCAAAGCGAACGGGCGGCCGCGCTCGCTGACGCGCGGGCAGCCCGCGCGACGCTGGGCGGGGTGCTCGGCGGCGAGGAGGTGTCCCGCACGCAGCTCGGGGCGACTCTCGACAGTCTCGCGTCGTCCACCCTCGCGGACGCGTGGCGCCACCTCCTCCCAGCCGACCACGCCTCCGATTCGCTGCGCGCGGACGTCGTGGCCGGTTCCGGCGACGTGCAGCTCGCCGCGTCCGCCGTGGCGCGGGCCGAGGCCGAGGGCGCGCTCGCCGCCGCGGCGCGTCGGCCGCAAGTCGAGGCATATGGCGGCCTCCAGCGCATCGGACAGGCGAACAACGGACCGACCCTCGGCCCCTCGCTCGGCCTCACCGTCTCGTTGCCGTTCACGGCCCGGGAGGCGAACCGACGAGGGGCCGCAGCGTCCGAGCAGGCCACGCTCGCCGCGGCGGCCACCCGTGCTGCAACGCTGGCGACCGTCCGTGCGCGCGTGGAAGCCGCCGCCGAGCGCTACGCCGCGGCGCGCGAACGACTCGCCGTGTTCGACGCCGCCTTGCTCCGCGGCGCCCGCGACGAGCGGGAGAGCGCGCTCGCGACCTACCGAACCGGCGGGTTGTCGCTCCTCGAACTGGTCGACTTCGAGCGCGCACTCGCGCGGGCCGAGATCGACCGCCTCCGCGCGCTGACCGACGCCGTCGATGCATGGGCCGACCTGGCCTCCGGCGGCGACGCCGATGACCCGACGCACACGACTCCCACCGCGCCCGAGCGGCGCTGACCCCAAATGACCATGACGATGCGTGAGATACTTGCTCGACCGAGGGCGCGGGCGCGGAAATTCCTGGTCGCCGTCGCCGTCACGGCGAGCGCTGCTCTCGCCGCGAGCTGCGCGGGCGAACCTCCAGCGGCGCAGTCCCCCGGCACGGCCCAAAAGCCGGCGGCAGCCGTCCCCCCCGCGTCCGACGCAGCCGGCGGAGATCCGTCGGGCGCCGCCGCGGGCGGGCGGGGCGAGCCGGGCGAACACGGCCAGGAGCCGCACGCAGGGGAGGCGTCCCGCGTGACCCTGACGGAGGCCGCCTTCGGCACCGCGCGAATCGTGGTCGAGCCGGTCGTCGCGGCGCCTGCCGTCTCAGGCGGCGTTGGCCTCGAGGTGCCTGGCCAGGTCGAACTCGACCCGCGACGCGTCGCGCTCGTCTCCTCCCGGATCGCGGGTCGCATCGAGCGACTCGCGGCCGTGGAGGGAGACCGCGTCGTGGCCGGTCAGCCGGTCGCGTACATCTACAGCCCCGCGTTCCTCGTCGCGCAGGCCGATCTCGAACAGGCCGCGCGTCGCGCTAACCTCCTCGCCGGCACGGAGGACGAGCGCGGAGCCCGCGCCCTCGTCGACGCCGCGCGACGCCGACTGCGACTCATGGGCGCGAGTGACGCGGCGATGCGCGCGTCGGCCGACGGCGGCGAACTTGCCACGACGTTCGCCCTGCGTGCCCCCATCGGGGGCAGCGTCATGGAGGCGCACCTGCTCACCGGTGCCGCCGTCGAACCCGGCGCCCCCGTCTTCACGGTCGCCGACCTGTCGGTCATCGACGTGGTCGCCGAGGTGCCGGAACGGTCACTGCCGCTCGTGCGGACGGGCCAGCGGGCGAGCGTTCGCATCGCGGCGTTCCCGGCGATGCGCTTCGAGGGCGAGGTGGAACGCCTGCGCGACGCGCTGAACCCAGAGACGCGCACGGTGCGGGCCGTGATCCATGTGCCGAACAGCAGCCGCCGGCTGCGACCCGGCATGTTCGCGACGGTGCAGCTCGCCGTCGCGACGCGCGACGCGCTCGCGCTCGCGTCCGGTGGCGCGGACGCCGGCGCGGCGGCCACTGCGGGGAGTGACGGCACCGTGCTCACGATCCCCGAATCGGCCGTCGTCACGGACGGCGACCGGCGCTTTGTGTTTGTCGAGGTCGGGGTCCGCACCTACGAGCGCCGCGAGATCCGCGTGGCCTCGCTCGCCCCACCCGGCTCCTCCACCCCAGGCGCTATGGCGGTCGTCGTGCGCGACGGCCTGCGAGCCGGGGAGCGCATCGTCGTCAGCGGTGCCTTCACGCTCAAGTCCGAGCTCGCGAAGGCGTCGCTCGGCGACGAGCACTAGGAGCCGCCATGACCCTCATCGACTCCGACCTCCCCAGTGGCACCCCGTCCGATCCTCCGCCTGATCGCGAGCTCCCCATGAACGCGGTCGGCGGGTCACCGGCGGTCGCGTCACCGCTCCCCGCGTCCCCGACCCCGGATGGCGTCATCGAACGGCTGGTCGCCTGGGCGGTGCAGCAGCGCGCGCTGGTCGCGGGGCTCGTGCTCGCCCTCGTCGGCGCCGGCCTCTGGGCCCTCAATACCCTGCGCGTCGATGCGTTCCCCGACCTCACCGATGTGCAGGTGCAAGTGCTGATCGAGGCGCCCGGCCTCTCGCCCGTCGAGGTCGAGCGGCTTGCGACGTTCCCGCTCGAGGTCGCGATGAACGGGATGCCGCGCGTGACGCTCGTGCGCTCGGTCAGCAAGTACGGATTCGCGGCCGTGACCGTGGTCTTCGAGGACGGCGTGGACGTCCAGCGCGCCCGCACGCTCGTGAGCGAGCGGCTGCAAGGGGTCCGCGAGCAGCTCCCCGCGGGCGCCGAGGCCAATCTCGGGCCGCTTTCGGCGGCGAACAGCGAGATCTACATGTACACCGTGTCCGGTGGCGGCCAGGACCTCGCCGAGCTCCGTACGCTGCACGACCGCGTGGTCCGTCCCCAGTTCCGCACGGTCCCGGGCGTGACGGAGGTGAACTCGTTCGGAGGCTTTGTCCGGCAGGCACAGGTGATCGTGCGCCCCAACGACCTGGTGAGCCGCGGCCTCACGCTCCACGATGTCGTCGAGGCGGTGAAGGCCAACAACGCCGTCGCCGCCGGGGGGTACCTGGAGCACCGCGACGAGCAGTACATCCTGCGCGGGCTCGGGCAGGCCGCCACACTCGACGACCTGCGGAACACCGTCATCCGGGCGACCACCGCGGGCGTGCCGACCACCATCGGCGAAGTCGCCGACGTGCGCTACGGCGCCGAGCTCCGGCAAGGCGCCGTCTCGCAGGACGGTCGCGGCGAGGTGGTCAGCGGGATCGTCATGATGCTCCGCGGCGAGAACAGTCGTGAGGTCGTGCGCCGTATCCGCGAGCGCGTGGCGGAGGTCAACGCGTCGCTGCCCGCCGGCGTCCAGGTCGTCCCGTACTACGATCAGTCGGACCTCGTGAACGGCACGCTCGCCACCGTGCGGCGCAACCTGCTCGAGGGGGGCTTGCTCGTCATCGCCGTGCTGTTGCTGTTCCTCGGCAACGTGCGCGCCGCACTCCTCGTGGCGGCGACCATCCCGCTCTCGCTGCTCTTCGCGTTCCTGGGAATGCGCGGGCTCGGCCTCTCCGCGAACCTGATGAGCCTGGGCGCCATCGACTTCGGGATGATCGTCGACGGCTCCGTCGTCATGGCCGAGCACTTCGTCCGTACGCTGCACGGCGACGAGGCACGCGGTGCGCTCCCCACGACGCGGGCGGGGATCGCGGCGCGCCTCGTGGCGGCCGCGCGCGAGGTCGCGCGCCCCATCGCGTTCGGAGTGCTGATCATCATGCTGGTCTACGTGCCGATCCTGAGCCTCCAGGGACTGGAGGCGCGCATGTTCCGCCCGATGGCCATCACCGTCGCCGTGGCGCTCTTCGGCAGCCTGCTGCTCGCCCTCTGCTTCGTGCCCGCCATCGGCACGTGGGTCTTCCAGCGCGGCGCCCGCGAATCGCGGTACGCCGAGCGTCTCGCGCACTGGCTGGACCGCGGCTACGCGCGGGCCCTCGGCGCGGTCACGGCACGGCCGCGGGCGACCGTGCTCGCGGCAGTGACAGTGTTCGCGGCGACCATGCTCCTCGTCCCCCGCCTCGGCACCGAGTTCCTCCCGCAACTGGATGAGGGCTCGCTCCTCATCTCGGCGACCAAGGACCCGACGATTTCGCTCACCCGCTCCGTGCAGATGCAACAGGAACTCGAGCGCACCGTCAAACTGTCGCCCGAAGTCACGACC
>Ga0116178_10004363_pt1 | contig 10429 bp, 7 predicted proteins | sample AD_STIC12_MetaG_FD_89880 | JGI IMG/M metagenome (GOLD analysis project Ga0116178, IMG submission 89880) | Active sludge microbial communities of municipal wastewater-treating anaerobic digesters from USA - AD_STIC12_MetaG | ecosystem: Engineered > Bioreactor > Anaerobic > Digestate | place: USA...
CAAGGCTAGGGAATCACAGTTCAAAGAGCGTGCATTCCTAAGCAGAATAGGATTGTCGATTCTTGAAAGAAGGCTATGGCTTAGGAGTTTCTCAACTCCTCTTAAGAGAAAAGCTGAGTATGTACCTTTCTATGCTTATGCATGAAAAACACTCCTAGCAGATTGCCAAAGCAATATACACAAGGTTCGTAGCAGTATTGAAAATATCATATGCCAAAAATAATCATCGAATGACGCGGAATAGGAAATTCCAAAGAGGCAGCGGGCACTCCAAATTCGGAAGATTCCGATAGTTCGGATGACTTGGATGTTTCGGACCGTTCGGATAATCGAGATAATTCAAAAGACTCAGATAATTCAGCTATAATCAACTGCTCTCTATCCGAAAGGTTTATCGCGCCATAGATAGACCCATCTCTACTGAAGAAATCATAGAGCCCGCGTGTTCTGCCTGGATTTCTTTCTACACCGAACCCCTTGCCCTCGATGCGCCTGTACCATTCGACAAGCTCTTTTGTGAATGCAGCTTCGGAAAGCGCGTCGGCATCGCTCTCACTCTCTATTCTGGCGTCATTGGTAAAGCGTGCGGGATCATCGGAGGTCATAAGCTGAGAGCCAAACATCGCAGCCACCATTCCAATAAGAAATTTTTCGGTATCCTTAAGGCTAGTTTGGTCTGTTCTGTAAAAGATGACATCTGGATCGCAGAAAAGGAGGGTTTTGTCCAAAATTGCGCGCCCGATACTGTCTTCCAAGTTTACTTTGGCAGAGGGTCGACCTTGATGGCCTATAAGCCTGAGCTGTAGCCATTCCCAATGTTCGCGAGTATCGGCACCCGAGCGCATAAGCGGCATGAAAGGCGCGGTAGATTCTATGGGCGCCCCACAGGATAGGAAAGCTACAGGTTCGCCGTTGGAAGCCTGCGAAAACTCGAGGATACGCGCCATAATACGCGTATAGTGCTGCCAGACCCCACCCTTTCGTCCTGAAAAGGCTCCTTGCATGAGCCCTGCATAGAGAAAATCGAGCTTTAGATAGCGATAGCCCCAGACATTTACAATCGTCTCAAAAAGAGATATGAGATAGTTTTCTACATCAGGGCGAGAAAGATCGAGAGCCCATACATCGCCGCCCCAATTGGGATTCCAAGCAGCTTTGATCGCCCGCCCGTCCGTGTCGCGAAGCAGCCATTCGGGGTGAGTCTTCGCGATAGCCGAATTGGGCATAAGAAGAAAAGGTGCAAGCCATATGCCGGGCACAAGGCCTTCCGCGACAATTCGCTGCGCCATCTCTGCCATTCCATTCGGAAATTTGCGAGGATCGGCTTGCCAATCTCCTACCTGGACCTCCCAGCCATCATCGATCTGAAATACAGTAGGCAAGCTTCGCCGCAAAAAATAGCTGTTGACAAAATTGTCATTGGCCTTGATGGCCTTGAGGTCGTCTCCGATTATCCGCTCGTCGATGGCCGTATAGTGATTATACCAGGATGCATAGCCACCTATCATTCCGTGGGAAATAGACTTTGGTTCAATCAGCCAACTCAAATCCTCGAAACGCCGATCGGCATGCCAATATGAGCTAAGCCTATCTTTGAGCGAAAAGTAGTCGGGTGCTATGAATACACAAAGTCGCGCAATTATCTCGCCAGCAGCAAAGGAGCCACCCGCTGCATAGGCAAAAATACAGATTTTATCGCCTCGAAGCAAAAAACTTACAGGAGGAAGATAGTCTGGATAATAGCTTTTATCGTTGGAATCGCCTGAAAAATTGGGCTTAGAAACGCGATCCACATCGGTGGAGCGAGGGCTGCTCCATCGCTCCACATTGTCTGACAAGAGCATGAGCCTCAGTTCGCCTGTTCTAAGCCCGAGCAGGAAGTGCGAGATAATGTCGTGCCTGTGGAAGAAGCGCCGCGCCCAGTGGCAAAGTGTATGCGGGCGCTGCGCCTGCCGGCGCAGCGCCCGCTCCGCAGGATGGTCGACGAACAGGTTCAGATCCCGGCGCAATAGGGCGCGGCGCGGCCTCTCCCGGCCCTTCAGTTCTCCTGCAAACGACCAAGATTGCCAGCCATTTATCAGCACCAGTCGCCCTCGTGCTTTAGAGAGCTTTTCAGCGGCGCTGCCTAGGCTAAGCCCAGCGGCCTTTTCAGCCTCAATACACTCATCGCCCAGCGCATCGCATAGGTTCTGAACCGTAACCTCGCCGAGCTCCAAGAGCGGCTCTTCGCATTCTAATGGCTCTTTAGTCCGAAAGAATAGCTTCAGCTCATTGGCGGAGATTCTCTGGAATGTTATTTCGATTTTCGAATCCATTTGGACATAGTATCACAGCAAATGCTTAGAAAGGAGAGCCACAGAATGAAAGGTACACCTGCCTATTCAGAGCACAATATTCGTTTTTCCGAGCTCCTATAGCTGGCTACTATCTCAATTTCTGCTACAATATGTCCATGGCACACTGTATAGTTCCTGAAGCAGAGGCAATTCTCGATAAAGAATTCCCCGTTCTCGACAAGGGTTTTGTGCGCCTTGTCGATTATCTAGGCGGTGACCATCGCATTGTGCAGGCCGCCCGAGTTTCCTATGGCGAGGGTACCAAGAGCTATCGCGAGGACGCTGCGCTCATCGATTATCTATGGCGGCATGAGCACACAAGCCCCTTCGAGCAGGTTGTGCTCACCTTCCATGTAAAGCTGCCGATCTTCGTGGCGCGGCAGTGGATTCGCCACCGCACCGCGCGCGTCAACGAAATTTCGGGTCGTTATTCCATAATGCGAGATGAATTCTTTCTTCCTGCTCCCGATGCTTTGGCGCCACAGAGCAAAGACAATAAGCAAGGTCGCTCCGACATGCCTTTCGACGAACAGACAGCATCGAAGATCCAGGATATTCTCAAAAAAGGAGCTCATCTTTCCTATGAACGATATAGTGAGCTCATCGATCTAGGCCTTGCCCGAGAAGTAGCTCGCATAGCTCTGCCACTTTCTTTGTATACCGAGTGGTATTGGCAGATGGATCTGCACAATCTTTTTCGTTTTCTTATGCTGAGGCTAGATCCTCATGCACAGCGTGAAATCCGCGAATACGCAAAGGTAATCCTCGAAATAACCAGAAAGGTCGCGCCTGCGGCGACGGCGAGTTTCGAGCGACATACACTTGAGGCTGTGCGGTTCTCAGGCCCTGAGATGAGGGAGCTTCGACGAAGACTAAAACAAGCCGAAGCCTTGGGAGAGGCGGCGGAATGCGTCGAACCCGGACCCGGCAAAGAAGATCAACCCAGTGAACTATCTAAGAAAGAGCTCGAGCGCCTCGAAGAGAAACTCAAAACTGGCCGCCAGCTTTAAGCGGCTCTGCTTTGATATACGGGGCCCTCCTATAGAGCTCTTGACAATGGATGCTTTTATTATCCAGCTTTCGGAGCCCTTCCTCCTTCTTGCTCAATCCTTTATCTTGTCCAAGATTCCAAAAAATACGTCGACGATCTGGGGATCGAAATGCTTTCCGGATTGCGACCGAATATGCTCTAAAGCGACCTCATGCGTCCAAGCTCGACGATAAGGCCTGTCGCTCGTCATGGCATCGTAGACGTCCGCTATCGAGAATATCCTTGCAAGGAGAGGAATATCTTCACCTTTTAGGCCCTGCGGATAACCCTTGCCATCCCATCGTTCATGATGGCAATAGGGTACGACAAGTGCCTCTTTCAAAAATGCGATAGGCCGCAACAGCTCGTATGCAAAAGATGGGTGCGTGCGCATTATTGACTTTTCTTCCTTGGTGAATGCCTTGGGTTTTCGCAGAATGTTGTCCGGTATGCCAATTTTCCCTACGTCGTGAAGGATTGCCCCGCGCCTTAGGTTTTCGAGCGTTTTTTCATCGAGGCGAAGGGCTTCTCCTATTGCAAGAGCTATTTTTGTTACACGCAGCGTATGCTGGAAGGTCTCGTTATCTCTATAACCAATGGCACGAGCCCATCCTTCCAGGGTCTCATCATAAGCCGTCTTGATTTGCTTTTCGGCTTCCTTCAATGCTCGGACATATTCTATGCGCCCAATGATAATACCTGAGTAAGATCCAAACATCTCGGCGAATTCGACAAGCTCCTTGCTAAAGGATAGAGGCGCTTTGATCGAGAGATGGAAGACCCCCAATACTTTATCTTCGTAGACTACAGGTACGCCAATGTTAGCGCATCCGGAAGGTATCAGCGGAAGGTTCCTCGGTATGAGAAGAGGATCTTCTCTTATTTCTGGCGATAGGCGTGTCTTGCCGCTCTGGAATATTCCTCCACTTATGCTTTCGTCTGGCTTGAGCGGTATTTCGAAGACCTTATCGAGCCAGCTTTTGGCTGCTGTTTTCTCTAGAAGGCCTGTCTCTGGATTGTAGATGAGAAGAGCAGAAGATTCTGCCTGTGTTGCTTCGATGGCGCTGTCGACAAGTGTCTTATAGAGCTTGTCTGGTTCCGTCTCTATGCCGATCTGTTCATTTATTCTATGGAGTATCTCAAGCCAATGTAGACGTTCGCGTAGCACTTCTATAAGCCTTACAGACCTAACAGCCATAGCGACAATCTCGCTTATGGACTGTAAGAGATGGAGATCAGAGTCCTGGAATATATTATCCTTGCTCTCTATGCCTATTGCTCCCTCAACGCTGCCTTCGATCGATATAGGCGCATAGATGCCATACTTGATATTTGGGTCAGTCTCCACATAGTGAGGATCTGAGGGTAAGTCTAGGCAGCGTATCGGTATTCCACTTTCGATGACATAGCCTGTCATACCCAGTCCAGGGCGGTATATCATCTCGTCGAAGAAATTCATTCTCTGCTGGACTTCTTCTGCACCAATAGCAAGTTGGCTCTTATAGGCGATCGTCTCTAGTGCTTCGCCCGATCTAGATTTGAATCTTATAACCGAGGGCCTCCAATTCTTTTCTTTATCGAGAATGTCGAGCGCAGTGTCCGCAATCTCCTCAAGGTTCTTCTTATTGCCTATTTCAAGGGCCGCCTTGTTGAGAATGGAGAGTTCTGATGTCTTCTGTGTATTTTCACGCTGCATGAGAAATGTCCTTATAGTTGTCAATGCGGCGAGAATGAATGTGTTTCTACGCTCTTCATCGCTCTCGATCTTTTCATGATCGATTTCCGTGGAGAAAATCCAGAACACACAACCTTCGAGCTTGCCTTCTAGGAGGACCGGCGAAAAAAGGATATATCGAGGTTGATCTTTCTGGATAACCATTTTATACAATCTATCTTTGCATGATTCGCATTCGGCAATTGTCCTTGAATTCTCGATAATCCATCTCAGTGAAACATTATCGATTGGATCTGAGGAAATCAGCAATGGGCTCTCACTGGATAAGCTTTCGCAGGCTTCTTCTAAAAAGCCATCTTCATGATAAACAAAACTTATGAAGCCGCAGTTGTGGGGTTCTACATATAGCTTCTTCATAGAGCTTAAAACATAAGACAGAGCAAGGCTTGCGTCCGAAAAAAGCTCTTTCTTTATCGGCATCGATGCTAAATCAGAAATCGCCTGCAATAGCCTTTCGCGCTGCTTTAGCGACACAATATCTATCAGCATAGTTTCAATTATCGTATCGCCATTTTCAATCCATGAAGTGGCCGATATTAACACATCAACTTCCGCTCCATTTAGCCGTCGCATTCTGATCTCTATGGGTGGAACCGAAGGGCAACCATTTCGCATTTTGCGCGTTCTTTCGAGAATACAATCTATATATTCAGGAGGAATAAGCGTTTCTATTGAAGGTTTCCCAATGAATTCGGATGCGGATTGCCCTCCGAGCATTAGAACCGCGGTCTCATTCAAGTCCTGGATTATTCCATTGGCCTGAATTATTATGCCAGCTTGCTGGGTTTCGTAGATATGCCGCCAAAACGAAGCTTCTCTTTCAAGCGATTCCGATGCTCTAGATTCTTCTATACTCATTTTTTATGCCGCTACCTGTTTCGCCTCTTGGGCAATCATTTTCTCTAACACACATTAAATAACTTCGACAATGTTTACTATATCGGTATGAAATTCATAAAGCTTGATTCATTATAGCATATCCCAAAGGAATTAGAAATTTTCATAGGGTAAAAATGCATTTTTATGCTAATCCGCGCTCATAGAGCAGATAGATTGCCTGCGTGCCCAGCTCTCCCATGCCCTCGTTCACCATCTTGGCAAAGAGCTGTTCGGAAAGAGCCAACATTGGCAGTTCAATATGCATCGCATGAGCGGAATCCAAAGCTATGCGCAAATCCTTGAGGAAATGCTTGATATAGAAGCCTGGATCGAAATTTCTCTGGAGCATTCGTGGAGCGTTGTTCGAGAGCTGCCAGCTTTGAGCCGCGCCATTCGCAATCGACAAAAGCACATGTTTTGGATCGAGGCCTGCATTCTTTGCATAGATGAGAGCTTCCACGGTGCCAAGAAGGTTACCTGCCACGGCGATCTGGTTGGCCATCTTGGTATGCTGGCCAGCGCCAGGACCACCTTGAAGGATGACTGTCTTGCCCATTATCTCGAGGAGGGACTTTACCTTCTCGAATGTCTCTTCTTCCCCGCCGACCATGATGGTCAAAGTAGCATTCTTTGCGCCGATATCGCCACCCGAAACGGGTGCGTCTATTGCGCTCAGTCCGTGAGCTTTTGCCGATTCGTAGATACGAACGGCAAGATCTGGTCTCGATGTCGTCAAATCGACGAGAATAGTGCCTGGTCTTGCATTCTCTATAAGGCCATCCGGGCCGAAATAGATTTCTTCCACATCTTTCGGGTAGCCTACCATTGTCAAGATTACATCGCATTCCTCAGCAATCTGATTAGGAGAATCTCGCCATTCGGCTCCCGCATCCAGCACAAGACTTGCCTTGCTTTTTGTGCGTGTATAGACCAAGAGCCTTTCGCCAGAAGCGCGGATATGTCCAGCCATGGGAGAACCCATAACGCCTAACCCAATAAACCCAATTGTTCTCTTCGCCATTTCACAGTCTCCTTTGCAATCTAGATTTGCGGTTTCCGTGTGGAATTATTTAAAAACCGCGTAGTTCATCTTTTCAAATATACTACATTTCCCCCTCTTTTTGATTTCATTGATTTTTTATATAGTATGATGCATGAATATGCAGCAAAGACTTGAGCGGGCAAGTCTTGCCGCTTCGAGGATGCTTTCCTTAGAATCAGAGGTCAAGAATTCTGCGCTCGCTGGCATTGCGCAATCCTTACAAAAAAATCGCGACGAAATTTTCTATGCAAATCAATTGGACCTAGCCGCTGCGCGCCAAGACGGACTGGCAGCGCCTCTTTTTAAGCGCCTTGAGTTCGATGAAAAAAAATTGGCCGATGTGCTTGCAGGCATTCAGGATATCCTTGTTATGCCCGATCCAGTGGGAAGGATTCTAGAAGCGCGCCTTTTGGATGAAGGTCTAGTATTGAAAAGGGTCAGCTGCCCGATTGGGCTCATCGCGATGATCTTCGAGAGCCGCCCGGATGCTCTTGTGCAGATGGCCTCATTGGCGGTAAAGAGCGGAAACGCCATTGTGCTCAAAGGAGGAAGCGAAGCAAAAGAGAGCAATAAGGCTCTGGCTACAGTGATTGCCGAGGCTGGCGAAGAAATGGGGCTCCCTTTGGACTGGCTCACTCTCCTAGAAACACGCGAAGAAGTAAGCGAACTTCTGGCATTCGATAAATATGTCGATCTTGTCATTCCTCGCGGCTCCAAGGAATTCGTCGCAAAGATAAAGGCGGAAAGCCGCATACCGGTGCTTGGGCATTCGGATGGTGTGTGTCATGTCTATGTGCATGAAGATGCAGATCCGGTAATGGCTATCAAAATCGCTTTGGACTCGAAGACACAGTATCCAGCGGCCTGCAATGCAGCGGAAGTGCTTCTTGTGCATGCCGGCTTTGCCCATCGCAGCCTTATGCCGCTTTTACGAGCTCTTTCTAAAGCCGGAGTTATGCTCGATGTATGCGAAAGAGTAGCCCAGATGCTCGATAAAGACTTTCAGAAAGCCCATAGCCTGCATTATTCCGTCAAGAACGATACCGACTGGACTGTCGAATATCTCGGAATGCGAATGGCCGTCAAGATTGTCGATTCTCTCGATGAAGCAATTGCACACATAAACCATTATGGGAGCGGTCATACAGACTCGATAGTCTGTGCTTCTTCCGAAGCAGCGGAGCGCTTTCTCAAGGAGGTGGATTCCGCTTCGGTCTATCACAATGCAAGCACTCGATTTGCGGATGGCTATCGCTATGGCCTGGGCGCGGAAGTCGGTATCTCAACCGGTAAGATCCATGCCCGAGGTCCAATGGGACTCGAAGGGCTTTGCACATACAAATGGTTGCTCGAAGGCCAGGGGCATATCGTGAGTGACTATGCTTCGGGCGAACGCCGCTTTGTGCATAGAGATCTGCCCATCGATTGAGAGGAAAAAGCGCTATGCAAGCCCACGAAACTATGGATGAAGCTTCTGCTCGTGCAGCGCTTGCGCGCGCAAACCGCATTGTAGTCAAAATCGGTACAGCGACAATTTCCAGACCTGAATCGAGCCCAGTGCGTCTCACTCGGCTTTACAGGCCCGATGGCAAGGCTTTTTTGCCCGATGCATCCGAAGAGACCGTGAACAGGGAAGCAGGATTCTCTTCGAAAGGAATTATAGATACCGCATATATCTATCATGTGGCAGAACAATTTGCGGAGCTTGTCCGAGCCGGTAAGCAGCTAATTCTTGTAACCTCGGGCGCAATCGGCATGGGTGCGCGTGAACTCGGCCTTTCGAGACGAGTCACCGAAGTGCGCATGCGCCAAGCTTGTGCAGCAATCGGTCAACCCATCCTTATGGAAGAATACAGGCGAGCGTTCGGTGTCTTTGGCCTAGTAGCCGCTCAGCTTCTTGTTACTCGAGACGAATGGGATGATCGCGCAAGCTACTTAAATCTCCGAAAGACCGTGGAGACTCTCCTGGAAACCCGAGCAATCCCTGTCTTCAACGAAAATGATTCGGTCTCCACAGCGGAGATTGGCAATGCCTTTGGCGACAACGATAGGCTTTCGGCCTATGTCGCGAGCAAGATCGATGCCGAATTGCTAATCATTCTTTCCGATGTAGATTCGCTCTATGATTCAGATCCGAAGGAGAATCCCAATGCCAAGGCCATCCCCTATGTACGAGAGCTATCGGAAGAGCATCTTTCGGCAGCCGGTGGTCGAGGTTCGGAATTCTCCACAGGGGGAATGAAGACAAAGCTCGCTGCCGTTGCCATCGCGCGAGATGCGGGATGCCGCGTGGTTATCGCCCATGGTCGCGAGCCCGATGTCATTAAGCGCGTTGCTCACGGGGAAGCGATTGGAACACTTTTCGATGCGACTCATGCGCTTAAAAATAGAATACGATGGCTCAAGAATTCGCAACCTCGCGGTAGGCTCACGATAGATGATGGTGCGCTGGCAGCCATAAGAGAACGCAATTCCCTTTTGCCAGCTGGTGTTGTTTCGGTGGAAGGCGATTTTGGCCGCGATTCTGTCGTATTGGTGAATGGAATTGTAAAGCTAATAAGCAATTTTTCTTCCGCGGAACTTAGGGCGATCATGCATAGAAGAAGTGAGCAAATAGACGTGATTCTAGGCGATAATGCGCCCCATGTAGTCGCAAGACCCGAAGAGATGGCTTTTTTGGATGAATGATTTTCTCATGCCTTGATTTTCTCAGAACAAAGAGGGCTAAGACTCGGCCTTTTCTCATTCGGTCCATTGTAGTAAAATAGCCTAAACTCATGGGTGCTGTATGTGCGGCGTCGCCGTGCAGCGGAAAAGGGAAGACGGTGAAAAACCGTTGCAGCCCCCGCTACTGTGAGCTTGTTTAGATGCAGTCCGGCGATATGGATATTGTGAAATGTCGCTGCAGTCAAGGCTAAGATCGCAATAATGATAAATGCATGATTTTGTTTGCCTTGGCTGATCCACTGGTCGTAAGGCTTTTGTTCGGCTTCTAGTCGACAGTCTTCCAATCGAGAAGATATCGATAAGAGAAAAATAAAAGCCACCAAGACTGGGAAGGAGGACTGCATTATATGCATTTCTAGCTTTTATCACATAGATATTTGCGAATTGCAGAATGCCTAGAATTGCATGACGAGCAAGCCAGGAAACCTGCCCTTGAGTATCTCCATCCTTGCTCTTCGGTGGGAGGAGGCGGATATGCGACGAATCGCCGGTATTTTCTTTTCCATGTTTCTTGTCTTATTTACATTGTTCGACCTGCAGCTACCAAGTTCACAACATGTAAGTGCCCAACCAATAAGCACCAAGCAAGTCACGTCCCCCAAAGTCGGCGCTCAGCGCGCAAGCTTCAGTATAGAGCAAAAAAAAGACTACAAGCTGCTAAAGGCTTACAATCTCTGGCC
>Ga0116178_10004365_pt1 | contig 10425 bp, 7 predicted proteins | sample AD_STIC12_MetaG_FD_89880 | JGI IMG/M metagenome (GOLD analysis project Ga0116178, IMG submission 89880) | Active sludge microbial communities of municipal wastewater-treating anaerobic digesters from USA - AD_STIC12_MetaG | ecosystem: Engineered > Bioreactor > Anaerobic > Digestate | place: USA...
CGATACCTGAACGTGCGCCTGATGATGAATGGTTCCTTCCAGACGGCCCCGGAAAGCCAGTTGAAGGAAGCAATGGCCGCCCTTAAGCTGGAATCACAAAAGGACTGTTACGACGAATCCTGCCGTATCCAGCTCGGGCTTGAAGCCGCCGCCAACAAGAACCTGAACGTGACCATCTGGAAAGTTGGCAGCAAGTGCTCAATCATCGGCGCGCTGTACGACCTGCGCGCGGCCGCATCGGAAAGCGCGACCGAGGTCAAGGACCAGGAATGCACCGAGGAAGGCTTGAAAGCCGGGATTGAGCGATTCGCGGCACAACTGGGCGCGAATGGTTCCGCCGTATTGCCGCCGCCGCCCGGGGAAGGCGCGGCCGTGATTTTTGGGGGAAGTCGGCCGCCCCCTCCGGTAAAGGACAAGACCGGGTACCTGTCAATCGAGGGTACGCCTGCCGGCGCCAGGGTCGATATAAGCGGTCCCAGGGCTTTTGGCGAAAACGGAAAGGCCGCGACATCCCTCCCGATGGCCCCGACACTTGCCCCTGTCGGAAAATACAGCGTGCTGGTCAGCAAGCCGGGATACGACGATGCAAAACGAACCGTGACGGTCAGCCAGGACGTTACCGGAACGATCAAGATCGACCTTATCAAGTCTTCCGGCCAGGTCGAGATATCCGGAACGCCAGAGGGCGCAAAAAGTAAACTGAAATGCCAGAAAGGTTTCTTTCAGGAATTCGGCCTTCCCGGGCCGTTTAATCCATGGGTCGTGACCGTGCCGCGCGGCAAGTGCACACTGGTCGTCGAAAGGGATGAAGGAAGCGCCCACAGGCAGACTTTCGAGGTCGCGGCCGGGGCAATCGTCAGGATCACCCTGGATGATAAAATCGATACCACATCCAGGAAGCCCCATGGAATGAGCGAGATGAAAAAGGGCGGACTGGCTTTGACGATTACCGGCGCCGCAATGGTGCTTGTGTCATTGATTCCCATTTCCCTGGCTCAGGTGCAGGCTTCGGAAATCCAGGATGCAAAGGACGGCGGGATCGCGCCGGCCGGCTGGGCGAACATGGCCCCCTATGGCCCTCAATGGTGGTACAGGGAAGGCGCCAGTACTATCAAAAGCATCGGATCGATGGTTTCCCGCCAGCGCACGCTTGCTGTCGATGGGTGGTCGATCTTCGGGGTCGGGTCGGTGGTGGCGGCAATCGGCGCCATTCTCCTGGGCGTGGATCACGCAAGACACAAAAAACGAAATATTGCAGTCTCCCTGTCGCCGTCCGGATCCGGTGCGGCCGCCGGGGTCACGGTATCGTTCTAGGGAGTAACCCCCATGAATCCATCTGCCTGTCGGGTTATTTTTGCCGGCTTCCTTCTCGTCCTTGCTTCAACACAGGCGGGATGTCTGGTGACACAGTTTGAGTGTGATAACTCCAAACCTTGCGACGAACTTGGTGAAGTCTGCATTTATTATCTTAGTGAATCAAAAAATCTGGTCGCCACGGCCTGCGTGAAGAAGTTCGAGGTGTTCGGGGTAAAGAATCAGACTTTCAAGTTTCAGGACGAGGTTGACATAACGTTTGCGCGCAGTTTTGCGTTCGGCTTGAACCCTGTTTCGATTGCGGAATACCAGTGCTGCGTTGATAAGAAGGTATGTACAGCCATACCGCAGGAAGGGCTTGACCAAAACTGCAACGCTCACGAAACCGATGCGGATCCTGAACAGGCGATAAACTGCATTACCTGGGACGAGGCCGACAGATACTGTGAATTCGCCCAGGGCCGCCTGTGTTCGGAAGCGGAATGGGAATACTCGATGGGAAAGTTGCAGGAACCGGCCGGGACGGTGCGGGAATGGGTTGGGGATGCGGGCTGATAACGTTGCATCCATGCCGAAGGACGGAACGGCCAGGAACGATGACTCAGCTTCGAATGGCGTGGTTCGTGGTGTGATTAACATGGGCAATAGCTTAGCCGGCGACCCGTGGATGCAAAGATTCAACAAGGCCCGTCATGCCAGGGACGTGGGAGTTGGATTCCGTTGCTGCAGCGATCTTCCTATTGTCGGGGGTGGATAGCGAACCGCCCCGGGCGAATTTTCATTCGCCCGTACACGAACGGATTACATCCGGCCGACGAGGTTCTGCACGTTGCCCCGGGCGAATTTTCATTCGCCCGTACGCCTTGTATGGGCGGATTACATCCGCCCGCAGCGGTTCAGCACTCCTGCCCCAATCCCTGAAGCTCCGCACTACGGCATTTTCGGCGGCGCGGTTACAATTGCATGACATCGGTGCGGGATGATTGCTGGCGGGGGTATGGCATGGCCGGTGCTTTCAGGGCTGCCGTCATAAGGGCGATTCCGTGGCTGCTTTTCGGATCCGTGCTGCTTCCAGCCGCCGGATCCGCGGTGGCAGGCATACTTGTCCTTGTGTTCTGGCGCCAGGCCGGGGACATCGCGCTTGGCGTCCTTGTCATCGTGATGGGTCTTGCCGTCATCGCCGGCACGTTCACCAGCCTGGGGCTTCTTCTTCGTCAGAACAGGATGGCGCGGGCCCAGGCCGACTTCATCGCGTTCGTCAGCCATGAACTGCGCACCCCGATGGCATCCATCCGGATGGGCATCGAAACCCTGAGGGACGAAAGGTTCCATTCGGAAGACGAACGCCGCGAATTTCTGCAGATGCTGGAGATCGAATCGCGCCGTCTTTCGTCGCTGGTGGAAAAGGCGGTCGGTTACGAACTGTCGGCAGACCGGGAATCGGGAAAGGCCGCCCGCAACGCGGCGACAAGCGGGTGCGCATCGGAACTTGTCAAAAACGCGCTGGCCGGAATCCTGGCGTCCCCGGCCACAAAGGATTCGGTCGTCCTTCTTGCGGCGCATGACATCAAAGGCCCATGCAATGACAACGTATCGGTCGATTTCGACGCGTTTGCCGGGGCAGTCGTCAACATGGTCTCAAATGCCCTTACGCACGGACGGGCGAATCACGAAAAGCCGGTGCGCGTCGGAATCGAGGTTTTCTTTCCCGGTGTCCGGCTTCACGAAGTCCTTGCGCCGTTCGGCGAGGTCGTCATTTCGGTTGCCGACCAGGGCCCCGGGGTGGCGTCTGACGAGACCAGCATGATTTTCGACCGCTTCTGCCGTGGAAAGGCCGCAAGCCAGACCGACATTCCCGGACTGGGGCTCGGCCTGTCGATAGTTCGCGGATTCGCCCGGGCGTCCGGCGGGATTGTGACCGTTGAAGACACTCCGGGGGGCGGGGCAACGTTCAGGTTGACGCTTCCGGCGCACCAGGCCGACAGCGGCGAAACCGTTGATTGCCAGGGCCATGGTGAACATGAATGAAACCGCAACTCGAAAAAATTCTGGTTATCGAGGACGACGCATCGCTGGCGATGGGCCTTGTCCACAACCTGAAGTTCGAAGGCTTCGACGTGCTGATCGCCCGGGACGGTGACAAGGGCCTGGCCCTTGCCTTCAGCGAACGTCCCGATCTTGTGATCCTTGACGTGGGCCTTCCGGGAATGAACGGATTCGACGTCCTGGCCGAAATCAGGCGCGCCGGCCTTGAACTCCGGATCATGATGCTGACCGCCAGGGGAACCGACGAAGACAAGGTGCGCGGACTTGGCCTGGGCGCCGACGACTACATGACGAAGCCGTTCTCGGTTCGGGAGCTTGTGGCCCGGGTCAACGCCCTGCTGCGGCGCCTTCGACTGGAACGCGCCGAACACGCGGCAAGACCTGTGACATTCAAGGACGTCGTGCTTGATCCCGCGTCGCGAACCGCGCAGAAGGCTGGAATCCCGAAGGAAATGTCGGCCAGGGAATTCGATCTCGCGATGTTCCTGGCAACCCATCCCGATCACGTCTTTTCAAGGGACCAGATCCTGAAGGCGGTCTGGGGATGGGACTACGAGGGAACCGAACGGACCGTCGATAACTTCATCCGGGCAATCAGGGCCAGCCTTGAAACCGACCCGACCGACCCTGAATTCTTCGTGACGGTATTCGGTGCCGGATACATGTTCAGGCCCGGCGGCAGGCCATAAGCCGCGGATCCGTCCGCCATCGCGCACAATCCGGACATCCCGTGACACGTCGATGACATCGAAGATCCAGACTCTGTACATGGACTCGACCGCCATTGACGCGGTCGTGGCGGCAAGGACCACCACGCACAGGGGATGTCATCATGAAATTGAAAAAAATCGCAATCGTAAGGGTCAGGGGCAGCCAGGACGTTGAATTCGCGCCGTCGGCGCTTGTAACGGCGCTGTCGCCCGTTCTCGGGCTTTCGCGCATCGGAAGGCTGGTCAAGGCCGGAAAAGGCCGGACGTACATGCCGGCAATGGCGCTTCCATACATTGCAGCACTGTGCGGCAAGGCCGATGCCGCCCGGGGAATCAGGCGCGAGTACATCCTTGTCGACGAACCGGAGGCAGGCTTTTCCGGCTGGAACTGGGACGTCGATATGGCGATGTTCACCGTTTCGACATCGAACGCACCGGCGACTTTCCGTGTCGCCGATCGTGCAAGGCACTTTGGCGTGAAGGTGGTCATGGGCGGCATCCACCCTTCGGTCATGCCGGAAGAATGCCTTGCCCACGCGGACTCTGTGGCACGGGGGGAAGCCGAGACGATCCTTGGCCGGATGCTTGACGACTACGACTCCGGAACGCCTGCACCAATCTATGACGGTGGGCACGGAACCACGCTTGAAGGGCTGCCGGTTCCGGCGTGGGAACTCGGGGTTACCCCCCTTGTGAAAGGTCCGGGAAGAACCAGGCGGACGGGAAAAGCGGTTCCATACGCCCAGTGGGTCGTGCCGGTGCAGACAAGTCGCGGCTGCAGGAACGCATGCGCTTTCTGCTCGACGACCAGGTTCCAGGGCGCGGCAAGGCGCCACCGGCCGGTGGCCGAAATTGCGGACGAAATCCGGACGCTGAAGGCAAATGGAGTCATCGGCCCCGACCAGACCGTGTTCTTCACCGACAACAACATCGTCTCGGACAGCGACCACAGAAACGGCATCCGGGACACCCGATATGCGCGCAGCCTTTTTCTGGCCCTGAAGCCTCTTGGAATCACGTGGGTCGGACAGGGGGAAATCACGGTCGGCCAGGATCCCGGCCTTGTTGCGATGATGGCCGAGTCCGGTTGTCACACCCTTCTTGTCGGCCTTGAGACGGTGAGCCCGGCAGGCCTGGGACGACTTGGAAAGGCGAGCATGAAATCAGATACTTACGCAAGATCGCTTGAAGTTCTGCACGACCACGGGATATCGAATATCGGCTGCTTCATAATGGGCCTTGACGGACATGGCCCCGAGACCTTCCAGCCGACCCTGGACTTCATCGAGCGGCATGTCGATATTCCACAGGTCAGCGTCCTTACCCCTTATCCCGGAACACCGCTTTTTTACCAGCTTCATCGGGACGAACGCATTCTTTGCGACGACTGGTCGCTTTATGACATCACGCACGTCGTCATCAAGCCGGATCGACTGAACGCGCTGGATCTGGAGACCGCGTACTCACGCATGATTTCGCAGATTTATTCGCCGCTTGCGATCGTTCGGCGCGCCGCAAGGTACGCCCGCGCCGGAGGAAGGGACGGTCACGCCCTGAAAAGGGCCGGGGCAAGATTCACATCGGTGCTTGCACCGAATATCGTCTATCGCACGCTCTCGACAACGGGACGCGGCCTTTCCGGCCAGATATTCAGGGGACTTGGGGCCACGGGGAAAAACGCCGTTTCAGATCACGCAAGCGCCTTCCAGGCCGCATCATAGACGGCCCTGCGCATGGCCTTGATTTCATCCTTGCGCCCATGCATTTCCGGGTTTACCCGGTTCGTAAGAAGGGTAATCGACAAGCCGGAATCTCGATCAAACCAGAAAGAGGTCCCCGTGAATCCAAGGTGACCGACGGTGCCTGCCGGGGCATGGTCGCCCGCGTTCGATCCGATGGCCGCCGGCCTGTCGAAACCGGGTGTGCGAAGCGCGTCCCGAGGCCCGAAATCATCGAACACGAACCGTCTTGCCGTGTCCCTGCCAAGGATTGCGGATCGCCCCTGAATGGCCTTAATCCATTCATCGACCAACGATGCGGTCCCGAAAATCGTCGAAAACAGTCCGGCATGGCCGGCCGCGCCGCCAAGGAACCAGGCATTGTCGTCATGCACCTCGCCCTGCAGGATCCGCCCCCGCATTCCGCACCAGGCTGTTGCCGCAAACCGGGCATCGGACGGGACCGAACCGACAACGGGAACAATCGGCCTGAATCCGGTTGAACCAAGCCCCAGTTCCCCGGCCACAAGGTCATGAAAGAGCCCGGCGATTTTTCGGCCGCTGACCCTGCCAAGGATCATGCCCAGCAGGATATAACCGACATCGCTATAGACGATACGATCGGACGGTTCCACCGGCAGCGAGTCCAGGGCCATCCGAATAACGCCCGACTCGGCCTGCGGACTTCCAGCCGCCGAAATGCCCAGGCTGGCCGAAAGTTCACGCGCGAAAGGAAGCCATGGAACGAATCCGGCACGATGGCCCAGAAGGGCCGAAACGTCGCATGACCGCCATGCCGACATCTGTCCGGCTGACAACTGGTGGCCCAGGTCATCCGCGCCGAAAAAGTCGTCAAGCGTGGTCGAAAGAACGACTGCATCGCGATCGCAAAGAATCGCCACAAGCAGCGCCGTCGAAAGGGGCTTGGTCAGGGACGCCAGGTCGAAAACCGTTTCCTCGTCAACAGGCTTGCGCCCGCCACACCCGATGCCAGCCGAAAAGCCGCCGCAGATGCGGGCCAGGACGTCACCGTTCCGCCTGGCCTCGAAGGCATATCCCGGACAAGCGACACCAGTGAACGACTGAAGTATCGTCGCGACTTCGTCGAACTTCATGAATTCACCGGCCCCCGGGGGCTGACCGGCGCCCGGGCAACCAGCCGGCCGTCGGCGGCGTCGAGCTCGGCATCGACACCTTCCCCGATACAGTCGTTGGCCCGCCCGTGACCCAGCGGGAAGCCGGTCACCACGGGGACGCCCCACCTGCCCGCAAATCCTGCCACCGTCCTTTCAAACAGGGGGATATCGTCGCCTTCCAGCATGAAATCGCCGAAAACGACGGCGGCGACCTGACCGAAGCCCGGCTGAAGGGAAAGCTGGAACAGCATCCTGTCAAGCCTGTACGGCTTTTCGTTCAGGTCTTCCAGCACCAGGATCCTGCCTCGAAGGTCAGGCATAAGCGACGTCCCGGCCAGGGAAACGAGAACGGTGAGATTCGCCGCAAGCACGCTGCCCGCGGCCCTGCCCGGGGTAACGGGGCGAAGCCCGTCCCATGCCTGATCCCTTCCACGATCCAGGCCGAAGATGGTTCTGCGATACTGCTCAAGCGTGTCCGGTTCCATCGAAGGCAGCGTCGTGACGTTCGGGCCATGAATGGTGACAACACCCTTGCGACCAAAAAATGCATGAAGCGCGGTGATGTCCGAAAACCCGACCAGCAGTTTTGGCGGCAATTCGACTTCGTTTCCGATCGCGATGCACGTCCTGGCACACCCGAACCCGCCCCGGGCAGGGAAGACCGCGGCGCTGTCAGGGTCGCGAAAGGCCTGAACCATTTCACCGGCGCGACGGGCATCGTCCCCGGCCAGATAATCGCAGGAAGAAAAGATGTCGTCACGCCAGACCGGCTTCAACCCAAGCTCGCGAAGAATCGTGACACCGGCCATGAACTTCTGGCGTGAAAAGGGGGAAGCCGGGGCGATGATTCTTACGGTGTCGCCCTGTCGCAGGCATGAAGGCTTTTGCAACTGGATATACCGCCCCGACGCGACGTGACGTCATTTGCCGGTGACGTAAGCGTCAACGTCGATTCCAAGCATCCGGCAGTTCTCGTGGGCCGTCCGTATGTTGTCCTTAAGCGTGGCAATCGCCGGCAGTTCCCGGAAGGCCTCCAGGAACATCCTGGTTCCCCACTTGCCGTCGGCGTTCCTGGCAAATGCGACGACCTCGCCGGATCTGGTCACAACGGTCGCATCCCGGCCGTTCAACTTGATCTCCAGGACCTTCGCGGAATCTGGATCCTTCGGTGGAACCAGCCTTCTCGCGTCAAGCATATAAACAAACAGGGATTTTCCATCCCGTGCCGACGCCAGGATGTCCCCGCCGACGGATCGCAGCGTTGCCGCGCGATCATCCGAAGGGTAGGCCTCGGATACAAGACGACAGGTTTCGCGAATCGACTTGGCCAGTTCCTCGAAGTAAGTCCTGGTGGAATCATCGACGATGCCCCAGAGTACGTCGCCCTTGGCCTCGGCAAGCCCGGTCTGGAACTCCAGAAAGGCAGCCTCGACAAGATCGGCGTCCGAACTGCCGCCGCACGACGCCCCGATGACCGCCAGCAAAGGCAGAACAGCCAGGATTGATCCGTTCTGGACTCGCAATGCAACCCCCACTGACGGCTTGCGCCGAAACTTAAATCGGGCCAATGAGGTGACCTGTCACAATCGAAAACGGCATTCCGACGGAAACCGACTCATCGGTTCCGTCACCGTCAAGATCGATGTCCGGCTTCAGGTATATGTCGATATACGCAAGAATGATTTCCTTGTTGTAACGCGGCAGGAACGCGCTTTCCGGCATCGATTCAAGCGCTTCGACCAACTGCTGGACAACGAATGCCCCGCCAAGCGCGCCGGCCCCGCCAACGACCTTGCCGCCCGCAAGCGACACGTTGGCAGTGACCTTGGCCCGGTAAAGCACCAGTTCGCGCCTGGTGTCGCCGAAGACGATGCTGACCGGGACTTCGTAAGTGGCACCCCCCGCCTTCAGCTTCGTGCCGTTGATCACCGCGTTGTCGAACACGTCAAGCGGCCCGCAGGTTGGCGACAACGACGACGTATAGACGCCGTAGTTGCATCCGGAAGTCGTCGGGTCACAGGTCACCGGGTCAATCCTGGCGCCCCAGTAAAGGTTCAGGTTATACGCAGTGCCGTTCACCTTCAACCCGTCGTGTTCCAGCAGCAGCGACCACGAGCCGTCCGACGACGCGTTCAACATCTCGGTGTTGAACAGCCAGTGCAGCCTGGAAAACGCGTTGTCGATACCCTGGACGCAACTGCCCTTCGGCGCGCATGTGGACGGGTCGTCATCAACATCGACGCCCTGGCCGAGATTGCCGTTGACGCCATAAGTCAAAGTCGCGGCCTTGGTCGCCGGATCCTCGAACACCGACACGCCGTGACATTCACCGGCGCCGCAGATGTCGTCGAATGTGCAGATGTTGAAGTCGTCGCATTCCACCGAATTCGGCGTGAAGAAGCATCCCGAAGTCTTGTTGCAGCCGTTGTCGGTGCAGACGTTGTAGTCCTCGCATGCCCTGACCGTCCCGACGCAGGTGCCGTTTGCGCACCCGTCGTTGATGGTGCAGACGTCACCGTCGGAACACGAACCGCCGGTCGGCGTATAGACACATCCGTAATCCGGGTTGCATTCGTCCAGCGTGCATACGTTTGAGTCGTTGCAATCTACCTTCTTTCCCTCGATGCAGTCGCCGCCGATGCAGACCTCGTCGAACGTGCAATGATTGCCGTCATCGCAGAATCCCGAAATCGGCGGATGGATGCAGTTGCCCGCGCCGTCGCACGTGTCGAGCGTGCACGGCTGGTTGTCATCGCAGTCCCTGACGTTCGAAATGCACTCGCCGTTCCTGCAGAAACCGGTTCCGGTCAGGCTGCACGGATTCGGATCCTGGCATTCGCCTTCCTGCGGGGTATGCACGCAACCGACGGCCGGAACGCAGTTGTCAACGGTGCAGTCGTTCAAGTCGTCGCAGTTCGTGACGCCGGCCGGCCCTTCAGGCGGAATGCATGCTCCGGTCGAACAATTTTCGTTGATGGTGCATGCGTTGTGGTCGTCACACACGCCGGTTGTCGGAATTTCCTTGCAGCCCGTGTCCGGATTGCACGAATAGATCATGCACGGATTGCCCTTGTCACAGTTCCTTGGCTGGCCGACGCACACGCCGCCGGCGCACACGCCGTTTATCTCGCATGCCGAATCGGGCTCGCACTCGACCGTATTGAATTCGTTCACGCATCCGACCGCCGGGTCGCAGTAGTCCGTGGTGCAGACGTTGTAATCGTCGCATGATGTCTTCGGGATGCCGGCACACTCGTGATAACCATTGCAGAAGTCGTTATCCGTGCACATGTCGCCGTCGTTGCACGGGCCGTAATGCCAGTCGTTCAGGCAGACGCCCGACATGCAGGAATCGACGGTGCATTCAATACCGTCCGAACAATCCATCGAAGTGCCCTGGCAGACGCCGTCTTCATTGCACATATCATTCAAGGTGCACCCGTCGAAGTCGTTGCAAGCCTTCGAAATGGGCTCGTGCTGACAACCGTCGAACGAATCGCA
>Ga0116178_10004368_pt1 | contig 10420 bp, 8 predicted proteins | sample AD_STIC12_MetaG_FD_89880 | JGI IMG/M metagenome (GOLD analysis project Ga0116178, IMG submission 89880) | Active sludge microbial communities of municipal wastewater-treating anaerobic digesters from USA - AD_STIC12_MetaG | ecosystem: Engineered > Bioreactor > Anaerobic > Digestate | place: USA...
ATGCCTTTCTCGGAGGGAAGGGCAAGCGCCACCTCATCGTGCACGACGAGATGCTGATGACGCGCGAGGAACTCCCGCTGCTGGGCGCGCACAACGTGGGGAACGCGCTCGCGTCGGTGCTGGCGGTGCTGACTGCCGACCCCGCGCATGAGAGCCTCGATGACCTCGCGCGCCTGGCCGCCGGGCTTCGTTCGTTCCGCGCCCCCGCCCATCGCCTCGAGCCGGTGGTCGAGCAGCACGGCGTCCTGTGGATCGACGACTCCAAGGCGACCAACGTCGCCTCGGCCAAGGTCGCCATCGAGAGCATGACCCGTCCGACCATCCTCCTGCTGGGCGGGCGGCACAAGGGTGAGCCGTATACCGCGCTGCTCGACGGCATTGCAGCGCACTGTCGCATTGTCCTCGCGTTCGGTGAGGCCGCGCCGATCATCGAGAGTGACCTGGCGGGGCGCGCCGCGGTGCAGCGCATCGAGGGGACGTTCGCCGACGTGATGCGCCGAGCGCATGAACTCGCGCGACCTGGCGACGCCGTGCTCCTCGCGCCCGCTTGCTCGAGCTACGACATGTTCGCCAACTACGAAGAGCGAGGCCGGGCCTTTGCCGCCGCGGCCAAGGGAGACGGATGATGCACGATCCGACCCAGATGCGCGAACGCTGGTCGATGGGCCCCGAGGCACGGGCGCTCGTCCTGGTCACCGCCGTCCTCACCGCGTTCGGCCTGGCGACGCTGTACAGCGCGAGCGCCTTCGTGGCCATGCAGGCCGATCACGACTCGACGTACTACTTCCTGAAGCAGCTGGCGGGGGTTGGGGTCGGACTCGTCTTCTTCGCGATCGCCGCCAAGTTCGACGCCGATCGCCTCGAGAAGCTGGCGTGGCCGCTGATGTTCGTCACGATCGCCTTGATGCTCATCACCGTCCTCCCGTTCACCAAGGCGATCGCCCCGTCGGTCAATGGATCGCGCCGCTTCATCCTCGGGGCGTCGGTGCAGCCGTCGGAGCTGGGGAAGCTCGCCGTCGTCCTGTGGACCGCGATGCTGGTGCTCAAGAAGGGGGACCAGATGCGCCGCCTGACCAAGGGGCTCCTCCCGTTCCTCGTCATCGTGGGCGTGCTCGACCTGCTCGCCTTCTTCCAGCCGGACCTCTCGGTGGCGATGATGTTCACCCTGCTCATGGGGATCATCCTCTTTGCCGCCGAGGTGCGCATCGGGCACTTCATCCTCCTTGGGATCCTCGCCGCTCCGCTGCTCTGGCATGAGATCGAGAAGCGACAGTACGCCATGTCGCGACTCCTCTCGTTCATGGGGTCGGGCGACGCCCCCGAGGCAATCAATTTCCAGCTTCGACAGTCGCTCATCGCCGTCGGGTCCGGCGGTCTGCTCGGGAAGGGCTTCAGCGAAGGGCTCCAGCAGTACGGATGGGTGCCGTTCGGCTACAACGACTTCATCGCCAGCAACATCGGTGAGGAGTGGGGGTTCATCGGCATCACCTTCATCACGCTGGTCTTCGCGTTGTACACGTGGCTCGGCTTCCGGATTGCGCGCCAGGCGCGGTCGCGCTTTCTGCAGCTCGTCGCGATCGGCCTCACGTGTACCACGGCGATCACCGCGTACCTGCACATCGGCGTCGTGATCGGCCTCCTCCCGACCACGGGCCTCACGCTGCCGTTCGTCTCGTTCGGACGCTCGAACCTGGTGCTGAGCTTCGTGCTCACCGGGATCCTCGTGAACATCGGCAGCGCACGCGAGCGCCTGTACGGCGCGGCGGCCACCGATCCGGCCTAACGCGGTGCGCGTCCTCTTCACGGGCGGTGGGACCGGCGGGCACCTGTACCCGGCGCTGGCCATCGCGCGGGCGTTGGTGCGGGTGCGTCCCGATGTGCAGCCGCACTTTGTCGGGGCCACGCGCGGGATCGAGCGCGTCATCCTGCCCGACACCGAGTTTCCGCACACCTTGCTCGACCTGCACCCGCTCTACCGGTCGGCGCCGTGGAACAACTGGCGCACCGTCATGGGGATGGTGAGCGGCTGGCGGCGGCTCGCCGAGCTGTCACGTGAGGTGGCACCGCGACTCGTCGTGGCGACCGGTGGGTATGCGGCGTCCGGGGCGCTGGCCTTCGCCGCGCTTCGCCGCATTCCGTTCGTGGTGCAGGAGCAGAACTCCTTTCCGGGACAGACGGTCAAGCTGTTCGCGCGGTGGGCGCGGGAGATCTACCTCGGTTTTCCCGAGGCGGCGCGCGACCTCCCCGAGGCGGCGCGATCCCGCGCGGTCGACACCGGCAACCCGATCGAGCCCCCGCCTGCCGTCCGCCCTGATCGTGAGGTGCAACGGAGAGTTTGGGGATTCGGCCACGACGTGCGCTTCGTGGTGCTGGCCTTCGGCGGCAGTCAGGGGTCGGCGGCGCTGAACGCCCTCGTCGAGGGATGGGTGGCGCGCGGGCTCCCGCGCGGGGTCGGTGTCATCTGGGGGACGGGGCGCGACCATTTCCAGCGCCACGCGTCGCGGGCGAGCGCGCAGGTCATCGTGCGTCCGTACCTCGCCCCCATCGCCGACGCGTACGCCTGTGCCGATCTCGCGATCGCGCGCGCCGGCGCGATGACGACCGCCGAGTTGTGCGCGTGGGGGATCCCGATGTACCTCGTCCCTCTGCCGACGGCGGCAGCCGACCACCAAACCGCGAATGCGCGGGCGCTTGCCGACGCCGGTGCCGCGCGCTGGGTGTCGCAACGGGAGGCCACCGCGGAACAACTCGCGATGGTCGTGTCCGAGGTGGTGGGCGATGCGTCGCTTCGCGAGCGATGGGGCGCGGCAGCGAGCGCGCGTGGTCGCCCCGACGCGGCGGCGCGCATCGCGGCACGGCTCGACGCGTTGCTCGGCCCCCACGCGAGCACCCCGGCTGAGCCGGCGACGGGCGCGCGCGCCACGGCGTCGACTTGAGCCGATTTTTCCCGCCGCGCTAGATTCCGCTTCCATGTCCCTCCTCGACGCGACCGATCCCCGGCCGGTGCACTTCGTCGGCATCGCTGGCGCCGGCATGTCCGCGCTGGCGGAGCTGTTCGTTAGGCGCGGTGTGGCGGTCACCGGCTGCGACAGCAATGCCAGCGGGGCGGCCGACCTGCGACGCCTTGGCGTGGTGCTCTCCGAGGGGCACGATCCGGCGCACGTGGCAGGCGCGCGCGCCCTCGTCATCACCTCGGCGATGCGTCGCGACCATCCCGAGCTGGAGGCGGCGCGCACCGCCGGCGTGCCGATCGTTCGCCGCGCCGAGGCGTTAGGCGAGGCGGTGAGCGGCGGCACGCTCGTGGCGGTCGCCGGGACGCACGGCAAGACGACGACCACCGTGATGACCACCGAGGCGCTCGCCGCTGCCGGACTGCGCCCCACTGGCGTGGCGGGTGGGCGCGTGGGGCAGTGGGGGGGCAATCTGCGATTCGACAGCGATCACCTCTTCGTGGTCGAGGCCGACGAGTACGATCGATCCTTCCTCGCGCTCTCGCCCACGGTCGCCGTGGTCACCAATGTCGAGGCCGACCACCTCGACATTTACCGCGACCTCGCCGACATCCGGCAGGCATTCGAGGCCTTCGTCGCGCCGGCGCAGACCATCGTGCTCTGCGACGACGATGCGGGGGCGGCGACCCTCGACGTCTCCACGGGGGCACAGGTGCTTCGATACGGAACCGAGAGCCGCAACGCGCGCGTCGTCGGGGTGCCGCGCGTCACGGCCGACGGCGCCACGATCGTCTCGGTCTCGTTCGATGGGGAGCCGCTGGGCGAGCTCGCCCTTCGTGTTCCCGGGGTGCACAACGTGCGTAACGCGCTGGCCGCCGTCGCGAGCGGCCTGGCGTTAGGCGCGACGCTCGATGGCATGCGCCCCGGCCTCGAGTCGTTCGGGGGGGTGGAACGTCGCTTCCAGCGGCTGGGTGAGGTCGGGGGCGTGTGCGTGGTCGACGACTACGCCCATCACCCCACCGAAGTCGCGGCAACCATCGCGGCGGCGCGCGGCGCGTACCCCGGGCGGCGCCTCGTGGTCGCGTTTCAGCCGCACCTCTACTCGCGCACGCGCGACTTCGCGGAAGGCTTCGCCCAGGCGCTCGCCAACAGCGATGCCGTGTTCCTCACCGCACTCTATCCCTCCCGTGAACAACCGATCGTCGGCGTCTCCTCGGCGCTCATCGCCGATCCCTTGACCCGCGCCGGGCGCGCGCCGCAATGGACGGGGGCGCGTGGCGACGCCGCGACGGCGCTGGCTTCCTTTGCGCGCGCCGGCGACGTGGTGCTCACGATGGGGGCCGGCGACATCACCCAGACCGGCCCCGAATTGCTCGCCCTGCTCCGCACGCGGGGGCCCGCATGAGCAAGGCCGCGGCTCCCGTGGCGAACGAAGCGCCCCCCGTCGTCGGCGCGCCTCCACGGCGTCGACGGTGGGGGTGGTATGTCGTCGCGGCGCTCGTGATCGCGCTGGTCCTGTTCGCCACCCCGTGGTGGGGACATGATCTCGCCTTCTTTAGGGTGCAGCAGGTCGAGGTGCGGGGGACCCGCTTCGCGCGCCCCTCCGACATCGCCGCCCGACTGCAGCTCGACACGACACTCTCCATCTGGGACCAGTTCGACACCCTGAGGGCGCGCGCCGAGCGGCACCCGCAGGTGCGGAGCGCGCGCATCGAGCGGCGCCTCCCGAGCACCTTGATCCTCACGGTCGACGAGAACCTTCCGATCGCGCTCGTCCCGGCCGCCGGCGGCTTCAAGGCCTACGACGATAGCGGGCGCGTCCTTCCGCTCGACCCCGCCCGATGGGGGGTCGACCTTCCAATCGTTCCGCGCGCCGACACCGCCGTCTTCCGCCTGCTCGGCGACATGAAGGCCGAGATGCCGGAGTACTACGCGCGGGTGAGCGAGGTGCGCCGCGTCGGAAAGGACGAAGTCGTCCTGCAACTCGTGGATGTGGGCGTGCGAGCGATGCTGGATATGCGCGCCGAGCGCCTCCTGCAACTATCTTCTGTCGAGGCCGACCTCGCGAAGCGTCGACTGCACGCTGTCGAACTCGACCTGCGGTACAAAGACCTCGTCATCGCCCGCCTTCCATGAACGTCGAACGACTGGTCGCTGGACTCGACATCGGGTCCGCCAAGACCACGGCCATCATCGCCGAGGTCGTTGGCGACCTCCCACGCCACCCCGGCATCAAGATTCTCGGGGTAGGGCAGTCGCGCACCACGGGACTGCGGCGCGGCGTGGTCGCTGACATCGAAGAAACCACGCAGTCCATCCGCAAGGCGGTCAACGACGCCGAGCAGATGGCAGGCGTCAAGGTCGACGCCTGCTACCTGGGCATCGCTGGTGAGCACGTCAAGGCGATGATCTCCAAGGGGATCGTCGCCGTGAGCGGCGACGAGATCAGCAAGGGCGATATCGAGCGCGCGAACGCCGTCGCCCGCGCGCAGGCGATTCCGCCGGAGCGCGAGCTGCTGCACGCCATCCCGCAGGAGTACACGGTCGACAAGAACGAGGGGATTCGCGACCCGCTCGGAATGGTCGGGACGCGTCTCGAGACGGAGATGTATCTCGTCACCATCGGCAGCTCGCCGGCGCTCAACCTGCGCAAGGCCGTGGAGCGGGCGGGGTACAAGCCGTTGCAGCTCGTCCTCGAGCCGCTGGCCAGCGCGCTCGCCGTGCTCACCGAGGACGAGAAGGAACTCGGCGTCGCGCTCATCGAGATGGGGGCGGGGACGACCGACATCGCGGTCTTCCACGAGGCCAAGATTCGTCACCTGGGCACCGTCCCCTTCGGCGGCAACAACGTCACCAACGACATCGTGCACGGCTTGGGCGTCACCCAGGCCGATGCCGAGCGGTTGAAGGAGCGCTACGGTTGCGCGTACGAGCCGATGGTCGACCCGTCCGAGGTGATCACGCTCCCGAGCACGGTGGCGCAGGGCGACCGGCAGATTCCCCGCGAACTCCTGGCGCACATCATCCACCAGCGGACGGATGAGATCTACGATCTGGTGATGCGCGACATCGAGGCGGCGGGGTTCGCTGGGAAGCTGGCGGCGGGCGTCGTGCTCACCGGCGGCGCGGCGGCGCTCCCCGGCGTCACGGAGCTGGCCGCTGACGTTTTCGGGACAGGCGTGCGCGTGGGCGTGCCGGCCGAAAACCTGAGCGGGCTGGTGGACTCGGTCGAGGCGCCGCGATTTGCGACGGCGGTGGGGCTCGCGTTGTACGCGGCGAGCCGTCTGGCGTTAGGGAGCGAGACGCCGAGCGGTCGCCGGCTGCAGCTCAATGCACCTAATGTGGATAAGCTGGCGCAGAAGGTGAAGACGTGGTTACAGGACTTCTTCTAGAGGGGCGGAAGACGGGAAGTCGAGAAGCGGGAAGACGAGAGAGGGTATCGTTAGGGTAACGCGGGCGGCGACCGGAATACGGCGTCGCCCGCTGTGTTACAAAGGTGATGTTCTCCTAGCGAATGTGGAGAAACATTGGTCGCTCTCGCGACGCGAACGCGGCGCAGAAAATTGCTTTCGCTCACACGTGGCCCGTTCGAACAAACGCGTTATATTCTGCCGCGAATCGAGGAAGCGACGGCGTGACGTTATGCACGGTGCGGCGTCGAACCTGCGATCGGAGACCCATCACGAACGACCGTCCTCGTCACGAGAGGAGCCGCGCGCGCTATGATGTTTGAATTCGAGGAGAACGCCTCCCAGAACGCCCGCATGAAGGTGGTGGGGATCGGCGGTGGCGGTGGGAACGCCGTCAATCGCATGATCGAGGAGCATCTCGAGAGCGTGGAGTTCATTTCGATCAACACCGACTCGCAGGCGCTGCTGGCGTCGAAGTCGGATGTGAAGATCCAGATCGGAAAGAAGCTCACGCGCGGCCTCGGTGCCGGCGCGCGCCCCGAGATCGGGCGACAGGCGATCGAGGAGAACCGAGACGAAGTGGGGCGCGTGCTCCAGAGTGCGGACCTCGTCTTCGTCACGTGCGGCATGGGGGGCGGCACCGGCACGGGTGCGGCGCCGGTGGTCGCCGAACTGGCGAAGGAAGCGGGGGCGCTGACGGTGGGCATCGTGACCAAGCCGTTCTTGTTCGAAGGGCGGAAGCGGATGCGTCAGGCCGACATGGGCATCGCCGAGATGCGCAAGCATGTCGACACGATGATCATCGTGCCTAACGAACGGCTGCTCGCCGTGGTGGGCAAGGGAATTCCCTTCCAGGATGCCCTCAAGAAGGCGGACGAGGTGCTCCTGCATGCCACGCAGGGCATCTCCACCCTCATCTCCAAGACGGGCTTGGTGAACGTCGACTTCGCCGACGTGCGCACCATCATGGAGAATGGCGGCTCGGCGCTCATGGGGACCGGGATCGGGCGCGGCGAGAATCGGGCGATGGAAGCGGCGCAGCAGGCCATCTCCTCGCCGCTGCTCGACAACATCTCGATCAACGGCTCGAGCGGCGTCCTGCTCAACATCACCGGCGGCGGCGACCTGACACTCGGCGAGGTGACGCAGATCTCCGAGATCGTGCACGATGCGGCTGGCGATGACGCCGAGATCATCTTCGGCGCCGTGTCCGAGCCGGCGATGCAGGGCGAGATTCGGGTGACCGTCATCGCGACCGGCTTCGACAAGGCGATGGGACAGGCGCCCGTGACGTCGGTCAACATCCCGATGACGCTCTCCAAGCCGACCCCGGTGGCCTCGCTGACGCCTGACCGTGGTGTGATGAACGGCGGCGGCGTGACGCCCGCGTCGATGACGCCGGCCTCCGCGGTGGCGCCGAACGTCATCCCGATCAACCAACGCCAGGGAGCGGGACTGCGTACCGTGCAGGGCGGGGCGCCGCTTCGCCCCGCGGCCCAGAACGATCCCAACCGTCGCTACCCGCGCTCGACGCCGCAGGAGGACATGGATCCGATGGACATCCCGACCTTCATCCGGAGACAGATGGATTGATCGGCTGGCGCGCGCGGTTGGCGGCGTATACGGCGGTGGCGCTCCTGGCATGGGGCGCCATCGCCGTCGTGCGTCCGATCCCCGAAAAGCGCGCCGGTGACGTGATCAACGGCAGCCGGACCCCGACCTGGCGCGAGCGCGTCGACTCGCTCGCCCGCGGCGAGACGCTCGGCGGGCTCCTGTCGCGCGGTGGGCTGACGCCAGAGGAAGCGACCGAGGCGTTGGGGGCGGCCACGACCATCGATCCCCGCCGACTCCCGGCCGGCATGCGCGTGACGCTGGGGGGGCACGAAGGGAGCACGCCGACCAAGATCGTCTTCCAGCTGGCCATCGACCGGCTGTTGCACCTGACGAGAACGGACTCGGGGTGGGTCGGCCGCGAGGAACGATTGCCCTGGACGACGGATACCATCGTCGTGCGCGGGGAGATCGCCCGCACCCTGTATGACGCCTTCGACGCCGGGGCGTCGGCACTCCCCTCGGGTGCGCGATCGGAACTCGCCTGGAACGTCGCCGACATCTACGAGTATCGCCTCGACATGAGTCGCGACCTGCAGCCTGGCGACGAGTTCAAGGTCCTCTTCGAACGTGAGCAGGGGCCGCGCGGGGCGGTGCGCATCGGACGCATCCTCGCGGCGTCGTACACGTCGGGACAATCATCGCTGCCGCGATTCGCTTTGAATCGGCGGACGGGAAGGGGCGCTACTTCGACGGCTCCGGCAAGTCGCTGCAGGCCATGTTCCTGCGCGCTCCGCTCGAGTTCCGGCGCATCTCGTCGGTCTTCGGCATGCGTCGGCACCCCATCCTCGGCGTGTGGCGCGCACATCGCGGGACCGACTACTCCGCGAGTTCGGGTACGCCCGTGCGCAGCGTGGGGGACGGCGTCGTCGTGCGGGCCGGACGCATGAGCGGCTACGGCAACGTGGTGGACGTTAGGCACGGCAATGGCTTCGTGTCGCGGTACGGGCACTTGCGGGCCTTCGCCAAGGGGGTGCGCGGCGGCACGCGGGTCGGCATCGGAGAGACGATCGGCTACGTCGGAATGACAGGGCTGGCCACCGCGCCGCACCTGCATTTCGAAGTGCTCGTCGGGGGGGTGCAGACCAACCCGCGCACGGCGTTGGCCAGCACCGGTGGGGCGCCGCTCGCCGCGGCCGACGTCCCCCAGTTCGAGCGCGCGCGCGAGGCGTTTCTCGCCCTGCTGCAGCGCGCGACCACGCAGGTCGCCGATTCCAACTGACGTGCCCTGTCCGATGCACGCAGCGTCCGTCGCGATCCGGGCGTAGATTCCCGACATGATCTCCTGGTTGATGGCCCTCGCCGCTGGCGCGGCCGGGGCGCTGGCCGCATATGCGCAGGTGCGAGCGACCGGTCGCTGGGCGACCGGGGCGCTGCGCGCGATCTCGGTCACGAGCCTGGTCGCCCTGGCGCTGAACGCGGTCGTCGGCGCCCGTCGCGTGCCTGCACCGCTCGTCGCCCTCGATGTGTCGTCGTCGTGGGGACGGGGGCGTGATGCCACGACGTTCGACTCAACGGCGCGAAGCGCCCGTGAAGCAGGCGGCGACTCGCTCTTCATTCTAGGCGATTCGCTGCGGCTCGCCGGCGACACGCTGGTGGCGGGCGATCGGGCGTCGCGCGTTCGGCAGGCCGCGGAGCGCGCGATGGCCGCGGGCCGGCCGCTCGTCCTGTTCACGGACGGCGAGATCGACGATCCCGAAGCGCTGCGCGCGCTCCCCGCGGGCTCGCGTGTGGAGATCGGCGGTGGCGATTCGCGCCCCGACGCGGCGGTGCTCGACGTGCAAGCGCCGCGGGTTGCGGCGGCGGGCGACTCGGTGGAGGTGCGGGTGACGGTCGGGGCGGGGAACTCGGGGGCACCGGCCGGTGCGTTGCGGCTGGAACTCGGCGGCCGGCAGGTGGCGGCGCAGTCGTTCGAATCGCTGCCGGCGCTGGGCGAGCGCGCCGTCACGCTTCGCTTCATCGCCCCGGCGGGCGCGGCTCCGACGGAGCTGCGCGCCACGATCGACGTCCCCGGCGATGCCGAGTCGGAGAACAACGCCTCGTCCGCGGTCCTGGAGCTGACGGCAGGGGCGGCGGCGGTGCTCGTCTCGACCTCACCCGACCTGGACTCGCGGGAGCTGGCGGCGCTGCTGCGCGGGACCGTGTTGCTACCGACGCGCGCCTACTTCCGGGTGGCGCCCGGGCAGTGGCGGGAGGATGTGACGCTGCAACCCGTGGGCGAGGAGGTCGTGCGCCGCGCGGTGCGTGAGGCCCCGGTGGTCGTGCTGCACGGTGACACGGCGCTGTTCGGCGCCCCTCGCCAGGTGACGCGCGGGGCGCTGGCGCTCATCGCGCCGCCGGTGGCGACGGCGGGCGAGTGGTTCGCCACCGGGGCGCCGCTGTCGCCGGTGAGCACGCCGCTGAGCGGGACGGCCTGGGACTCACTCCCACCGCTCGACGTGAGCGCGA
>Ga0116178_10004369_pt1 | contig 10418 bp, 8 predicted proteins | sample AD_STIC12_MetaG_FD_89880 | JGI IMG/M metagenome (GOLD analysis project Ga0116178, IMG submission 89880) | Active sludge microbial communities of municipal wastewater-treating anaerobic digesters from USA - AD_STIC12_MetaG | ecosystem: Engineered > Bioreactor > Anaerobic > Digestate | place: USA...
ACCCAGCAGCCCTTGTTCTCGCCCTCGGTCGCGAGAGAGACGGCCCGCCGCTCCTTGAGCAGGGCGAAGGCCTTGTCCCAGAACTCGAGGCGGAGGATCGTGCTCTCGCAGGGCAGGACGTCGTAGGAGATGCCGAGCCGGGCCATGGTCGCCAGGTGGGCCCGGACGATGCGCCGCGAGATATGGCGCGACAGGGCGTATTCGGGATCGAGGCCCCGCTCCATCCGCTTCATGATCTCGGCCTTGCGGGACTGCGCTTCGGGGTGCTCGGCGAGATAGGCCGAGACGCGGGCGTAGAGGTCCCAGCAGTAATGGTCGAACCGGCCCTCCAGGCGCTCCAGGTCCTCGAGGGCCTTTCTCTCGAGGTCCATGAAGCCGAAGACGACGTCGACGACCTGGACGCCGGTGTCGTCGATGTAGTTCTGGACCTCGACGCGCTCGCCCTTGAACCTGAGGCACCGGGCCAGGGTGTCGCCGAGGCAGGCGTTGCGGAGGTGGCCGATGTGGGCGGCCTTGTTGGGGTTGATGTTGGTGTGCTCGATGACGATCTTCGCCTCGTCGGGGGCCAAGGAGGTCCGGCCGGCCAGTCGGATGACCTCGGCGAAGACGGCGGCCTTGTCGAGCCACAGGTTCAGGAAGCCGCCCCCGGCGACCTCGGCCCTGACGACGCCGGGGACGGAGGCGACGAGGGGCGCGGCCTCCTGGGCGATCGTCCGGGGCGCTTTCTTGAGCGTCTTGGCCAGCTGGAAGGGGAAGGTCAGGGCCAGGTCGCCCATCTTCGGGTCGGGCGTCGGGGCCATGTCGAGGTCCTCGGGGCCGACCGGGTAGACGGCTCTCAGCCGCTCGTGGATCGTTTCTTTCAAGCGCGATTTGAAAGCGATCATTTTCGGGGACCTATTATAGCAAAACGGCCCTAGCGGGCAAGCCGCGGCCCGGCTTCCGTTCGGGCTGACATCAGGGCTCCGCACCGCCGGAGGGGAGATGGCCCCCTGAGGTCAGCCCCGCCGGGCGCGTGTCCGGGCGCGCTTGCGGCAGGCGCCGAGATGTGATAATTTTGGGCTTCTTCGGCTGTGAAAGGAGCCCGCATGAAAAAGACGCCCTTCAACGAACTCCACAAGGCGCTCGGCGGCAAGATGATCGAGTTCTGCGGCTGGGAGATGCCGGTCGAGTACGCGGGCATCATCCCCGAGCACATGGCCGTCCGGACGCAGGCCGGGCTCTTCGACGTCAGCCACATGGGCGAGGTCCTGGTCACGGGCAAGGACGCCCTGGCCTTCGTCCAATGGCTGACCCCGAACGACGCCTCCAAGCTCGTTCCGGGCCAGGTCCAGTACACGGCCCTGATGACCCCGGAGTCGACTTTCGTCGACGACATCCTCGTCTATTGCATGGGCCCGGAGGAGTACTTCCTCGTGGTCAACGCCGCCAACGACGACAAGGACTTCGCCTGGATCGCCGGCCATGCCCGGGGCTTCGACGTCGAGGTCGAGCACCAGAGCGACGCCTATTCCCAGCTGGCTCTCCAGGGGCCTCTGGCCGAGACGGTCCTCCAGCCTCTCGCCGACATCGATCTCGCGGCCCTGAAGACCTTCAACTGGGCCAGGGGCCGTGTCCTCGGCAAGGAGGCCCTGGTCTCGAGGACCGGCTACACCGGCGAGGACGGCTTCGAGATCTACACCCGGGACCCGGACCCGGGGGGCATCTGGAAGGCCCTCATCGAGACGGGCAAGCCCCTGGGGCTCCAGCCCATCGGCTTGGGCGCCCGGGACACGCTCCGGCTCGAGGCCAAGCTCATGCTCTACGGCAACGACATCTCGGACAAGACGACGGTCCTCGAGGCCGACCTGAAATGGATCGTCAAGCTCCAGAAGGGCGACTTCCTGGGCAAGCCCGCGATCGAGAAGCAGCTGGCCGAAGGACTGACCCGCAAGCTCGTCGGCTTCGAGATGGCCGGGCCGGGCATCGCCCGCCCCCACTATCCCGTCTTCGTCGGCGGCGAGAGGTTCGGGGAGGTCGCTTCGGGCACCTTCTCGCCCCTGCTCAAGAGAGCCATCGGCCTCGTCTACCTGCCCATCGAGGCGACGACCGCCGGCGCCGAGTTCGAGATCGAGATCCGCGGCAAGCGCGCCGCGGCCCGCGTCGTCCCGACGCCCTTCTACAAGAGGGCCAAGAGATAACGATCCCGTCACCAAGGAGGAACGCATGTATCCGAACGATCTCCGCTACAGCAAGGACCACGAGTGGGTCAAGGTCGAAGGCGGCGAGGCCGTCGTCGGCATCACCGATTTCGCCCAGCACCAGCTCGGCGACATCATCTTCGTCGAGCTCCCGCCCGTGGGCAAGGAGCTCGAGCTCAAGCAGTCGCTCGGCGTCGTCGAGTCCGTGAAGTCGGTCTCCGACATCTATGCCCCGGTCTCCGGCGTCGTCGCCGCCGTCAACGAGTCCCTGGGGCAGGCGGCCGACCTGCTCAACAAGGACCCCCACGGCCAGGGCTGGATCGCGCGGATCAAGATCAAGGACGCGAAGGACCTCGACGGCCTCCTCTCGGCCGCCGATTACGAGAAATTCCTCGAAGGCCTCGAGCGCTCATGAGCTACATCTCTCTCAGCGGCCAGGATAGAAAGGAGATGCTGGCCCGGGTCGGCGCCGCTTCCGTCGACGACCTGTTCGCCTGCATCCCCGAAGCGGTCCGGCTCGGTCGTCCCCTCGACCTGCCGCCGGCCCGTTCGGAGCTGGAGCTCGTCCGGGTCGTGGAGGCGATCGGCGCCAAGAACGCCGCGGCCGGCCTGGTGTCTTTCCTCGGCGGCGGGGCCTACGAGCACTTCATCCCGACCGTCGTCGACTACCTGAGCTCGCGGGGCGAGTTCGTCAGCCCCTACACGCCCTACCAACCCGAGGTCAGCCAGGGGACGCTCCAGGTCATCTTCGAGTTCCAGACCCTCGTCTGCCAGCTGGCCGGCCTCGACATCGCCAACGCCTCGCTCTACGACGGCTCCACGGGCGCGGCCGAGGCCGTCCTGACGGCCCAGCGGGTCACCGGCCGGAACAAGGTCGTCGTGGCCCGCTCGCTCCACCCGCAGTACCGCGAGGTCGTCCGGACCTACATCAAGAACATGGGCGTCGAGGCCGTCGAGGTCGGCTTCGGCCCGGACGGCCGGGTCGACCCGGACGCCCTGGGCCGGCTCCTCGACGAGGCCACCGCCGCGGTCGTCTATCAGTCGCCGAACTTCCTCGGCGTCGTCGAGGACGTCCGGGCCTTGTCCGCGGCCGCCCACAGCCGCAAGGCCCTTTCGGTGGCCGTGGTCGCCGAGGCCCTGTCCCTGGGGCTCCTCGAGGCGCCGGGACGCCTCGGGGCCGACATCGTCACCGGCGAGGCCCAGTCGTTCGGCCTCCCGGTGAGCTTCGGCGGCCCCTATCTCGGGTTCATGGCCTGCCGGAAGGACTATCTGCGGCAGCTGCCGGGCCGCATCGCCGGCCAGACGGTCGACAAAGACGGCCGGCGCGGCTTCGTCCTGACCCTGTCGACCCGCGAGCAGCACATCCGGCGCGAGCGGGCGACCTCGAACATCTGCACCAACCAGGCCCTCTGCGCCCTCCGGGCGACCATCTTCATGGAGACCCTGGGCAAGCAGGGGCTGCGCGAGATGGCTTGGCAGAACGCCCAGAAGGCGGCCTACGCGATCGAGAAGCTGACCGCCGTCCCCCGGGTCGAGCGGAAGCTCTCCGGGCCGGTCTTCAACGAGTTCGCGCTCGGCCTCCCCAAGCCCTGGCCGGCCGTCGACGCCGGGCTCAGGGCCCGGGGCTTCATCGGCGGCCACGGCCTCGCGGCCGCGTACCCCGAGCTCGGCGACGCCGCCCTGGTGGCCGTGACCGAGCTCAGGACCAAGGACGAGATCGACCGTCTGGCCCGGGCCCTCCAGGAGGTCCTGTCATGATCAAGGAGATCCGCGAACCCCTCGTGTTCGAGATCAGCGCCGCGGGCAAGCGGGCCGGCGAGCTGCCGGCCCTGGACGTCCCGGTCCGGAAGGACCTGCTCGCGGGCGTGCCGCTCCGCCGCGAGATCGAGGACTTCCCCGAGGTCTCCGAGACCGAGGTCACCCGCCACTTCACCCGCCTGTCCCAGAAGAACTACTGCGTCGACATGGGCATCTACCCCCTCGGCTCGTGCACGATGAAGTACAACCCCAAGGTCAACGAGCGCCTCTCGGCCCACCCGGCCTTCGCCGGCTCGCACCCGCTCCTCCCCGAGGAGCTCGTCCAGGGGAACCTCGAGGTCCTGCGGACGCTCGAGCGCTTCCTCCGCGAGATCACGGGCCTGGACGCTTTCACTCTCCAGCCGGCCGCGGGGGCCCACGGCGAGCTCGCCGGCATGATGATCATCCGGGCCGCCCTGGAGGCCCGGGGCGACGCCCGCAAGATCGTCCTCATCCCGGATTCGGCCCACGGCACGAACCCCTCCTCGGCCCACATCTGCGGCTATGCCGTCAAGGAGATCAAGTCCGGCGAAGACGGGACGATCGACGTCGCCGCCCTCGAGGCGGCCATGACCGGCGAGGTCGCCGCCCTGATGGTGACCAACCCCAACACGCTGGGCGTCTTCGAGTCGGACATCGGCCTCATCGCCGGGATCGTCCACGCCAAGGGCGGCTTCGTCTACATGGACGGGGCCAACATGAACGCCCTGACGGGCGTCGCCCGTCCCGGCGACATGGGCGTCGACGTCCTCCACCTCAACCTCCACAAGACGTTCTCGACGCCCCACGGCGGCGGCGGGCCCGGCTCCGGCCCCGTCGGCGTCAAGAAGGAGCTCGAGCCGTACCTGCCGGTCCCCGTGATCGCCGAGAAGGGCGGGCGCTACGTCCTCGACTTCGACCGGCCCAGGTCCATCGGCCGCGTCCGGGCCTTCTTCGGCAACTTCTCGGTCCTCGTCCGGGCCCTGTGCTATATCATGAGCCTCGGCCCCGAGGGCGTCCGGGAAATCGCGGAATTGGCCGTCCTGAACGCCAACTACATCCGCAAGAGCCTCGAGGGGGACTACCACCTCAAGTACGCCACGCCCTCCATGCACGAGTGCGTCTTCTCCGACAAGCTCCAGAAGGAGCACGGGATCACGAACCTCGACATCGCCAAGCGGCTCATCGATCACGGCGTCCACCCGCCGACGATGTCCTTCCCGCTCATCGTCCCCGGGGCCCTGATGATCGAGCCGACCGAGACCGAGAGCCGGCGCGACCTCGACCTCTTCATCGGGGCCATGAAGGCCATCGCCAAGGAGGCCAAGGAGAACCCCGATGTCCTCCGCGCCGCGCCCCACGTCACCTACGTCGGGCGGCTCGACGAGGTCGGCGCGGCCAAGAACCCGGTCCTGCGCTGGGAGAAGAAGCCCTAGATGTCCGTCCAAGACCTCGTCCTCGGCCTGCACGGGTTCTGGGCCGGCCAGGGGTGCTATCTCGCCCCGACCTACGACATCGAGGTCGGGGCCGGGACCATGACCCCGGACACGTTCTTCCGCGTCCTCGACAGGAGGCCCTGGCGCGTCGGCTACGTCCAGCCCTCGCGGCGCCCCGACGACGGCCGCTACGGCGAGAACCCGAACCGGGTCCAGAAGCATTTCCAGTACCAGGTCATCGTGAAGCCGTCCCCGGCCGCGATCCAGGACGTCTACGTCGAGAGCCTGCGCTCGCTCGGCGTCGCCCTCGAGGACCACGACCTGCGCTTCGACGAGGACAACTGGGAGTCGCCGACGATCGGCGCCTGGGGCGTGGGCTGGCAGGTCATGCTGGACGGCCTGGAGATCACCCAGTTCACCTACTTCCAGCAGTGCGGCGGCATCGACCTCTCGCCGGTCCCGGTCGAGATCACCTACGGGCTCGAGCGGCTGGAGATGTTCCTGGAGCAGAAGGACGACATCTACGACCTCGACTGGTCGGGCGACGTCAGCTACCGCGACCTCCGCCTGCGCGAGGAGAAGGAGTTCTCGGAGTACAACTTCCAGGCCGCCTCGGTGGCCATGCTCCGGCAGGCCTTCAACGCCGCCCAGAAGGAGGCCGGCCGGCTCGTCGCCAAGGGCCTGCTGCTGCCGGCCTACGACATGTGCCTCAAGTGCTCGCACAGCTTCAACCTGCTCGATTCGCGCGGGGCCGTCAGCGTCACCGAGCGGGTCAAGATGATCTCCCAGGTCCGGGCCCTGGTCAACGACATCGCCAGGAAGTACACGGCGGGCCGGGAGGGCGCCTGATGGAACTCCTGCTCGAGCTCCTGACCGAGGAGATGCCGGCCTCCCACATCCGCTCGGCCCGCGAGCAGCTCGAGAGCGGCTTCCGCCGCGAGCTCGACGAGGCCCGCGTCGAGGTCCGGTCCTTGCGGGCCTTGGCCACGCCGCGCCGCCTCATCGTCGCCGCCGACCTCGCCGAAGGACAGGAGGACCGGGAAGAGACCGTCACGGGGCCGCCCCTGGCCGTCGCCAAGGGCCCCGACGGCGCCTTGACCCGGGCCGGCCAAGGCTTCGCCCGGTCCCATGGCGTCGACGAGAGCCGGCTCGAAGCCGTTTCGACGCCGAAAGGGGAATATCTCGGGTTCAGGCGCCTGGCCAAGGGCACGCCGACGGCCGAGATCCTCGGGACCGTCGTCCCCCGTGTCCTGGGCGCCCTGAGCTTTCCGAAGATGATGCGCTGGGGCGAGAGCCCGTTCCGCTTCTCGAGGCCCATCCACGGCCTGCTCTGCGTCTTCGGCGGCCGGGTCGTCGACACGGCCTTCGAGGGCTTCGCGGCCGCCGGGGCGACGGTCGGGCACAGGATCGCCGCCCCGGGCCCGGTCCGGGCCCGGACCTTCGAGGAATACAGGGACGGACTCGCGCGGAGCTTCGTCGTCGTCGACCCGGAGGAGCGGAAGAAGAGGATCGTCGCGGGGGCCGAGGCCGCGCTGGCGCCCCTCGCGGCCCGGGTCTATCCGGACCCCGGGCTCCTCGAGGACCTGGCCCTCAACGTCGAGCACCCGCTCGTCGTCCTGGGGTCGTTTCCGGAGGCCTATCTCGACCTGCCCCTGGAGGTCCTGGCCACGGCCATGCGCGAGGGGCAGAAGCTCTTCTCCGTCGTCCGCGACGGAGAGCAGCTGGCCCTCTTCATCGGCGTCGCCGACGCCGCGGCGGACGCCAAGGGCCTCATCCGCCGGGGCAATGAGCGGGTCCTGCGGGCCCGCCTCGAGGACGCCCGGTTCTTCTGGGCGAAGGACCGCGAGAGTCCCCTGGCCGAGCGGGCGGCCGGCCTGAAAGACGTCCTCTTCCAGGAGAAGCTCGGCAGCTACGAGGACAAGGCCCAGCGGCTGAGGAAGATCGCCGCCTATCTCTGCGACAAGATCGGCGCGGCCGACGTCAAGGCGCCGACGGTCGAGGCGGCCGCCCTTTGCAAGGCCGATCTGCTCACGGAGATGGTCAAGGAGTTCCCCGGTCTTCAGGGCCGCATGGGCGGCCTCTACGCCAGGCTCGAAGGCGCCCCGGCCGCGGTCCACCAGGCCATCTACGAGCACTATCAGCCGGCGGGCCTGGAGGACGACCCGCCGGCCTCGCTCTCCGGGGCCGTCCTGGCTGTCGCCGACAAGCTGGATTCCGTCGTCGGCGCGCTCGGGATCGGGCTCCCGGTCAGCGGCTCGAGCGATCCCTTCGGGCTGCGCCGCAACGCCCTCGGCGTCTGCAAGATCGCCCTGGAGCGGAAGCTCCGCTTCTCGTTGCCCCTCGTCCTCGACCGCGTCCTGGCCGCCTACGGCGACCGTCTGACCCTCGACCGCGCGGCGGCCAAAGCCGCCTGCCTCGACTTCTTCTCGGGCCGCCTGCGCTTCATCCTGGAGAAGCGGGGGTTCCGATACGACCTCGTCGCGGCCGCCCTGGCCCCGGGCGTCGATCGGATCCCCGACGCCCTGGCCCGGGTCGAGGCCTTGGACGCCCTGAAGTCGAGCTCCCAGTTCGAGCCGTTCATCCTCATGGCCAAGCGGATCAACAACATCATCAAGGGGACGCCCGCGGCCAAGGTCAACCCGGACCTCTTCGCCGAGAAGGAGGAGCGGGAGCTGGCCTCGACGCTCTCGATCGTCAGCGGCAACGCCCAACCCATGCTCGCCAGGGGGGACTTCGCCCGGGCCCAGGGCATCATCTTCAAGCTCCAGCCGGTCCTGAACGCCTTCTTCGACAAGGTCCTGGTCATGGCCGAGCAGAAGAAGGTCCGGCAGAACCGCCTCGGCCTGCTCCAGTCGATCAGCCGGATGCTCCTCGAGATCGCCGACTATTCGCTGGTCGTCATCGAAGGGGAGAAGGGGGCCAAGCCCAGGGCCGCCCGCTAGCGGCTTGGATCAGGCGGCTGAGGGTTCGGCCGGCGCGTCGGACCCGATGAAGCGCTGCTCGAGTCCCACGATCTTGGTCAGCGTCTGGGGGGCGTTCTGGTCCCGCTCGAGCCCGTAGGGGTTGAACTGGACGCCCGCCTGGAACTTGTAACTCTGGCCGGCGTTGTAGGTGGACCAGCGGACCCGGCCCTTGATGTCAAGCGGGGCCAGCTCACCGGGGATGGACAGCTGGAGGACGATCCGGGACTTGAATTTCAGGGGTTTCTGGGTCAGGAAGCGGACGCCGCCGCGGCTGAGGTCGAGGACGGGGCAGAACTCCTCGTCGATCTTGGACTTGGAGGCGAAGAGCCTCGCCCGGCGATAGGACACCGTCGCCCCGGCGATCTTGAAGCGCTGGCAGAGCCGCCGTTCCATCCCCTTTTCACCCATGCGGACCTCCGTTCTCGTCCGGCCCTCCAAGCGCCCTCGCGCCCGGGCGCTCCGGCTCTCGGACTCCCTCCCGGGCCCAGGTATATCAAAGGCCGTGGCCGAAGTCAACCTCATTCCCTCAGGATGGTCCCGCGCCCCGGGGACAGGGACAGCGAGGCCCGGGCCGAAACGGTCTCGCCTTCGGCCGCCGTCCGGGGATAGGCGTAGGACAGGCTGGAGACTTTCTGGTAGGACGGGGGGGAGGGCGGAAGCGGCTTCTTCCTGACCAGGTCCTTGAGCGCCTGGTAGGCCAGGGCCAGGGCGTCCAGGACGCTGACCCCGTGGGCCGCGGGGCTGTCCTTCGGCGGCGGCATATACGGCTTCTGGCCCGCCATGAGCGGGCCGCCGAGCGGGAAGGTGAAGGGCGAGGGCCGGGCGGCGATCTTGCGGCTCTTCAGGACGAGCTTGCCGTCGATGTAAAGGGACAGCTCGGCCTCCCGGATGGGCCTGGTCGGAACGCCCATGTCCCGGGCCCCGGTCGGCCCGGGGGGCGGCGCGACGACGGGACCGGAGACGTCGGCGATGTCGATCTTCAGGCGGATCGGCTTGCGGATGATGAGGTCGGCCGATTTGAGGTCGAGGACGAACTCGTAGGAATCCGAGCGCTCGAAGAGGCCGCGCAGGGGGATGGTCAGGATGTGGAAGCCGGCCGGCCAGTGCCCGCCCTCGAGGATGTAGGGCCCGACCGAGACGCGGAAGAAGGCCTCGTTCAGGAGCTCGAGGCCGATGTCCACCGAGCCGGGCAGTCCCGTCGCCGCGCTCCGGTCGTAGGCCAAGAGACAGAGGTCGTAGACGAGGGGATAGGAGCGCTTCCAGGCGGCCCAGAAACGGAAGAAATCCCGGACGGCGTAATCGTCGAGGAACCCGAAGTCGGGGTCGTAATCCTTGTAGGTCTCGAAGTAATCGGCCACGAGGCTCCGCTCCGTTTCCTTCTCGCCGAGCTTGGCGGCCAGGAAGGGCAGGATCGCCCCGGCCGCCTGACGGTCGTCCCCCTCGAGCCTCTTCGCCTCCTCGGAGAGGAAATCCCAGGCGGCCCGGTAGTCGGGCGCGCGGCCCAGCCTGGCGTTGAGCTCCGTCCGCCAGTCGGAACGGGCCGCGGCCGGAACGGCCAGGCACAGGACGAGGAGCGCGGCGACCGTCCGGGGCCTAGTCATTGTAGACGAACTCCAAGGTCATCTCGAGGAGATCGCCGGGGAAATCGGCCGGTAGGGCGGGGAAGGGGAGGGCGGCGCGGAGGGCCTCGAGGGCGGCCCGGTCGAGGGCCTCGACCGTGGTCCCTTCGAGGATCTCGATCGAATCGAGCTCGCCCGTCTTCTTGATGACGACGGTGAAGCCGATCTTGGCCTGGGCGGGCAGGGCCGCGACCGGCGGAAGGACCCAGTGGAGCTGGAGGCGGTCGACGACCGCGGTGGCCCAGGGGAGGATATCGTAATTCTTGAGCGGGATGGAGACGCCGATGCGCTGGCCGCCGCCCCCTCCGCCTCCGGCCCCGACGGGGCCGCGGCCCGTCCCGTATCCGCCGCCGCCGGCGGCGCCGCGGCCGAACTTCGAGAGGTCGGGCAGCGGCGTTCCCGAGGAGATCCCGGGGGGCCCGGGGGGCGTGCCCGGAGGGGCGAGGG
>Ga0116178_10004370_pt1 | contig 10416 bp, 14 predicted proteins | sample AD_STIC12_MetaG_FD_89880 | JGI IMG/M metagenome (GOLD analysis project Ga0116178, IMG submission 89880) | Active sludge microbial communities of municipal wastewater-treating anaerobic digesters from USA - AD_STIC12_MetaG | ecosystem: Engineered > Bioreactor > Anaerobic > Digestate | place: USA...
GCGACGGCGACAGGTACGCCAACGCCGACGCCGACCATCTGCGGACGCATCGATGCCAATACGACATGGAACGGCACGCACACGCTTGGCTGCCATCTGTCAGTGGCGAGTGGGGTGACCCTGACGCTCGATGCAGGGACGGTGATCCAGTTCAGCGGGCCGTACTACGCCGACATTCAGGGGCGTGTCGTCGCTAACGGTACAAGCGCCAATCCTGTGCTGTGGACGCGGCAGAGCGGCTCAGCTCCCGGCCAGTGGGGCCCACTCTACATCATCGGCAACGGCAGCAGCATGACATATGTCACCATGACCTACGGCGTCGGCCTGAGCGCTGGCGCGCCGGTGACGCTCACACACCTGTGGGCCATGACCAACACGTACGGCCTCGACCTGGCTGCTAATGCCAACGTGATGAGCACGACGCTCCAGGCGAACACCTATGGCCTGCAGGTGCGACTCAACGCTGCGCCGGTGATCAGCTATGCGAACATCTTGACCAATACGACGTACGGCGCGGTGATTGCCCAGCCGCGGGATGTGCCGCTGACAGGCGTGTGGTGGGGCACGACAGACGGCGCGACCATCGAGGGACTGATCCTCGATGACATCGACGACATCCGGCGCGGGCGGGCGCTGTGGCATCCCGCTGCTGCGGCTGAGTATGCGTGGTAGGAGAACGACGTGGATCCAACAACGCTGGCACTGGTGAAAGAGTTGGGCGCCTGGGGCGTGGTGGTGGGGCTGGTTGGCGTCCTGCAGACCGTGTGGAAGGCACGGCTGGAAGACGCCAAGCTGGCGACAGACAAGGCGTGCCAGCGGGAGGACGCGTTGCGGTCTGTCCTGGAGCGCACGACAGCGGCAATTTCCGAGCTGACGGCGATGCTCAACGCCAAGAACGCGCAGAATGGCACGTACCAGACGACGATGATGAGCAAGGCCGATGACATCATGGCAGGCGTCAGCAGGCTGGAAGGCAAGCGGCGCCGGTCTGCTGAGTGAGGAGGATCACCGTGTCACGTGCCCTCTGTATGAGACTTCTCGTGATCGTCAGCGCAGCACTGCTGGCGGCCTCGTGCACCGCTCCGACGCTCACGCCGACGCCTGTGCCATCGCGGACGGTGACTCCGAGTCTTCCGACGCCCACGCCGCGCGAGCCGCATGTCACCTATGCGCCGACGCAAGCAGACCCAACGCCGCGGCCAACGAACACGCCGACGCCGTGCGGCACATGCGAGGCGCTGCATCCGGCGCTGTACGGCAGCGTCATCGTGCAGAGTTGGGAGGACACGAACGATGACGGCGCCTGGCAGATGTACGCCGATGAGGGACTGCCGGAGTGGGGCGTCGCCAGCACTGTGGCGCTCTGGTATGCGTCCGACCTGCCGCTGGACATCTGGCCGGTGACAGGCGTGCAGATACCCATCACATGGCGGGGCATCGGCGTCTATACGACGCTGCTGCCTGGACTCTACAACGTCATGCTGTACAGCTACGAGGATACGTGTCTCGTGCCGTACTATGACAATGACCTGTGGGCGACCGTCAACGCTGCGGGACAGGCGGTCGTGCACATGCGCTTCTGGCGCAAGCCGGGGTGTGATGCGTATGCGACGCCCGGCCCGACGCCCACGCCGAGCGTGACGCCGACGCCCATCACTGTGCCGTGCCCGGACTACTATAACCAGTGTCAGCCGGCGTGCAGCGGCAACACGCAGGCAGACCCGTACAAGTCGTGTGGGCCAGGACTGGTGTGCTGCATGCCCATGCCGACACGCACAGCAATACCATGATGGATAGATTGCGCTTTACCTGCTACGCGCTGCGCTTTGTGCCGTGCATGGCGCTGCATCTGGGCAAGGTCGTGCGCTACTGGTGGCGTGAGCAGCGCAGGGCGCTATGGGGCGGCTGGTGCCGCCGAAGGACGGGGCAAGGGTGATTGACCTGCTCTGCGGGGATGTGCTGACGGTTCTGCCGACGCTGCCGGCCGAGAGCGTGCAATGTGTCGTAACATCGCCGCCGTACTACGGACTGCGTGACTATGGCGTAGATGGGCAAATCGGCCTCGAAGAGACGCCGGAGGCCTATGTCACCAAGCTCATCGCCGTGTTCCGTGAGGTGCGGCGTGTGCTGCGGGATGATGGGGTGCTGTGGCTGAACCTGGGGGATTCGTACTGGGGCGGCAAGGGACAGAACGGAACATCGAAGGCACTGGGCAACGCAGAGGAGCGCGGCTACACACAACCGAGGGGCACACTAGTAACAGCGATACGACCAACGGACAGGAGACACGACACCATCAAGCCGAAAGACCTCATCGGCATTCCCTGGCGCGTGGCGTTCGCGTTGCAGGCTGACGGTTGGTGGCTGCGGAGCGATTGCATCTGGGCGAAGCCCAATCCCATGCCGGAGAGCGTCAAGGACAGGCCGACGAAGGCGCATGAGTACGTGTTTCTGCTGACGAAGGCGGCCAGGTACTACTACGACGCGGAGGCGATACGACAGCCGTTGGCAGAGGCAAGTATACCAAGGGCAACGCGAGGAGTCAGCGACAATGGCAGGTGGGCGAATGGCGGCGCTCCTGGCTCGACTGCTCGCACCATGTCAAGGCCGAGGCCGAATATGAAAGAGTGGTCTGATGACATGGCGGGCGGTGGGAGCACGTACAAGAATGGTCATTCCGGCGTGTTCGCGGCAGACGGGCGGTGTATTGTCAACCTTGCTGGCGCAAACTGTAAGACCGTCTGGACGATTGCAACGCAAGGCTACGCCGGCGCACACTTCGCCACGCTCCCTGAGAAGCTGGCGCTGCGCTGCATCCTGGCGGGCAGCAAGGCGGGTGACACCGTGCTTGACCCGTTCTGCGGCAGCGGCACGGTGATGAAGGTCGCCGCAGGGCTGGGGCGTGCCAGCATCGGCATTGACCTGAATCCGGCATACATCGAGCTGGCGCGGCAGAGAGTGGGGGCGCTGCTATGCTAATCATCCGCAAGTCATCGCCCAACTTTCACGCCCGCGTGATGCACCCGACACATGTGGTCATGCACATCGCTGACGGCTCGCTGGCCGCCTGTGATGCGTGGTTTCGGAACGCCCTGAGCGACGCTTCGGCGCACTACTGCGTCGGCAAGGACGGCGAGATTCATCAGTACGTGGACGAATCCGCCGCAGCCTGGGCCAACGGCGCCGTGCGTGACGCGACCATCCGCATACCCTGGGGAGTGTCGCCGAACGACTGGACTATCAGCATCGAGCACGAGGGCTACACCGGCGAGCCGTGGAGTGACGCCATGTACCAGGCCGACGCATGGCTGCTACGGGGTATCAGCAAGCGGTGGGGAATACCGCTCGACCGTGACCATGTGATAGCGCACGCAGACATTGACAGCGTGACGCGGGCTAACTGTCCAGGGACGGGGCTGGATTGGGATAGGCTGCTGTGGATGGCGAAAGGGGGACGTATGCGGCTGGGCATGCACCTACTGAGCAAGGCATCGAATCAGATATTCGGCAATGAGAGTGCAGAACGGACGCTCATGGTGGACACGCTGCGACGCATGGGCATCACGGACGTGAAGCTCGTGACAGACGGCGACAGTCAGCTCAAGGCGGCGCAATACCTGCACGACCAGGGCTTCAATGTGCTCGTGCGCTTCTACAAGGAGCCGGTGAACACGGAGGCTGTGCCGGACGACCAGCTCCGCCTGTTCGCGCCGTACATCTGGGCAGCGGAGGGCTACATCAACGAGCCAGAGATTGAGTGGAACCGTCCGCCGACAGCGGAGGTCATCGACATGCTGGCGCGGGCGTGGATACGCTTCGCCGACGCGTGCGGGCGCTGTGGCGTCACGCCCGTGACGCCGAGCATCCAGGGCGACCGTGTGCTGTCGTGGTTCCGGCCCATGTGCGAGCGCGTCATCGCCCTTGTGCGCAAGGACACATTTGACCATGCCTATATCGGCGTACACCCACGCCCGGCCAACAACCTGCCCGGCACGCCGCCGCCTGGCTTCGTGGCGCGGTCGTACGAGGACTTCGCCGCCGTCTGCCGTGCGCTCCGGATTCCGCCGCTGCTCGTGGCGACCGAGTGGGGCTACGAGCCGGGCGACGCCGCCAACGCCACGCTGCCGCCGATTGACCTGCAACGCCACGCCGAGTACAACGTGCGGTTGGCGCAGATGCAGCATCCCTGCTTGTTATCCTGCTACTACTGGACATGGCTCCACGACTGGTTCGACTCGGGCTGGTGGCGCGGCAGCGTCGAAGCCAGTCTGCCGGTTGTGCGGGCGTTCATCGACATGCCGCATGAGCCGGACGCGCCGGAGCCGGAGTTCCCGGACGCGCTGCCGGAGGCCGTGGCCGATCTGGCGCGGCAGACGGCGACGGCCAGCATGGCGACGTTTCCCTGGGGCATCAAGTACGCGCTGCGACACGGACTGCTGCCGTTCGGCGCGGAGCTTGTGGTCGATGTGTCCGGCAAGCGGTGGTACGCGCAGCCGGTGCACAACAGCGATGGCGATACCGGCCTGGTGGTCTTCCCGGCCGGCGGATACACAGATGCGCAGACGCGCATCGTAGATTGGGAGGTGTAGCATGAAGCGTGTGTTGGCGGTCGTGGGTCTGGTGCTGCTGCTGGCAGTGCTGACGACCAGCGTTGTGCTGGCCGACAGTGGCATGCCGCAGGCGCCGGAGTGGCAGTACTTCTGGCTCAACGTCGTGGGGAGCGGCGCGATCGTGCTGCTGCTCGTGAACGGGCTGATCGTCTTGCTGCCTGCCCCGTACGGCGCGTGGGTGAAGCAGCAGGCAGCGCTGATTGTGGCGATTGGATCCGCACTGTGCCCGACGTTGGCGAATACAGTCCTGGCTCGGTGGCCAACGGTCGATCCGGTGATGTGGACGGTCATCTACTTTGGCTTGTCGTGGGCGGCGCACCAGGCGTTCTACATGCTGCAGAAGCGGAAGATCGGGCGGCTGGCGCCGAAGGGTTGACTACAGGATAGCCGCATGTAGAGCCGGTTCCTCGTCCTCTCCTTTCCGGCTGCAAAGCGGTCGCGACACAGCCCGCGTCGTTGGGGCGGCGCGGGCTGTCTAATCTTCGCGCTTGACAGTGGCCGCGGCGTTGTGGTATGATGTGCTCACTCACGGAACACAGGCAGCCAATACGTCAACATGCAAGCCCGTTATGCCAGTCGTTCCGTGAGAAGACGCTGCCGACATAACGGGCTTGCTCCATTTCTGTGAGGTATCATGAATCAGTCGCTTGTCACAACGAAGCAGCAAGGTCTGTTAGCATGGGACGGCGTGGCCTTCGCGCAGAATGCGCTCAGCATTCGCGCCGATCTGACATTCGAGGATTGGCAGCAACTAGGTGGCGCATTGCGCACCATCGAAGGCGCGGTACATTGGTGGCTGGGTGACTGGCTGAATTATGGTGAGCGCAAGTATGGCGAGACGTACGCGCAGGCGGTGGACACAACGGGCTTTGACGTCCAGACGCTCAAGAATGACGCATGGGTAGCAGAGCACATCGAATCGTCCCGACGTCGGGACGATTTGTCATTCGGTCATCATGCAGAGGTCGCCAGTCTATCGCCTGATAAGCAGGATGAATGGCTCAGTTTGGCCGAGGCCAATAAATGGCCGCTGGCAATCTTGCGCCAGAAGATACGCTCGGCCCGCCTTGCCAATGTCAACGCCGTTCCTGGTGAACGCACGGTACGCCTCTTGCGCGGAGACATGCTGACGGTCGTGCCGACGATCGGCTTCTTTGACCTCGTGGTGACAGACCCGCCATACGGTGTTGTGCCGCAGTATGACAGCGTTGATCCGCTGGAATGGGATCGCTTCGATAACTTCCTGGCAGAGGCACGGGCATGGCTGAATGTTGTCAAGGCGGCGCTGAAGCCACAATACAACCTCTTCTGGTTTTGTGCGCCGGCGTATGCGGCGCGGATTGAACACATCTTCGCGGAGGTCGGGCTGCCGGTTCAGTCGCGGATCATCTGGCACAGGCGCAGCTTGCCAAAAGGACGGGCGGCGGCTGACCGGTTCATCAGCACGTGGGACATGATCCTGCACGCCGGCAACCGACCACTCAACTTCCCGGCTGAATGGTCAGACGCGTGGTTTGACGTTCAGGTGTTCTCGCAGCCGCTGACAAGCTCACATGGGATTGACCAGAAGATACACGAGACGCAGAAGCCGGCAGAGTTGATTGCACGGCTCGTGGCGTTCGGCTCGTTTCCGGGCGATCGTGTGCTTGATCCATTCGCCGGTAGTGGCGTCGTTGGCGCCGTTTGTCCGAAGGATCGGGACTGTGTTCTCATTGAACAGGAGGAGACATACATTGACCGTATTGAGCAACGGCTGGGAGTTCAGGCCGAAGGTTGAGACAGAGGCGCAGCGCCGGGCATTCGAGGGCGATCCGCGCCGTATCTGGGAAAGGAAGCACCGACTGCTTGTCAATGAAATCTATCGCATGGTGTTCGGAGACGTTGCCATTGACCGCGCCGACGAATTGCGGTTCGATGCGATGCTCGTCAAGACAATGGATATTATGGGCGTTGATTTCTTTCTCTGCTTCCCGAATAGAATGCTACTTGCCGGACAAGAGAAGTTCCTGACGCCTGAGTATGCTCGCTTCCGGACGGTGACAATTTCTGAGCATTCGTGGAATCATTGTATGGCGCAGGTCTACTTCTGCGGATATGTCACGGCTGATGATAACGGCTTCGATCCCTGGGTGTTGCTAAATTGGCCGAAGGTCACACTGGCGACGGCAAGTGGAGACATCATATGGCGCTTGACACCATCGCATGGCAATTACCCGTCCTTCTGGCACACGCCGCTTGACGACTTGCCGCGGTCTTGCCTTATCGCTGGGAAGCTGTCGTAAAGATAGCCATTGGCGTATGACAACGTACCCGATTCTGTGCTGCGCAACCTGGCGACATAGCCGCAACGAGTTTTCGCAACTGGCCAAACTCATGCCTCAAAACGCTTGACATCTGCCGTCCGTTGTGGTATACCATAGCCATGAGAACACAGTGCTTACAGCGGATTGGCAATCAGGACAAGGAGCGGCTACACGCAATGGCAGCGGACGATGGACTGCCGGCTGTGGCGCTGCTACACAGACTGGTCAACGCAGAGTGGGAACGCAGGCAAGGAGAGCACGATGGCGCAGAAAGTCTACAAGATGCAGAACGGTCGCAAGCTCCAGTGGTTGACGTGCGCCGACTGCGGCCTCGACCTGGGACCGGCGGCAGCGCAGTTTCGGATGAGGCGCACCTTTCGTTACCCGTGTGCATATCGGGGCAAGGATGAGCGGACGCTGTGTGGTGAGTGTATGCGCCGCGACTTCGGGCTGCCATCAATGGCCGCCTACATGGAGGGTATCCGTGAGGACAATCACCTATCCCGTCTGTGACATCCGGCCAGGCGACCACTTCGAGCGCTACCGCAGCCAGCGCACCGGCGCCTTCCTGGTCTATCGCTATCGCCGGCTGCGCGGCACGGGCACGGACGAGGCGCTCCTGGTGGCCACATTCCAGACGCAGGCCGAGGCAACGAAGGCGCGCAACGCCTACCGTCGCGAAGAGGAGCGGTTGCGGGTGGAGAACGATTACGTCGAGCGGCTGCAGGTGTGGGCCGGCCTCGAAGGGGTGCGGGCATGAGCGAGGACTTTGAGGAGCGACATCCGGTGCTGTTGGGTGTGCTGTTCATCGTGGTGACGTACCTGTTCATCGTCGGCTGGCTGGCGTGGGCGTAGCGGGCGAGCATCGGTAGCTCGCAGGGAGAGATGAGTGACGACAGGCTCACAACCTTCGAGAACGCACTACTGGACATCCTCGCCGAAACGGTCGGCGTCCATGATCCATGGCATTCGATCAGGCAGATTCACACACACTGCCTGATCCGGCTCGGGCAACTGGGCGACGGGACCGTGCGCGAGATCACATGTAGGCACGTACAGGAGAGAACGCATGGCAGTCACTTTCAGCAAAGCGACGAAGAAGCAGGCCAAGCTGCGGCTGGCGTTGATCGGGCCCAGCGGCAGCGGCAAGACGTACTCCGCCCTGGCGATTGCCAGCGCCATGGGTGGGCGCATCGCGCTGATCGACACGGAGCACGGCTCGGCGTCCAAGTATGCCGATCTGTTCAGCTTCGATTGCCTGGAGTTGGATAACTTCAGCCCGGAGACCTACATCGAGGCCATCGCCGCGGCCGAGGCGGCGGGCTACGATACCCTCATCATCGACAGCCTCTCGCACGCCTGGTCGGGCAAGGGTGGCATTCTGGAGTTCGTGGACAAGGCGCGTGAGGCCAGCGGCGACGCCTTCGGCTCAGGCTGGCGCAAGGCCACGCCCAAGCACAATGCTCTGGTGGACCGCATGCTGGCGGCGCACCTGCACGTGATCGCCACGATGCGCAGCAAGACCGAGTACGTCGTCGAGAAGCTCGCCAACGGCAAGAGCAGCATCCGCAAGGTGGGCATGCAGCCCGTACAGCGTGAGGGCGTCGAGTTTGAGTTTGACGTCGTGGGCGATCTCGACCAGGACAATACCCTGACGATCACCAAGAGCCGCTGCCCGGCGCTGAGCGGTCAGGTGATCGACAAGGCCGGCGCGCAGATCGCCGGTATTCTCAGCACGTGGCTGGGCGACGGCGCACCGGTTCCGCCTCCCGCGCCCAGGCCGCAGCCGGCGCCGGTCGCTGCGCCAGTCAAACCCACGCAACCCGCAGCAGCTCCCGCAACGCCCACCAACGGCACGCGTCCCTACCCGCCGGAGAAGCTGCAGGAGGCCTTCGCCAAGATCGTGCGCATGAACAAGGACACGCCGATGGCCGAGGGCATCCGCGGCCTGGTCGTCTCGTGGCTCGAGCTGTGCTTCGCCGGCCAGAACGATGTCGAACAGAAGCGGCGCAGCCTGGTGCGCTACCTGACCGGCAAGGCCAGCATTGCCGACTGCACGTGGGCCGAGCTGCGGGCATTCCGCATGTGGCTCAAGCCCACACAGGACAGCGGCAACGCCTTCCACATCGACGACATGGCCGAGCAGGAGGCGCAGCAGGTGATCACGCGCGTGCTGCTTGACGCCGGCCAGCAGGAGCTTCCGCTGGCCGAGGAACCGGCTGAGGACGAGGTGGACGCCGACGGGCTGCCGTCGCTGTTCACCGGCCAGGGAGGCAAGTGATGAGCGTCGCTGACATCAAAACCCTGCTGGACGTGCTGGCCGAGCTGCGGCAGACACATGACAACGCTCTGCGCACCTGGCCGATGCAGGCGAAGCTCGAGGCCCTGCTCACTGAGGCTGAAGCGCTGAGCAAGCAGCGGGCCGAGTACCTGGAGCCCTGGGCGCAGGCTGTCGCTGACACGGAGCGCCAGGTGCTCGACCTGACGCTGTGCCTCGGAGAGACCGTCAAGGGCGATGCGCTCATGGCCGTGTGGACGAGGCCGCGGGTGAGCTGGGACGTGAAGTCGCTCGACGGCTACGCCGCGGCGCATCCGGAGATCCTGCCGTTCCGCCACACCGGCCAGCCGTCTGTCTCGATTCGACCTGTGCGGAGGGATAGCGATGCCTGAGGATCCCGCCGTGTGGCGCTATCCCGATCCGGCGACGACGGTCACGGTGACGCTGCAGACGGACATCACCGATCGCATCTGCCCGCTGTTCATGGCGTCGTCGATCATGGCTCCACATCCGACCACACACGGGAAGCTGGCGTGTATCGGACGGGCGTGCGCCTGGTACGAGAAGTGCTCGAAGCCCTAGCGTTCCATCGGCCCGGCCAGCGCCGAAATCGACCGCCTGCCCTGGCCTGATCCACGGCAGAGATCACACACGAGGCCATGCCTATACGGGTGCGTGCAGGGAGCGAGGTTGTCACAAGCGAATAGGGGCGCAAGCCCCGCCTGTCGGCTGATGTACTGGCGGCTGACAGGTGACTAGGACAAGCTGCTCGATACTGGTTCCGGTCCTGCCCCTGGTGCAGGCGACCTAGACGACAGTTGTGAGAGCAGACGCACGCATCATCGCATCACATCACCGACAATCGGCACTTGACACGGCGCGGGCGTTGTGGTATAGTGTTTGGGACGAGGACGGAGACATGCGCTACTGGACGGGTATCTTACTTTCTATCGTGTACCACCAACGCCGCTACAGCGCAGCCGTCCTCGTCAGACGCCTGTCCGTAGCGGCGTTCGCTTATGTGGAAGGAGAATGCGCATGACAACTGTGAACCGGCCTACGCAAGATGACCTGGAGTCCGGCGACGACGAGGTGCATCGCTCAACGGTGTGCGTCGGCTACATGATGCTGGTCATCATCGTGGCGCTCGTGCTCGGTGCGCTGTGGCTGTGGCAGACGCAGGTTGCCGACGGGCTGTACGTGACCGGTGATGTGGACTGCGACA
>Ga0116178_10004387_pt1 | contig 10393 bp, 8 predicted proteins | sample AD_STIC12_MetaG_FD_89880 | JGI IMG/M metagenome (GOLD analysis project Ga0116178, IMG submission 89880) | Active sludge microbial communities of municipal wastewater-treating anaerobic digesters from USA - AD_STIC12_MetaG | ecosystem: Engineered > Bioreactor > Anaerobic > Digestate | place: USA...
GAGCCAGACGAGCGGGCTGCGCGACCTCTACGTGATGTGGGGGCAGACGGGGCGCGCATTCGCCGGCGACACGATCGACGCGCTCCGCGTGATCACGCGCTCGGCCGAGCCGAACTACGAGCCCGGGGCGCGCTACCTGTACACCAACTCGGGGTGGATCCTCGCAGCGCAGATCGTCTACCGGCTCACCGGCAAGACGCTCGCGCAGTTCGCGGAGGAGCGCATCTTCAAGCCGCTCGGCATGTACGACACGCGATACCTCGCCGACGCCTCGATGGTCATTCCCAACCTGGCCGACAGCTACGCCCCTCGCCCCGGTGGCGGGTTCCGTCTCGCGCGCTCGGCGTATGACGGCGCGATCATGGGGGCCGGCGCGGTACAGACGACCGTCGAGGACTTCGGCCGCTGGCTCAACAACTACGACGCCGCCACGATTGGCGGTCGCCAGATTCTCGAGACGATGACGACGGCGACGACGCTCAACGACGGATCACCGGCGACGTCGGGCGCCAACACGGCGTATGCCGTCGGGCTGAGCGTCGGCACGCTGCGCGGGTTGCGCGTGATTTCGCACGGCGGGAGCTGGGCGGGTTTCCGCGGCCACTTCCTGCGCTTCCCCGAACAGCGTTATGCAGTCGCGACCTTCTGCAACTTCTCGACTTCCGGTCCCGATTCGCTGGCGCGCAAGGTGGCGGGGATCTATCTCGGCGACCAGATGCAACCCGACAGCGCGGCCATGTGGACCGCATCGCTAGCCGCGGCGCCGCGCCGAGAGCTCCCGGTGGAGAGCCTGCGGAGCCTGGTGGGCGTGTGGCGCAACGACGAGCGCGGCGAGGTGCGACGCACGCGTCTCTTGGGTGACTCGTTGGTCGCCACCGGTGGCGAGCGCGTGCGCCTCGTCCCGATCGCGGGAGAGCGCTTTCGCGCTGGCTCGGGCATCGAGATCAGCTTTGCCGGAGCCGCCGCGCGCCCACAGCAGATGATCGTCCGCACGACTGGGGAGACGGTGACCTTCACGCGCGCGGACACTGCCGCGCTGACGCCTGCGGCGCTCGCCGAGTATGCCGGCGACTACCGGAACGAGGAGGTCGAGGCGACGCACACGTGGAAGGTCGAGAAGGGTGACCTCGTCCTCTACTCCAATCACCGTCGACTAGGTGTGCTCGAGCCCACGTACAAGGACGGCTTCACCCGTGGTGGCTCGGTGATCGACGTCCAGCGCGACGCGAAGGGGCGCATCACGGGCTTCGTGGTGGAGTCGGGGCGGGTGCGACACCTGCGCTTCACGCGGATGAAGTGAGGCGGTCGCAGCTTCGCGTCGCGGGCGAGGGCGACCGCCGCGCGTGACCGGTGCGTGGGGCTTGGGGGCCCGAGCACGTTTGTCCCGTCGTGTCATATGAAACCCCGGCTCCCCTCACCAAGTCCGGGATGACCACTACTCGACCACCGGATGGCCCACCCAGCACTCCCACCCCCAGACCTCGAAGCGTCGCTCGAAGCGCTGCACGAGGCGAGCTTCGGCTGGGCGCGGAATTGCTGCGACGGCGATCCGGACGACGCCGCGGACGTCCTGCAGTCGACCTTCGTGAAGGTCCTCTCCGGCGGCGCCCGCTTTTCGGGGCACTCGTCGTTCAGGACCTGGCTCTTTGGCGTCATTCGACTCACCGCGCTCGAAAGTCGACGCAAGGGAGGGCGCGAACTCTCCCTGGACGGGCAGCCGGAGCCGGAGGCGCACCTGCGCTCGGCCGACGCGACGCTCATCGAGGCGGAGGAACACGCGGCACTTCGCGCCGCGCTCGACATGCTCCCCGATCGACAACGGGAAGTGTTGCACCTGGTCTTTCAGCAGGACCTCAGCATCGCCGAAGCCTCGACGATCATGGGGGTGTCGCTCGGTTCGGCCCGCGTCCACTATGAACGGGCCAAGAAGCGCATGCGCACCCTGCTCACCGAAGACGGACACGGCCGCGATGTGCAGGCCAGCCGGCACGACGCCCCTGAGGTGAAGGGGCCACTGCCTGGCGACGACACGAGGGAACGCTCATGACGCCCGACGACGATCTGGACGAGCTGCTGCGACATCGCTTTGCTGGAGTGCGGGACGCCGATGCCCGGCGCGCCCCCGCCTTTGGCGAGATGGTCGCGCGTGCCCGCGCGGCGATCCCGGCCGAGCCCGTGGTGCCGATCGAGGTGCGGTCGCCGGCCACGCGGTCGCCGATCGCGCCGGCGGCTCCGCAGCGGCGCAGTCCGTGGCGCTGGGTGGCCGCGGCGGCGCCACTGGCCGTGGCCGCCGGACTCGCCGGCATCTGGCTGGCCCCGAGCCGCGCGGCCGATCGTGAGTTCGAACGCCTGGTCTCCGAATGGTCGCGGACCGAGCGCGCCCTCAATGCCCCGACCGACGGACTGCTCGCCGTGCCGGGTTCCGAATATCTGCGACGACTCCCTGCCCTCGGTTCCGGGGCGGGGGCTACACGGAGACCCTCGTGATCCCCTTCCCCATCCCTCGCCGTCGCCTCCTCGTCGTGGCGGTGTCGCTGCTCGCCGCCGTTAGTGCTCCGGCGGCGGCCCAGTCGGCCCCCTCGGTCGACGACCCGATCACCCGGACGCTGTTCGAGCCGGAGCTGATCATGAAGCACCGTCGCGCCATCAACCTCACGGACGAACAGCGTGATGCAATCAGTCGGTTGATCAAGGAGCTGCAGGGCCAGGTGGTGAGCCTGCAGTGGGAGCTGCAGGATCAGGTGGAGTCGCTCGCCTCGGAGCTGGGGCGTCCACGCGTGGACCTGGATCGTGCGCGCGATCGCCTCGAACGCGTCATGCAGACGGAGCGCAAGATCAAGGAGGGGCATCTCACGCTCCTGGTCCGCATCAAGAACCTGCTCTCACCGCAACAGCAGGCGACGCTCTCCAAGCTGCGCGCCGAGCCGTCGGCCAAGGAAGGCGTGGAGGAGTAGGGACCTCCGGGAAAAGAGACGGGGCTGACGCGATGCGCGTCAGCCCCGTTTTCGTTCGGCGTGCAGCGTCAGGCCTTGGGCCACCAGACGAAGCCGACCCCGAAGCGGAACGACGCGGCGTCGATGTCGAGGTTGTTCACCGAGAGGTTGCCGACGTCGACCTTGGTGAACTCGCCGCCGGTAAACTTGAGCGAGAGGTCCAACGCGACCTTGCGGGTGAGGTAGGTGGAGAGCCCGCCGCCGAAGGTGACGGCGCCGCCGCTGAAGCTGATCTTGCCGGCCGCCTCTCCGTTGACCGACGCATCGCTCACGCTCACGGAGCGCCCGCCAGCGGAGGCCTCGAGATACGGGACCCAGCGGCGCAGCGAGTTGGCGAAGTGGAAGCGCGCCCCCACCTCGGCGTGCGCGAGGTCCCACTGTCCCACGATGGTGCTCCCCGACTCGAGGTCGATGCGCGAGCCATCGACATGCACGAAGCCGGTGACGATGCGGTTGAAGCCGTAGCCCAGCCGCAATCCGAAGCCGCCACCACCGACCGCATCACCGTTCTCCACCGTCAGTGACGTGCCCATGAGATGGGCGCCGAGGGAGAGCCCGCGCGTGGTGGAGGCCTGCGCGGAAGCCGCCGCGGGGGCGAGCAGGAGCAGGGCGCCCAAGCGACGGACAGCAGGCGCGATAAACCGGGGGAGAGGCGACATGAGCATGGCCCTGGAAGGAGCGGAAACGGGTGGGGTCCCCCGGTGGCCAAGCCACCGAGGGACCGCGGAAATATAGGACGGGCGCGTGAACAGTCGGACCCCGCGTCAGAGGATCCAGCCGAGGAGGACGATGTCCTCGACCGGCTCGACGAGTTCCTCGACGAGGTCGAAGACATCGTCCGACATCCGCATGACCGACTGGACCATGCGCACCTCATCCGGGGTGAGCGGCTGGCCGCTCGGGCCGCGCAGGGTGGGGGTGGCGGCGGGACCGGTAATGGTGATGTAGGGCTTCCCGTTCCAGTTGATGGCCCCGTTGACGGTTCCGGCGGTGCCGTTGAGCTCCACGCGCAGCGTGTTCTCCTGGTGCTTGGCGGTGAACGAGACCTTCCCCTCGCCCTCGCGCCCGTCCTGCACGCCACGCACCGTCCCGGTCACCGTGAAGTTGCGAGGCTTCACCGAGAACTCGAAGTCGGCATCGAGCACGGTGCCAGTCGCGACCTTGCGCCCGTCGAGGCCGACGGTGAAGTCGAGCCGCTCGGTGCCGTCAGTCGCAAAGCCGCTCACGTCGATGGAGCTGGCGGTGGTGCCGATGTCGACGCGCGTGCGGTAGTCGAGCGTCGTGCTGCCGCGGGTGACGACGAGCAGCCGCAGCGCGATCGCCTCGCCCGTGCCGGCCCCCTCGTCGATCAAGTCGGCGCGTCCGATCTCGCGCGAGACGTTCGGCTTGCCGTCGGCATTCAGTTCATAGACGATGAAGCGCGTCCCGTTGGCCGGGGCACCGGTCCGCGCGGAGTCGATGACGTACTGATCCTTCGCGACGTTGTAGACGAGCGTGCGACCGAGATGACGCGACGAGATGACCGTCTTGGCGAAGCTCGTCCGTGACGCCTGTGCAGCGGCAGCGCGGAAGAGGTCGAGGGCGTACTGCCGCGACGATGACTCGCTGGCCAGCCCGGGGAGTGCGCGCATCGCCGCGACCGTCGCGCTGGCCGACATCGGGGTGCGCCCGGCGAGTGCCTGCACGCCGGCGAAGCCGTCGGAGGCGAACATCTGCTCCAGCGCCTGGTAGTCGGCGAGGGTGGCGTTGGCATCAGGGGTGTTGGCGAGCGGCGCGGTGGCCTGCTCGCACGCTGCGGTCGCGGTGAGGAGCGCGATCGTCGCGCCCTGCAGCACCCCCCGGATACGAATGGCTGCTGTTCCGAACATGGTCGTGTCTCCCTCCCGCCGTCGCGCGGGTCGCTGGTTGATTCCGGCCTTCCGGGAGTGGGTGTCCCAAGGGGGCGGGTTGTATGACAGGGGAGTGCAGGCCGTGACTTGCGCCGGCCGTGAGCCGTTGAGATTGTGCAGCCATGGCACTGCATCTCGAGGTCGTATCGGCGAACGGTCCGCCGGCGCTCCTGGCGATGGCCAAGGCGCTCGTGGGCGAGTACGCGGCGATGCCACACATCGCCGGGCGATGGGCGACGCCGGAGGCCGACATCTCGGCGTTGCCCGCACCCTATGTCCTCCCTGCCGGCATCCTCCTGGTGGCGCACGAGGACGCCGAACCGATCGGCTGCGGGGCGCTGCTCGCCTTTGCGCCGGGCATCGGCGAGATCAAGCGCGTGTACGTGAGGCCGCAGGGTCGGGGGCGCGGCGTCGGTGAGGCGGTGACGCGAGCCCTCATCGACTGTGCGGGACAACTCGGCTTCGACCGCGTGCGACTGGACACCGCCCCGGAGCTGCTCGCGGCGCGCGCGCTGTACGAGCGACTCGGCTTCGTCGCCATTCCCCACTATCGCGATGGACTGCTCCCCGGCACGCTGTGTTTCGAGCGCAGCGTGCGCGGGGTGCAGGACGGCGGCGCCGGGGAGGCCTAACGAGCGTCGGTGACGGGCTTCGGAGCAGGACCGCCCCTGGCCTCGGCCGCCGAGCGTGCCATGACCGTACTCACGAGCCGTCCGAGTTCGGCGTGCTGGAAGGGTTTTGCCATCGCGGCCATGAAGCCTGCCTCCCGGTAGTTGGCCATCGTGGGGTCGTCCGAGTAGCCGCTCGCCACGATCGCACGCGCCTGCGGGTCGTGTTGGAGGATCTCTGCCATGGCCTGCCGGCCGCCCATCCCGCCGGGAATCGTTAGGTCCATGATGAGGAGGTCGAACGGCCGTCCCGCCTGCATGCGCTCCAGGTAGCGCTGCACGGCGTGCCGCCCATCCGCGACGGTCTCCACCGAGTACCCCCATCGTTCGAGCGTCCGACGCAGCACCAGCTGCACGGACGGTTCGTCGTCGAGCACCAGTATCGACCCGCTACCCGACGGCACGTGTGACGGCGCGGATGTCGGCTCAACCTCCACCTCGCTGGACGCGGGGAAGAACGCGCTGAAGGTCGTCCCGCTCCCCACCCGTGACTCGAACGTGAGGGTCCCGCCGTGGTTGCGGCAGATGGCGAACGCCGTCGCCAGTCCAAGGCCGCTGCCGCCGCTTCGAGTGGAGAAGTACGGATCGAAGACGCGGTGCCGGATCGACTCGGCGATCCCCGTGCCATTGTCGATGAAATCGATGCGCACGAACCGCGCGTCGCCGGTCGCCGCACCAGTAGGCAGGGCGCCGTGGAAATTCGAGGCGCGAACCAGCAAACGCCCTCCCTCCCCCGTCGCCTGTTGTGCGTTGATCACGATGTTGCTCACGACCTGGCTGAACTGGCCGCTGTCGACGTGCGCATGCCATAGATCGCCCGGCACATCCACATCCACCCGCATGTGCGATCCAGCTCCGGCAAGGCCGACGGTATCGCGCAGCAGACGCCCGACATTCGTGACGCGACGAACGGGCGCTCCGCCCTTCGAGAAGGCGAGCAGCTGCTTGGTGAGGCGGCTCGCGCCGATCGCCGCCTTCTCCGCATACGCCAGCATCTCCTGCTGCTCGGCAGGAGTCCCATTCTTCGCGAGCGTGACATGGCCCACGATTGCCGTCAACGCGTTGTTGAAGTCGTGGGCGATGCCTCCGGCGAGAACGCCGAGCGCCTGCACCTTGTCCTCGCGCTGGCGCAGCTCCTGTTGTCGGTGCTCCTCGGTCGCATCGCGCACCGTGACCAGCAGGCACGACCTCCCGCCGAGCGTGACCGCGCTCCCGCGGAGTTCCGTCCAGCGTGGGCCACCGGGAGCATCGGTCCAGCAGTCGTCGATCGCCGGTTGGTCGCTCTGTTCGCCTCCGAAGAGCCGCGAGAGGGCGTGGCCAAGCCACGCAGGCTTCAACTCCCCGACCGTCACCCCGCGCATCACGGCGTCCGCGCCGCATAGCGCCTGGGCCGGGCCGTTGAGATCGACGACATGTTGTGTCTCGGCGTCGAGCAGGAAGATGGGTACCCCCACCGCGTGAAAGAGGGCGCGATAGCGTTGCTCCGACTCGGCGAGCGCGCGTTGCGCGCGCCCACGCAGCACGTACAGCACACCGAGGAGCACCAGGGCGAGGCCCAGCAGTGCACTCCCTACGATGAGCCGCCGCAGCTTGTCACGGCGCGAGTCGGCGAGTGCCGACATCGTGGCGAGGTCACGCTCCCGTTCGCGCGCTTGATAGCGGGTCTCGAGCTCGGCGATGCGGCCGCGGGTAGCGCTGTCGGAGAGGGTGGCCTGCAGCTCATGAAAGCGCCGGTAGGCGAGGAAGGCGCGAGCGGTGTCTCCAACCGCCAGGTGCGCCTTCGAGAGAAGCCCCAGTTGATTCGCGGCGTCGTGCCGGTCGTTGATCTCGAGAGCGAGCGCGATCGACTGCTCGAAGAGCGTGATCGCGGTCCTCGCATCGCCGCGTTTCAGCTCAATCTCCGCCAACGCCCCTCTCGTCCGCACGAGTCCGTCCTTGTCGCCGATGCGCTCGCGCACAGCGAGTGCCTGCTGGTGGAAGGCGACGGCACGGTCGGGTTCGTTGAGCTTCTCGTACGCGTGCCCGATGTTGCTCAGCTCCGTGGCCAGCCCGTACGGGTTGTTCGCGGCGCGGTCGTTCGCCATCGCGCGCTCGAGATACGGAAGTGCTTCCCGCGGCCGATCGAGCTCGAGGAGCGTGAGTCCGACGTTGTTGAGCGTATTCGTGAGGTTCGACTTCGGCCCGAGCCGTTCATGAATGGACAGTGCGCGCTTCAGCGCGGCGAGCGCTTCCTGCTTCCGCCCGAGGTCGACGTACACAAGCCCGATGTTGTTGTGCCATCGCGCCACCGCGATCTCGTCACCCATGGCCTCACTGACCTGCAAGGCGCCGAGGTAGCCCCTCAGTGCCGCATCGTAGTCCCCCTGCATGTAGTGGATCGCGCCGACAAGCGAGCGTGTTCGCGCGAGCAGCGCCGAGTTCCCGCGCGGCTCCAGTAGCGTCCGCGCCCGCTCCGCCGCGACCGTCGCGGCGGCGTAGTTGGCGCGACGCCATTCGACGAACCCAAGCTGATAGGCGGCTTCGGCCGTTGCCGTATCCGCCAGCGCCATGCGCGCCGCGCGCTCTGCGCGCTGGGCTTCGCCGAACGCGCGATCGTAGTCGCCCGTGGTCTCCAGGGCGAAGCTGCGAAGCACATGCGCGCGCACTTCCAGCGACGGCGACGGGTTGGCTTCGAGCAGTGTCAACGCCTCCTGCGTCAGGGCCAGAACCGCGGCTGACTGCTCGCGACGCGCGTCGGCAAGCGCGAGGAGGAGTGGAATGCGTGCGGAGCCCTTTGCCACCGCGAGCCGGCGCTCGAGGGCAGCGGTGTCGCGAGCCGTCGGAGGTTGTGGGGTCGCGGCCGACGCGGCGACGAACAGCGTCACGAGGCAGCCGAGGAGCGGTGCGACCAGACGGGTCGGACGCATGGCGTCGATCACGCGGGAGGGAGGTGCCCCGATGCCCTGCTCAGGCGTTGGCCGCCCATGCGGGCGGTTCGAGGGAGACACCGGCTGGGGACTGCACGCGCCACAACCAGCCGCCGGGGCGTGTTGGATTGTACCACGAATGTCGTCATCCAAACAGGTGCGGCATCCTTGCGGTCGAAGCGGAGCGTGGGTGGCCGCTAGATTTCCGGCATTCCCGCCAGCTGCCTGTCCTGTACCCCGCCTCCAGCGCACGATGACCCGCGACGCGGTCGATAGCAGGGCGTACACCGAGGCCAAGACCGACTTCATTCGCGGTATCGATCGCCGCGCCATTGCATGGCTGGAGACGTCGCGCGTCACCGGTGCGCGGCGTTGATGCCCGCCGAAGGTGCCATGGATCGCGTACAGCTGCGCATCACGCTTCCCGCCGAGCGGCGAGCCGCGATCGACGACGCTCGCCTGCGCTGGACTCCCGAGATCGCAACCAACAACCCGGCGCACCTCACCCTCATCTATCACGACGAGGCCCCGGACGTCGCGCGGCTGTCAGCTCGGCTTGCGCACGCATGTACCGAGCAACGGCCCTTCGTGCTACGGCTCGGAGCCGTGCGGCAGTTCGCACCACCCGATGCGGGGGCCTTTCTCGAGGTGGCCGATCCGCAGGGCGGAGTGCGCCGCCTGCGCGAGCTGGTCCTCGCGCCGCCGTTCACGTCGCGTTCGCGCTTCGGGCTGCACGTCACCGTGCTCCATCCGGCCTACGGCGCCCGCCTCGCCGAAGCGTGGCCTTCCCTGCTCCAACTGGCGCATGCCGGCACGTTCACGGCGGATCGGGTAGAGTTGATCGCGGGACGTGGCGCCGCCACTCGCACGCTGGCGACCTTCACACTCGGCGGCGGTTCGACTGCCGGCGCGTGATCGGCGCGCGCCGAAGTCCTGCACGGCGCCCCCGGCGCCTGACGAACGTGCGAGCATCCCGAGGGGACACAGGCGGTTACTGCAGATCAGCCATCCACACTGTGGAGGAGATCACGACGTCCGGGGCATGGGGATCGCGCCGCAGCAACGCGGCGAAGTCCTGCACGCAGGCGTTGACCCCCTCGGCCTGGCGCGCCGCCGGGATGTGCAGCTCCATCGCCACCCGACCCATGCGCGACAGCGTGCCGGTGGTGCGCATGATCCCCCACTCGGCCCCCTCGCAATCGAGCTTGAGCCAGGCGCATCGCTCGATTCCATGCGTCTCGAACACCTCGTCGAGCGTGACGCACTGCACCGTCTCGGAACTCCACCCGCTCCGTTCGCGCGCGGCGCGCGCCTCGCGGGACAGTCCCACCGTCGAGCCCGCGGTGGCCTCGGCGCTCCACGTGATGGTCATCTCCCCGTGCTCGGCCATCACCGCCTGCTGCACCGGCGTGACGTTCGTGATGCCGTTGGCGGCCAGGTTGCGCAGGAGCGAGGCGTAGTTGGCGGACGCCGGTTCGTAGGCGATGATCCGCACATCGGGATGCAGGGCGGCGAGGATGATCGATACGCCTCCGATGTGGGCCCCGATGTCGAGGACCGTGTCGCCAGGCGCAAGGGTCAGCGACGTGAGATTGTAGGTCCCGCGGGCGAACTCCTCGAGTACGTTCGCCGCCCACTTGGATCCGTGCACGTCGGCCAAGCGCACCACGCGGCCGGCGATGTCGAACTCGACCTGGCTCAGCCTCGGGTCACCCTCCACCGCTCGCGAGAACTGCACCGCCGCCTCTGCGTAGTCGCGCCGGAGGCCGAAGTAACGCCCAGCCATCCACCGGGTCGCGGGGGTGATGGTGTCCTGCGCGAGCAGCGGGGTGAGGGCGGCCAGCGCGCTGGAATAGTCGCGCGCATCCAGCGCGCGCCCCGCGACCGCGAGCGGGTCGGCCAGGCGGTCCCGGGAGAGCGTGGGGGTCCAGGACATC
>Ga0116178_10004399_pt1 | contig 10379 bp, 10 predicted proteins | sample AD_STIC12_MetaG_FD_89880 | JGI IMG/M metagenome (GOLD analysis project Ga0116178, IMG submission 89880) | Active sludge microbial communities of municipal wastewater-treating anaerobic digesters from USA - AD_STIC12_MetaG | ecosystem: Engineered > Bioreactor > Anaerobic > Digestate | place: USA...
CTTTCTCTATCTGAAATAGGATTAAAAGATTCTCCCCGTTTTACAACAGGAATATCGGAATTTGATGCTGTTTGCGGAGGCGGAATTGTAAAAGGTTCTGTCATTCTGATTGGAGGAGAACCCGGAATCGGAAAATCAACTTTGTCCTTACAAATAGCTTCATCCATGAAGACCCTCTATATTTCCGGTGAAGAATCACCTGAACAGATTAAACAAAGAGCTGACCGCCTTAAACTAAATACATCCAATATTTTTATATCAACAGAAAGATCCGTTGAAGCCATTGAACACATTTTGAGCTCACAGAAATTTGAAGCTGTTATTATTGATTCAATTCAAACAGTCTTTACAGAGAAAAATCCGTCAGCTCCGGGATCCGTATCCCAAATCCGTGAATCCGCTGCAAGTTTAACGGAATCTGCAAAAAAAACAAATACTCCCTTTATAATAGTCGGACATATCACAAAAGAAGGAACTATTGCCGGACCAAAAATTCTCGAACACATCGTAGACACTGTTCTTTATTTTGAAGGTGATTTTACCAAGGAGTATCGGCTTTTAAAATCTTTCAAAAACCGCTTCGGCTCCGTTAACGAAATAGGAATCTTCAAAATGACTCCCGCAGGCCTTTTTCCGGTCGAAGACAGAAATTCAATTTTTTTAAATCCAAATCACCTGTCTTCTCCGGGCTCTTCAGTTTCTGCAGCCCTTGAGGGTAGCCGCATAATTCTTTTTGAAGTTCAGTCTCTTGTAACACCGACAAACTTTTCAAACCCTAAAAGAATGGCTGACGGCTTTGATCAAAACAGACTTTCAATAATATCTGCCGTTCTGGATAAATATCTAAAAATCCCGATGTCTTCATCTGATATTTTCATAAATCTTGCAGGTGGTTTTTCTGTCGGAGAAACAGCTTCTGACACAGCTATTGCCGTTTCAATAATTTCGAGTTATCTTAATAAGGCAGTTGATAGAAAAACCGGATTCATCGGCGAGATTTCTCTTTCAGGCGAAATACGCCCGGTTTCTCATATTGAAAGACGCATTTCCGAACTTTATCGTAACGGATTCAGCAGAGTTTCTGTTCCCTTTGCGCAAAAGGATGATATTGATACTAAAAGCGAATTAGAGATATTACCTGCTGCAAGTGTAAAAGATCTGGTTTCTTTTACCGAAAAAAACAGTTGATAATATAGGGTCTTTTCGCCGATTAGTAAACGGGGTATTATTGTGAGAGCAAAAATAAGACAGGTCAAAAATTCCGCAAAACAGAAATGTTCAGAACGATATTTTATGTTTTCAAGAAAACTCATAAAGAGATGGGAAGCTTTTTTGCGCAAGGGTCACGAAAAAATGACCATTATGTTTATACCCCACAATGAGAAAAAGATATTCAATTTTCAGATTTCGAAGTTTATCATTTCATTTTTTATTATATTGTTCTTCATCGTTGTAAGCGCTTCTCTCATGGCATTTATAAAGCATAACCAGATAAAAAATGAAGAAAAAGAATCTATTAAGAAATATAACAATGTCAGAGCCCAGCTTCATAAATTTCAGGAACTCTCTTCAGAAATTGAATCTTTGATGGATGATATTAAACCTCAGGTAGAAAAAATTTATACATTATCAACCGGTACGGATGATCCCGAATCTATCTGGCTGACTCTTCCGGTTGATCCTGAAGAACAGACTTCACTTAAAAATCAGCATGTGCCATCTCAAATTGAAGACCTAAAAGAAATACGTAAAAATCTTTCAAATGCAGCAAACACGATGAAAACTGTTAAAGTCTTTCTTGATGAAAGAAGAAAGGTCGCAAACGGAACTCCTTCGATGTTTCCAAATAACGGTCATATCACTTCCCTATTCGGATGGAGAAGATCTCCTTTCGGTTTCGGAAGGGATTTTCACTATGGAATAGATATAGCTGCAGATCATGGAACACCGATTAAAGCTACCGCAAAAGGAATTGTTGTCTTCGCCGGCTGGTCAGGCGGATACGGAAACATGATCCGAGTAAAACATGATTACGGATACGAAACAATATATGCCCACTGTTCGAGATTGAATGTTTCAAAAGATCAGACAGTAGAACGCGGAGATGTTGTCGGTTTTGTTGGTCAGACAGGATCTTCTACCGGAAACCATTGCCATTATGAAATTAGAATGAGCAATACCGCTGTCAATCCGTACCCTTATATGAGTCCGGTATGGTAATTCTATCTTGATATAAGCATACGAATACCGATTGCAATCAGAAATACCGCAAAGATTTTCTTTAGAATCGATGCATCGGTAACCAGCGCTATTTTTGCACCGAAAAAACCTCCTAAAACAAAGGACACAGCAATTATCACAGCTGAAGAAATATTCACATTTCCCTGTTTATAATATTCAGCTGCTGCAAGAAGTCCAATCGGAAGAACCATTGCCGCAAGAGTAGTTCCCTGTGCCAAATGCTGAGAGTATCCCATAAAAAAAACAAGAGCCGGAATCATTATAATTCCTCCTCCTATTCCAAGTAAACCGCTGAAAACACCCGCTGTCAGACCAATTGCCGCCGCAATAAACATTATTAGTTTCCTCCAACTTCTGCTTGATATAATTATGCTGCAGTTGCATAATGACTATTCAATAAACTTATGATCAATTTATTAAATACAGACATAAACTCTGTCAAAAACAAATTATATTCTCTGCCGTTTGATTATTCAGAGATACGTCTCGTAGATCAAAAATCGAATTATATATCCATTTCCGGAAAGCAGACAGAATCTGCATCCAGCGGAAGTTCTTCAGGCGGAATAATCAGAGTTCTGAAAAACGGAAACTGGCTAGTAACTTCTTTTAATGATTTTAGCAAGATTGATTATTATCTTTTAAAACTGGCTGAAAAAGCCAAACTGTTAAAGCAAAAAGGAAATTCTTTTATTCAAAAAAGTTCTCCGGTAATAATCAGCAAAACAACATCTTCAAATATTTCATTGGATTCAGTTTCATTTGATGAAAAGTTTCTTCTGACAGAAAAGTATAACAATATTCTTTTTAATCATGATAGAATACAGACTTCCCGTTCAATATATAAAGATTCACTTTCAACGTATTGTTATCTGAATTCCGAAGGAAGTGAAATCATTTATAATAAATCTTTCTGCGGAGTTTCTCTATCTGCAACAGCAAAAGACGGAAATGAAATTCAGCCGTATCATAATTCCTTCGCCGGATACGGCGGATTTGAATCCGCAATCGGGCATGAAGAAACAGCGGAATCAATTGTCAAAACTGCAATTGAAATGCTTTCAGCTGAAAACGCCGATGGAGGAAAGTATAATATTATTTGTGACCAAAAACTTTCAGGAGTTTTCGTTCATGAAGCTTTTGGGCATCTTTCGGAAGCAGATGCAATTTATGAAGACGAAAGAATGAAAAAAATAATGACCATCGGAAAAGAATTCGGGAAAGATACACTGAATGTAATTGATGACGGAACACTTGAAGAATATGCAGGTTATATTCCCTGTGATGATGAAGGAATTGAATCAGCAAAGAATTATCTTATCAAAGACGGTCTTCTTGCCGGAAGACTTCATTCAAGAGAAACAGCCTGTAAGATGAATGAAAATCCGACTGGAAACGCCCGTGCTATATCGACATATTTCGCTCCTATTGTAAGAATGACAAACACCTATATTGATAATGGAAAGTATTCTAAAGATGATTTATTCAATTCTCTTGAAGACGGAATTTATGCAATTGATTATCACGGCGGAATGACAAATCTTGAACTTTTTACTTTTTCCCCGGCATACGGTTTTCTCATAAAAAACGGCAAGCCCGTAAAGATGCTTAAAAATATTATGCTCTCAGGTAATGTTTTTGAGACGTTGAAAAATATTGAAATGATTGCAAATGACAAAATGCATTTCGGCGGACTCGGCGGATGCGGAAAAGCAGGACAATCTCCGCTTCCAGTTTCTCTCGGCGGACCTCATATTTTAGTAAAAGATGTTCTGATCGGAGGCAAACAATGATTGCCGCGGAAAAATATCTTAAAGAAAACACCGACTGGTATGAATTCTATTTCGAGGAATCTGAATCTTTTCCTGTCAGCTTTGCAAACAACCGCTTTTATTCCATGTCAGAAAAATTTTCTTCCGGATGCGGAATAAGAGTTTCAACCTCCGGAAGAATCGGTTTCTCTTTTTCTAATAACAAGGATAAACTGCTTGAAACAGCTCAAACAGCTGTTTCTCTCTCAAAGTTTAGCGAAATACAAACAATCAATCTTCCTGAATTACCTCAGAATATCATCGAGCCCGTTACATTTGTCGAAGAAGCAATATCTGAAGAAAAGGAAATAGAAACAGCTGAAAAAACCATAGCTCTTATAAAAGAACAATTTGATGATGCTCTTTCAGATGTAAGAATTAATTCCGGAAAAGGATCAAGACGCATAGTTAATTCAAAAGGTCTCGATTATTCTTCAAAGTATTCTTTTTATTCTGCGAGTGTCAGCTCAGAAAGAATTCTAGAAGACAAAAGCCGTATTTCAGTCTGGGAAGCAGTTTCTTCTATCAAAAAAGAAAATTACGATCATCTATGTTCAGAGATAATAGAAACACATAAATTTTCTCAAACTAGCACAAAAGTAAATCCGGGAAAAGTTCCGGTAATTTTTACTCCTCATGCTTTTTCATCTCTTATTTCAATACTTCTGAATCAGCTTTCAGGAGGAAGTCACTATAAAAAGATTTCCCCATTTACCGGAAAAATCGGAGAAAAACTTTTCTCAGATAATCTTACTATAACAGATAATCCTCTTCTGGATAATTCATATCATAGTTTCTCAATTGATGATGAAGGAGTTATTTCCAGAAAAAAAGATATTATTTCTTCCGGAATAATCAGAGAAATAATAACCGACTTAAAATATTCTTCTTTTCTAGGAATATCTCCAAGCGGAAATTCGTCAAGAAGCTACTCTTCTCTGCCTTCGCCTTCCTTTTCAAATGTAATAATAGCTCCGGGACAATCAAGTCTGTCTGAAATAATGCAAAGCGTAAAAAACGGAATCTTAGTTGATCAGATGATCGGCCTTGGTCAGTCCAATACTATTACTGGTGATTTTTCATGTAATTTGAGTCTTGCTTTTTCATTTGATAAAAACGGAATTCAGGGCAGAATCAAAGACTGCATGCTGTCGGGAAACCTTTATCAGCTTCTTAACCGTGACTTATTGTTTTCAAGGGAAACCAAACAAACCGGAAATTTTAACTGCCCTTATGTTATGTTTTCTTCGATGGATTTATCAGTATAAATTATTTCTCTTCTGATTCTATGAAAAAATCAGCTATATGGTACACCGTTCTTTCTTTTGTAGCTGTAAAGATCCATTCTTTTCTTATTTCCTTTGGAGTACCTTCATATAGAACAAGATAAACCTTTACTCTTGAAACCGGATGACCAAACGCGCCGTAATTCTGAATTTGTATCGAGTAATTTCCCGGCAAAGCTTTTACCATCGTAAAAGTCTGAGGAGCATAATTTGAATCATCATAAACAAGATTTCCGCCGTTTTTTGTTACAGTAGAATTCCAATAGCATTTTTCTCCTGTAGGATCAATAACCCATAAATCGACAAAAGACGGAGTATCCCAGGTCAGCAGAACTTTTATATCTTTTGAGGGGACTTTAGCAAAAAATGAAACTCTTTCTTTTTGACCGTTCGCATGAATCTCAAGTAAGTTATTTCCAGGAGAAGCAACTGCTTTAACAGAAAATCTGCCGTTCACAACAGGTATTGACTGAGGCAGTCCGTTTAAGACGAGAATTGCAGATTTTCCCGAATAACCGGAGATTGAACCTTTTATCCAATACACGTGATCCGACATATATCCGGCTTTCGGAGATTCAATTACTATTGATGATGCTTTTAAACCAGTAATAGAAAAAAGAGTAAGAAGAATTACAATAATGTTCTTTTTCATGTTTAATTCTATTCAAAATATGATTAAACAAATCAACAAAAAAAAGCAGGCTACTTTTCAAATAACCTGCTTTTTTAATTACTCTGTTATAAATAACTTAATATTTTTTATCAGCGTATCCGACCCAGCCTTCAGCTTCCACGAGAGCCTTGCTGAATCCGTCTATTTCAAAACTTATTTTTTCGGACGCTCCGCATGAAGTTATAGTAAAACTTCCTGAATTTACATCAATATCAATTTCAGTTTCTTTTCCTGAATATTTGCCGAAAAGATACTCTATCTTGTCTTTAGGAAGTTCAATAGCAAGCATTCCGCAGTTATACATATTCTGTCTGAATATACGCGCGAAATTTTCTGCAATCACGGCATTGATTCCGTTAACTTCCAGTGCCCATGGAGCATGTTCGCGTGAAGATCCGCAGCCGAAATTAGCGCGAGTAATGATTGCAGCCTTACCCGAAAGATCAGTTTTCGGATTAAATGAATCAAGCTTAAGATCTTCAAGCGTAAAAGGCTTCAAAGCTTCCTTTGTAATTTCTGTAAGATACTTTGCCGGAATGATTTCATCCGTATTTATATCCGATCTGTTTAAAAATAACACTTTACCTTTAAAATTTTTCATTTTGATCTCCTTATTTCCCGGCAAAAAGTTTAGAGTTTGTAATGTGTCCTGCAATTGCCGTTGCTGCCGCTGAAGCCGGACTCATAAGATGAACTGTTCCGCCTTTTCCCATACGGCCGTAGAAATTTCTGTTTGTCGTTGAAGCGCAAACTTCACCTTCAGCAAGAACACCGTTACTCATTCCTAGGCATGCTCCGCAAGTAGGATTAGTAACAACAAAACCTGCATCATGAAAAACAGAAAGAATTCCTTCATCCATTGCCTGTTTGAAAATCTTCGGCGTCGCAGGAGAAACAATTCCTCGAACATTCGGAGAAATAGTATTCCCTTTAAGGATATCAGCCGCAATACGAAGATCTTCTATTCTGCCGTTTGTACAAGAACCTATATAGATCTGATCTACCTTAGTTCCTTCCATTTCCTTAACAGTTTTAACCTGATCAGGTTTGTTTCCAAAAGTAGCCATCGGCTCAAGCTTAGAAAGATCATATTCTATAACCTTTTCAAATTTCGCGTCAGAATCACTTTTCCATTTAGAATATTCCGCAAGAGCTTCTTCTTTGGATTTGAAATCTTTCTGAATGAAAGGCCACAGATATTCAACAGTTTTCATATCAGGATAACAAACACCGCTTGTTCCGCCTGCTTCGATTGCCATGTTGCAAAGAGTCATTCTCGATTCCATGCTCATTTCATCAACGATTTCACCGGTAAATTCCATTACTTTGTCAGTCGCACCGTTTACACCGATCTGAGATATAACATAAAGAATCGCGTCTTTCGCATAGACACCCTTCTGAAGCTTTCCTTTAAGAACAAATTTAATTGTAGAAGGATATTTAAAAGAGCAAACACCCTTCAATATTCCTACTTCAAGATCAGTAGTTCCTACACCCGCTGCAAACGCGCCGAACGCCCCATGAGTACATGTATGAGAATCTCCCATGATGATGGTGTATCCCGGACGTACAAAACCCTGTTCAGGAAAAAGAGCATGACATACTCCGTTTTTTCCAACATCAAAGAAATCCTTGATATTGTGACGGCGCGCCCATTCACGCATAATTTTTCCCTGCTCTGCAGTCTTAGAATCCTTTGCAGGTGTAACGTGATCAATTACAGCTTTAATTTTTGACGGATCAAAAACTCTGTCCATGCCGCGCGAAACAAGATCATTAATCGCGATAGGCGTGGTAATTTCATGACAGAAAACCGCATCAAGTTTGAGAACATAAGTTCCCTCGAAAGGTTTGTCCGCGATATGCGAATCAAATATTTTTTCCGCTAATGTTTTTCCCATAACCTTCTCCTTAATTATATTGATAATAATCCGCTTATTAATGCGGTTACTTTTTCTTTCTAATACCAGTTATCATCGAATAAATTCCGGCTGTAAGAAATACCGACGACATCAGAACAAGAAATATATATACCTGTTTAACCGACAAATCTTTTCTTATTCCGGCATGAAGAATTATTGTAATTGCTGTCATAAGTACAGCCAAAACAAAAAGAAGACTTAACGCCAATGCATATGGTCTTTCAGGCTTCACAACAACGAAATAAACAAACAATGTCACAAATACTGCCGCGAAAAGATTTATAAACCTGAGACTCATTGAATTCACCCAGTAATGCTGAGTGGTTATGTAAAAATAATCCGCCGTAAGCAGTATTATAAGAAACAAAAATTCTTTTAACGAAAATCTGTGAAACATTTAGATCTCCTTAAAAAATCCTTTAGGCGGTGTAACAACCCAGTATGCTTTAAGTTTACCGGTCCCGGAATTCCTCAAAACATGAGGAATATCAGAAGAAAAAGAAATACTGTCACCGCTCTCAAGAGAATATGTTTCTGTCCCGTATTTCAATTCTCCTTTTCCCTGAAGAATAATCCCCATTTCCATTCCGATGTGACCGTATTCTTCAGAACCTTTTTCTGAGCCTGAATCTATTTCTAAATAATAAGCTTCGATACCATGCTCAAGATTCTTCCATGCGCTTGAAAGCTGTTCATAAACGACACCGTGAGAAGAAAACATGTTACGGTCGTTTTTTTTGACAATATCGACCTGCTTATTCTTTTTAAAGTCACCGAAAAGATATTCAATGTCGATATCCATAACATCGACAATAGACAGCAGAGTCTCAATCGCCGGAGAAACCTTGTTTCTTTCAATTTGGGAAATTAGCGATTCAGTAACACCGCATTTCTCGGCGACCTCTTTCATCGTAATTCCCTTGCGTTCGCGAACCGAACGTATTTTTTCACCAAATTTATACTTCATAACATATACTACAGCCACTTAAGTATATGTTAAGAAGAAGTCAAGTAGTTTTCGCACGGAGGCGAAAACATAGCCCGCGAGATGGTCGTAGACCATAGAGGGAAAACGCAAGCATTACCTCGGAGTTTTAGGTGTGACATTACTTTTATAATATAGTCGGAGCGAACAGGAAGTTCGCGGAGAAGTATCCAGTATATACTGATATCATTAATAAATTAATGGATGCGGAAAGCTAGCCCGCGTGAAGAGCTTTAGCTCTTAGCGATTGTTCCGAGTGTCGGAATACAACATAAGGCTTCGCCTTAAGAATTCATTGTCTGCATGGATCATGCAAGAATATCAAAAGGGTAAGGGCTTCAGTCGCCAGCCCTTACCCTTTTGCAATCCCATCCCGGCTTTTTTACGCTACGATTTTCGCACCGCTTTCAGCGGATTGCGAAAGCTCCGCTTATTTGGTGTCTGTCTTCGACAGACGTTTTGAGGCTTTTTCTCTCATTCTTTTTTTGCTTTTCAGGGAGATTTTCCCGATAAATCATCAAGCCTGCTACATAGGAGCTATATAGAAGCGAGATAGAAGCTAGAACGGATTCAAGTACTTTCCGCATGGATGCGGAAAGCTAGCCTGCGTGGGGAGCGCAAGCTCCCAGCAGGAGAACGCAAGCATTACCTCGGAGCTTGTGGCGTGTAATTTAATTAAAGTTTTTTTCGGAGCTGTCAGGAAGACAGCGCAGACAATCCAGTAATATTATGATATCAATAATAAAATCAAAGGGATGCCCGGCCACCGGTCTTGTTGTCAAAGGCTGGCGCCTTTGAAATTAGGTTTCGCATGGTCTCATGCAAAAGATCAAAAGGGACGAGGAGCTCATCCTCGGCGGCTTATTACATCCTGTAGCCGCCTCGCTCGTGCTCCTCGTGAGCACACGGCCGCTTCTCATCCTGTGCGCCACGATGGCGCGAATCCAACGCGAGCAGGATGCCGATACGCGTTGGACAGTGAGATCCCACTCCTGGCTTTTGTCGGGCGAATTCCTCGCACCGGCTTTGCCGGATGCTGCGGTCGCCCGAGTTGTGTCCGCTTTCAGCGGACGTTTTGAGGCTTTTTTCTCGCATTCGGCATTTGCTGTAGTGTTTTGCTCGCTATCTCTCATTTCTACACTTTCCCGTCGTACCAGCGAATGCATGAATCTCATTCCGCCCTGCTCAGCAAACGTTAAATTTCTAGTGCATCAGTCGTTTTATTTTGAGTTTGACAATGGAATATTCACATCTACAAAGATTATATGAGTATTGTAATTAAAGCATTTGCGGGAAAGCGGTACGGAGATACGTTATGTTAAGGAAAAACTCGGTCACGCATCAAGCAAAACGACTGAAATATATACGCATGTTAGCACGCTGATCATACAAAATGTCCAGAGTTCGCTTATTGATTTATGAGTTACGCATATTATGCATGATAGTGTTGTTTTATGCAGA
>Ga0116178_10004401_pt1 | contig 10377 bp, 5 predicted proteins | sample AD_STIC12_MetaG_FD_89880 | JGI IMG/M metagenome (GOLD analysis project Ga0116178, IMG submission 89880) | Active sludge microbial communities of municipal wastewater-treating anaerobic digesters from USA - AD_STIC12_MetaG | ecosystem: Engineered > Bioreactor > Anaerobic > Digestate | place: USA...
CTCGAATGCCTCTGCGAAGACCACAGGAAGAAGAAGCTTGCTGACAAATTTCTCATCAACCCGGGCATTTTTAACAGCCTGCCAGGAGGGATTGACATCTTCTTTTCCGAAAGGCTCAAAGCCTGTGACAATAATTTTTTTCATAAACGCCTCCTTTTTCTTTTGTATCTGCTTAACGTTGATATCCAAATTTATCTCTGTACTATTTCCCACAGCTTATCATAGCTGCTTACCACGTCATACTTTATATTCTCACCGCTGATGGCACGGAAATGTTCACGGGCGCAGTGGGCTTTTGCTTTCTCAATTTCGCGTAATTCCATTGAGGACATATCGCCCTTTGTTTCCGCAACAAAATAGATGTGTTTAACCTTTCCCTCGTAGAAAGCAATCGCCCAGTCAGGGTTATACTTGCCGACAGGAGTATTGATATAAAAGCCCTTGGGCAGCTTGACATAAACTTCAACTTCTTTACTGTGAGCTTCAAGCTGCACAGCAAAGTCGCGCTCATTTATCGAATCATAGATAACATAGTCATATAAATGCCTTTTCGCTTCTATAGCGTTTACACCCAAGGCTCCTTTTTTAAGGTCAGGTTCAGTGAAAATATTAGTACTAAACACAGAAGTCAGTTTATCGTAGGCGATATGCTCTATAATCGCCGTAGCTTTTTGCTCATTGATAATGTTTGCCGCACGTATGATAAACTCCTCGGGGTTATCACCAAACTTTGCAAAGACATCTTTTTCAATGTTGTGCAGTATATTAACAACGGTTTTTCGAGTCAGCCCGGTTTCGGCAACGATTTTGCCAACCAGATCATAACGAACCGAACTACTCGCTTTCATTTCCATATATAATGATGCTTCCTCACGCACCATATCAGAGCGGACAAATGCCTCACCCGCCTGCAATTGAGCTTTGGATTTGATGGTCTTTGTCTGTTCGCCTTTTTCCATCTTGAAATAAATCTTTGATACACTCAGTCTGAAATTTAACTCTGTAACAGCCTTCTTGATAAGCTCGTCCTCATCAAAGCTGACAGTGTAGTAGCTTCTGCTGTTGATACGCGACCAGAGCTCCCGGAAAGCACGGCTGTCCATCTTATCTTTGTCAAGCGTAATATCGACCGTGTTTTTGCGAGCATTCTCAGGCTTATTGTTGTTCGGATCGTATATAGAATCCAGAACAGCGATAATGTCAGCGATTCTTCCCTGCCCTTCCTCCGGTAATTTCAGAGTGCCGCTCTTCTTTTCCTCATAATACTTCTCGGTAAGCTCGCCGCGTTTTACATAACCGTTTTCAATGAGGCTCTCATAGATAGCAAGCGCTGTATCCTCGGCGAATTTCTCGTTAAACAACTTCGCCTCAACTTTACATGGTCTGTCAGCAACCGCCTGGGCAATCTCACTTTGCAAACCTTTGGCAAAACTGTCATAGCTTTCATTGGCGATAACGGTTAAAACATTGACATTGTGTATCTCGTCGCGAGAGAGGACATTCTCGTCCATACGCTCACCGTTCTGATTAACGGCAAGACGTAAACCGCGTCCGACTTCCTGACGCTTGCGTACATCGCTGCCGCTTTGCTTAAGGGTACATATCTGAAATACATTTGGATTATCCCAGCCCTCGCGCAGAGCAGAGTGACTGAATATGAAACGCACGGGCTCGCGGCGGTCAAGCAGACGCTCCTTATCCTTCATAATAAGATTGTAAGCATCGGCATCGTCGGATGTGCGCTCCTTCTTGTCGTTGAGCTTGCTGTCAATCATACGGCCGCTTTTCTTGTCTATGGAAAAGTATCCGGCATGTGTCTGTTCGGCAGATATACTGTTCAGGTATCTCATATACTCCTTAGAATCCTCAAGTTGAGGCTTCATATTGTCTATAACAGATTTGTACTCTTCCTCAAAAATCTGTGCGTATGCGCCGCCAATGGCGTTGCCATGCACATCATACTGCTTGTACTTAGCCACCTCGTCTATAAAGAATAAGGACAGAACCTTGATGCCTTTGGCGAAAAGCTGACGCTCCCGCTCAATGTGAGAGAGAATAGTTTCCCTTATTTGAATGCGGCGCAGCTGCTCCTCACTGACCGAACCGATAACGTCGCCTGCGAAAAGCTTTTTACCGTTTGTGAACTCCACAGACGAATCCCGCCCGTCAATCCTAAGAACAGTGTAACCATCCTTATACTCGGCAAGTTCTCCGGAATTTTCAAACAAACTGTAACCCTCGCTGACCACACGGGAGGCTTTGCGGATTCCCGTAATACCCTTTACGTCAAACTCAATGGTCGCCGTTGGATTACCTTTGGAGAGGTTGATGCTCTGTACATAGACATACCCTTGCGTGGCAGTGCTTCCCAAAACCGATATGCCCTTGACGGCAATCTTCTTAACAAGCTTTTTGTTATAAGCCTCAAGCGCATCGAGACGATAAATCATGTTATATATGCTGTCTGCACGATGGGTTGCCGAGTAGCGGAGCGTAAATAACGGATTGAACTCCTTCAGCCGCTCTTTGGTAACCGCACCCTCGACCGATTGTGGCTCATCGATAATAAGTATTGGATTCGTCTTCGCCAAGATATCAATGGGACGGCGTGAACGGAACTCATCCAGCTTCATATAAATACGTCTTGCGTCCTTGCCTCTGGCATTGAATGCCTGGCTGTTGATAATCATCGCGTTTATTGCGCCATCGGAGGCAAAACGGTCAATCTCGGTAAGCTGTGCAGAGTTATATATAAAATAACGGATTTTCTTTCCATAATCCTCGGCAAAATGCTCCTCCGTCATTTGGAACGACTTATACACGCCCTCGCGGATAGCGACACTCGGCACAACAATGATGAATTTGCTCCATCCGTATCGCTTGTTCAGTTCATACATCGTCTTGATGTAGGTGTAGGTCTTGCCTACGCCGGTTTCCATTTCAATTGTGAGATTATACCGCCCCTCCAGTTTCTCGGAGGGCTTTATTTGCCCCGCACGCTGAATGACTCTTATATGCTCCAGAACCTGTTCGTCACCACTAGCCACAGGCGCATTATTAAAGCCTGTCCAGCGAGCAATGGTGTCAAGATCCATCTGCCCTAATCCGGGGTCTATCATATAAGTCGGCGCGTGGAACGGCTGGCCTGCGAACACGTCGCAAACGGCATTTGCCGTATCAGATTGGAACTTCTGATGTCGAAATTGTAATTTCATTCGCCGTCCCCTCCTTCTGTTTCAATATCCTGTTCATAATAGTAGGAATAATCGATTCCTTTCATAAATACTTCACGGTCGTCGATCTTATCAGTCAGACAAGACCGCAAAAGAGCTTTTATTTGTGCAGAATCCGTCACACTCTTTTCCATTGCGGAAAGATAATTTTTTTTCCCGATTTTACTCCAATCCACACACATTTTCAAGTTCTTTTTCAGAATCAGGTCAAGCCAAATGCGTGTGCTTCTTCCGTTACCCTCCATAAAGGGATGTGCTACATTCATTTCCACATACTTATCCACAATTTCATCAAACGAACTTTCTGACATTGCCTCGATTTTTTTCAGTGTTTGCAACAAGAATCGTGCCGCAGCGAATTGAAAGCCACCTTTAGCAATATTAACCGTTCTGATTTGCCCCGCAAAATCATAAAGCCCGCCGAACAAATATCCGTGAATCTGCTGCAATCCTTTGATCGTACCAACTTCTACCGTATCAAGCAAGGAACTGCCGAAAAGAGCGTAAGCTTTGGATTTACTCTTCGCATCAATGGTTTCGTCACTGTATGTAAACCATTCAATAAAGCGATTGGCCTGCTTACTCGGAAAATTTTTCGCAAGCTCGATTATTCCGTCGTAATCAAACGTATCCGTTAAATATTTCTTTCCGTCGAAAGCCGTCAATTTCAGTTGGTTAGTGCCACTAACCAACTGATTGTTTTCTTTTTTTAGCTTCGATTTTAAATATTTCCAATAGTTGCGGTTTTTCTCGTAATCGTCGATACCGCGAAGAACACCGACGATATCTATCACAGAGAACCACCACTTGACTTTTTCGTCATCCCAAACGGCACGGACTTCTTTATCACCAAAAAAACGGATGGAGATCTTGCTCATTAGATCACCTTCACAGTTGTATTCGGTGCAAGAAGCTTGAAAATCTCAAACACGTTTATTTTCTCAGGTGAACTGGAAAAGCTGCTGTCACGGAAAACGGCGCGGAGTGGCTCACGGTTTGCAATCTCACGGATTGCCTTTTCGCTGATGTGCTCTTCAAAGCAGGCGATCAGATCACCGCCGTTGTAAGTATGAACGGTGAAGCCATCAATCTTCTCGTGGGTATGCGGCAGGGACAGCGGCAGGCCCCAGTCGAGCAGACAGCCGAACAGCAGGTCCATATCGTTGCGGTCGGGCTTGATGTTGCTTTCCATCTGTAAAATCAAGTCCTGCGTGTAGTCACCCGCCGCATAGTAGACGTCGTTCATATTCGTGTCGTCGAGTTTAAGGACACGGAAGCCAATGTCCGGCGCTTGCCTTGGTTCTTTGTCGATTGTCAGTTGCGCGCCTGCGCTCTCAATCTCAGACTTGGTTGCGTCTCCGGCACGGCGGATGCGCTCCTTGCCGATTTCGCAGATGTTTTTATAGCCGGCCTTTGCGGCTTCCGTACCCTCGGCGCACACCTCTGGCAGCTGCACCATGATGAACTTTCGCTTGCCGCCGTCCTCGGCGTTCAGCTGCATGACTGCATGGGCAGTTGTCGCCGAGCCGGAGAAGAAGTCGAGAATGATATCATCGTCAGACGCCTGCGACATTTTGGTCAATTCAACAATGAGCTCAGTGGATTTTGGAGATTGAAAGAGCTTTTGTTTTGTTTCAAGTAGGTCGTTAAATACTGCTTGCCCTTTTTCTGTATGAAAACGTTTATCTGTCCATATAGATTTAAGCTGTTTTTTAACATTGCCATCTTCTTTTACAGCATAAGCCTTTCTATATATTTTCCATGAATCGTTTATTTTTTTGGCGATAAGCAAATCAACATTTTCTATCGCTTTATCTTTCCCCCAAGTCCAACAACCTTGAAAACCATCTTCCCATATGGGGTAAACTGGAACACCTTTTAATATTGGCGCAATAGAAACTTTTCCATCATCATTAACATAAATTGGATAATATAGTTTGGAGCGGTTATGTTTTCCAAACTCGCGATGAGTGTTTCTCAATTCCAACAACCTATAGGCGCCCCTTTCATCTTTAAAAGGATAATCATTTTTTATATCATCATCTGTCTTTTCTATAGAAACTGCTCCTTTGGGGAGAATAAATTTAGAATAACAAAGTAAAAATTCATGACACGTTGCTACGTATTTATCCTGGGAACGGCCTTTGGGGTTGTTGAGTAAAGTGATTTGCGCAATGAAATTCACTTCGCCAAATACTTCGTCGCAAATTTTCCTAAGCTGTGTAACTTCATTGTCATCAATACTAATAAAAATAACCCCATCATCCCGCAGCAAATTCCTCGCCAGCACCAGCCTTGGATAAATCATACTGCACCAGTCGGAATGAAAGCGCCCGTTGCTTTCAGTATTTCGGAATAGACGGTCGCCTTCTTCGTCGTACACGCCCGCTTCTTCCTCGTAGTCCTCGCGGCTTTTTGCAAAATCATCGCGGTAAATAAAATCGTTTCCCGTATTATACGGCGGGTCGATATATATCATCTTTACCTTGCCGAGATAGCTCTCCTGCAAGAGTTTTAACACATCAAGGTTGTCGCCCTCTATGTACAGGTTCTCGGTTGTGTCCCAGTCGCGGCTGCCGCTGCTGCAATATGGCTTTCGCGTACTGTCCGCGCCGGTAGGTGTGGTTTCATCCTCAACAACCGGGCGCAGCGTCTTGCGGATAGGTCTGCCTGCCTCGGCAATAGCGGCGCGCTTGCCAACCCATGTGAATTCATAAGCTTCGTCCTTAAATATTTCCTCGCCCACATACGAGCGCAAAAGATCGACATTCACCTTGCCCTCCGTCACCACGCCGGGGAAAAGCTCTGAAAGCTTTTTCAGATTTTCGGCAGTAAGGTTCGGGGTTTCAAATTTCATTTTGTCCATTATCGTAATTCCTCCATTTCTTTTCTCAGTCTTTTTAACTCGCTGTTTAACTCAACCTGCTTTTTAAAATGTTTCTCGCGCAGGACTTTATTTTCCAAAGCAGCGATTTCACGTTCGAGTTTTCGTCGTTGTTTATCTCTTTCTACTGCTTTGGCGATATCACCCTCGGCATTGAGCCGGCCGGCTGCAATCTGCCGTGCCAAATTTTCATACACAGCATCCAGATTAAGCCCTTCAAACCGAAGCATAAATCCATCAAGTGTAAACCAGTCCGTGTTATAGAATGTTCCGGAAACTTCCATCCACGCCTGAGCCTCGCTGCCGAATGTCAGCACAAACAGAATCTTATACGGTATAGCCTTGGCTATGGTAGGCAGAATGCGCTTGTCCAAAGCCTTTTGCCGGAGGACGACTTCAAAAATCTGAATTTCCTTTACTGTTTCTCCTTCAGCTACACTCATGGTGCTGTCGGCCAGTTTGTTTCGCCAGATTACTGACTCTATCTGGTCTTTTATCATATCCTTTGTCGAGGTATTCAGTATGGCATTAGCATAGAGTTTTTCTTTTGCCACACGGCGGTTTACCTCAGTGGAACTTGGTAATCCCAGCATGTGATCACCTCACTACAAGAAAGCAGATTAACTCGAAGTCTTCCAGTCCGTCAATACGCATATCAAGAGCGGTCGTACCACCCGGACTGAACAGGCTATCAATATCGCTTTCTGCTTTTACTTCTATTATAGAATCGATTGCATCCGTCAATAGTAAGGAAATTCTTCGCATATCACGTCCGTCCTTCGTTTCGGCGTTAAATTCACGGCAAACATCCATAACTGGCAAGGTCTTACCTTTGCACAAAGATCGGATTTTATCGAGGAGTTCCTTGGGCGAAAGGTGGTCACAAACAACTTCGCCGTTCGTTTCTATATATACCATATAAAACGGATGGAGGCGGTTTTGTTTATCGATGTTTACGCTGTTGTTCCGGTTCTTGAGAACGAACACAACGCCCGGGGGACAGTCCCGGCAAGCCGGAACTACGGCGTGAAGCCCGAACGGAACTGTGTCCAAATCCCCGTTATGTTTTATATATTCAAGCAGGTCGAGCCTAAATTCATTCAGTCCCAAATCCATAATCGAAATGCCCGACTGCATATCTTCAATATTTACAACTTCTTCCTGAAGCTGTTTTAGCTGTGACTTACGGTATTCAAGGTCACCCTTTTCCTCTGCATTTATCAGGTCGTCGTCGCCCGTGGCAGTCATAATCGAGATACGCATCCTCGTTTCGACGCGCCCTTTCAGGGAAAGATACTCGTCTAAATCAACATCAGGCCAGAAATTTACAAGCTGAATAACTGCATTCCTGCTTCCTATACGGTCAATTCGTCCAAACCGCTGAATGATACGGACGGGATTCCAATGAATATCATAGTTGATACAGTAATCGCAGTCCTGAAGGTTCTGACCTTCCGAAATACAATCCGTGGCTATCAGCACGGAGATGTCGTTTCGGTTGTTCGGCATCAGCAAGTCTTTGCCTTTGGAAATCGGCGAGAAGAGAGTCAGTACTTCATTCATTGAGGCACGTTGCCCTTTAATCGTCGTCTTGCCCTCCACGTTGCCAGTGATCATAGCACAGTCAAGTCCGAAGTGGGACTTCACAAATTCACTCACATGGGTGTAGAGGTATTCAGCCGTATCGGAGAACGCTGAGAAGATTAGAATTTTGCGGTTATCATCGTTGATCGGTCGTGTCAGCTTCTCCTCAATCAGGCCGAGAAGGGTCTGGAGTTTGGTGTCATGCTGCGGCGTAATATCGTCAATTAACATTTTGAGCAGTTCCAAAGTTTCTGCATCCTCCGCAAGCCTGTCCCGCCAAGTCTTATAGTCCATATCAGCGAGGTTAATCTTAATACTGTGTTCGGCGGCAAAGTAATCTTTGTTGCGGTCGTCGTCATCAAAGTCTGTTTCGTCACCTGCCAGCTCACGCCCGTTTATTACCGAACCGCCTCCTGCAACAAAAGCGTCAATTTCGGCGATAGTATCGTCAATAAGTTTCTTTACACGCCCGACCGTGAGCCGGAAGGACTCGACTGAGCTTTCGAGCCGCTTGAGAAGGTTGATACTCATCAGTCTGCGGATACCCATTTCTCGGCCGGCCCGGTTGATGTTCCGCGAGGTATCTACATACTTTATAAGCTGACTTGGAAATATGAAGTTTGTCGGTATGTAAACCGAAAGGTTTAGCTTTATAAGTTGGTCGTAAATGTCGGCGTAATTTATCGCGCTTTCTAAATCGGTCATGCGTGGTCTCATGGAAATGGGCTTTAAGCGTTTAGGAAAAGAGCCTATCTCGCTCATGTTGTAATACTTTTCTATATGCTTGCGGGAACGCGCAATTGTCACGCTGTCAAGCACTTCAAAGAAGTCAAAGTCTAGGGATTTAAGAAGCGTGTCTGTAGTGCGTTCACCTTCCTCTAGCTTACTCCACTGGTTAAACACCTTCTGGGCATTGCGGAAAATATCATCGATAGATCGTTTTGTTTTGAGACGGTTATTGATAAGGCTGGGATTTCCCTCATAAGCAAGTTCAAGTTGATTTCGCAAGTCAATGAAGCGGTTGTTTACCGGGGTAGCCGAAAGCATGAGGACCTTCGTCTTCACACCAGTTCGGATAACACGGTTCATTAGGCGAAGGTAGCGGTTCTCGCGGCGGTCTTCACCATAGACCTCTCCGCCGTTTCTGAAGTTGTGTGACTCGTCGATGACCACAAGGTCGTAGTTGCCCCAGTTCAGTCTGTCAAGGTCAAGCCCGTTTGACTTGCCTCTTTCCCTCAAAAGGTCAGTATGAAAAAGTACATCGTAACGTAAACGGTCGGAGGCTATGGGATTATTGATATAGTTGTCCTTGAATGTATTCCAGTTGTCAGACAGCTTCTTGGGGCAAAGCACAAGTACAGAACGGTTGCGGTTCTCATAATATTTGATGACAGCAAGGGCAGTAAATGTTTTGCCTAAGCCGACACTATCCGCAAGAATACATCCGTTGAAAGATTCAAGTCTATTGATAATTGCCAACACAGCGTCTTTCTGGAAGGTATACAGCATATTCCAGATTTTACTTTCCTTAAATCCGGTCGCCTCGTTAGGCAATACGTCTTCTGAAATATCTTCCAGGAATTCATTGAATATGTTATAAATCGCCACAAAGTAAATAAACTCGGGCGCATTTTCATTGTAAGCTGCCGTAATGCCATCAATAACCTGCTCGGTTACATCCTGCATCAGACTCTTGTCATTCCAAATCTGATCAAACATTCGGATGTATTCATCCGATACAGGTGCAAACATCTTTGTTACCGGGTTGATGATATTGTTGCCGCGTTCGCAGCCAAGGTCGGCGGTCGTGAATCCGTTTAGCGGCATATAGGTCATGTGTTCCGATCCAGCAATGTTAATAAAACTGCTGATGTTGCCGCCTGTTAGGTTAGAGCGGAACTTTACTTTCTTTCTAATCCAGTCGGCACATTCACGTGCAATAACCTTTTGTGTCAGTTCATTACGAAGTTTCACTTCAAACTCTGTGCCGTATAGGGAACGCTCGCGATCAAGGCGCGGGATGTAGAACTCTCGTTTTTCTTTAGGTGCTTTTTCTCGCAAAAATGTCGGTGAGGTAAAAATAAAGCGTAACTCATCAATGTTATCAAGCTGCTTCTTGAGTGCCTGGTAAGCATAGATGGAGAAACATGCCGCCGCCACGGACAGCTTGTCGCCCTTCTTAATCGTGACCATCAAATCATCTTTGACAGTTTTGCTCACATTGTCAAACATTTCTGGCATTTGCATACCGTTAGCTCCTTTATTCAATGATGAGACATTCTTAGGTTCGTTACTCATTTGAAATCTTTTTTTCCTTACATACTATTATATCAAAAGTAAGCTTATATTATTTTGTGACAAGTCTCACTTATTTTTTTAAGCTTTTGTATTATATAGTGCGGAATAATATATTGTATTAAAAGAGAGGTGTATCAAATGATAGAAGTAAGCGGGATATCCAAAAAGTTTAAGACCAAAAAGAAAGTCGTTTCTGCACTGGAAGATGTCTCATTTTCCTGCGAAGACGGAAAGATCTTCGGTCTTTTGGGTCCTAACGGAGCGGGAAAGACCACAGCCTTAAGGATAATGGCTACTCTTCTTAAACCAGACAGCGGAAGTGTAAAAGTTAGCGGATACGATACCGTTAAGCAGTCAACAGAAGTCAGGAAAAGAATA
>Ga0116178_10004405_pt1 | contig 10368 bp, 7 predicted proteins | sample AD_STIC12_MetaG_FD_89880 | JGI IMG/M metagenome (GOLD analysis project Ga0116178, IMG submission 89880) | Active sludge microbial communities of municipal wastewater-treating anaerobic digesters from USA - AD_STIC12_MetaG | ecosystem: Engineered > Bioreactor > Anaerobic > Digestate | place: USA...
GCAACTCGGCCCGGATGTATTCGTCGGTCGGGCTTCAGCCCGACACCCTGCCGCAGAAGAGCCAAAGCCGTCGGGTTGAAACCGGTGGCTGAGGAGCACCGGATACAGTCGTAGAGCCGAGCTTGCTCGGCTGTAAGAGTGCGAAGAGGGCAACTCGGCCCGGATGTATTCGTCGGTCGGGCTTCAGCCCGACACCCTGCCGCAGAAGAGCCAAAGCCGTCGGGTTGAAACCCGACCCGCCAGGGTTTCGTGTGCCCGCTCCAAGTGGAGGAAGCTTGTATGTCTCCGCTCAACAGGTCCGGCAGGGGGGGCACTTCGGCCTCGCTGCGTTAAAATGACGGGCTGGCTGGAACCATCGTCGGGCCGCGGGGTCCGAGCTGGGTTGAACCTGGGGGTATTTGGACTGCAATGAAGGTGTTGCGCGCATTCTTTCTGCTTGTCGGAATCCTGTCTGCCGGCATTGTGCTTGCCGCGGAAGGGGCCGCTGCGCGCGCCGCCATCCAGTCGATTGCGCCGCTTCAGCAGGTTCACGCGTTTCGTCGTTCTGCCTTGCCGGGCTACTTCGAGGGAGTTATCGACGGTCAGATGGCCTATGCCAGCGAGGACGGCCGCTATCTGCTGCGTGGAAACGTCCGCGACACCACGGACCGGGTTGATCTCAGCGAAGCCAGCATGGCACAGCGGCGCCTGCAGGTGCTTGCGGATCTCGGCGAAGCGCAGCGGGTCAGCTTTGCCCCGGCGGCGCCCAAATACCGCCTGACCGTGTTTACCGATGTCGATTGTCCGTTCTGTCGTCGCCTGCACGCGCAGATTGACCAGTACAATGCGCTCGGTATTGCCATCGATTACGTGTTTTTTCCGCTGTCCATCCATCCTGGCGCGGATCGCAAGTCGATTGCGGTCTGGTGCGCGAAGGATCGCCAGCACGCTTACTCTGCGGCCGTGACGGGGCAGGTGGTCGCTGGTGCCGGTTGCGACAACCCGCTGGCGCGGATGCGTCAGGCGGGGTCCGACATCGGTGTCGGGCAGACGCCAACCGCCATCGCCGAAGACGGCAGTGTCATTGACGGCAATGTGCTCCTGTCACCCATGCGCCTGCTGTCGAGGCTGAAAGAAATTTCCGCCAAATCCGGTTCCATTCCACCGGCCACAACCGAGGCCGGTCACTGAGGCAACTCCGAGGTAGTCCATGCGTTATCTGTTTTTGCTTGCAAGTGCCCTGTTCAGCCTCAGCGCGTTCGCTGCCACCCCGCAGGAGACCGTGCAGCTGGCGCTGTCGAAACTGGCTCCCCAGGTCAAGGTCGACGCGGTGCAGGAATCCGTGGTGCCCGGTTTCTACGAGGCGCTGGTCGGAAGCCAGTTGCTGTACGTCAGCAAAGATGGTCGCTTCGTCCTCGATGGCAATGCCATCGACGGCGCCAGCCAGCGCGACATCACCGAGGCCGCGCGGGCCAAGAGCCGCATGGTGCACCTGGCGAAGATCGGCCCGGACAAGCGCATCATCTTTGCGCCCGCCAACGCGAAATATTCGGTGACCGTGTTCACCGACATCGATTGTCCGTTCTGCCGCCGCTTCCACCAGAACATCGCCGAGTACAACAAGCTCGGCATCGCGGTGGAATACATCTTCATGCCGCTCGACATCCATCCGGGTGCGGACAAGAAGGCTGAGGCGGTCTGGTGTGCCAGTGACCGCAACGCCGCGTTCAGCGCGGCCATGAACGGTGCCGACCCCGGCAGCGCAACCTGCAAGAACCCCGTTGCCGAAACCACCGCCCTGGCCCATGCCATGGGTATCAATGGCACGCCGACCATGCTGGCAGCGGATGGCAGCCGCATTGCCCCGCAGATTTCCCTGGCACCGGACAAGCTCGTTGTCGAACTCGAGCACCTGGCCAAGAACCCGATTTCAACGCGCTGAGCGCATTTGTTCCACCGAGGAATTGCAGATGAAATTTTCCATGATCGCCGCGCTTGCCCTGGCCTTCATTGCGCCGCTTGCCCATGCCGCGCCAAGTGATGCCGCCGCGCGTGACGCCATCCAGAAACTGGCGCGTGAGCGCAAGGTCGAGGCTTTCGAGAAGTCGCCCATCCCCGGTTACTACCAGGCGGTGATCGGCAGCCAGATGCTCTACGTCAGCGAGGATGGCAGATACATCCTGCAAGGCACGCTGTATGACGCGGATGCCAAGCTCGACCTCACCGCGATGCGCATGGCGCGCGTCAATGTGGCCAAGCTGGATGCCTATCCCGATGCCAAGCGCATCATCTTCGCGCCCACGTCGAAACCGAAGTACACGGTGACCGTGTTCACCGACATCGATTGCGGCTACTGCCGCAAGATGCATTCGCACATTGCCGAGTACAACGAACGCGGCATCCAGGTTGATTACCTGTTCTTCCCGCGCTCGGGCCCCGGTACGCCCTCGTTCAACAAGGCGGTATCGGTCTGGTGTGCCGCTGACCAGAAAAAGGCATTCACCGCGGCCAAGTCGGGTGTCGACCCGCAGCCGCTGCAGTGCGACAACCCGATTGCCGAGGAATTCCAGCTTGGCATGCAGGTTGGCGTCGACGGCACACCGGCCGTTTTCGCGCCGGATGGCAGCAAGATCGGTGGCTACCTCACCCCGGACCAGTTGCAGGCCCAGCTGGAACGCATCGCGGCAATGAACAAGTCCGGATCCTGATTCCGGACGCGGTCGCCAGGAGCCTGCGGTCGGGCGGGTGGTTCTCGCCCGAGGGGTCGTTCGGCTATCATTCGCCCCCCTTGCGAACCGACTGCCATGATCGTCCTCGACGGCCAGCCGGCCCTTTCCGCGTTTCGAATCGAGCGACTGAACCACGCACTGGCTCGCGATGGCGGGCGCTGCGTGCTGCGTTCGGCTCACCACGTCTATCTGGTTGAAGCCGAAGCATGTCGCGACCCCGATCTCGCCAGATTGTGCGAGATCCTTGAAGCCTGCCCGGAATCCCCTCGCCAGAACACCCTGCTGGTGGTTCCGCGTACGGGCACGATCTCGCCGTGGTCGAGCAAGGCCACCGACATCCTGCGCGGTTGCGGCTTGCCGGTGCGCCGCGTCGAGCGGGCGTGCGCGTTTGTCGTCGAACCCATGCCCGAAGCCGGCAGCCCGGCGTGGCTGGCGATTGCTGCCGCGCTGCATGATCCGATGACCCAATCGGTGCTGGTGGAACGCAGCGGTCTGCAGCACCTGTTCGAGATGGGCGATGCGTTGCCGCTGGAGCGCATCGGTCTGGAGCAGGGCGCCATTGCGGCTATCACTGCGGCCAACCAGCGGCTCGGTTTGGCGCTGGCCAGCGACGAGATTGCCTATCTCGCCGACAGCTATGCAACGCTCGGTCGTGATCCGACGGATGCCGAGCTCATGATGTTTGCGCAAGCCAATTCGGAACATTGCCGGCACAAGGTATTCAATGCCGAGTTCAACATCGACGGCGAGGATCAGCCCCTGTCCTTGTTTGCGATGATCCGCAACACCCACAAGCAGTCGCCCGCGCATACCCTGTCCGCCTACAAGGACAATGCCGCGGTGGTTGCCGGCGCCAGTGCGCAGCGTTTCTTTGCCGAACCCGATTCGGGTGTGTACAGCGCGCGCGGCGAAGCGACTCCGTACGCGATCAAGGTTGAAACGCACAATCATCCCACCGCCATTTCGCCTTTTGCCGGCGCCGCAACCGGTGCCGGCGGTGAAATCCGCGATGAAGGCGCGACCGGTCGCGGCGGCAAGCCAAAGGCCGGTTTGTGCGGGTTTTCGGTGTCGCATTTGCGCATACCCGGTTTGCCGCGGGCCTGGGAACAGGAACGCCCGTTGCCGCCGCGTTTCGCAAGCGCCTACGAAATCATGCGCGATGGCCCGCTGGGTGCGGCGGCCTTCAACAACGAGTTTGGACGGCCGTGTCTTGGCGGTTACTTCCGCACCTTCGAGCAGGCCACCGATGAAGCTGGCCTGCGCCGTGGTTACGACAAACCGATCATGATTGCCGGTGGCCTTGCCAACCTGCGCGAAGCGCATGTCGAGAAGCGCATGCTCGCTCCCGGCGACAAGGTCATCGTGCTGGGCGGACCGGCCATGCTGATCGGCCTGGGTGGTGGCGCCGCGTCTTCGGTGGTGGCTGGCAGCAGTTCCGAAGCGCTCGATTTCGCATCCGTGCAGCGCGACAACGCGGAGATGCAACGCCGTTGCCAGGAAGTGATCGATGCCTGCTGGGCACGCGGCGATGCCAATCCGCTGGTGTCCATCCATGATGTGGGTGCGGGCGGCCTGTCCAACGCGATCCCCGAGCTGCTCAACGATTCCAGTGTGGGCGGCCGGCTTGAGCTGGAGGCCATTCCCAGCGATGACCCGCACCTGTCGCCGATGCAGATCTGGTGCAACGAATCGCAGGAACGCTACGTCCTCGGCGTGCGTCCGACGGACCTTGGTCTGTTTGCTTCGATTTGCGCTCGTGAGCGCTGCCCGTACGCAGTCGTCGGTGAGGCAATCGCCGAGCGCAGGCTCCTGCTCACCGATTCCCGATTCCCCATTCCCGATTCCCGGCATTTCCCCATTGACCTGCCGTTGGACGTGCTGTTTGGCAAGCCGCCGCGCATGCAACGCACCACCCAGCGCAGATCCGAGCATCTTTCGGTGATTGCCGACACCGAAGGCCTGGAACTGAAGGACGCCATCGAGCGCGTGTTGCGGTTTCCCGCCGTCGGCAGCAAGTCCTTCCTGATCACGATTGGCGACCGCAGCGTCGGCGGATTGTGTTCGCGCGATCCCATGGTCGGGCCATGGCAGGTTCCGGTGGCCGATTGCGCCGTCACCTTGAATGACTTCGCGGGTTTCGCCGGCGAAGCCATGGCCATGGGCGAGCGCTCGCCCTTGGCCCTGCTCGATGCGGCGGCTTCGGCGCGCATGGCCATTGGCGAGGCGCTGACCAATCTCGCGGCTGCCTGCGTGAAACTGGACGAGGTGCGCATGTCGGCCAACTGGATGGCCGCCGTTGATCATCCGGGCGAGGATGCCGCCCTGTATGACGCCGTGCATGCGGTCGGCATGCAGTTGTGTCCGGCGCTGGGTGTCTCGATTCCGGTCGGCAAGGATTCAATGTCGATGCAGGTTTCCTGGCGGCAAGGATCCGAAACACAGCGTACGGTTGCCCCGGTTTCACTGGTGGCCACGGCCTTTGCACGCAATGCCGATGCGCGCCGCGTATTGACGCCGCAATTGATGCTTGACCAGGGCGCCAGCGAACTTTGGATCATCGATCTTGGTGGTGGGCGTGGTCGCCTGGGTGGATCCGTGCTGACCCAGGTTTTCCTGCGTGCCGGTGACCTGCCGCCGGACGTGGATGATCCGGCCCGCCTGCGCGCGTTCTTCAACTTCATGCAGGAAGCCAATACCGCCGGCCTGCTGCTTGCCTACCACGATCGTTCCGACGGGGGTGCCATCGTGGCCCTGATCGAGATGGCGCTGGCCGGGCACTGCGGAATTGAAATCGAGTTGTCGGGTTGGGCGGACAACATGCTGCGTGCCCTGTTCAATGAGGAACTCGGTGGCATCGTGCAGATTCGCCAGGCCGATCGCGATGCATTCCAGGCCCTGCTGGACAAGCACGGACTTTGCAAGATTTCCGCACGCGTTGGCGAGCCGAGCAGCCAGATGAAGGTCAAGCTCCGCCACGACAACGAAAAAGTGGCGAGCTGGACCTGGAGCGAACTCATGTCGGCATGGTCGGAAACCAGCCATGCCATGCAGCGTCGGCGTGACAATCCGGAATCCGCGGATGCTGAACTCGCCTGGCGCGTGGATGCGACCGATCCCGGCATTTCGCCCAGGCTTGGCTTTGATGCCGATGAAGACATCAGCGCGCCCTACCTGAATCTGGCGGCAAAACCGCGGGTTGCGATCCTGCGCGAGCAGGGTGTCAATGGCCAGGTCGAGATGGCTGCTGCATTCACGCGCGCCGGATTCGATGCCGTGGACGTGCACATGAGCGACCTGCAGGACGCTCGACATGTGCTCGCGGACTTCAAGGGCTTTGCCGCTTGCGGGGGGTTCAGCTTTGGTGACGTACTCGGCGCCGGGCGTGGTTGGGCGGCTTCGATCCTGTACAACGAAAAGCTGCGCGAACAGTTTGCACGCTTTTTTTCCGACGAATCGCGCTTTGCCCTCGGCGTGTGCAATGGCTGCCAGATGATGTCGGGACTCAAGCAGATCATCCCCGGCGCTGAAGGCTGGCCGGCGTTTGCGCGCAATGCATCCGAGCAGTACGAGGCGCGCCTGGTGACCTTGGGCGTGGAAGAATCCTCGTCGATCTTCCTCGCCGGCATGCAAGGCTCGCGCATCCCGGTCGTCGTCGCGCATGGCGAAGGCCGCGTTGATTTCAGTGCTGCTTCCAAGCAGCGCGCCAAACCCTGCCTGCGCTATGTGGATGGTGCGGGTCGCGCCACCGAACGCTTTCCCTTGAATCCGAATGGATCCGCCGAAGGTGCAGCGGGTTTCAGCGCTGCCGACGGCCGCGTGCTTATCCTGATGCCGCATCCGGAGCGGGTTTTCCGCAGTGCGCAGATGAGTTGGCATCCGCGCGAATGGGGTGAAGCCTCGCCGTGGTTGCGCATGTTCCGCAATGCGCGCAAGTGGGTGAACTGATGAAGGAATCACCAATCCGGGGTCTGGGCCTGCGCGCATTGCTGTGGCTGCCGCTGAGCTTCTTTTTCTGGTTCTATTTCGCCTCGCCCCTGGTCTGGCCCGTGGTCAAACTGGCCAAGCTCGGCCTCGTCACGCTGTGGCCGGACCTGTTCTCCGATGTGGTCCAGAATGGACACAGCATGGAAGTCACCACCCACCTGTTGGTGAATCAGGTGGCCCCGGACGGGCGCAGCGGCATAGGTGAACTCGTCCTCGTGCAGAACCCCTTGCTTTACGGCTATTCCCTTCCGCTGTTCAGCGGATTGGCGATGGCCACCCCCATTTCTGCACGCACGCGCTTGGCTCACTTTGCCGTTGCGCTGTCGGTGATTTGGATCGCGCAGGCGTTGGGGGTGGTGGCGGAAGCCTTCAAGATGATTGCGTTCAACTCCGGAGCGGCCGGTGCCAACGCCATCACCAACGCCGGTATTTCGCCGGATGTGATTGCACTGGGCTACCAGTTCGGTTATCTCATTCTGCCAGCGGTGGTCCCGGTGGCGCTGTGGCTGGGTTTGAACCGCAAATTCATCGATTCCCTCGTGCATCCGGACGAGGAACCGAGTGGTCGGGGCGCGGGTCCAAGCGCGGGTACCCAGGAGTAAATGATGTCGGTTGCGACCGAACAAGCCGTCCCCGAATCCGCCGCCGCGGTCCTGACTGGTCCGGCGCTGGATGAACGCATCTGCCAATTCCTGGTGGCCAAGGGGCGCCTCAAGGAAACCGATCTGGTGCGCGGCCGCAGGCTGCATGAGGAAGATCCATCGGGTCGACTGATTGCCTTGCTGACGCGACTTGGCCTGGTGTCCGAGCGCGACATGGCCGATGCCGTGGCCGAAGTCATGCAGCTGCCCTTGCTGGCATCCAAGGATCTGCCGGAAGCACCGCCCGCCAATGTGCAGCTGTCGGTGCGCTTTCTCAAGCACCATCACGTGGTTCCGATTGGCGAGACCGAGAGCGAGGTCAAGCTGCTGATCGCCGATCCGGCCGATCACTATCCGCTCGAAGCCATTGCCCTGGCGACCGGGCGAAAGGTATCGCTCAGCGTGGGTTTGCGTCCGGATATCGACGATCTGATCGAGCGCTACTACGGCCAGGGTCGCTCGGCGATGGGCTCGATCGTGGAAAGCCTGAGCGAGGACAATGCGCGCAGCGAGGATGACATCGAGCACCTGCGGGATTTGGCTTCCGAAGCGCCGGTCATCCGCCTGGTCAACCTCGTCATCCAGCGCGCCGTGGAGCAGCGCGCATCGGACATCCACATCGAACCGTTTGAAAGCCGGCTCAAGGTGCGTTACCGCATCGATGGCGTGCTGCACGAGGTGGAGTCGCCGCCGGCGGCATCGACCGCCGCCGTGATCTCACGCGTCAAGATCATGGCCAAGCTCAACATTGCCGAGCGCCGCTTGCCGCAGGATGGTCGCATCATGATCCGCGTGCAGGGCAAGGAACTCGATCTGCGCGTTTCCACCGTGCCGACCTCGCATGGCGAATCGGTGGTCATGCGTATCCTTGATCGCGAAGCCGTGGTGTTTGATTTCCAGACCTTGGGCTTCACCGACGAATTCCTGCCCAAGTTCAACAAGGTGCTGGAGTTGCCGCACGGCATCCTGCTGGTGACCGGCCCCACCGGATCAGGCAAGACCACCACGCTGTACACGGCGCTGAGCAAGCTCAACACGCCGGACGTCAAGATCATCACCGTCGAGGATCCGGTCGAATACCAGATCGAGGGCATCAACCAGATCCAGGCCAAGCCGGCCATCGGGCTCGACTTCTCGCACGCATTGCGATCCATCGTGCGCCAGGATCCGGACATCATCATGATCGGCGAAATGCGCGATCTGGAAACCGCGAAGATCGCGATCCAGTCGGCGCTGACCGGCCACCTGGTGCTGTCCACCCTGCACACCAACAATGCGGCCGGCGGCATCACCCGACTGCTCGACATGGGCGTCGAGGATTATCTTTTGACCTCGACGGTGAACGGCATCCTTGCCCAGCGCCTGCTGCGCCGCCTCGATCTGGCAACCGCGCAGCCCTACGATGCCTTGCCGGAAGTGATCCGCGAGTTCGGCCTCGAAAAGCTGACCAGCAAGCGTCCGATCCAGTTGTACAAGCCGGTTCCCAGCCAGGCCAACCCCAGCGGTTACTACGGACGTACCACGATCATGGAGTTCCTGGTCATGACCGACGCGGTTCGCCGCCTGGTCATGCAGCATGCGGGCATGGGCGAGATCGAGGCGCAGGCGCGCGCCGACGGCATGCGCACCATGTACGAGGATGGCCTGGTGAAGGCACTGGCCGGCCAGACCACCATCGAGGAAATCCTGCGCGTCACGCAGGAGGGGTGATGATGGAGCCGGGATTCGCTGAAAGACCGGGAATCGGGAATCGGGAATCGGGAATCGTTGAAAAGCCGCGTTCTCGCCGCGCGTTGCGTTTCCGCTTCGCCCATTCCCCATTCTCCATTCCCCATTCTCGGCTCTCAATCCATTCCCCATTCCCGATTCCCGATTCCCGGCTTTCCAGCAAATGACCCTCTTCCACTACAAGGCGATCACGCCTTCCGGCGAGGTGCTCGAAGGGCAGATGGATGTGGCCTCGCACGACGAGGTCGTCAACAAGCTGCAGGATGCCGGCAACATTCCGCTGGATGTGCGGGACGCGGCGAGCGTTGAATCGAAAGGCCTGTTCGCCGCGTTGATGAAAAAGCCCACCCTGAGCGATGCGCAGGTGGTGCAATTTACCCAGCAACTGGCAACCTTGCTTGGCGCGGGGCAGCCGCTGGATCGCGCCCTGCAAATCCTGCTCGACCTGCCGGAAAGCGAAAAGGCGCGCAATCTGCTGGAGCGCGTGCGCGACGTGGTGCGTGGCGGTGCCACTTTGTCCGATGCGCTGGAGGCGGAGCGCGGCACCTTTTCCCGTCTGTACGTGAACATGGTTCGCGCGGGCGAGGCCGGTGGATCGCTGGAAGACACCCTGCGACGTTTGGCTGATTACCTGGAGCGTTCGCGTGCGCTGAAGTCCAGCGTCATCAATGCATTGATCTATCCGGCATTCCTCGTCGGCATGGTGCTGGTGTCGTTGTTTGTCTTGCTGGTCGTCGTGGTGCCGCAGTTCGAGCAGATGTTTGCCGACATGGACGTGCAATTGCCCTTGCTGACCCGCATCGTGGTCGGCGTCGGCTCGACGCTGCAGAATTTCTGGTGGCTGATGTTGGCTGGAATCATCTTCTTCGTGGCCTGGTTGCGTCGCCAGATGGCCGATGCGGAATCTCGATTGGCCATCGACGAGCGCCTGCTGCGAACCCGCATCGTCGGCGAGTTGTTGCGCAAGCTGGAAACCGCGCGCCTGTCTCGTACTCTGGGCACGCTGCTCAAGAACGGGGTGCCCTTGCTGGGCGCGATGACCGTTGCGCGCAATGTCATGGGGAACGCGGCACTGGGTTTGGCTGTCGAAAAGGCCACGGAAGAAGTGAAAACCGGCAGTGGCCTGGGTTTTGCGCTGGGTCAATCCAAGCAGTTCCCGAAGCTGGCCCTGCAAATGATCAGCGTGGGCGAGGAATCCGGCGAGTTGGACACCATGCTGCTGAAGGTTGCCGATACCTTCGACGTGGAAGTGCGCAACACGCTGGAGCGCCTGTTGGCCGCCCTGGTGCCGGTGACAACCGTGGTCA
>Ga0116178_10004434_pt1 | contig 10344 bp, 10 predicted proteins | sample AD_STIC12_MetaG_FD_89880 | JGI IMG/M metagenome (GOLD analysis project Ga0116178, IMG submission 89880) | Active sludge microbial communities of municipal wastewater-treating anaerobic digesters from USA - AD_STIC12_MetaG | ecosystem: Engineered > Bioreactor > Anaerobic > Digestate | place: USA...
TACAAAATTCTTCAGACAAGGTTTTGTATCCTATTTTACTTTAAATACCTTTGCAGTCCTTATTTTTGAAGGGTTTAAAAACAAAATATAAATGCCTACCATTCAGCAACTTGTAAGAAAAGGCAGAACGAAATTGACGTTTAAGTCAAAATCTCCTGCTCTTGATTCTTGCCCCCAGCGCAGGGGTGTATGTACACGTGTGTACACCACAACCCCAAAAAAGCCTAATTCAGCGATGCGTAAAGTGGCCCGCGTGCGCCTAACCAACCACAAGGAGGTTAACGCCTATATCCCGGGTGAAGGTCACAATCTGCAAGAACACTCGATCGTATTGATTCGTGGTGGAAGGGTAAAGGATCTTCCAGGTGTTCGCTACCACATCGTACGTGGTGCACTGGATACTTCAGGCGTAAACGGCCGTCTTCAAAGCCGTTCTAAATATGGTGCTAAAAGACCGAAGGCTGGTGCCGCAGCTGCTGCTGCAAAAGGAGCGCCTGCTAAGGGTAAAAAATAAGATTGAGCTATGAGAAAGTCGAAACCTAAGAAGAGATACTTACTTCCTGATCCAAAATTTGGCGATACGTTGGTGACCAAATTTGTGAACTACATGATGGAACAGGGAAAGAAAAGCGTTGCGTACAATATTTTCTATGATGCGATTGCCCAGGTTGAAAAGAAAGCTGGTGGTGAGCCAGGTCTTGAAGTCTGGAAGCGCGCTATGAATAATGTGATGCCTGCTGTCGAAGTAAAAAGCCGCAGGGTAGGTGGAGCTACCTTTCAGGTTCCGGTTGAAATCCGCCCTGAGCGCAAAATTAATTTGAGCATTAAGTGGCTAATCGATTACTCACGCGCCCGTGGTGAAAAAACTATGATGGATAAGTTAGCTGCTGAAATTTTGGCTGCTTCCAAAGGAGAAGGTGCTGCGATCAAAAAGAAAGATGATACGCACAGAATGGCAGAGGCGAATAAGGCATTTTCACATTTCAGATTCTAATCCTACATGTCAAGAGATTTAAAATTCACCAGAAATATTGGTATTGCTGCACACATTGATGCCGGCAAGACTACAACCACAGAACGTATTCTTTATTACGCTGGTGTAAATCACAAAATTGGTGAAGTTCACGAAGGTGCTGCTACCATGGACTGGATGGCACAGGAGCAAGAACGTGGAATCACGATTACTTCTGCAGCCACTACCGTACATTGGAAGTACCGCAAGAATGATTATCACGTTAACATCATTGATACTCCTGGCCACGTGGATTTTACCGTTGAGGTAAATCGCTCGCTTCGTGTATTGGATGGCCTGGTGTTCTTGTTTAGTTCAGTTGACGGTGTTGAACCACAGTCAGAAACAAACTGGCGCCTTGCTGACAATTACAAAGTGGCCCGCATTGGTTTCGTAAATAAGATGGACCGTTCAGGTGCAGATTTTCTGGGAGTATGTCAGCAGGTAAGAGAGAAATTGGGCAGTAAGGCCGTTGCATTGCAGTTACCAATCGGTGCTGAAGAAAACTTTAAGGGAGTTGTTGATTTGGTAAACAACCGCGGTGTTATCTGGAATGAGACCGATAAGGGGATGACCTTTCAAGAGGTGCCTATTCCTGATGATATGGTTGAAGAGGCCAGAGAATATCGTGAGAAGTTATTGGAAGCTGTTGCTGAATACGATGAGACATTGATTGAGAAATTCTTTGATGATCCCAGTTCAATTTCGGAAGCAGAAATTCTAACAGCTCTCCGCAAAGCGACCATTGATATGAAGATTGTTCCCATGGTTTGCGGATCATCCTTCAAAAATAAAGGTGTACAAACCTTGCTTGACTATGTGATGGAACTTCTTCCATCACCTCTTGATAAGGATGTGATTATTGGGATTGATCCTGATACGGATGCTGAAGTTGAAATTCGCCCCGATGAGAAGGAGCCTTTCGTTGGCCTCGCCTTTAAAATTGCAACAGATCCATTTGTTGGTCGTTTGTGTTTTGTGAGAGCTTATTCTGGCGTATTGGATTCAGGATCGTATATACATAATACCCGCTCAGGGCAGAAGGAACGCATTTCACGTGTATTCCAAATGCATGCTAATAAGCAAAATCAGATTGATCGTTTACCAGCAGGTGATATTGGGGCAGTTGTAGGGTTCAAGGATATTAAGACAGGTGACACCCTTTGTGATGAGAAGCGCCTGGTAGTGTTAGAGTCAATGAATTTCCCTGAGCCAGTTATCGGTTACGCTATTGAGCCTAAGAAGCAGGCAGATGCCGATAAGCTTGGAATGGCTATTTCTAAATTGGTAGAAGAAGATCCAACACTGCGTGTAAATACGGATCAGGAAACAGGTCAAACTATTCTTCGCGGAATGGGTGAATTGCACCTTGAAATTATCATTGACCGCTTAAGGCGCGAGTTCAAAGTAGAGATCAATCAGGGAGCACCCCAGGTGGCTTACAAAGAAGCGCTTACGAAGTCGGTGGAACATAAAGAAGTTTATAAGAAGCAGACCGGTGGTCGTGGTAAGTTTGCCGATATCGTATTCGAAATCGGGCCCCGCGAACTTGGTCCTGACGATAAGCCAGGTCTTGAATTTGAAAATGATATCGTGGGGGGTGTAATTCCTCGCGAATTCATTCCTGCTATTCAGAAAGGGTTTGAGCAAGCCATGGTGAATGGTCCTCTGGCAGGATACCCAATCGATTCGATGAAGGTAAGATTGTTCCATGGTTCATTCCACGATGTTGACTCTGATTCACTTTCGTTTGAATTGGCTGCCCGCATTGGTTTTAAAGAAGCTGCCCGCAAGTGCGGACCGCAGTTGCTTGAACCTATCATGGGAGTTGAAGTAATCTCTCCAGACGAGTACACTGGTTCTGTTACCGGTGACTTAAACCGCAGAAGAGGGATCATGAAGGGTATGGATACAAGAGGAGGCGCTCAGGTAATTAAGGCTGACGTACCTTTGTCTGAACTCTTTGGCTATGTAACCGACTTAAGAACGATCACATCGGGTCGCGCATCGGCTACGCTCACATTCGCACATTATGCACCGGTTCCAAGGAACCTTGCCGAGAAAGTAATTGAAGAAGTAAAGGGCGCTGTTGCCACAAAATAGTATCTAAAAGACGTTTAGATTATGAATCAGAAAATCAGAATTAAGCTTAAGTCTTACGACCACAATCTGGTTGATAAGTCATCTGAAAAAATTGTGCGCGCAGTGAAAGCTACAGGCGCTGTGGTAAGTGGACCTATTCCGCTTCCTACTGAAAAGGAAAAATTTACCGTGTTACGGTCACCACACGTAAATAAAAAATCGCGAGAGCAATTTCAACTTTGTACCTACAAGCGTTTGGTGGATATTTATTCAAACAGTGCAAAAACTGTAGATGCGTTGATGAAACTTGAGCTTCCCAGCGGAGTTGATGTTGAAATCAAGGTATAGTAATTAGTTAACGTTTTTGTTTTCCAGAAAGCACCTGATTCAGGTGCTTTTTTGGTTTTATATCATTCCCATATCATCTAAAATTTTACCTTTGTTAATCTCTATTAAATCAATAGAGATTAATTCATGAACCTGGAAAATTCTGAAGAAGAAGAGAAGTTGATCTATGAGGAGACTCCCGAACCTGTAGAGGTTCGAAGCCGGCCTGCGCACATCTGGATTTTATTTGGTGTCGTTGTTTCCATCTCAGTTGTTCTTTTGATTTTTTATGGGGCCGATACAATTAAGTCTTATGATTGGGGCTCGTTGATTGGACCTGAATTTCTTCTGTTTGTACTGGGTGGGTTTATTGCGCAGATGATTGATGGTTCGCTCGGTATGGCTTACGGGGTAAGTGCCTCCTCCTTTCTTTTGTCGTTTGGAATTAGTCCGGCAGCTTCTAGTGCCAGCGTACACACGGCTGAAATCTTTACCAGTGGGGTATCTGGGCTTACTCATCTTAAATTTCAAAACGTAAATAAGAAGCTATTCAAGAGCTTGTTGATACCAGGCATGTTGGGGGCAATTGCGGGGGCTTACATCTTGTATTCACTTGAAGAATACAACTATATCATCCGGCCCCTGGTTGCTGTTTACACGTTGGCCTTGGGTCTTGCTATCATTCGGAAGGCGATATTACAAACACCGAAGCGAAGAAAAACCAAGAACGTTCCGGCTTTGGCATCATTTGGGGGCTTTATGGATTCGATTGGAGGAGGAGGCTGGGGTCCGATCGTTACAACAACACTGATTGCCCGTGGGAGACACCCGAGGTATACGGTAGGTTCTGTTAATCTCGCTGAGTTTTTTGTGTCGCTGGCAAGTTCTCTTACCTTTTTTGCAACCATAGGAATTAGCCATATTCAAATAATCGTAGGCTTAATCATAGGCGGAATTATTGCCGCACCCATCGCTGCTCATCTTACCCGGAAATTACCCCTTAAGCGAATGATGATCCTGGTGGGAATTGTCGTGATTTTGGTGAGCATTCGTCTGTTGATCAAATCCATCTCAGCTCTATAAACTGGCAGCTTTCACTACACATAAATTCAATTATCTTCGTGCCCGAATTATGGCACTACTCGAAAAGAAAATGATTATCAAGAAATCCACGTTGCCCGGAGCTGGCAAGGGATTATTCACTAAAGTATTTATACCGAAAGGAACCCGTATTGTTGAATACAAAGGTGAGATAGTTAGCTGGAAAGAAGTTGAGAAGATGGCTGATGATCGAAATGGTTATGTTTTCTTCTTTAATAATCAATATTGTATTGATGCCTGGAAGACGAAGAAGGGTATAGCGCATTATGCAAATGATGCAAGGGGCATTGTTAGAGTTGAAGGGGTGAAGAATAATTCTGAGTATGTAACTGAAAAGAAACGTTGTTACATTGAGGCTACCCGGGATATTCCCGCAGGTTCTGAAATTCTGGTAGGGTATGGGGCCGAATACTGGCAAGTGATCCGCTACAACATCCGGTTAGAGCAGAAGAATAAAGAGAAAGAAGGCAAAAAATCGAAAGGCGAACTACCCCATCAACATGCAGCTAAGCGACAAAAAAAATCCCGGAAGTAACCGGGATTTTTCATTTAGTTCTTTGTTGCTTCTTCGGCTTTCTCAATGGACTCCAGTGTGAGTGTTTTTACTTTGCGAATCCGTTCCATCTCAGACTCAAGATACTCACGTGCTTTTTCCTGATCTACCGAGTCTGGTAGAGGATTAAACTCATGCATCCAGGTCATCATTGCGTTACTGGCCGAGTCCAGGTTGGCAATTACTTTTTCCAGTTGTTCTTTCCGCTCTACTACCATATCCGGTGTGTTGGCGATTTCATCTTGTAGCTCACGCTTAAGTTTCATGATGTCATCCATCTTTGGCATCACTTCATCGTGTACATCCATCACCTGATCGTATAGCGCCTGGTTAGGGCTGTCATCCATGGCAGAGTCGTGGTTACCATGTTCATGTTCTCCACTTTTGCCGCAGGCAGCGAGAGCAAAAAGGCCTACTATAAATAAACTCTTTAAGTTCTTCATTCAATTTGCATTTAAATTCGGACAAAGGTACGTGATTCACCTAAGGCACTCAAGGTAAAATCGACTAACAAGGGTTAGTTAATGGAGTTTTTTGCAAAATATTATCTACAGTCTTTGCAGAAGCGAAAATTTTGCTTTTTCTTGGACTCACATTTAAAAAGCATGATCACAAAACGATTTTATTTTTTCTACTTTTTTTATCAATCCCGCGCGGGACTTGAAAGAGGATCGGTTTGTTAATAGAGATAAAGACAAAGAAACTCAGAAAAGTCCCGGTAAAGCCGGGACTTTTTATTTGAATCAGTTTTGAAAGTTATGAGTAAGAAGAGATTAAAAATTGCGATCCAGGGTATAGCCACCAGTTTTCACGAAGTCGCTGCGCTTACCCATTTTCAGGAACCCATTCAGACAATTGAGTGTCTCTCCTTTCATGCCCTGTGTGAGTCGTTGAAAAAAGGTGAAGCTGACTATGCCGTGATGGCTATTGAAAACTCCATAGCTGGAAGCATTTTGCCAAACTACTTTTTATTACAGGAATATCACTTCTCCATTATGGGCGAAGTGTACCTTCCTATTCATATGCATTTGCTTGCCTTGCCGGGTGTGAAACTGAGCGAGATAACTAATATTGAGTCGCACCCAATGGCTATTCGTCAATGTTCTGATTATTTATATAAGTTGAATGGCATTCAGATTTCAGAAAGTGATGACACAGCCGTATCTGCTCGTAAAGTAAAAGAACAGAAATTAAAGACAACAGCTGCCATTGCAAATGAATATGCCGCCAAGAAATTCGGCTTGCAGATTTTAGAAAAAAGCATTGAGACACATAAAAAGAATTTTACGCGGTTTTTAATTTTAGCTCGAAAGACCAAAGCAATTGCGGAAAGTAATAAGGCAAGCCTTTGCTTTGAAGTAGCTAACGAAGTGGGCAGCCTGGCAGATGCACTAATGACATTCAAGAACAATAGCATTAACCTTTCTAAAATTCAGTCGATACCTATTATTGGTAAGCCGAGTGAATACTCTATTCACATTGATGTGGAATGGAAGAAGAGAAAGAGTTATGACCATGCGATCAACGAAGTGTTGAGACAGGTGAAGAATTTGAACATTTTGGGTGAGTACAAGAAGGCAAAAATTGAATACAAATAATTGGGTATGATTAAAACGGCAAATCGAATCGCAAATGTCGAGGAGTATTACTTCAGCAAGAAATTAGCTGAGGTACGTGGCTTGGATACACCCGAACTACCCGTTATCAATCTGGGGATTGGAAGCCCTGATCTTGCCCCCTCGACTGAAGCGATTCAGGCGCTAACTGCCACTGCTGAGAAAAAAAACAGTCACGGTTACCAGAATTATAAAGGGATTCCCGCCTTGCGCGCTGCGATTCAGAATTTTTATAAGTCCACGTATCATGTTAATCTAAATACTGAAACAGAGATCCTTCCCTTAATGGGATCGAAGGAAGGGATCATGCACATTGCCATGGCTTTTGTGAATGAAGGCGAGGAGGTGCTGATTCCAGATCCCGGTTACCCAACGTATGCATCCGTAGCTAAGTTGGTAGGCGCTAAGGTGATTACCTATGAGATGAAGGAGTCATTGGATTGGGGCATTGATATTGATGCCTTAAAGCAGCGAGACTTATCGAACGTAAAGATCATGTGGGTTAATTTTCCCCATATGCCAACAGGAAGAGTTGCATCGAAAGCAGAGTTGAAAGAACTTGTTGATCTTGCGAGGAAGAATAATTTTCTCATCGTAAATGATAATCCCTATTCGCTAATCTTGAATAATGCTCCGGTTAGTATTTTATCGATTGAAGGTGCTGAGGAGGTTGCGCTCGAATTGAACTCACTCAGTAAGTCGCACAATATGGCTGGCTGGCGTATTGGTTGGGTAGCTGGGAAAAAAGAGTATGTGGATGCAGTGTTACGCGTAAAGAGTAATATGGATTCGGGTATGTTCTTGGGATTGCAGCAAGCGGCTGTAGAGGCTTTAAAAAATGGTGAAAATTGGTTTACGGAATTGAATTCTGTTTATAAAAGGAGAAGAGAGGCGGCCACGAAGATTTTGAATGACCTTGGCTGCACCTATTCTAAAAATCAATCGGGCCTGTTTATCTGGGCCAAAGCTCCGGAAAAAGTAACGGATGTTGAGAAATGGATTGATGAGATCTTGTATGGCACCAAAGTATTTATAACTCCGGGATTTATTTTTGGTGATGCCGGCAAGAGATACATCCGCATCTCACTTTGTGCCCCCGAAGAAAAACTAACGGAGGCTTTTGTTCGAATTCAAAAGTTTATAGCGCATAAGTCTAATGTCTCAAGACTCACTTCTCATGTCTAATTATAAATGAAAACAACGATTATCGGATTGGGGTTAATAGGAGGGTCAATTGCTTTAGGCTTACGCAAAGCTGGCCTCGCTACCGAACTGGTAGGTGTGGATATGAATTCTGACAACGCCATCAAGGCAGTAGAGTTAGGATTGGTGGATAAAATTCTTACCGAAGACAAAGCTATTGCTCAGGCTGATCTGATTATAGTCGCGATTCCTGTCAATGCGCTTAATGCTTTTTTACCCTCCGTGCTGGATGCTATAAAAAAAGATGCTGTTGTAATTGATTCAGGTTCCACAAAGGCCTCTATTTGCAAAGTTGTTTCGAATCACCCAAAGCGCGCTCAGTTTGTTGCAGCCCACCAGATTGCAGGTACTGAGAACTCCGGTCCACTCGCAGCCTTTCACGGATTATTCAAAAACAAGACAAATATCATCTGTGAATCCTCAAAGTCGTCAGATCAGGCATTGGCAGTTGCGATGAAAGTGTTTGAAGCCCTGGAGATGAAAACCATTTTCATGGAAGCAGAAGAGCATGACCGTCACGTAGCCTATGTGTCGCATCTTTCACACGTGAGTTCTTTTTTATTAGGACAAACAGTATTGGATATTGAGAAGGATGAAAAAAATATTTTCGACCTGGCCGGCAGTGGTTTTGCTTCTACTGTGCGTTTAGCTAAAAGCTCGCCCGATATGTGGGCTCCGATTTTTGAGCAAAATGTTGAATACCTGAGCCAGGCGTTGCTCGAATATATTATGCACTTGCAAAAATTTCATTATCACCTGCTGAAGCATGATACAAAAGAATTGCATCGGATTATGTCTAAGGCAAATGAAATCCGCAGAGTGCTGGACGATCAATCGGATAAACAAACCAACAACAAGAAAAACAAAGCATCAACCGTAAACTAAAATCAGGATTTAAAGAATTAATTTTAAGGCATTATGACAAAGAAAGGATTACAACTCGAGCCCATTTCTTCCTGGATGAAAGTGAATCGTCCTGTGATTATCAGTGGCCCATGCAGCGCTGAAACTGAAGAGCAGATGGTAGCCACTGCCAAGCAAATAGCTGCAACAGGAAAAGTACATGCGCTGCGTGCAGGCATCTGGAAACCTCGCACCCGACCGGGCCAATATGAAGGAGCCGGTGAGGAAGGATTGAAATGGCTTATCCGCGCCAAACAGGAAACAGGTTTGCCTGTTGCTACCGAAGTAGCCAATGCTGCTCACGTGGAGGCTTGCTTAAAAGCGGGTGTCGATATTTTATGGGTAGGAGCACGCACAACCGTGAACCCATTCTCGGTGCAAGAGGTAGCTGATGCCTTGAAGGGTGTTGACATACCTGTGCTGGTGAAGAACCCCATCAATCCGGATGTAGAACTTTGGTTAGGGGCTTTAGAGCGTTTAAATAAAGCGGGTATCACTAAACTGGCAGCCATCCATCGTGGATTCTCTTCTTTTGAAAAAGGACCGTTCCGTAACGTACCCATGTGGGATCTTGCCATCGACTTGAAAACCCGTGTGCCTGATTTGGATATGATCTGCGACCCGAGTCACATAGCTGGTAATCGCGATCTGATTGCTTTCATTTCGCAAAAGGCACTTGATCTTGATATGGCTGGTTTAATGATTGAAAGTCATATTAATCCTGATGCTGCCTGGAGTGATGCGAAACAGCAAGTAACACCGGCTGTGTTAGGTAGAATTATAGACGAACTCGTGGTGCGCACACAATCTACCGATAACAAAACGTTCAAGGATACGCTGAGTATTTTGCGTGAACAAATTGACCATTTGGATGATGAGATCATGCAAAAAATTTCGGCCCGGATGAAGATTTCAGAAAAGATTGGTCAATACAAAAAGGAGAACAACGTAACTATCTTACAGGTAAACCGGTGGGAAGAAATTGTTCAGACGCGTATTGCACTTTGTAAAGCCATGGGTTTGAATGAAGAGTTTACCAGCGAGTTGCTTAAGTTGATACACCACGAATCGATACAGGTTCAAACCAAAGTGATGAATAAAGTGGCGGAGCGGGTTTAGTCCCTCACCCCCTGTCCCCTATCCCCAGGGAGAGGGGTGTCCGAAGAATGAGGACGGGGTGAGGGAAAATAATTTGTAACATGATAATATCGAGAGTACAACTTTTTTTAGTCTTTATTTTTTTTGGAATAGGTGTGGTTCACGCACAAACTCCAGATAAAAATTACCTACTAGGAAAATTCGATCCTACTACCCATCCCCAGTTTTCTAAACTCTCAGACGAACATGCGCAGGGTAGTGCTAAAGGTGCCTATCTGCGAAAGGAAACTTATGACGCATTTATTAAGATGAGCGAAGCGGCCAGGAAAGAAGGTGTTGAGTTGATTATCATTTCAGCTACCCGAAATTTCGACTCACAAAAAAGAATCTGGGAAAACAAGTGGGAAGGACGAACCATGGTGGAAGGGAAAAATCTCACTACCGTTAAA
>Ga0116178_10004439_pt1 | contig 10338 bp, 7 predicted proteins | sample AD_STIC12_MetaG_FD_89880 | JGI IMG/M metagenome (GOLD analysis project Ga0116178, IMG submission 89880) | Active sludge microbial communities of municipal wastewater-treating anaerobic digesters from USA - AD_STIC12_MetaG | ecosystem: Engineered > Bioreactor > Anaerobic > Digestate | place: USA...
CCGTGGATACAGGCTGCAACGCAGGGCAGGCGGCACAGCGGCCGCCGCCGCGGGGGGGGGGGCGCTCAGCCAGCGGGGATGGGCGTGACCTTGACGGGGGAATTGGTGGCGATGGGCAACGGTCCGCCCGGCCCCGAGGCGGCGACGCATTCCTTCGATTCCAGCGCGCGCGCCTCCAGTTGCTCCCGGTACTCGTCGTTGCTGCGCGGCCCGCTCTTCGCGGACGACAGCATGAAACTCACCGGGAACCTCATCTCGGTGGACACCGGCCTCCCGCCGACCTGCTCCGGCTGGTAGCGCATGCCTTCGATCCAGCTGGTCAAGGTGGCGCGGAAGGGCTTCACGAAGCGGCCGAGGGTGCCCTCCATCGGTTCGATCGAGGCAAGCCGGGTGGTGCCGTCGGCCTGGATCGAATAGGTCACCCGGAACGTGCCTTCCGCGCCGCGCCGCCGCAGTTCGAACGGATAGTCCGGCGGAGGGATGAACCACGGACCCTGGGAGACGAGGGCCGGCCCGTTGCCCTTGAAGTCCAGGCCCAGGCGGTAGCCCTCCGCGGCCGGGATCGCACAGGCGCCGACCTTGACGAAGGTGACGGCCGACGCAGGCACGCCGTCCACCTTGGCGGGCTCGTACTGCCAGGAGGCGACGCGCTTCTCGATGAAGGCGCGGATGGCCACCGGCAGGTCGGCCGGCGCTTCGACCTTGACCGGCTTGCCCGCGGCGTCCACCTCGACGCGCACGGACGCATTGAAGGCCACCACGTCCGGCTTGGCCGGGTCGTCGGCCGCGATCGCCGGCGAGGCCGCCATGCAGGCGATCGCGACACACAGCATCGGGGTCTTCATGCTCAGCCCAGCGGGGTGACGAGGGTCGCGCCCTGGCGCAACGGATACACGCCGTTGTCGGGCAGCGCGTCGGGGCTGCCCGCGGTCTTCAGTTTTTCCTGCGCCCAGGGCATGTCCGTGTTGCGCGGGCCGGGGATGTAGGTATCCCAACCGCCCTCGTTGCGGCGCCTGTCGCTGGGCCTGCCCAGGACGAACTCGACGGGGACGCGCACCAGCCAGCTGTCGTCGTCCGCGCCCTCGCCCGTGGTCGGCACGGCGAAGGACCAGCCGCGCGCAACCCGCAGGGCCGCCATCGTGAACTGGTCGCGCAGGCTGTCCATCTCGTTGGCGGTGCCGGCGACGCGCAGGTTGACCTGCTCCGCGGCGACATTGGCCACCTTGCCGTCGCGACCGACCGCCACCACCAGGTAGACCGTGCCCTGGCCACCCATGCGCAGCGCGTTCTTGGGGAATTGCGGGGGAGACAGCTTGATGCCCGCCGGGTTGTCGGTCTTCGGGACCGCATCGGTGCTGCCGAAATAGCTGCTGGCGATGGCCACGCTGACCTGGTCGCCTTCGGCGCGTTTGGCGACCAGCCGCAGGTGCATCGGCACCTTGGCATTCACCGGCGCGCCATCGACGAGCACCGGCTGGAAGCGCCAACCTGCTACCGCCTTGCCGACGAAGGCGGTGAGCGCGTCGCCCAGCGGCGCTTCGGGATCGAGGGTGTGGGCGATGACGCTGCCGTCCTTGCCGATGGTGATCGTGCCCGACACCTGCAGGCTGGATTCGGCCTGCTTGCGCACCGCGGCGGCGCCACGCGAACCGGACAGTGCCGGCATCGCCAGCAGCAATCCGCCCAGCAAGGCGATGGCGGCCATCAGACGCATCTTCATCGTGCAACCTCCCTGTATGACGGCCGGAGTATGCCAGTGCCGGCAACAGCCCTGATCGCCGATACTGAAGTCCCTGAACGGAGTCATCCGGCATGCACGGCGAAGGCCTCGAGCTCGCACTGGTATTCCTGCTCGCGGCGGTGGTCGCGGTGCCGGTGTTCAAGCGCTTCGGGCTGGGCGCGGTGCTCGGCTACCTGGTCGCAGGTGCGTTGCTCGGGCCGCACGCGCTGCGGCTGGTGCGCAACCCGGAGCCGGTGCTCGCCGCCAGCGAGATCGGCGTGGTGATGCTGCTGTTCGTGATCGGGCTGGAACTGTCGCTGCCGCGCCTGAAGGTGATGCGCAGGCCGATCTTCGGCGTCGGCGGCCTGCAGGTGCTGCTGTCGGGGCTGGCGCTGGGCGCGCTGGCGATGTCGCAGGACCTGGGCTGGAAGGCGGCCCTGGTGGTCGGCCTGGGCCTGGCGCTGTCGTCGACCGCGGTGGGCCTGCAACTGCTCTCCGAGCGCAAGGAACTCACTGCGGAACACGGGCGGCTGGCCTTCGCCATCCTGCTGTTCCAGGACCTGGCCGCGATCCCGCTGCTGGCCGCGATCCCGCTGCTCGGCAAGGCCGGTGGCGAGGGCCTGGGCTGGGAGGACGTGGCGAAGGCGGTACTGGCGATCGCCGCGCTGGTGCTGGGTGGCCGTTATCTGTTGCGCCACCTGTTCCGGATCATCGCGCGCACCGGCATGCCGGAGGTGTTCACCGGCGCCGCCCTGCTGGTGGTGCTGGGCAGTGCCTGGGTGATGCAACTGGCCGGGTTGAGCGCCGGCCTGGGCGCGTTCCTGGCCGGCGTGCTGCTGGCGGAGTCGGAATACCGGCATGAGCTGGAAGCGCAGATCAAGCCGTTCGAAGGCCTGCTGCTGGGCCTGTTCTTCATGGCGGTGGGGATGACCATCGACCTGCAGCAGATCGCCAGCGAGCCGCTGGTCATCGCCGCCTGGGTCGCGGCATTGCTGGCGGTGAAGTTCGCGCTGCTGTTCGCGCTTGGGCTTCGCCCGGGAAAGCTCGACCTGCGTGGCGCGATGCTGCTCGGCGGCGTGCTGGCGCTGGGCGGCGAATTCGCCTTCGTGGTGTTCGCCGAAGCCATGAAGGCGGGCCTGTTGGTCGAACCCCTGCGCGACCGGCTGGTCGCCGTGGTCGGGCTGTCGATGGCGGCCACGCCACTGTTGCTGTTGCTGATCTCGCGCGTCGCACCCGCGGTGGAAAAGCGCCGGCGGCGCGCGTACGACGACATCCCGGACGAACATCCGCAGGTGCTGATCGCCGGCTTCGGCCGCTTCGGGCAGATCGTGGCGCGCCTGCTGTGGGCGCAGAAGATCCCGTTCATCGCGATCGATCCCGACGACGAACAAGTCGATTTCTTCCGCCGCTTCGGCAACCAGGTCTACTACGGCGACCCGACCCACCCCGAACTGTTGCGCTCCGCTGGCGCGGCGCGGGTCAGGGTGTTCGTGGTCGCCATCGATGACGTGGACAAGGCGACCACGCTGGTGCGCCTGTTGCGCAAGCACTACCCGGATGCACGGGTGCTCGCGCGCGCGCGCGACCGCCGGCATGCGTGGCAGTTGCTGGACCTGGGGGTGAAGCCGTTCCGCGAACTGTTCGGCAGCAGCCTGGAGATGGGCCGAGAGGTGCTGGTCGCACTGGGCATGGAGGCGCGCCAGGCCACGGAGTACGCAAGCCGCTTCCGCGAATTCGACGAACGCGTGCTGGATGCACAGCGGCTGATGCAGGACGACGAGGACGCCCTGCTGCAAAGTGCGAGGAATGCACGCCGCGAACTCGAGGAGTTGTTCGAGGCGGACGCCGGCGAAGGCACGCTGGGACGCATCGTCGAACGCAAGGACTGAATCCGGTCAGCGGCCGACGCCGCCGTTATTCCCGCAGGAAGCGCGCCATCGAGACAGGCGCTTGCGGCGCGTTCCCGGGCAGTGCCAGCTCGGCGGCGACGTCCACGTAGCCGCGCATCAGGGCGATCTCCCGCGGGGTGCGGTTGAGCAGGTCGCGCTGGTCCGGATCGGCACCCTCGCGCAGCAGCGCCTGCGCCACCCGCAACAGCCCGTGCAGGCCGGCCAGGTGCAGCGGGCCGAACCCGCGCAGGTCGCGCGCATCCAGGCGCACGTCCTCGTCGAACAGCCGCTCCACGCCGGACAGCACCACGTCCTCGGTGCTGGGCGTGCCGGGCTCGGCGCGCGCACCCAGCAACAACAGCAGTGGCGTGGCGCCGCCGGCGGCGGTGCGCTGCGGATCGGCGCCGGCCAGCAGCAACGCATCCAGCAACGCGACCAGGCGGGTGCGGTCGCGTGCGGTGAAGCCGTAGAGCGCGGCGCAATGCAGCGGCGTCAGGCCCTGCGCATCGACCGCATGCAGGTCGGCGCCCCCCTGCAGCAGGCGAACGACCAGTTCCGGCAGGCCCAGTGCGGCGGCCAGCATCAGCACGGTGACTTCGCCCGGCAGCCGCTGCTCCAGGCCGGCCCCGGCCTCCAGCAGGCGCTCGACGATCTCGAGCTGGCGCATGCTCACCGCGGCCGACAGCGGGGTAGCCCCGGTATTGGCGGCAAGGGTGGGATCGGCACCCCGCTCCAGCAGCAGTTCGACCAGCGCGCGATGGCCGCCACCGGCCGCGCGCAGCAAGGCGCTGCAGCCCTGGCTGTCGGTCGCGTCCACCGGCAGCCCGAGGTCGAGGAGGCGGCGGACCGCGTCGAGGTCGCCCACGATCGCCGCGGCTGGCACGTCCAGTGGTTGCAGCGGTCGCCGCGGCAGCTTCCAGCCGCGCCAGTCCAGCCAGCCGGCCAGGTCGCGCCGTCCCGCCGCCAGGGCGACGCCCAGCGGGGTCTGGCCGTCCGCCGCGCGCCGGTCGGGCGCGGCGCCAGCGGCGAGCAGCTGCTTGAGTTCGTCGAGCCGGCCCAGCGCGGCGGCCAGGTGCAGCGCGCTCATCCCGTGGCTGTCGCGGGCGTCCAGGTCCACGCCGTGGGCCACCAGCCGCTGCAGCAGGCGCGGCCAGTGCAGGCGCACCGCCAGCGCCACCGGCGGATCGCCGGCCGGCGAGGTCGCATAGGGGTCGGCGCCACGCTCCAGCAGCTCCAGTGCGAAACCCTCGCCCCGGGCGTCGGTGAAGCCTTCAGTCAGGCAGGCCGCCAGGTAGACGGCCAGGCCGCCGGCACCGGCGGGCGACGCCCCGCGGGCGAACAGCAGGCGGGCGTTGTCGATGCCGGCCGTGCCGCGCGCCAGCGCCGCGGCCACCGGCATCGGCGCCGATCGGACCCGCGCTTCGGGGTTGGCCCCACGGGCCAGCAGCCAGGCGACGCGCGCGGGATCGGCGGCGACATCGGCATCGCAGAGCAGGCCATCGAGGTCGCCGCGGGCCAGCAGCGGCAGCAGCGTCGCCAGCTGGTTTTCCCCGGCCTCGTCCAGCAGCCGCTCGCGCAGCAGCAACGGCGGCGGTCGATCCGGTGCACCGTCGTCCTCGTCCATCGACACCGGCAGCGCGCGTTGCGGATCCAGCGCGGCGACCAGCGTCCAGCGGCCCGCGGCCGATGCCAGATCGATCGCGCCCTGGCCTTGCGCATCCGGCGCGCGCGGATCGACGCCGAGTTCGAGCAGGCGCCTCACCATGGTCGCCGACGGCGCTTCGGCGATGCAGGCCAGGTGCAGGGCATTCGCACCCTGTCCATCGCTGGCGTGCACATCGGCCTTGGCCGCGACCAGCACCTCCAATGCCGGGAGCGCACCGGCGCGGGTGGCATCGAGCAGCGGGGTGCGCCCTTCGCCATCACGCACGTTGGCGTCCGCACCGGCATCGAGCAGGGCTTCGCAGATGCCGGCATGGCCGGCGAACGCCGCTTCATGCAGGGCAGTACGGCCGCGGGCGTCGCGGGCATCCACGCGCGCCTTGTGGCGCAGCAGCAGTTGCACGCCGGCGGCGTCGTCTTCTTCGGTGCCGGCGGCGGCGAGCAGCACCGGTTGCCCGCCGACCGGTTCGGTCTTCGCCCCGCGCTCCAGCAGGAAGCGCGCGAGTCGCCAGTTGCCGGCACTGCAGGCCGTGCCCAGCGGCGACACGGCCTCGATGTTCAACGCGTCCATTTCCGCACCGGCGTCACGCAGCAGCGCGGCCACCCCGGGATCGGAGCTGCGCGCGGCATGGTGCAGCGGGGTGTTGCCGTCGGCGTCGGTGGCGCGCGGGTCGGCGCCATTGGCGAGCAGGGTCATCACCGCTTCCGGCCGGCCGTGCCAGCTGTCGCGGGTCGCCGCCAGCAGCGGGTTCATCCCGGCCAGCATGAGGTTCACGTCGGCGCCGCGCTCGATCAAGGCGCGCAGCAGGCGCAGGTCGGGCAGGACGGCGGCCAGCACCGGCAAGCCGCGACGATCGCGCGCACCCACCTCGGGCGGCAGGTTCGGGTCGGCGCCGGCCTCCAGCAATTGCAGGGCTTTCTCGACCCGGCCATTGCGCGCCGCCGCGTACAGCTCGCGGCCCAGGGCCACGGTGTCGACCACCGGCACCGTCGCCAGCGGCAGCGCGAGTTCCGGTGCGTCGTCGAGGTCGGCGACGAGGTCGTCCGCCTCGGCTTCGACGGCGTCCATCTCCACCACCGGCAACCCATGCGCCAACGACAGGGTGGGCGCGGCCTGCAGCAGCAGGTGGGCGATCGGCAGCAGGCCGGCGTAGACCGCGGTGGCGACGATGCGCACCTGGCCGGCCAGCAGGCCGGGCCAGGCCAGCAGCAGGCCACCGACCAGCAGCAGGAACACCGGCAAGGCGACTTGCACCAGCGCGCGCCAGGCCTGGCGATCCTGCAGGTGCTGGCGGGCGAAGCGCAGGCCCAGGCGGCCGCCTTCGCGTTCGCTGCCGTGCCAGAGCGGCCAGTGCCACCACAGCAGGACCAGCAGCAGGCCGGCCGCCGCACTCAGTGCGAGCACAGGCAACAAGGCCGGCGCGGCCAGGACATGCTGCAGCGGCCAGGCGACCAGCACGCCGGCCAGTACGAAGCCGCCGCCCCACAGCAGGGCCAGGCTGCCGGCATCGGCCGCCAGCCGCGCACGCTTGCGGGTCCCGCGCAGGAAGGCGATGCCCAGCGCCATCGGCACCTGCGCCAGCCATGCCGCCGCGCCGGCGCTGCCGACGTCGAACCAGCACGCGCCGGCCAGCAGCAGGCCGGCCAGCAACAGGGCCACGCCAATCCCGGGATGCCGCTCAGGCATCGGTGCCCCAATCCTCGGTCATCGGGTCCGCCATGGTCGGCGGGAACTGCAGGTGGAAGCCTTGCGCGGCAAGGTTGCTGCGCACCACCGCGGGGTCGGCCTGGGCCAGCTTGCGGCCCTCGACCAGGGCGACATCCAGCACGAAGCGCAACTCGCCCAGCTGCTTGCGCACTGGCTCGGGCAGGCAGTCGAAGTCATCGCGGCGCGCCAGGTAGGCGTAGGTGTCGGCCTTTTTCAGGCTCTTGTAGACGTAGGCGTGCATCGTGCGATCCGGGGGAACCGCCGTGTCGGGAAACAGGCCCGATTGTGCGGGAAAGCGCGCGGCGGCGCGACCCGCCGGGGCTGCGCGGCGACGCCGCAAGCGAGTCAGTGGTAACCCGAGTCCGATTCCACCTTGCCGGCGAACACCCGGTACGACCACCACGTGTAGCCCAGGATCACCGGCAGCAGGACCGCCAGCCCGACCAGCACGAAGCCCTGCGAGGACGGCGGCGACGCGGCCTGCCAGATCGTCAGCGACGGCGGCACGATGTACGGCCAGATCCCCAGCACCAGCCCCGCGAAGGCAAGCGCGAACAGGCAAAGGGTGAGGATGAACGGCTTGCCATCGCGGCCCTGCGCCATCGCCGCTCGCCACAGCGCGAACGCCACCAGCAGCACCAGCAGCGGCACCGGCGACAGCCACCAGAAGTTCCCGGTGTCGAACCAACGCGCCATGATCTTCGAGCTCAGGAACGGCAGCCATGCGCTGACCAGGCCGATGAACGCGACCACCACCAACACCAGCGGCCGCGCCAGCGTGCGCGCGGTCTTCTGCAGTTCGCCTTCGGTCTTCAGGATCAGCCAGCACGCCCCGAGCAACGCATAACCGAACACCACCGCAGCGCCGGTCAGCATCGAGAACGGACTGAAGAACCCGAACATCCCGCCGATGTACTTGCCCTCCTGCAGCGGCATGCCCTCGACGATCGCGCCCAGGATCACGCCTTGCCAGAACGCCGCGCACAGCGAGCCCAGCGCGAATGCCCAACCCCACAGCCACTTCGATCGCTCCGCCTTGAAGCGGAACTCGAAGGCGACGCCGCGGAACACCAGCGCGATCAGCATCATCAGCACCGGCAGATACAGGGCCGACAGGATCAAGGCATACGCCTTGGGGAACGCCGCGAGCAGGCCGGCACCACCGAGGACCAGCCAGGTCTCGTTGCCGTCCCAGATCGGTGCCGCGGTGTTCATCATGTGGTCGAGCTGGTGCTCGTCCTGCGCGAACGGGGCAAGGATGCCGAGGCCCAGCACGAAACCGTCCAGCAGTACGTACATCAGCACGCCGAAGCCGATCACCCCGAACCAGACGACGGGAAGCCAGACCTCCATCACGCGCCCCCTTCGATTTTTTCATCGGGCAACGACAACGGCCGTGCCGGCGTCTTCTCGCCGCCTTCGGTGTCCTTCGGCGGTTGCTTCACCGGCCCCTTGCGCAGCAGCTTCTGCAGGTACCAGATGCCGGCGCCGAACACGAACGCGTAGGCCGCGGCGTACACGACCAGCGAGGACAGCACCGCCGCCGCGACGATGTTCGGGCTCACCGCTTCGCTCGTGCGCAGCAGGCCGTACACGACGTACGGCTGGCGACCGATTTCGACCACGTACCAGCCCGCCACCAATGCGATGAAGCCCGATGGCGCCAGCAATCGCCAGCCATCCAGCAGCCAGCGACTCTCGAACAGGGTCTTGCGCTTCCACGCCCACAGCGAGGCAAGGGTGAGCAGCAGCATCGCCATGCCCAGGCCGACCATCACCCGGAACGCATAGAACACCGGCGCCACCGGCGGCCGCTCCTCGCGCGGGACCGCGGTCAGCGGCTGGATGTCGCCATCCAGGGTGTGGGTGAGGATGAGGCTGCCGAGTTTCGGGATCGCGACCTCGTAGTCGTTGCGTTCCTCACGCGCGTTCGGCACCGCGAACAGCACCAGCGGCACACCGTGTCCCGGCGGCTCGCTGCGCCAGTGCGCTTCCATCGCCGCCAGCTTCACCGGCTGGTGCTCGCGCACGTTCAGGCCGTGCAGGTCGCCGACGAAGATCTGCAGCGGCACCGCGATCGCGGCGAAGGCCACCGCATGCTTGAGCATCCGCTTGCCGGCCTCGACATGCACGCCGCGCCGCAGGTACCACGCACTCACCCCACCGATCACGAAACAGGTGGTGATGAACGCCGCCAGCACCATGTGCGCCAGCCGGTACGGGAACGACGGGTTGAACACGATCGCCCACCAGCTTTCCGGCTGGAACACCCCTTGCGCGTCGATGCTGAAGCCCTGCGGCGTCTGCATCCAGCTGTTGGCGGAGATGATCCAGAACGTCGAGATCATGGTGCCGATCGCGACCATCAGCGTCGCGAAGAAATGCAGCCTGTCGGAGACCTTCTTCCAGCCGAACAGCATCACCCCGAGGAAGCTGGCCTCGAGGAAGAACGCGGTGAGCACTTCGTAACTGAGCAGCGGGCCGAGGATGTTGCCGGCCTTCTCGCTGAGCACCGCCCAGTTGGTGCCGAACTGGAAGCTCATGACGATGCCGCTGACCACGCCCATGCCGAACGACACGGCGAAGATCTTCAGCCAGAAGAAATACAGGTCGCGCCAGAGGTCGTCCTTGGTGCGCAGCCAGCGCCATTCGATGAAGGCCAACCAACTCGCGAGGCCAATGGTGAAGGCCGGGAACAGGATGTGGAACGAAATCACGAAGCCGAACTGGATCCGAGACAGCAAAAGCGCGTCCACGCAATGCACTCCACGGCGCATGGGGGGAGACGCCGCCCGCATATTGTGCGCCCGGCGGATGAGAGCCGCCATGCAAACAAGCTATCGCACCGATTGAGCGGGACTTCCGGCGGACGCCTGCGCAGGCACGGCTGCTACCCTTTGCCGACCTGCTTCCCGGATCGCCCCATGCGCCTTGCCCCGCTCGCCTTCGCCCTGCTCGCGACCCTGGTCGCCGCGCCGGTGGTCCATGCCTCCGAACCGATCACGTTGACCCAGGCGATGGCGGATCCGGACTGGATCGGGCCGCCGGTGGACAGCGGCTGGTGGCGTTGGGATGGCAAGGCCGCGCAGTACCTGCTCAAGCGCAACGGCGCGACCATCCGCGACACCTGGCAGGTCGGCATCGACGGCAGTGCACCGGCGCGACTGGAAGGCAGCGCACGCGCCGACCTCGATACCGCCGATGCAGTCCTCGATTCGGCCGGCATGCGCAGCGCGTTCGTGCGCAACGGCGACGTGTTCGTGCGCGACCTGCGCAGCGGCGCGCTGACCCAGCTCACGCGCGGCGGTGACGATGCCGGCCGCCTGCAATGGAGTCGCGACGGCGCACTGACTTGGCGC
>Ga0116178_10004445_pt1 | contig 10331 bp, 9 predicted proteins | sample AD_STIC12_MetaG_FD_89880 | JGI IMG/M metagenome (GOLD analysis project Ga0116178, IMG submission 89880) | Active sludge microbial communities of municipal wastewater-treating anaerobic digesters from USA - AD_STIC12_MetaG | ecosystem: Engineered > Bioreactor > Anaerobic > Digestate | place: USA...
CGCGCGCCTGGGACTCAGGCACCGGGGCCCGATCCCCGGCAGGGTGCACTGAACAGCGGCCGGTAGCGGCCTTCGCGGCTTTCGTACAGGCACACCTGCGTCGCGCTGCCCTCGAGATCGAGCGCGAAGTCCGCGGTGGGCGGGCAACCCGAGCGCGAGCGCCAGCGCCCGAGGCTCAGGTGCGCCCGGAAGGGACGGCGCTCGATGGCGAAACCCGCGCCGGCCAGCGCCGCCGCGAGCGGTTGCTGCCAGGCCAGGAAGCCCGAGGCGTCCGCGGGCAGCGCCGCGATCACGCGCGGCGAGCGCGCAGAGGGGAACGGGCGCACCGCGCCCAGCCGGTAGCGGAAGGGCGCCAACGTCGCCGCAACCGGGCTCACGCAGGCCTGGATGCGCGGGATGTCGGCCAGCGCGACCTGCCCCAGGAAAACCAGCGTGAAGTGGTAGTTGGCCGGCGCGGTCCAGCGCACGGCGGCATACGGGAAGTGCGCGCGCAGGGGCTCGCCCAGCGCCGCCAGCCCCGCGCGCAACGCCTCATCGGGGTCGAGCGCGAGGAAGGCGCGCGCTACGTCCACGCGCGGCGGACTTCGTCGCGGTGCATCGCGAGCCACTGCAGCGCGATCAGCGTGTGCGCGTTGTTGAAATGACCGTCGCGCTGCAGCTGCGCCACCTCGGCATACGGGATCACGTGCAGGCGGATGTCCTCGTGCTCGCCGGCCTTGCCGTGCAGCCCGCCGGCATCGCCCAGGTCCACGCGCGCGCAGAACAGGTGGAAATACTCGTCGGTGCCGCCGGGGCTGGAAAAATAACCCGCCACCGGCAGCAGCTCGCGGATCACGCAGGCGGATTCCTCGGTGGTCTCGCGCACCGCGACCTCGGCCGGCGTCTCGCCCTCCTCCACCAGCCCGGCAACCAGCTCCAGCAGCCACGGGCTGCCGGCGCGAAAGGCCGCCCCGATACGAAACTGCTCGACCATGCCGATCGCATCGAGTGTCGGGTCGTACAGGAGCACGCCTACCGCCTCGCCGCGGCAGTGCAGCTCGCGCGTCAGCGTCTCGGACCAGCCGCCGGCGAAGCGCCGGTGGCGCAGGCGGAACAGCTTCAGCTTCCAGAAGCCGCTCCAGGCGGTCTTTTCCTCGACGATCTCGACGTCGTTGTGGCCGAACTGCTTCATCGCGCCCTCACTCGCCGAAACGCTTGCCGGTGTACCAGCTCACGGGCGCCTCGTAGCGGTCCACCAGGTGCACCACGTCGAGCACCAGCGCGAACAGCGCCATGCGCACCAGCACGCCGTTGTCGGTCTGGCGGAAGATCGCGAGATTGGGGTTCTCGTTGAGGTCCGGATCGAGCTCGTTCGCCTCGGCACGCGAATCGCGCGGCAGCGGGTGCATGATCACCGTGTTCGGCTCGCAGTACTGGGTGTAGATCGCCTGGTTCAGGCGATAGCGGCCGCGGTAGAGGTTCGCCTCCTCCCGGCTGGCAAAGCGCTCCTCCTGGATGCGCGTGGAATAGGCGATGTCGACGTGCCCGATCGAGGACTCCATCGCGTCCGATTCCACCACCGTGTGGCCGCGCGCGCGCAGGTGCTCGACGATCTCGCCCGGCATGCGCAGCTCCACCGGCGCGATGCAGGTGAGATGCACGCGATCGAAGTTGGCCAGCAGCTTCGACAGCGAGTGCACGGTGCGCCCGAAGCGCAGGTCGCCGATCATCGCGATACGCAGCCCGTCGATGCTGCCGCCGCGGTGCCGCACTTCCTTGCCGATGGTGTAGAGATCGAGCAGCGCCTGCGTCGGGTGCTCGTTGGCCCCGTCGCCGCCGTTGACCACCGGCACGCGGCTGGCCGCCGCGAACTCCTTCACCGAGCCCGAAGCGGGATGGCGCATCGCGATCACGTCGCTGTAGCCGCTGATCACGCGCGCCGTGTCGTAGAGCGACTCGCCCTTGGCGATCGCGGAGTTCTCGATGCCGGTGGTCTCGCGCACCTCGCCACCGAGCAGGTTGAAGGCGCAACCAAAGCTCACGCGCGTGCGCGTGCTCGGCTCGAAGAACATGTTGCCGAGGATGGCCCCCTCGAGCACCCGCGTGATCTTGCGCCGGTGCGCATAGGGCGCCATCGAGTTGGCCACGTCGAACACCCGCTCGATGTCGGCGCGCCCGAACTGCTCCACCGACAGAATGTGCGAACCTGCGAATTCCATGTTGCCTTGCCCTGCTGCTGTCGCAATCCGGTCGCGGGCATGGCCCGCTCCTACATCCCGCCGTCGCGTCGTGCCAGCGTTCCGAGGCCCCCGTAGGACCGGGCCATGCCCGCGACCCCGTAGGTCCGGATTTATCCAGACATCATGTCCCGATCGCATCCACCCGTGTCCGCATGAATGCGGACCCACGATTGAAATCCCGCGCAGTCTACCCGCTCGCCGGACGTCCTTCATCCACAAATTGCAGCGCGGCCCAGCGCGCGTAGAGCGGCGAGGCGGCGAGCAGTTCGTCGTGCGAGCCGGTGGCCGCGATGCGTCCCTGTTCCAGCACCACGATGCGATCGACCCGCCGCACCGTCGCCAGCCGGTGCGCGATCACCAGCGTGGTGCGACCCTGCATCAGCGCGGCCAGCGCCTGCTGCACCATGGCCTCGCTGTCGGCATCGAGGGCGCTGGTGGCCTCGTCGAGCAGCAGGATCGCCGGGTCGCGCAGCAGCGCGCGCGCGATCGCGATGCGCTGGCGCTGCCCGCCCGAGAGCCGCACACCGCCCTCGCCCACGAAGCTGGCGTAACCCTCGGGCAGCCGCGCGATGAACTCCTCGGCGAAGGCCGCGCGCGCCGCCGCCATTACCGCCTCCTCGCTCGCCCCGGGGACGCCGTAGCGGATATTGTCGAGCACCGATCCCGTGAACAGCACCGGCTGCTGCGGCACCAGCGCGAAATGCCGGCGCAACGCCTGCGGATCGACGCGGCGCGTATCGATGCCATCGAGCCGGATGCTGCCGCCGTCGGGCTCGTAGAAGCGCAGCAGCAGGTCGACCAGCGTCGACTTGCCCGCACCCGAGGCGCCCACCAGCGCCACGCTGGATCCGGCCGGCACGTGCAGCGTGATGCCGTCGATCGCGGGACGATCCGGGTTCGAGGGGTAGGCAAAGCGCAGCTCCTTCAGCTCGATCTCCCCGCGCAGGCGCGCCGGCAGCGCCAGGGGATCGGCCGGCGCGCGGATCAGCGGCGCCTCGCGCAGCAGTTCCATCAGGCGCTCGGTGGCGCCGGCGGCGCGCTGCAGGTCGCCGATCACTTCCGACAGCGCCCCGGCCGCGGCCGCCACCATCACCGCATAGAAAATGAAGGCCGTGAGCTCGCCCGGCGTCGTGCGCCCGGCGATCACGTCGTTGCCACCGACCCAGATCATCGCGCCCACGGCGCCCAGCACCAGCACGATCACCATCGCGGTGAGCCAGGAGCGCTGCACCACGCGGCGGATCGAGGCGCGGAAAGTGTCCTCGACATGCATCGCGAAACGCTCGCGGTCCACGCCCTCGTGGTTGAAGGCCTGCACGGTCTTGATGTTGCCTAGCGCCTCGCTGAGATAGGCGCCCGCATTCGCGAGCCGGTCCTGGCTGTCGCGCGACAGCGTGCGCACGCGCCGGCCGAACACCACGATCGGCAGCAGCACCAGCGGCACGCTGAGCAGCACGATGCCGGTCAGGCGCGGGTTCGAGACGAACAGCAGCACCACGCCGCCGGCGAGCGTCAGCAGGTTGCGCAGCGCGATCGAGACCGAGGAGCCGATCACCGTCTGCAACAGCGTGGTGTCGGCGGTGATGCGCGACTGGATCTCGCCCGCGCCGTTGGTCTCGAAGAAGCCCGGATGCAGCGACAGCACGTGGTCGAACACCGCGCGGCGCAGGTCCGCCGTCACGCGCTCGCCGATCCACGACACCAGGTAGAAGCGCGTGAAGGTCCCGATCGCGAGCAGCAGCACGATCAGCATGAACACCAGCACCGCGCGGTTCAGCTGCTCGGCGGAGCCCGACACGAAGCCCTGGTCCACCAGCATGCGCAGCCCCTGCCCGAGGCTGAGCGTCACGCTCGCGGTGAACACCAGTGCGAGCGAAGCGCCGAGCACGCGGGGCCAGTACGGGCGCAGGAACCCCCATGCGGGCGCCAGCAGGGCGACGCGCGCGCGGGCTTCGCGGGGGTTGTCGGCAGATATGTTCATTATTTTCCTCGTAGGAGCGGGCCATGCCCGCGACCTGTTCGAATGCGTTCGTGCGCGCTCCTGTCGCGGGCATGGCCCGCTCCTACACGGAGGAACACAATTCGTCGCTGTAGGCTTGCAGCGCCTCGAGTATCGCCAGCGCGCGGGCATCCCCGGCGCGCTCGAGGCGCAACTCGACGATGCGCTGGCGCAGGCTCGCGCAGTTGTGCATGCCGCGCAGCGGCTCACCGTGCAGCCGCGCCGCGCAGTGCTCCGCCCAGCGCGCGCGTTCCTCGCTGCTCAATGTCGCGGGGAAATTCCGCGCGCGGTAGCGAAACAGCAGCTCCGGCAGCCGCGCGTCCTCGAAGGCCAGGCGCTCCCTTGCCAGCGCCTCGGGCGCGAGCGCACGTACGCGCGCACCGAGACGGCGGTCGTGATCGCTCAGAAACCCGGCATAGAGCGCGAACTCGGGATCCTCCGGCTCGCGCTCCACTTGCTCGGCGTAGAGCGCGTGCAGCTTCCGCTTCAGTCCCGCCGCCGCCTGCAGGCGCTCGAGGTGCGCGCGACACAGCGCCCGGTCGATGCCGTAGCGCGCCTCGATCTCCGGCGTCAGCATCGTGGCGGGCGCGAGCATCGGGCTGCGGTTGACGTGGATCTCTTTCAGCGGGATACGCCCGATGCCCGCGGGCAGCTCCGCCGTGCGCGTGTACAGGTACTCGCGCAACTGCGCGGCATCCAGTCGCAGCAGCGGTTCCGGATCCAGCAACAGGTTGCAGACGATGATCTTGTTCGGCTGCGTCGGGTGGATGGCCAGCGGCACCACCAGCGCCATCGCGCCGTTCTCGGCCGGGAAGCGCGAGGAGATATGCAACAGCGGCTTGTGCTCGACGATGTTCAGCTGCTGCTTGACCCAGCCCTTGTCGCGCGCCTTCAGCGCGTACTCGAACAGCTTCGGCTGCGCGGCGCGCAGCTTGCGCGCCAGCGCCAGCGTTGCGCGCACATCGGCCAGCGCATCGTGCGCCGCGCCGTGCTCGATGCCGTTGGCACGCGTGAGGTCTTCGAGCCGGAAGCTCGGCCGGCCGTCTTCGCGGTCGGGCCACTGCAGCCCCCCGGGGCGCAACGCGCGCGCCATGCGCATCACGTCGATCAGGTCCCAGCGCGAGTTGCCGTTGCGCCATTCGCGCTCGTAGGGATCGAAGAAGTTGCGATACAGCGTATGCCGCGTGACCTCGTCGTCGAAGCGGATGCTGTTGTAGCCCACCCCGCAGGTGCCCGGCACGGAGAATTCGGTATTGATGCGCGCGATGAACTCCGGCTCCGCGAGCCCGTACTCGCGCGCCTGCTGCGGCGTGATGCCCGTCACCAGGCAGGCCTCGGGATGCGGCAGGTAATCCGCCGGCGGGCGACAATGGAGCATCAGCGGCTCGCCGATCTCGTTGAGCCCGGCATCGGTGCGCACGCCCGCGAACTGCGAGGGCCGATCACGGGACGGATCGGCGCCGAAGGTCTCGTAGTCGTGCCAGTAGAAGCTCGGCTCGTGCGGCATGCAGCGCTCCTGGTGTCACGTAGGTCCGCATTCATGCGGACATTTCACGCGGATCCAGTTGCAACCGAGCAATGTCCGGCTGAAGCCGGACCCACGTGGGTCCGCATTCATGCGGGCATGTCACGCGGATCCGGTTGCAACCGGGCAATGTCCGGCTGAAGCCGGACCCACGTGGGTCCGCATTCATGCGGACACGACCTAGCGTCCATCAATGTCCGGCTGAAGCCGGACCCACGTCAGACGACCTCGATGTGCTCGGCCGCGATCTTCGCCTGCCAGATCTGCGGGCCGGTGGTGTGCACCGACTCCCCGCGCGCGTCCACGGCCACGGTGACCGGCATGTCCTTCACCTCGAACTCGTAGATCGCTTCCATGCCGAGCTCCGCGAAGGCCACGACTTTCGCCGCCGTGATCGCCTTCGACACCAGGTAGGCCGCGCCGCCGACCGCCATCAGGTACACGGCGCGGTTGTCGCGGATCGCCTCGATCGCGACGGGTCCGCGCTCGGACTTGCCGATCATGCCGATCAGGCCGGTCTTCTCGAGCATCGTGCGCGTGAACTTGTCCATGCGCGTCGCGGTGGTCGGGCCGGCGGGGCCCACGACCTCGTCGCGCACCGGGTCGACCGGGCCGACGTAGTAGATGAAGCGGTTCGACAGATCGACCGGCAGCTTCTCGCCCGACGCCATCATGTCGGTCATCTTCTTGTGCGCCGCATCGCGCCCGGTGAGCATGTGCCCCGAGAGCAGCAGCGTCTCGCCGGTCTTCCACGTGGCGAGTTCCTCGCGCGTGACGGTGTCGAGGTTCACGCGCCGCGCACCGGCCGCCTCCCAGGTGATGTCGGGCCAGGCCTCCAGCGACGGCGGCTCCTGCAGCGCCGGGCCGCTGCCATCCAGCACGAAGTGCGCGTGGCGCGTGGCGGCGCAGTTGGGGATCATCGCCACCGGCAGGCTCGCGGCGTGCGTGGGGTAATCCTTGATCTTCACGTCGAGCACGGTACTCAGGCCGCCCAGGCCCTGCGCGCCGATGCCGAGCTGGTTCACCTTCTCGAACAGCTCGATGCGCAACTCCTCGATGCGGTTCGACGGGCCGCGCTCGATCAGGTCGTAGATGTCGACCGGATCCATCAGCACTTCCTTGGCCAGCAGCGCGGCCTTCTCGGCCGTGCCGCCGATGCCGATGCCGAGCATGCCCGGCGGGCACCAGCCGGCGCCCATCGTCGGCACCGTTTTCAGCACCCAGTCGACGATCGAATCGGAGGGATTCAGCATCGCCATCTTGGACTTGTTCTCGCTGCCACCGCCCTTGGCCGCGACCTGAACGTCGACGGTATGGCCCGGCACGACCTGGTAGTGGATCACGGCCGGGGTGTTGTCCTTCGTGTTCCGGCGCGCGCCGGCGGGGTCCGCGAGGATCGAGGCGCGCAGCACGTTGTCGGGGTTGAGATACGCGCGGCGCACGCCCTCGTTGATCATCTCGTCGAGACCCATGGTCGCGCCGTCCCAGCGCACGTCCATGCCCACCTTCACGAACACCGTGACGATGCCGGTGTCCTGGCAGATCGGGCGGTGCCCCTGCGCGCACATGCGCGAGTTGATCAGGATCTGCGCGATCGCGTCCTTCGCCGCGGTGTTCTGCTCGCGCTGCCAGGCCTTGTGCATGGCCTGGATGAAGTCCACGGGGTGGTAGTAGGAAATGAACTGCAGCGCGTCGGCGACGCTGGCGATCAGATCATCCTGCTTGATGACGGTCATGGCACGGCTCCTGGTTCACAAATGCCCGTGGGCTTCCCGTGGCGATTACGGCGGCGGCAACGCGGACGGCGGGTTCTCGAGGCGCGTGAGGCGCTGCGTCACCTGCTTGCGAAATTCGATGTTCGACTGCGCCCACTGCTCGTTGTCCTTGATCCGTGCCTCCTGGGCGCTCTGGGTGCTGGCGAGGCTGTTCATCGTGCTGTTCAGGCGCCCGATCGCGGACTGCAGGTTGGCCTGCTGCTCCTGCAGCGTCTTGATCCCGCCGGCCAGGTCCGCGCTGGCCACGACCTGCTGCTTCAGCCGGTCCTGCTCCGCCGCGAGCGCGGCGATCTGCTTGCGGTCGGCCTCGACGGTGCTGCCGGTCTTCTTCAGCGCGGCGTCCAGCCCGTCGATGCGTTCGCCGTTCTTGCGCCAGGCCGACGCCCAGAGCTTGTCGACTTCGGCGCCGAGCTCCTTGAGCTTGACCTGCATCGAGGCGCTGGACTGGCTCATGGTGTCGCCGGTGCTGGACAGGCGGCCCTCGAGGTCGCTGATGCGCAGGTTCGACTGCTCGAGCGCGGATTTCAGCGCGGTGGTCTGCTGGAACAGCGCCACCCCGGCGCCGGTGGCCACGAGGCCGAACACCAGCCCCGCGACCGCGAGCAGGCGCCAGCCCGACGATACGCCGGCAGAGGATTCGGCGGGCGCGGCCCTGGCCGGCTTCGCGGGCTTGCGCGCCTCGGGGGGCTCGATGCGCTGGCGGCGGTACGAGTCGAGCTCGTCGCGCTCCGGGATCATCTGCGGGATGTCGGTCAACTTGTCGTCGTGATTGGACATCATGGTGCGCACGCTGAACGTGATTGGCCGTGGATCGCGCGATTATATCCAGCAAAAAGGGGGCCGAAGCCCCCTTTGTTGCAGCACTAGTACTGACTCAGAGCACGCTCATGATCACCCACAGCACCACGGCCAGTGCGATCGAGCAGTGGATGATGCCCTTCACGGTCACCATCGGCTTGTGCAGCTTGCCGAAGATCGCGTTGGCCTCGAGCGCCGCGATGATCGCGATCACGATCCACAGCGCCGCCGAGCTGGCGCTGCCCAGCAGGCCGTGCGACAGGTGCGAGGAAGAGCCCATGAACATCAGCATCGGGCCCGAGAACAGCACGTTGGTGCGCGAGGCCAGCAGCGCCTTCGGGCCGGCCTTGGAGGCGTCGCCCGACACGATCCCGCAGACGATCTTCTGGTTCGGCCAGATGATCAGCCACACGTTCAGGAACATCAGCGTGCCGAGCAGCGCACCGACGGTGATGTCGAAGGTCCAGCCCGTGGTCGGGTGGCCGCGCAGCAGCAGGATCACCACGCCGGTCAGGAAGGTGAACATCGCGCCCCAGCGGAACCAGAACAGCGCGCGCGGCGCGAGTTTCTTGGTGGCATCGGCCTTGGCGTCGGGCGTGGCTTCCTTGAAGTATTCGCCCTGCACGAAGTTGAAGTAGTACAGCAGCCCGATCCACGTCACGCCGGCGAGGAAGTGCCCCCACCGCATCAGGAATTCCAGACCGCCCGCAGTGAAAATATCCGGATTCATCAGTGCTCTCCTCGTTTGCTGGTATTTCGCCGCGATGGCGATTCGTCTTGTTTACTGCCGCCCGTAGTGTAGGGCGGGACGATTGATTTTCAAAGCATTCATCCCACGGGAGGGAGACCCGCGCCCGCAAACCGGCTGCCAAAAAAAACCCCGGCCGGAGCCGGGGTTTTCGTGTGCACCAGGGGTGCCGGTCGGCTTACATCATGCCGCCCATGCCACCCATGCCGCCCATGCCGCCCATGCCACCCATGTCGCCCATGCCGCCGCCAGCCGGCTTGTCTTCCGGCATATCGGCGATCATCACCTCGGTGGTGATCATCAGCGATGCGATGGAGACTGCAGCCTGCAGCGCGGTGCGCGTGACCTTGGTGGGATCCAGGATACCCATCGCGATCATGTCGCCGTACTCGTGGTTCGCCGCGTTGTAGCCGAAGTTGCCCTTGTTGTCCTTGACCTTGGCCAGGACCACCGAGGGCTCGTCGCCGGCATTCGCCACGATCGCACGCAGCGGGGTTTCCATTGCACGTAGGGCCACCGCGATGCCGTGGTTCTGGTCTTCGTTGTCGCCTTTCAGGTTCTTGATGGCCTGAACGCAACGCACCAGCGCCACGCCGCCGCCGGCAACCACACCTTCTTCCACCGCCGCGCGGGTCGAATGCAGTGCGTCCTCGACGCGTGCCTTCTTCTCCTTCATCTCGACTTCGGTGCCGGCACCGACCTTGATCACGGCCACGCCGCCGGAGAGCTTGGCAACGCGCTCCTGCAGTTTTTCACGGTCGTAGTCGGAGGACGTTTCCTCGATCTGCACGCGGATCTGCTTGACGCGCGCTTCGATGTCCTTCTCGTTGCCCGCACCGTCGATGATCGTGGTGTTGTCCTTGTCCATGGTCACGCGCTTGGCCGAGCCCAGGTGCTCGAGCGTGGTGTTCTCGAGCTCGAGTCCCACTTCCTCGCTCACCACGGTGCCGCCGGTCAGGATCGCGAGATCCTGCAGCATGGCCTTGCGGCGGTCGCCGAAGCCCGGCGCCTTGCACGCTGCCACCTTGATGATGCCGCGCATGTTGTTCACGACCAGGGTCGCCAGCGCCTCGCCTTCCACGTCCTCGGCAACCACTACCAGCGGCTTGCCCGACTTGGCCACCTGCTCGAGCAGCGGCAGCATGTCGCGGATGTTGGAGATCTTCTTGTCGACCAGCAGGATGAAGGGGCTCTCCTGCTCTACGACCATCTTCTCCTGGTTGTTGATGAAGTAGGGCGACAGGTAGCCGCGGTCGAACTGCATGCC
>Ga0116178_10004448_pt1 | contig 10319 bp, 9 predicted proteins | sample AD_STIC12_MetaG_FD_89880 | JGI IMG/M metagenome (GOLD analysis project Ga0116178, IMG submission 89880) | Active sludge microbial communities of municipal wastewater-treating anaerobic digesters from USA - AD_STIC12_MetaG | ecosystem: Engineered > Bioreactor > Anaerobic > Digestate | place: USA...
ACCTCGCCGTCGTCCAGGACGAGGGCCGGAATGCGAGTCAGGGGGCTGATCTTCGAGACAGCCTGCGCATCTCCAAAGATCGAGCGCGTGTCGCGGGTGAAGGGCATGCCGTAGTGGTGCAGCGCGACTGCGACACGGCGCGTGACGGGGCTGTCGTATTGGCCGACGAGGATCATGGGGCGGGTCCCTGGGAAAAGCTGGCCGATCCCCGCGTCACCAATCGTGGATGTCCGGGTTCGCGAAGCTGTAGTGGTTCGGCACCGCGAGGTTGGAGTACGAGAACGAGAGGCTGACTTCGAGCGACGTCACCTGGTGCCACCAGCTCAGCGGCAGGAACACCGTGTCGCCGGGCTCGGCGATCACCTCCAGCACCTTCACCTGGCTGAACAGCGGGTATCGCGCCAGGTCGGGCCGGTCGATGTCGATCGGGCTGAAGACGTTGTTGAAGTTGTAGAGTTTGGGCGACTCCAGCGGCGAGATGAAGCGCCAGCGCTTGCGGCCCACCACCTGCGTGTGGAACAACATGATCGTGTCGTGGTGCAACGGCGTGTTGGTGCCCGCCGGGCCAAACCAGAACGACGACAGGCGCGGCAGCTCGGCGCGGTCGCAGATCGACGGCAGCGTGCCGATGTCGGCCAGCAGCGGCGCGAACTCCGGCCGGCGCAGCGCCTCGTTGTTCGCCGTCATGTAGTAATCGTTGGTCGGCCCGCCGGCGAGCACGCGCTCGACGAACTCGCCCAGCCGCGCCGGGTGGCGGTGCTGGAGCTTGTTCTCCTCGTAGCGCGGGTCGGCGTTGCGCTCGGCCTGGATCTCGATGTCGAGGTGGCCGAAGCGCGCCTTCAGGTCGGCCGGCGACCAGCGCTGCATGGCCGGCCAGTCGGCAGCCACGTCGGTCAGCACCAGCGGGCGGCTGCCGCACACGTAGCGCTCGAACAGCTCGTCGCGCGACACGCCCGCGCGCTTCTCGACCTGCCCGTAGCACGGCCGCATCTCCCAGAGCTTCTGCTGGTTGGCGACCACCGATTCGAGCTTGCGCAGCAGCTGCTGATGGCGCAGCGCGGCGCGGTAGACCGGGTCGGTCTCGAGCATGGCCACGGCCTGCGCGCACAGCGCACGGTCGAGCCCGGCAGCGGCCATGGTGTCGACCATCGACTCCGGCGTGCAGCCGCGCAGCCGGTTCTCGGCCGCCCATTGCAGCCAGTTGTCGGCCAGCGCTTCCTGCGTGGCCGTGGACGTGGCTGAGGTGGCGGCGTTCATCGCGCCTCAGACGAAGGATTCATCGGCGCCCAGGTAGCGCCACTGGCCGGCCGGCAGGTCGCCGAGCATCACGCGGCCGATGCGCACGCGCTTCAGGCCGGTCACCTTCAGGCCGACGGCTTCGCACATGCGGCGGATCTGCCGCCTCTTGCCTTCGACGAGCACGAAGCGCAGCTGGTCGTCGTTGACCCATTCGACGCGTGCCGGCTCGAGGGCCTCGCCGTCGAGCTCGAGGCCGTGGTTGAGCAGGCGCAGGCCCTCGGCGGAGAGGCGTTCGCCTTCCAGCGGCGCCACGCGCACGAGGTACTCCTTCTCGACCATGCTGTGCTCGCCGATCAGCTGCTTGGCGATGCGGCCGTCCTGCGTGAGCACGAGCAGGCCCACCGAGTCGATGTCCAGCCGGCCGGCCGGCGCGAGGTGGCGGATGTGCTCGCGCTGGAAGGCGAAGTCGGTCGGGTCGTCCGCCCAGCGGTTCTGCGGCGTGACCAGCACGTAGGCGGGCTCGTATCCATCCTCGGCCTGGCCGCTGACGTAGCCGACCGGCTTGTTCAGCAGCACGGTGACACGCTGTGCCTGCTGCGTGCGCGCACGCTTGTCGATCGTGACCTGCTGCGTGGGCAGCACGCGGGCGCCGAGTTCAGCGACCACTTCGCCATCGACGCGCACCCAGCCCTTGGCGATCCATTCGTCGGCCTCGCGCCGCGAGGCCAGGCCGAGCTCGCTCATGCGCTTGGACAGGCGCAGGCTGCCGTCGGGGTGGGCCGGGCCTTCGGCGGGCGGCTCGACGACCTTGCGCGGGCGGCCGCTGAAGGCGGTGTTCGGTGTGCCGGCGGCCACGGGCGCGGCGGGCCTCGGCGGTGCCGGGCGGGCGGGCGGGAGCGGTGCACGGCGATCCGGCGCCGGGCGAGCCGAGGCGGGGTGCGGCTCGCCCTTGCGTCCCTGTGCGGAACGTGGTGGCGCCGCGCGACCCGGCCCGGGCCGCGGTGGTGCCGAACGGCCGGCTGGGTTCGGCCGGTCATTGCCCGCAGGCCGGGGCCGCGGGTCGGCAGCGGGCGCCGGACGCTGCGCCTCGCGCTCGGCCCGTTCGGCCTGGGCCTGCGCGAGGGTCGGGCGCTTGCGCGCGCCGGTGCCGCGCAGCGGCGGGCGGTGGGGAGCGGCCGGGGCTGCCGGCGCGCCGCCGGTCGGCTTCTTCAGCTTGATCGTGGCCATGGCCACGATTGGACCATGCCGCGCTCAGCTGCCCAAACCGAACAGGTCACGCAAGGCGTCGCGGTACAGCGCCTGCCCGACACCATTGGTGCTGTAGTGCGTGCCGCCCTCGACGAGCACGAAGCGCTTCGGCTCCGGGGCGCGCTCGTACAGCGCGCGGCCCAGCTCGGGGCGGATCAGCGAATCCTGGCTGCCGTGCACCACCAGGATCGGCACGCGAACCTTGGCGATCTTCTGCGCCGAATCGAAGCGCTGCGTGATCAGCGGCCCGACCGGCAACCAGCCCCACTTGAAGCTTCGGAACACGTCGGGGATGGAGGTGAAGGTGCCTTCGACGATCAGCCCGCGCGCATCGTCGACCTCGCCGGCGAGCTGAACCGCGATGGCGCCACCCAGCGAGTGGCCGAAGATGTAGCGCGGCCGCTGCGGCTGCTCGCGCGCCAGCCAGTCCCAGGCGGCGCGGGCGTCCTCCAGCACGCCGGCCTCGGAGGGCAGCTCGGCGCTGCTCTGGCCGAAACCGCGGTAGTCGAGCGCGAGCACGGCGAATCCGAGGTCGTGCATGTTGCGGATGCGGAAGTGGCTGCCCCACACGTTGCGGCGCGCGCCGTGCAGGTACAGCAGCACCGGCGCATCGGCCCGCGGCTGCGGCAGCCACAGCGCGTGCAGGCGCAGCGGGTTGCCGCTCTCGGCGGAGCGGTGCTCGATCCAGACGTCCTGCAAGCCCTCGGCGTTCGACGGCACCCAGGCCGGCTGGCCGGCGGAGGGCTGGAAGATCCATTGCCGCTGCTTCTCGTCGAGCGTGGCGCAGCCGGCCAGCAGGGCGGCCAGCAGGAGCAGGCTGGCCAGTGGCCAGCGCAGCAGGGTCATCGGTCGGGGCATGGGCAACAGAGCGTGGCGCGGGTGCGAAAGTTCAACGACCGCGCCAGAACAATGCGTCGAGTTCCTTCAGCGTCACCTGCCGCCAGGTGGGCCGGCCGTGGTTGCACTGGTCGGCGCGTTCTGTGCGTTCCATGTCGCGCAGCAGGGCGTTCATCTCCTCCAGCGTCAGCTGGCGGTTGGCACGCACCGCGCCGTGGCAGGCCATCGTCGACAGGATCTCGTGCTGCGCGCGCTGGATGACGTTGCTCGCGTCGTACTGTGCCAGCTCGGCCAGCACGCTGCGCGCGAGCTCGACCACGTCGCCGCCGGCCAGCGCCGCCGGGCGCGCGCGCACCGCCAGCACGGCGGGCGACAGCGGCGCCACGTCCAGGCCCAGCCGGTGCAGCGTGTCGGCCTGCTGCTCGGCGGCGGCGATCTCCTGCGCCGTGGCGGCGAAGGTGGCAGGAATCAGAAGCGGCTGCGACTCGATCGCCTTGTCGTCCAGGCTCGCCTTCAGGCGCTCGTAGACGATGCGCTCGTGCGCCGCATGCATGTCGACGACGACCAGGCCCTGCGCGTTTTCGGCCAGGATGTAGATGCCGGCCACCTGCGCGAGCGCCTTGCCCAGCGGCCACTCGCCGGCGGCGGGTATCGGCGAGGCTGTCGACACCGGCGCGGCTGCAGCCCACGCCGGCGGCGCCTCCTGTGCGTACAGCACCGCGGCCTGCTGCAGGCCGAGCGAGGCTTGTTGCATCGGCGGTGCGCTCCAGGGACGCGGCGAAGGCATGAACGCACCCGACGCGGCGGCGTCGGCGGGCACGGCCTGTGGCGTGGCTTCGCCGGCTCGCGAGATCGCCAGCGCGCCGTCGACCGCGCGGCGCACCGCCTGGTGCACCTCGCGCGCATCGCGGAAACGCACCTCGATCTTGGTCGGGTGCACGTTGACGTCGACACGCTCCGGCGCGATGTCGATGAACAGCACGTAGCTCGGCTGGCGAGCGCCGTGCAGCACATCCTCGTAGGCCGAGCGCACGCCGTGAGCGATCAGCCGGTCGCGCACGAAGCGGCCGTTGACGTAGACGTACTGCTGGTCGGCGCGCGAGCGTGCCGCCTCGGGCAGGCCGGCGCGGCCATGGATGCGCATCGGTCCCAGCTCCATCGCCACCTCGCGGCTGGCGTCGACGAACTCGTCATCGAGCACGTCGCGCAGGCGCTGCGCCGGCGTGGCACGGCGCCATTGTTGCGAGAGCTTGCCGTCGTGCCAGACGGTGAAGCCCACGTCGGGCCGCGTCAGTGCATGGCGGCGCACCGCCTCGATGCAGTGCGCGAGTTCCGTGGCCTCGGTCTTGAGGAACTTGCGGCGTGCCGGCGTGGCGAAGAACAGCTCGCGCACCTCGACGCTGGTGCCCACCGCCCGCGCGGCCGGCGTCAGCTCGCCGGAGCGCGCCTCCAGGCGCTGCGCGTGCGGCGCATCGGCGGTGCGGCTGGCGATGGCCAGCTCGGCCACCGAGGCGATGGCGGCCAGCGCCTCGCCGCGAAAGCCCATCGTCGCCACGTTCTCCAGGTCGACCAGCGAGGCGATCTTGCTCGTCGCATGCCGGCGCAGCGCCAGCGGCAGCTCGGCGGCAGGGATGCCGCTGCCGTCGTCCTCGACCAGGATGGCGCGGATGCCGCCGGCCGTCAGGCGCACCGTGACCTCGGTGGCGCCGGCGTCGAGCGCGTTGTCGACCAGCTCGCGCACCACCGAGGCCGGGCGTTCCACCACCTCGCCGGCGGCGATCTGGCTGACCAGTTCATCCGGCAGCTCGCGGATGGGTCGGCGCGGGAGGGTGTCGACGACGGCGCTCATGCGGGCATTGTAGGAAGGCAGCCCCTGATAATCGCCGCCCATGGACATCGTGGCCTTCCTGATCGACTTCATCCTGCACGTCGACGTGCACCTCGCCAACTTCGTTCAGGCCTACGGGACCTGGGTGTATGCGCTGCTGTTCGTCATCATCTTCGTCGAGACCGGCGTGGTGGTGATGCCCTTCCTGCCCGGCGACTCGCTGCTCTTCGTGGTCGGTGCGCTGTGCGGCGCGGGGCTGATGAGCCTGCCGCTGTCGATCGGGCTGCTGATCGCCGCGGCGATCCTGGGCAACCAGTGCAACTACGCGATCGGCCGCCACTTCGGGCCCAAGGTCTTCCAGTGGGAGGATTCGCGCTTCTTCAACAAGCGGGCCTTCGAGCAGGCCCATGCCTTCTACGAGAAGTACGGTGGCATCACCATCGTCGCGGCGCGCTTCATGCCCTTCCTGCGCACCTTCGCTCCCTTCGTGGCCGGCGTGGCGCAGATGACGCGCAGCAAGTTCACCTTCTACGACGTCAGCGGCGCCGTGCTGTGGGTCGGCGGCGTCACGCTGGCCGGCTACCTGTTCGGCAACATCCCGTGGGTGAAGGAGAACCTCGACAAGATCATCTGGTCGGCCATCCTGCTGCCGGGCCTGGTGGTGATCTTCGGCGCGTGGAAGGCGCGCCGCGCCGCCGCCTGATCAGTTGCGCAGCGCGTGGCGCAGCGCGGCGGCGCACAGCTGCACCGCGGTGTTCGCCTCGTCGAGCACCTTGCCCATCAGGATGAAGCCGTGGATCTGCCGCTCGAAGCACAGGTGCGAGGCGCGGTTTCCGGCGTCGGTGAGCCGCTGTGCATAGGCCAGGCCTTCGTCGCGCAGCGGGTCGTAGCCGGCGGTGAGCACCAAGGCCGGCGGCAGGCCCGACAGGTCGGTGTGCAGCAGCGGCGAGGCGCGCCAGTCGGCATAGACCGCCGGCTCGGGGATGTAGTGGCCGGTGAAGTAGGCCATCGTGTCGGTGGTCAGCAGGTAGCCCTGGCCATTGCTCTGGTGGGAGGGCGCCGTGCGGTGCTGGTCGGTGGCCGGGTAGATGAGCAGCTGGTAGGCCAGCGGCAGCGTGCCCGCGTCGCGCGCCGCGATCGCCACCACCGCGGCCAGGTTGCCACCGGCGCTGTCGCCGCCGACGGCGATGCGGCTCGCATCGATGCCCAGCGCCGCGGCCTCGCGATGCACCCATGCCAGCGCGGCGATGGAGTCGTCCACCGCAGCCGGGAAGCGATGCTCCGGCGCCAGCCGGTAGTCCACCGAGACCACGGCGCAGCCCGAGTGGTTGGCGAGCTCGCGGCACAGCGTGTCGTGCGTGTCCAGATCGCCGATCACCCAGCCGCCGCCGTGGTAGTAGACGAGCGCGGGCAGCGCTTCGCCTGGCGCGCTGCCCAGCGGCCGGTACAGGCGCAGAGGGATGGGCCCGTGCGGCCCGTTGGCCTGCAGCTCGCGCAGCTCGCCCACCTGGGGTGGTTCGGGCTGCGTGAAGCTGCGGCGGTCGCGGTAGATGGCGCGCGCTTCGGCGGGCGTGAGCGTGTGGGTCGGCGGCACGCCGCGTTCGGCGATCAGGTCGAGCAGGGCGCGTGCGTGGGGGTGGAGCATCGTGGTGGCGGTGAGCGGGTGTGGAACGAGATGATGCCCGAGCGCGTCAGCCGGCCGCCGGCCCGATTCGGCGAGGGATCACAACTGGCGGGTTCGCGCCAATGGTGGATTGCGGGCGAAGTAGCGCGCGATGCCGGACACGAGCGCGTCGACCAGCTTCGACTGGTAAGCCGGGTCGCGCAGCTTGGACTCTTCCTCGGGATTCGAGATGAACGCCGTCTCGACCAGGATGGACGGAATGTCCGGCGCCTTCAGCACCGCGAAGCCGGCCTGCTCGACGCGCGCCTTGTGCAGCTTGCCGACCTTGCCGATCTGGCCCAGCACCTCGCTGCCGAGCTTCATGCTGTCCTTGATCTGGGCCGTGGTGCTCATGTCGAGCAGGGTGCGCATCACGTCGGCGTGGCGGTTCTTCACGTTGATGCCGCCCACGATGTCGGCGGCGTTCTCCTTGTCGGCCATCCAGCGCGCCGCGCTGCTTGAGGCGCCGCCCTGGCTGAGCGCGAACACCGAGGCGCCGCGCGCCTGCGGCGTGAAGAAGGCATCGGCATGCAGCGACACGAACAGGTCGGCCTGCACACGCCGCGCCTTGCGCACGCGCTCCTGCAGCGGCACGAAGAAGTCGGCGTCGCGCGTGAGCATCACGCGCATGCCGGCACGTGCGTTGAGCTTGTCGCGCAGCTGCAGGGCGATGGCCAGCACCACGTCCTTCTCGCGCAGGCCGCTGGGGCCGATGGCGCCGGGGTCTTCGCCGCCATGGCCAGGGTCGAGCGCGACGACGATCAGCCGGTCGATCTTGCCCTTGGACAGCGCCGGTGGTTCCTTGGGCGCGGGCGTCTGCAGGCTCGGTGCCGAGGCCGGCGGCTTCGCGCCCGGCGGCCGCTCGACGCGGCCGATGAACTCGCCCAGCGCGTCCTGCACGGCCTGCGCGGCCTGCTGCTCGGCGACTTCCTTCTCGTGGATCAGCGCGAGCAGCGGATCGCGTTCCTTCACGGGGTACAGGTCGAACACCATGCGGTGCTGGTAGGCGGCCACCGGCGGCAGCGTGAAGAGCTGCGGCGCACTCGCCTGTTTCAGGTCGATCACCAGGCGCACCACGCGCGGCTGGTTCTGGCCGACACGCACGCCCTCGATGAAGGGGTCGTCGGAGCGCACCTTGCCGACGATCTCGCGCAATGCCGGGCTGAGCTCCAGGCCGTCGATGTCGATCACCAGGCGCTGCGGGTTGGCGGCGAGGAAGTGCTTCTCCGACAGCGGCGTGTCGGATTCGATGGTCACGCGCGTGTAGTCGTCGGCCGGCCACACGCGCACTGCGACGATGGTGGCGCCGCGTGCGATCTGTGCCGCGCCGAGCGTCAGCACCAGCGAGCCCATGGCGCGGATCGCCTGGCGGCGCGACGGGCCGCTCATCCGTGCCCCCAGGTCGCTTCGCGCCCGCCCCCCGAGGGGGTGAGCCGGCTTGGGGCGGCCCGGCGCCGGCTCATGGCAGCAGCTCCAGGCCGAGCGGCGTGCAGGCGGCCAGCGTCACGCGCCGTGTCTCGCCCTCGAGCGGCTCGATGTCCACGCGCAGGTCGGGCGCCGGCAGCAGGCCCTCGGCCTTCTCGGGCCACTCGGCGAGCTTCAGGCCCGGGCTGGCGAAGACGTCGCGAAAGCCCGCGTCCTCCCATTCCTGCGGGTCATTGAAGCGGTAGAAGTCGAAGTGCCAGACGCTGCCGCCGGGCAGGTCGTAGGGCTCCATCACCGCGTAGGTCGGGCTCTTCACGCGGCCAGCCACGCCCAGCGCGTGCAGCAGGTGGCGCGCGAAGGTCGTCTTGCCGGCGCCCAGCGGGCCGTGCAGTTCGATGAAGGCCTTGCGCAGCGGCGGCAGGGCGGCCAGCGATCGCGCGGTGGCGTCGCAGTCGGCCTCGGTGGCCCAATGCAGCGTGCGGCTTCCTAGAATCGTCAAATGAGCGTGCTTCGCGGGTTGGAAGGTCAGGCCCTGCTCGCGCAATTGCGCGGCTGGGCTCTGGCGGAAGGATTCTCCCAGATCGGAGTCGCCGACGTGGACCTCGGTTCCGCCGAGGCGGGCCTGCAGTCGTGGCTGCTCAACGGCTTTCAAGGCTCGATGGACTACATGGCGCGGCACGGCCTGAAGCGGGCCCGGCCGGCCGAACTGGTGCCCGGCACGGTGCGCGTGATCACCGCGCGGCTGGATTACCTGCCGCGCAGCGCACCAGCGGACTGGCAGGCGGCGGAATGGCAGCGCCTGTCGCGGCCTGCCGAGGCCGTGGTGTCGATCTACGCACGCGGTCGCGACTATCACAAGGTGATGCGAAATCGCCTGCAGCGGGTGGCCGATCGGCTGGCTCAGGCGGTCGGCCCCTTCGGCCACCGTGTCTTCACCGACTCGGCGCCGGTGCTCGAGGTCGAACTCGCCTCGAAGAGCGGCATCGGCTGGCGCGGCAAGCACACGCTGGCGCTGCACCGCGAGGGCGGCTCGATGTTCTTCCTCGGCGAGATCTATGTCGACCTGCCGCTGCCGATCACCGAGCCGGTGCCGTCGCACTGCGGCAGCTGCAGCGCCTGCATCGACGTGTGCCCGACGCAGGCCATCGTCGCGCCGTACCGGCTCGACGCGCGGCGCTGCATTTCCTACCTGACCATCGAGCACGACGGTCCGATCCCCGTGGAGCTGCGCGCCGCGATGGGCAACCGCATCTACGGCTGCGACGACTGCCAGCTCGCCTGCCCCTGGAACAAGTACGCGCAGCGCGCCACGCTGCCCGATTTCGACGCCCGAGCGCCGCTGGATGGCGCCTCGCTGGTCGAGCTCTGGCGCTGGGACGAAGCCGAGTTCCTGCGCCGCACCGAAGGCAGCGCGATCCGCCGCATCGGCCACGCGCGCTGGCGGCGCAACCTGGCGGTGGCGATGGGCAACGCACTGCGCGCAGGTGTGAGCGCGGAGCACGGCGAGGCGTTGCGCGAGGCCCTGCAGCGCGAGCGTGAACCGGCCGATGCGCTGCTGCGCGAGCACATCGACTGGGCGTTGGCTCAGGCGGAGTGAGCCCGCCGGTCGGATTGAGGCCCGAAGCTGCTCGCGGCCCTTTGCTGACTTTCGATGACTGCTGTGCGGGTCTTGGGTGGCGCGGCAAAGGCACGCCCGGGCAGGCTGCGGCGCTTCGCCTCGGCGGTCGGCGCTACGCGCCTACTCCCCTGCGATGCTCGGTCTCGCGGCCCCGTCGCCGAACTCACTCCGCGACCTGCGGTCGCTGCGTTCGGACAGCGTCGACGAGTCAGAAGACGAAGCGCGCTGCGCGCGCGGCCACGAGCCCTGCGCTTCTCGGCACCTCAGAGGCGCGCCTTCGCCTGCCCGGGCGCGCCTCTGCTGAACCAGCGGCGGCATGCGAGACGAGACGAACCAGCGGTGGACTTCGCGGCAGGCGCTGCCCGCGGGGGGCGATTTCTGTGGCGACGAGAAGCGCAGCGCCAGGGTCGGCGCGCGTGAGCGCGCTTCGTGAACTGACTTGCCGCGGCTGTTCGAACGCA
>Ga0116178_10004456_pt1 | contig 10308 bp, 11 predicted proteins | sample AD_STIC12_MetaG_FD_89880 | JGI IMG/M metagenome (GOLD analysis project Ga0116178, IMG submission 89880) | Active sludge microbial communities of municipal wastewater-treating anaerobic digesters from USA - AD_STIC12_MetaG | ecosystem: Engineered > Bioreactor > Anaerobic > Digestate | place: USA...
CGACCGGCGTCATCGTAGGAACACCGGCCGGGAAGATCAACTGCTTCCAGCTATTATTTTCCGATCATGACCTCGGTGGCCTTCACCGCCACGGTGACTTGATCGTTGACAGTGAGTCCCATGTTTTTCACCGATCCTTCGGTAATGGCGGCCACAAACTCCAGCGTCCCCACCCTGACCACCACTTCAGCCATCGCCTGCCCTTCATTGATACGAACCACGTTGCCCTGAAATTGATTCCGTGCGCTCAGCTTCATCCTGAACTCCCTTCTATTTGTGCCGAAGTGATTCAGCTGGTTTGTCGCCCGCCTCACGTTCCTTACACTCAAACCGGATCCCCCACCGTCTGCCGCGTTCTTCGTCTTCGGTGCCTTCGACCGTGCCCATGCCCGCGCTGGTGTAGCCCAGGACCTCGCCTTCTCTCAGCAAACGTGAACCGCCTCCACATTTTGCCTGCATCAAATCCAATGCTTGCTTCCGATAGGGCGAACCCATCGGCCCGCCCCGATCCTGCTTATAGCTGTAGGTCACCACGCCTCCCTGCGCGGATTCCTGTTCCATCAGGACCGCCTGAGAACAGCCGGCCATCAGAAACACGTAGCCGCACAGCAACAAGCACCAATGACTATTTCGGTAATGTGAATCCATACCGGATCATGATCTCCTGGCCCTGAGGCCCTTGTAGAAAAGCCAGAAAACTTGTGGCTAGCTCCTGATGCTTCGACTGCTTCAAGATGGCCGCCCCTTGTTCCAACGGCGGATGCGCCTCCGCAGGAATCTCCCAATAACTGCCGGCGCTTCTCATGGCCGGGGCCAGCGCCAACGAGAGGGCAATAATCCCCACATCGCAAGCGCCGGACTCAATGAATTGCGCCGCCTGAGAAATGTTTTCCCCCAACACCAAACGGTCTTTGACCTCGGCATAGACCTGGGCATGCTCCATCGCAGCCACGGCCACACGTCCATAGGGTGCGTGCTTGGGATTGGCAATGGCAATCTTCTTCACCCGCGCCTCCTTCAAGACCGTCAATCCCTGACTCACATCCACGGGAGAGCTCTTCGGCGCCCACAGCACCACACGACCCACCGCATACCGATATAACGACCCAGGCACAGTCAGGCCGGCCTCCTCCAGTTTTTTGGGATACCCGATATCCGCTGAAAAATACAGATCGAAAGGCGCACCTTGCTGGAGTTGCGCGTAAAAGTTTCCGGATGAACCCAGCGATAACTTCACGCGATGACCGGTCTGCTGTTCAAATACGCCGATCACTTCCTTGATGGCAAAATTGAGATCGGACGCGGCCGCCACGGCGATCTCCTCGGCGTTGACAGGACTCACCGCACACATAATGAACAGGATGATCGCGAAGAATCTTCTCATATTCGGTACTCCCTAGAAAGTTGCCAAAGAATGGCTCGCTGCGTCTGCACTGCCATCTACGTGCCGTCTCGCGTCAACCAACACCGCAGGATACGAAAAATGGCCGTCCAGCAAGGCCGCAGCGAACGAGGAGGCGAATCGTACTCTGGGGTACGGTGAGCCTCGGAGTGACGCGAGAACGCCGCTGGCGGACGTTTTCCGCATCCTGCTAGAAGAAGATTTGATACTGAACACGTATGGCATTTTCAATCAAGGTTCCGCCCACGGCATCCAACTGGACTGTTCCCGACCCCGGCGGCAGCGGCGCACTTCGGCCGATGGCATATCCTCCCGTGCCGAACTGCGTATTGCTGTAGGTCACCATGATTTGATGATCGTAGGTGCCGTTCAAAAACCAGTTCAACGATACATCGGCCTGACGAATCAGATCGTTGGCGGAGTGGGTATCAGGATCCCAGTAGGCATACCGGGCCGCCACTTCCACCGTGCGAGGAACGAGGTAATATCCGCCTTGCACATACCAACCCATGGCATTCCCGAAATTATTCGGCGCCGTCGTCGTGCAGGCCGCGTTCATGCAGGGAAGCCCCTTGTCGTGACGGATCACGTTCTTGAAATAGAACTCGCCCTGCAGCGAGAACCCGCGGTATTTGAATACCCCATCGGCCGCCCAGGTGGAATAGTCCACAATACCCAGCCCCAGTTGCCGACCATTGCCGAAGGCCGCCAACTGACGCCTGATGTTGAGGTTGGCCAAATCGAGGCCGACAAAGGCGTTGTCGGAACTGGTATTCACCCCGGGATTATAGGAATACCCACCGCCGACGGCGAATTGGGGTGTTTCGGAATAGGCGAGATCGCCTTCTCCATAGCCCGGACGTCCGAGAATATTCCAATTCAGTCGGGCCACATACATGAGCCGATCCACGTCGATACGCGTATTGGCATTCAAATTGCGCTGGTTGGCGGGACAGCCGGCCGGCGAAGGGAAGGGATTGCCGCTCGTCTGGCCTCCTGGACAGCCAACGGTGGCTTCTTCAGACGTGAACGAGCCCAGTCGATTGAAACTCGGACCCGCTCCGTTGAACACCCCGAAGTAGTAGTTCACGGGGAACAACTCTTCATCGTTCATAATCGTGATACCGATATCGCGTCGATCGAGACCGCTCGCGGTAAAAGCATCCTGCACCAGAGCGCGTTCAGCGAATTGCATCGACGCCGTGGAATTGATCTGTGACCGGTTGAAGTACACCTTGTACTGCCCGAACTGCACGTTGGCCCATGGCAGTTTTGTGTATGTAAAGTTGACATCAAAGAGGGAAAGCGAGCCCGGTGACTGCGCATTTTCGGCAGTCTCCGCCCGCATCTGAATGTAGTATTTGAAATCCGGGTCGAAGAGATGGCCCATGAAGTAAAACCGCAGCCGCCGAACATTGAATGAAGATGTACTATTTTCCGACCTATTGGCCCGATAGTCGCCAAATACGCCGAGGAGCTCGGGGAAGTTCTTGGCTTCACCGGGATTTCTCCAGGCATCGTTCCGGAATCGTTGGGTGTACCGGAGTTGGGATCGGAAGCGGATTTTGAGGAAAAAGGCATTGTCGTTCATCGAAAGATTAAACCCGCGGTCGTACCAGCCACGGAAGGTAGGCGACAGCAGTTGCGTCCGCTCCTCGGAATCTTTGACGACCTGATCGTACTCCTCCTGCGTAATCATGCCGCTCTTGACCGATCGTTCGAGCAGCAGCTTGAGCGAGGGGTCCATGCTTTCGACAAACACATACTTGCCGTCTTTTTCGACCAGCTTTCCGGTGTCAGCCGCCTCACTCGCTCCCGCAGAGAACAGCCAGGCCGCTAATACCGCCACAAGGCCCAGCAGCACACGGTAACCACACCATTGATGGCAAACAATATACAGACCTTCCCTGAGTCTCTTCATACATGGCTCCATCACTGTCATTGAGTTCGTTGAACGATCGGAGGCGTAACGGTCTCCCGACCGTCAGCGAGGCGTCGTGGCACCAGCCTCACCCGATTTCAAGAATTGCCGAAATTCGACCGCCGGCACGCGCTTCTCATCGGTCGCGTAAAAGCGGCCCGGTTCGAAGTACAGGATGTATTCCTTCGGCGTCGGCGGAGGGAGTGGATAGTTGGAGTCGTAATCATCTGATTTCCGGACGGGAATCTGTGTATGGAAATACTCGATAGTCAGGTACAAATAGGGATCACGCACGGCCACCCACCCGGCAATCGTGTCTCGCCCGTAGACCGGATTGAAGCCCGGATTGCGCACTTCAAAATGCACCCTGTCGTTGGGGCCGACTTGCTGAAATCCCTGCGCCAGATAGGGCGCGAGCGCATGCAAATCGTCTTCGCGAAACAGTGGCTTCGGTGGTTGCTCCTCAGCGAACCAGCGCAACGGCAAGCGTTGCTGTTCACGGATTGAAAACCCTCGTAGCAGACTGGTAAGTTCAGCGCTCTTCAATTGCGCTGGATGCGAATACGTTTGAGGCTGCACGTCGCGCTGAACCGCAACCACAACACGCTGATCCTCATGAATCGTTTTGGTGGTATAGGGCAATCTGGCACAGCCGGTCGCTGCCAGGGCCCACACGAGCATAAGGGCGAGGACAGCCGTCCCTCGCCTATTGCTCCTGACACATCTGTTACTCATTACGCCTCCTTCACGCAATTTTGTCGCATTAATACAAATATTAAATGTATGTATTCTTGCACCATGAACAAATTTTTTACCGCCCGCTCATAGCCGGCACCGCATACCCCGCTTGCCGCACCAGCCGTTGCGCCTCCGCACTCTGGATATAGGTCAGGAATTCCTCGCAGAGCCGGCGATTGGGGCAGTACCGTTCCATCGCCATGGAGTGCACCGTCGGTTTGTAGCCTTTGCTGATGACTCCCACGACCCGTAACCGTTGCTGCTGCTCAACGGCCTGATCTCCGAAAATGATGCCGACGTCGGCTTGCCCGCTCAACACATGGTCAATCACACCACGCCCATCGGTCGCCATGTCCAACCGTCCCTTCAACGATTCTTCCATTCCTGAGGCACGCAACATATCGGCTGTCTGCGCTCCCAACCTCGTTCGCGCCTGCTCGGCAATTGCGAGACGTGCGCTTCCCTGAGCAAGCGCCTCGATCGACCCTGGAGCCTCCACCAAAGACTCGGGCACCACCAACACCAACTGATCCACAGCGTACGTGCGCTTCGTGCCGGGTAAGACATAGTATTTCACCTGCAAGCGCGTGATGACTTCATCACCACCGGGTGCCACGAGGCTGATCGGCCCGCTACCGATGAAATACTGCCCGACCATGCTGTTTTCCATCCCGGCGATTGTTTGGCGCAACTGGAGCCCCGAGTCGAAATACAGTTTCACCCGCACCTCGGGATGCGCTTGCTCAAACCCGCTGCTCAATCGCTCGAGCAATCCTTTGAGGCTGGGCGAAGCCGCGATGACAAATGCTTCGGCCGCAAGAGCCTGTCCGGCAGGACACCACAACAACACAGCCACACACCACGTACACAGGAAGGCTCGTACCAGATGATTTCTATGCCACTGCCTTTTCATCGCATTCCTCCAATGCCATCGCACCGACTCGGACCCGCGCTTTGTGGATTTGCGCTATCCCGCCCGTAGGCTACGAACCTTCCCCGTCTCCGTCATGTCATACCCGCCCAGCGCTTCCACTTCGGTACGAAACTGCCGGCTGGCAATCGCGTCGAGGAGATGCGAAAGGCCTGGGTGACTGGACAGGTATCGTTTCGGCAACACCAGATCATACCGGGCCTGCTGCAACGGCACGAAATCGAGCCCGAAGATCTGCGCAGCGGACCGCACGCCAATTCCGACATCTCCATGCCCCTCGGTAATATGCCGTGCGACCTCAAAGTGCGAGCTGACGGTCACGCCATACCCCTTCACACTGGCACCATCGGTTCCTAACGCTTCGAGGCGCTGATCCAGCAACATTCGGGCGGCGGCACCCTCCTCGCGATTGACCAAAACCACGTGCGGGCGAATGAGATCCTCCACACTCCGAATTCGCTTGGGATTCCCGGCTCGAACAAGAAGCCCCTCTTCCCATGCCGCAAAGGTCACGACAATATAGTCGTCGCCCTGCAGGTGCCGCCGAAGGTAAGGCAGATTGGACTCACCCGTTTTCGCATCGAGAATGTGCAAACCCGCCATGTGCACTTCTTTGCGCTTGAGCGCCTCCAGCGCCGCCGCACTCCCCATCGACCAGCCAACAACCGTGGAGGTGTCCTTGTGACGATGGAGATATTCGCTGGCCAGATTAATAGCCGGATCACAACCGGCCACCGCAATTTCTCGTTCGACGATCTGACGTTCACGCAGCAACCGGACGAGCACTCGGCGATCGGATTTTGCCGAACGTGGACCTGATCCCGCCTTACCGACGATGAGACCGTCCGCAGGCACGGTGTAGTTTAAAATCTCACCCAGCGCCGCCACGGGACGGACAACGAAACGGTCCTCGACCTTGGCAACCTTGACTCTGGTACGCGGCTGAACAGCCGAAACAGCTAACCCCGACCACACCCAATCTCCTTCGATCAACTCGCCGGTCGTCTTGAGACTGAAGATGTCTTCGACGTGGCAACCCAGCACGCTGGCGAGCCGCAAGGCCACGGCAGTGGTCGGGAGATATTGATCGGCTTCGATGGCACAGACGGCCTGACGAGTGATCAACGCCCCATCCGCAAGCTGTCCTTGGGAGAGACCTTTGGCCATGCGTAATGCCCGCAGGGAATTCACAACATTGGACGCCGGTTCTGCTTTGCTTTTGTCACTCATGATGGTGGAGATGTAACACGATAGAAACATTTATATCAACTATCATTGCATCCTCCACGCCGACACCAGCGCGGAAAGCGCAGACGAATGTGAGGAATCTGGACAAGCCTTCATAGGAATGTAGCGGCATCGCAGTAGGGTCGCCCCGTCTCACACGAGTCGCTTGTGATTGAGCCGATGGACGATAGAAGAATTGAATGGTTTTATTGTTGACAAACTTATTAAAGATAATGTATTTCATGCCTCATCGGAGTACAGCAATTTGGTAAGACATTGATCACACGGTGATTGCTCACATCTCGTCACCATTCACTAAAGGGTTACAAACATTCACATGGGAGCGAACGCGATGAGACGATCAGCATTTGCCTTCGGGGCAAGCCTGGCCATCCTCTGGGGCGGACTAACCCTGCCTGCGCAGGCGGTTGAGGAAGGCCAGTTCATCAAGAAGGACGGGAAATGGGAATATTATTCGGGCGAGGACCCCGGGCTGAAATATCTCCTGCTCAAGGGCATCATTACGCAGGATGAATATGACAGAGGCCTGAAAGTCATCGAGAAACGCGAGCAAGTCTCAAAACCCAACTACACGATCGATGTGAATAACGGTCTGAACTTCCGCGTCGGAGACAAATTTTTCCTCAAGCTGCGACTCCTCACCCAGGTGCGTTACACCCACAACGCTTACAACAGTGCCTGGGGGACGATCGGAGATTCGCGCAATCCTGAAATCCTCGGCGGTCAGGTCGAATACCGGGCGATCCGCAAGCAGAGCGACTCCAATCAATTCAGCGTCCCACGCGCCAGACTCCAATTCCTGGGTTATGCCTTCGACCCGGATTTTCGTTACAACATCTCGTGGGCATTCGACCAAACGACCTGGAACCAAGAAGGCGGGAGCGGCAGGGCCGGCCTCCTGGATGCCTACATCTCCTCATGGCACATTCCCTGGCTCACGGTTCAGGCGGGCCAACAGCGGGTCTGGTTCAATCGTGCGACCATCAGTTCGATGGCCACCTCAACCTTCGCAGACAATCTGATCGTCCAGAACGCGTTTGCAGCGAATCAACAAAACGCACGCGATATCGGTGTCAGCATTTCCAGCGACGAGGACCAATATAAGTTCAACTATGCGATCGGTATTTGGGGAGGCGTCGGAGCCAACCTGGCGAGGGAAGGCACGTCGGTGAGCCAAAATGTGTTGCCGCAAACCGGCACACCCGGCGCCCCGGGAGCGGCAACCACGCGCACCTACAATTACGACACGCGCTTCATGACCGGCGAAATGATGTACACCGTGCGATTGCTCTACAAAATCGCCGGGAACCCCGGCTATGGACAGGGAGACATTCTCAATTCGCGCACACTGCAATCCGCCATCGCCTTCGGCTATGCCTACAACCCGGCGCAGAACTACCTGAGCTCGATCCGGTCGGACATCGTCGATCGCGCCTATCGCCAGGCGATTACCAAGGCATTTAACGGCCGCCTCCTCGCCGGCGGCATCTATGACTTCCAGACCTATGAAACCGACTTCATCGCCAAGTACCAGGGCTGGTCGTTCCAGGCGGAAGGCTATTACCGGCACCAGCGCGTGCGAAACGCCAATAGCGGGACCAGCGCGTTTGATTTGAACACGATTCCATCAGCCCAATTTCTCGGACCAGCGGTGAACCTCGGGCAAGCCTACGGATGGTATGCGCAGGTGGGAAAATACATCATCCCGCGCAAACTCGAACTGGCGGTGCGGTATGGATTCATGGATCCGTCCACGCAGCAAGTGAACGATCTGGTGAAAGAATTCGGCGCCGCGATCAACTACAGTTTCGACGGCACGTACAACAACCGGCTCGTGATCGATTACTCGAACATCACGATGGGCAGCGGAGGCCGTGCACCGGACCGGTTTCCCTTTGAGAGTCAACCGGGGTTCGGACGCGACCTGGTGGAAAACCGAATCAATGTGCAGTACCAGTTCTACTTCTAAGAGTATATGACAGGCCCTTACAGGTTCTTGGAGGATATCATGAGAGCATTTCTTGTCAGAGGACTCACCGCCATCGCCGGTCTCTTGATCGGCCTGGGTCTCTATGCCCAGCCGGCCCTGGCTCAGCCGGAGACCATCACCATCGCCGCCGCCAACAGTCTGAAGGACGCATTGCGCAAAATCCTTCCACTGTTTGAAGCGCAGCATCGCAACATCAACGTCCGGGTCATTTACGGTCCGTCGCAAACACTCCGGAGCCAGATCGAACAGGGCGCACCGGTCGACATCTTTCTGCCATCGCTGTTCGAAGAAATCGATCAGCTTGAAGCGAAAGGACTGATCATTCAAGGAACCAAACGCGCGTTTGCCGCAACGTCCCTGGTCTTGATTACGGGAACAGCCCTCCCCGCTCCCATCAGCACGATTCAGGATCTGCAAACGATCCCGATACGCCGCATTGCCGTCGGCGATCCCAAGACGTCTTCGGTGGGGAAAGTCTCCGCGCAGTTTCTCAAGTACAGCAAACTGGAACCCAAGCTGAAGTCACAATACATCCTCGGTGAACATTCGCGAGCCGTTCTCGAGCTGGTCGCCAAGGGCGAGGCCGAAATCGGCGTGGTCTACCGCACCGATGCGATCTCCAACCCGGGCGTGCGGATTCTCGACACCGCACCGGTCAGCTCCCACACCCCGGTACACTACGGCGTCGCGGCTGCCTGGACCGCGCAGAACATCACCGCAGCCGGGGACTTTATTGAATTTCTCCTGAGCCCCGCCATCCAGACTCAATTGCAGGAATTCGGATTCGATCGTGTGTCTCCCGAAGTCGGATTCGCTCAACGAGAAGAGGTGAAACCATGAACGGCATCGGACATCCACAGCAACCAACTTTATTCCGCGGCGCCAATCTGCTCTTCGCCTTCATCGGCGTTATAGTGGCGGCCGGTTGCGCAGCACAAGCCCCGACGCCGCCCAAAACGGTCTATCAGTCGGGATTGAATCAGGTGCGAATCGAAAAGGATCCCGCGTCAACAGCGAACGCCCATCCGGCCTCGTTGAGCGCCACGGAAGTCGGGACCTTGTTACGGGGCGTGCGAGTCTGGGAACGACGCAACGCCCTGCATCGTCTGTTCGTCGGACAGGCGGACAAAACCAGGGCCTTCCGCGACGGGGAAATCGCAGTCCTGGCACCGGCCCTGGCGAAAGCCTTGTCGCAGGCGGCGCCCACTGATCGTGTCTACTACCATCTCAGCCATGCCACCGAACATGGCGAAGAGGAGACGAGCACGGGATGGTTGTCGATACAAGACGCCACGCTGCATCTGGCGTTGCGCGAAGCCCACGACCGGCACGGGCCGGGACCCGATATCAGTAAGTATGACCGGCAGATGCCGAACGTCCCGGAACGGTCCCCGGCCTTCGACGCCACCTTCGAGCCGGAGGAATACCTGCTGAAGGTGCGCTCTGGCGGGGGTCTTTTTGCTCCGGATCAACAGGAGGAACTGCTCATCCGGTACCGGGAGGCGCTGGCGGCCATGCCTGCGCAACCGGGATTGGAACGAGACAACAAACCAGCCCCGGAACGGCACTAATCAGCCGGGAAAGAAGGGAGCCACCATGTCAATCCTGGTCGTCGGCGGTGATTCGGTTGCTGGCATCAATGAGCGGGCACAGGCCAGCGGCCACGGATGCGTCGAACATTGGAGCGGACGCAAGACGCGTGACCTGGTGAAGGCTATTCCCAAGAAGACAACGGCCGTCGTGGTGGTGCTCGATCGAGTCAACCACACCCTGGCCTGGAAGGTGCGCGCCGAAGCCACCAGGCGCGGCCTTCCCGTGTTTTTCCAGAAACGGGGCCATCATCTCCGGAGCACAGGGAACCGGTTACTCACGATGACGTATTAGCTCGACAGCGCACCATAACAAATCGGTCGACGCGCCATCACGCAACTTCTCGGAGTTCACACGATCATGACGTTCCGCACATTGATTCGACTGACCGCGCTCCTGCTTTTCCCTATCCTCTTATCGACGCCGGCTGGAGCAGAAACACGGGAAGTCCTCCTGGCGGCCTACAGTGTTCCGAAGGAAGTGTATGA
>Ga0116178_10004461_pt1 | contig 10303 bp, 10 predicted proteins | sample AD_STIC12_MetaG_FD_89880 | JGI IMG/M metagenome (GOLD analysis project Ga0116178, IMG submission 89880) | Active sludge microbial communities of municipal wastewater-treating anaerobic digesters from USA - AD_STIC12_MetaG | ecosystem: Engineered > Bioreactor > Anaerobic > Digestate | place: USA...
AGGGCTGACTCCCTGCTACAGCTACGACAGTTATGGCACCAATCCCGATGCTTGGCCTTCAGATTGGAACAACAGCAGTGATAATCATACCAATGTCGCCTGCTCCTGGACTGCCGATGGCTATCGTCTGCCCACCGAGATGGAGTGGATGTTTGCCGCCAAGGGAGGTAACTTGAGCCAGGGCTATACCTACAGTGGCAGCGACAATGTTGACGCAGTTGCCTGGTATTGGAATAATGCCGGAGCAACCAGCCATACGGTTGGTACCAAGGCCGCCAACGAGCTCGACATCTACGATATGAGCGGTAACGTGTGGGAATGGGTTTGGGATATTTATGACAGCTATCCCAGTGAAGCACAGACTGATCCGCATGGAGCTACGTCCGGTTTCAAGCGTGTATTACGCGGCGGTGGCTGGAACGACTATGCCAGCGACTGCACCGTTTCGGCTCGGGGCAGACTCTACGCTACATTTACAGACTGCCAGATAGGCTTCCGCGTTTGCAGGGTTTCCCCTTGATTGTACGGGCGGTCGCTGAAGCGCCGCTTCTGTACACATACCCGCGAAGGTGCCGCTTGCTTGTAAGGTCGCTCGCCGAAGCGAACGACCTTACACGCGGGCAGTTGTTATCAGACTGCACATTCATAGCCTCCTGAACAACGGCGGTTCAGCGACCGCCCGTACAGGAGCAGCGGCAAATGGTCGGTCCGGCGACCGACCCTACATACTCCTCTGCAAGATCTCCATTGCCTCGGGTGGCAGCCGCTTCGCTTTCCCCTCGCTGGCAAAGACGGCGTCCATCTCTGCGACAAAGCATAAGTCGCCATTACCGTTGTAGATTTCCTGTTTCCAGCTTGATTTGAGTCTGCCCAAGGTGGTGGTATAGGTCTTCACCTCCACGATGTCCTCTAAATCAATGCCTTTGAGATATTTCATCTCATAACCCACGATAAAGATCTGTAGGTTCATCTCGCGCATTTTGGTGATGGAGAGCCCCATTTCGATCAAAGCTTCGGCGCGGGCTGCCTCCAAGAGATTGAGGTAAGAGGCGTTGTTCATATGGCCATAAACGTCACATTCAAAGCCATAGATGCGTTTTTTATAAGAGTAAGTCATAACAGTCTCCCGTGGCATAAGCTCAATTTTGTGCTTGACCGATATGGCCTGCGCAATTCTTATGCCCAAAACGATTATTATAAGATAAGGATTTTCTCCCATGAACCGCAAATCTGTCAAGCCCAAATACCAAGGAAAGCCGCAACTCCAAGCAGATAATAAGCTTGGAGCTCTGGCGGCTAACGCCAACTTTCAAAAACACTTGAGCTGGATTCTGGTGGCAGTGCTGTTTTTGCTGCTGGCTTTGCTCTATTTTCCCATTGCTTTTGGCAAGCAGACTCCCATCGCCACGGACATTACTCAGTGGCAGGGAGCCGCTCAAAGCATTATCGAATACAATAAAACCCACTCAGACCGCGCCCTCTGGACGCAAAGCATGTTTAGCGGCATGCCCTCCTACATGATCAGTTTCCCAAATCGCATCCCCTTCTTGGAAAGCGGGATCAACTTTTTAGGGCGGATCATGAACTGGCGCATCTTCTTGCTCTTCTTGGGCGGGCTGGGCGTATTTCTGCTGCTGCGCCACTGGAAGCTTGACCCCTACATCTGTTTTATCGGTGCGATCGCCTTTGTCTTTTCCTGCCATTGGGTAGGGCTCTTAGAGATTGGTCACAACACCAAATTCAGGGCTATGATGTATGTCCCGTGGGTGCTCTGGGCGCTTTTTTACCTGAAGAAGAAACCGGGGCTCTTGGGCTTGGGACTTTTGGCTTCCACGCTGATCGTCCAACTGAGGGAAAACCACCCCCAGATCACCTATTACCTCTATCTCTTCATCGGCATGTACTGGATTTGGGAGCTGATCCAAAGCATTGTCAAAAAGAAGCATAAAGACTTCTGGCTCTTCACTTTATTTGCAGCACTCGCCTTTGGACTCACCGCCTTAGCCGTGATGAATCCCTATCTTTCCACGATGGAATACAGCCATTACACCATGCGGGGCGGCTCAAGCGGACTGGACACCGCCTATGCTCAGGGCTGGAGCTTCCATCCTTTGGAAATCTTGGGCTTCATCGTTCCCGATTTCTTTGGCGGTATCAACCAGACTTATTGGGGCTTCATGCCTTTCACGCAGGTTTACAACTACTTTGGCATCGTGGTCTTAGCCCTGGGCATCCTTGCGCTTACCACACCCAAAAACCGCAAAACCGCCATCTTCCTCTGGATCACCTCCGCCATCTTCACCATCATGTCCTTCGGCAGCTTTGCACCCGCCATTTCCGACCTCTTTCTCAAATACCTGCCCTTCTTCAATAAATTCAGAGTGCCCTCCATGATCCTCGTAATGGTGCAGCTCAATGCCGTTCTCTTGGCTGCACTGGGCTTGGATACGCTTTTGGACAAGGTCGGCGACGCCAAATATAGCAAGCTGTTGCTGAGGCTGTTCTGGATTTCGGGTGCGATCTTCGTCTTGTGGTTGGCTTTGGCAAAGACGGTCTTCGGCGGCCTGTCTTTCACCGCCGCAAGGGAATTGGAGGAGCTTGCCAGACACGGTCTCACCGAATTACCCGCTCATATGAGATTGGAAAGGTTGGATTTGCTCTACAAGAGCGGCATCCTCAGCTTACTCTTTTTGACCGTGAGCATGGGACTGGCCTATCTGAACAACATCAAAAAGCTGCCTAAGGCCGGCTTTATGCTGCTGATCTCCGTCTCGATTTTCATAGACCTGTGGGTGTATACCGGCAAGCATCTGAAAGATTTGTCCCCCGTAAAGCAGTATCAAAGCAAGTTCCATCCCCTGGATTATGACGATTTTCTAAAGAGTGACAAGAGTAACTACCGCGTCTATCCCATTTCGCAGAACGCTTTTACGGATGGCAAGTTGCCCAAGCCCACCGGCGAATATGCCTACTATCATCAGATCATCAATGGCTATTCCGCAGCCAAATTGCAGCGTTATGAAAATATCATGAAGCTCATCGACGGCGATGCAGCCACCAACACGCCGGGCCAATGGCTTCGTTACCTGATCAAGCTCAGCCAATCCGCTCAGACAGGCGAGCTCAAGGAAACACCCATGCCCGTGCTCAACATGCTCAATGCCAAATACTTCCTGATTCCGGATCAGTTGCCTGCCGATGAAGTGTTGACCCATGTAAAGCCGGTCTTCTCCTCGCAAGAAGGTCTCACCGTCTACGAAAACACGCAAGTGTTGCCCAGAGCTTGGTTTGTGGATAAAGCCATCCATGTCCCCAGTAGCGATTCCACGCTTAGCCGGATGGCTCGTGAAGACTTTGATCCCGCTCATATAGCCTATATAGAAGAGCCGATCACAGGCATCTCAGCACCCGATTCCGCCTGGGTAAAAGAGACCAAGAGCGAGATGCACACCCTGGAATATGAGCTTTATACGGACAAGGACGCTCTGATGGTGAGCAGCGAGGTCTATTATCCTGCCGGTTGGAAGGCTCATCTGGACGGCAAAGAAATCCCCATCTATGTGGCCAACCATGCGCTGCGCTGCTTCAAGATTCCAGCCGGAAATCACAGGCTGGAGCTCGTCTTCAAACCCACCAGCTATTCCAAGAGTATCACGCTCAGCTTGATCGGCATTTTGGGCACGACCTTGATCCTCATCGCCGGCTTGGTGCTTCAGTTTAGCAAAAAGCGTAAGGGTATGGCCGAGCAGATTATACACCAACAATAGCCCCGTGACAATGACACACTTCGTTAGCAGGATTGAGCAATGATGAAAATAAAGGTTGACGTGAAAGGCGCACCCGTAAAAATGCACCTCGCACACTTGGGTGTTCAGTTCAGCCCTCAAAAGGCGGGTCACAAGCGCATTCCCGGGCTGAGGTGGAGTTTGGTTTTCATTTTCATTGCCGTGATGAGCATTTCTACTTTGGCAGCTCAGAGCCTTTCCGATGAGTATTTATCCCTCAAGAGTTATCAGCTTCCAGCAGACGCTGTGTCCATCAAACAATTGCAGCTTTCTGACAGCCTCTATACGCTTGAGGGGCAGCTCTTTAGCGGAGTGGCTTATGATCGCTATAAGGATAAAGAGCTCAAGAGCGTGATCCACCTGTATCAAGGCCGCTTACATGGGCCTAAGTATATGTGGTATCAGGGAAATAAACCGGCAATGAATGCAAACTACTATCTGGGACGTCTGCGTGGCCGCCTCATGGGCTGGTACGTAAACGGCAATTTACTCTATGACATGATGATAGGCAAAGGAATGAGCGTGAATATGATCGAATCCGATGCCGATCATCTCGATGATGACAATTTTTACACCGAACAGGAAGGAACAGACAATGACTAAAACCGTGACAGACTTTCAGAAGATGAAGGATCAAGGCGAGAAGATCGTGATGGTCACCGCTTACGACTATGCCATGGGAAAGGCAGTGGCTCAGAGCGGAGTTGACCTCATTTTGATCGGCGACAGCGTCGGCATGGTGGTGCTGGGCTATGAGACTACCCTCGATGTAGACGTGGATCAGATGATTCACCATAGCATCGCCACGCGCCGAGGTGCCCCTGATACCTTCATCGTGGTGGACATGCCTTTCATGAGCTACCATAATCCTGAGGAAGCAAAGGTGAATGCAGCAGATTTGATCGTGCAGGGCAAAGCCAACGCCGTGAAGCTGGAAGGCGGCACAGCCTCCCGCATCGCAGCGATTGAGGCGATCGTGGATTGCGAGATCCCCGTTTGTGGCCACATCGGTCTCACGCCTCAGAGTGTGCACCGTTTTGGTGGCTACAAGGTTCAAGGCAAGAGCATTGATGCGCATACCGAGCTGATCCGTCAAGCCCATGCCATCCAGGAAGCCGGCGCCTTCATGTTGGTGTTGGAAGGCATCCCGGAGCTTTTGGGCAAAGAGATCAGCGAGCAGCTCCGCATCCCCACCATTGGCATCGGAGCAGGTCGCTACACGGACGGTCAGGTGTTGGTCTGGCATGACATGTTGGGCTTCACCGCCAAAGCCGCCAAATTTGTAAAAATCTATGCCGAGCTGGAAAAGCTGAGCATCCAGGCTTTGGACGCCTATACCTCTGAAGTCAAGGATGGTTCTTTCCCCGGCGAATCAAATACATATTACCCGATCAAATAAGGAAATACCATTATGAAAAACGAAACATATCGCAGCGAAAACATGACCCCAGACGAGAAATTCAACGCCGTAGCCAATCTCAGCAAGAAGCTGGAGGACAACTTCATCTCTTTGGGCGAGCTACTCTCGGATATCAAGCGGGGCAAGCTCTTTATCTTCAAGGGCTATGAGAGCTTCAAAGACTTTATCGAATCCGAATATAAACTCAGCGGCAGCTTGGGTGGCAAGCTGGTGCAGACCTTTGATCTCTTTATCGACGAGATGGACGTAGACGAGACCACCCTCAAGGAAATCGGCTTTGACCGGCTGCAGATGATCCGCCCCTTGGTCAAAAAGGCGGATTGGACCGAGCGTGACGCCTGGGTAGACCTGGCTGCTGAGAAGCCCATGAAAGAATTGCGGGCGCACATCAAAGAATATAAAGAAAAGCAAAAAGAAGATGACAAGGACTTCAAAAAGGTCTTTGTAGATCAATATATGGAGAAGATGATCGCATGGTTCAATTGTTCGCGTACTGACCTAAACTTCAAACTCGCACTCTATTTTCAGGACGCCGATGAGGAATCGGTGAAGAAGATCGTCAAAGAAAGACAGCGTGCTTTCGAGACGGAACTACAAACCAACAATGAGGATACACCATGAAACAGATGAGAATTCTCTGGGTAGACGACGAAGTCGATCTGCTCAAACCGTTTGTGCTCTTTCTGGAAGAGCGCAACTACATTGTGGACACCTGCAACAATGGCGCAGACGCCATAGAACAGGTGGTAGAACAGAAATATGATTTAGTGATCCTGGACGAGATGATGCCCGGCTTGGACGGACTCACCACCCTGCAGGAAATCAAACGGATAAATAACTCTATACCCATCATGATGGTGACCAAAAGCGAGGAAGAGGGCTTGATGGACAAAGCCATCGCTTCCCAAATCTCGGACTATTTGATCAAACCCATCAACCCCAACCAGATCATCCTTTCCATCAAGAGGATATTTCAGGCAGACCAAATCCGTGCCAACCAGATCGGCGAGCAGTACTCGCGCTATATGTCAGAGCTCAATCAAAGGCTCTTCGACAACCCCAGTTGGGAAGATTGGGCCAATATCTACCGCGAGATGTCCTATTGGGAGCTGCGAATTGATGAAGTGAACGATGACGGCCTGCGTCAGACCCACTTTTTGGAAAAGCGCAACTGCAACACCGAATTTACCAACTTTGTAGAGCGCAACTACAAGTCTTGGTTGGTGAGCGATGAGAGACCCAATCTCTCCTTCGACCTGATCAGCCAATACGTTGCACCGCATTTTGAAGAGGGAGTGCCCATCTATCTCATCATCGTGGATTGCATGCGGCTTGACCAGTATCTCGCCATCCAACCCTATATCCAAGAGCTGTTTGATGAAGAGATGGATCTTTACTACTCCATCCTGCCCACAGCAACGCCCTTCTCACGCAACTCCATCTTCAGCGGCCTTTTGCCCATAGACATCGCCAAAAGATTTCCCGAGTATTGGGTTGCTTCAAACGAGATGGACAATAGCCGCAACCGCAACGAGCATCAACTCTTGGATGAACACATCAGAGACCTGGGCTTTGACCTCGATCCGGGCAGCAAATACGTAAAAATCTTCAATATGGAAGAAGGTAACTATGTGCTGCGCAAGATAGATACCTGGAACAAGGAAAACCTTGTGGTGTTGGTCTACAACTTCCTTGACCTCTTGGCGCATCACCGCTCACGTGATCAGATTCTGCAAGAAACCATACCCCACGAAGAGGGCCTGCGCGCCTTCACCAAACACTGGTTTTTGCATTCATCGCTCTATGAAGCACTCAAGCTGATCGCCAAACAGGATGCCATCTGCATCATTTCCACCGACCATGGCTCCATCAAGGTAAACCGTGCCACGCAGGTGGTGGGCGACAGGGACGCCTCCATCACGGTGCGCTACAAAGAGGGGAAGAACCTCACCGCCAACGATCGCCACGCCATCTACAGCAAAAAACCTTCAGAATACGGCCTGCCCACCAAGAGCATAGTGGACAACTTTATCTTTGCCAAAGATGACTACTATTTCGTCTACCCCAATGCCTATCACCAATACCAGCGGCAATATAACGGCACTTTCCAACACGGGGGCGTGTCTTTGGAAGAAATGGTGTTGCCGGTGGCTACCTGCAGGCCCAAGAAGAGAAAATCCTGATAACGCCAATATAACAGATCAAAAACGGCTTCAGTATATGGGGCCGTTTTCTTTTGCTATGCTTTCAGGATAGACAGGCTATTGAGCTACTACTATACAAATAGAAAAAGCGGGCCCAGAGCAGGTCCCGCTTGAATGCTGTCAAAGATCAAACCATGCTGGTGGCTATGAGGAGTTTCGATAGCGAATACTACGTTTCATCGGGAACCACTATGAGATCCCAGATTGAATGCAACAGTTTTTCGCCTTCTTCCACCAGATCAAACTTCTGACCGCACGCGTTCCACTGGGCGATCACAAACCGCGTAGAACCAACTATTATCTGGAACAACTGCATGGGATCGTGCCTTGGATCAATGGCACCCTGAGCTTGTGCTTCTTGCAGGCAAGAGATGATGAAGTTTCTGTGTTTATCCACGATCCAGCTCACCCGCTGATTACTACCACGATCGTAATAGAACATTTCTAACGAAAACATCGCCATCGTCAGTTCGTTCTGTACGCTGAAAAGCTGGTAGCGATCCATAATAAAGCGATGAGCCTTCTCCAAAGGCTCCAGCTCTGTGTCTTCAATCTCCACCAAGATGAGGTCGGTGAAAGAATCAAAATAGTTCAAGATGGCTTCAATGACTTGCTCTTTGCCGGTAAAATGCCGATAGAGCTCGGCTTCTGAGGTCTTGAGTTCCTTGGCCATGTTCTTCACAGTGAAGTGCTTAAACCCTTCACGGGCAATCAGGGATATGGCGGCTTGCAATATGTCTTCTTGCCTTTGTGTGAGTTCCATTTTGGGTCTCCTTGTTAGTAAACTTCTGTTAGTCACGAATATAAACAATGCCTAAAATGTCAACCATTTTTACACGCTTCCATTCACATTTCATCAGTAATGTCCTGCTATGTATAGAGTAACAATATTTAAGATGCATTGCTGCTCTTCTTTTACATACACACATCTTTCATCTGCATCCCCGCGATTTTGCAGCATTTTTCACGAAAGTGCTTGACCGATTTGGCCATTTCATTTTCCGTCGTCTCAGTATTGGAGCATTTGTATAGGATAAACATATGACTTTGACCTTCGATTTAAGTTCCCTGCAAGATACGGCGGATTTTGCCCGAGCGCTGCAACCACTTCTAAAACGTGGAGATATCATCTGTCTCTACGGAGATTTGGGCAGCGGCAAGACCACCTTTGTCCAAGCTTTGGGACAAGTGCTTGGGATAGAAGAGGATATAGACAGCCCCTCCTTTGTGATGCTCAAGGAGTATCACAGCGGCCGCCTGCCTCTCTATCACCTCGATCTCTACCGCATCAAGGAACCATCTGAGCTGATGGATTTAGGGCTTTTTGACATCATAGAAAGCGGTGTGACGGCCATTGAGTGGCCGCAGATCGCTGAGCAACTGCTCCCCTACCAAACTCTCTGCCTCCACTTTGAATTTGATGGCCAGAAGCGCGAACTAAAGGTGAAGGGAGAGCCAAACTATCTGGTAATACTAAAAGATAATAAACAACATAAGGAGATATGATATGCTGTTAATCATCAATATCATAGCCGCAGTCGTCGTGATCGGTCTGGTTCTCTGGAGCCTGCTTGATTCCGAGAGAGCCCCACATCGAGGCATAGTCATCGCCGCCATCGCTTTTATCGTTGGACTCGCCATTTTTGGCAACTTCTTTTTGGAGAGCCGCAAGGTGGAGCGCGGTCTGCGCGTGGTGGGTTATGCCAGCAAGGAATTTGAATCCGACATGGTGAAGTGGAACCTCACCCTGCAAAAAGATGCCTCCTCCGAGGGACTCAAGGAAGCTTACAGAAGCCTCACCAAGGATGTGAACGACTTCAAGACTTATCTGGTGGGAAAAGGAATACAGGAAAAGGACATCGAAATCCAACCACCTACCAGCAGCCCAATTTACAATAACTTTGGCCAAATTTCTGGCTATAATGTCAACCAGAGCCTCTATGTGCTCAGCCATGACATCGCCAAAGCGGAAGCCGTCGCCCTCGATCCTTCCTTCTTTGCCGATCGGGGTTTACTGATGCAGCGCAGCGACTTGCAGTATCTTTACAGCAAATTGCCAGAGCTGAAGAAAGAGCTGATCGGTGCCGCCACCAAGGACGCCTTAGCCCGCGCCAAGGAAGTTACCTCTTCCGCCAAAACCAGGCTGGGAAAGCTGAAAACAGCCCGCTCAGGTGTGTTCCAGATCACCGAACCCTACTCCACCGATGTATCTGACTACGGTTTTTACAATACTTCAACCAAGGCCAAGAGCATCTCGGTGACGGTGACCGCAGAGTTCGAACTGTAGATAGATAAAGACATTACACCGATTAAGCGATCTTCTGGGATCAGGAGATTGAAGGTAGTCGGTTCCTCCTGAACCGCCCAAGTACGGTCGCTTGCCGAAGCGACCAAGAAGGTAGCCGGCGGTCGCCGAACCGCCGCCAGCAGGCGCAGCCTGCTTCCAAAAAAGATACCAAACATGCGACTTCGCACCAAAAACATCCGTATCTCCACCACCGGCACAGCTTGCTTCACAAATGGATAGTATGGTAGCTACGGCGAGCGACCCTACACCACAACTGCCAGCGATGTCAACCCCCATCCGTGTGCATCCGTGGAAGAGACAAGCCAGCGGTAGCTGGCCACTTTAATTCGTGCAAATTCGTGTAATTCGTGGAAAAAACCAGACGACGAAGTCGCCCCACTTCCCCGATCAAACACCTACCATTTTAGTATGCATTATTTTCTTTGCCCCATACCCGATATTTTCGAGACATTTGACTTTTTGAAAAGGTTCACCTCTTTCTGAGCATCTACTCCGCCCAAACGTGTAACCTATTGGTATCCTATGCCATTCCTGCTCGATGGAGGAGGAGCCGAGCAGGGGCGGGGCAGGGACGCCGCATAAACAG
>Ga0116178_10004465_pt1 | contig 10294 bp, 10 predicted proteins | sample AD_STIC12_MetaG_FD_89880 | JGI IMG/M metagenome (GOLD analysis project Ga0116178, IMG submission 89880) | Active sludge microbial communities of municipal wastewater-treating anaerobic digesters from USA - AD_STIC12_MetaG | ecosystem: Engineered > Bioreactor > Anaerobic > Digestate | place: USA...
GCGCAGCGGCAAGCTGACCGACGACGACTTCCGCAACCTGGCCAAGGCCTCCGGCATCCTCGGCACGCTCCCCATCTGGATCGACGACACGCCAGGGCTCTCCATCCTCGAGATCCGCTCGCGCTGCCGGCGCCTCAAGGCCGAGAACAACATCGGGTTGATCATCATCGACTACCTGCAGCTCATCCAGGGGCCGGCCGATTCCGAGAGCCGCCAGCAGGAAGTGAGCTACATCTCGCGCTCGCTCAAGATCCTTGCGCGCGAACTCGAGGTTCCCGTCGTCTGCCTGTCGCAGCTCTCGCGCGGTCCGGAGCAGCGCACCGGCGAGAACAAGCGGCCGCAGCTCTCCGACCTGCGCGAATCGGGGGCCATCGAGCAGGACGCCGACGTCGTGATGTTCCTCTATCGCCCCGAGTATTACGAAGGCGCGCACGACGAGCGCGGCGAACCGCGCCGCCTGGCCGACGGCACGCCGCTCGACGGGCTCGCCGAGGTCATCATTGGCAAGCAGCGCAACGGTCCGACCGACACGGTGCGCATGTACTTCCACAAGAAGTACACGCGCTTCGACAACTACTCGCCGCGCCAGGAGTGATGGCGGCGCGCGCCAAGTCGGTGTACCGCTGCACGGAGTGCGGCGCCGAACATCCCAAGTGGGCCGGGCGGTGCGAGGCATGCGGCGAATGGAACACGCTGGCTGAGGAGGCGGCGCCGCGCCCGGCCAAGCCGGCCGCGCGCTCGCGCGTGGCCCCGGGCACGCACCCGGCGGCCGCGGGGGCCGCGTCGCCGGTCAAGCTGCGCGACGTGCAGTCGGCGCGCGCCTCGCGGCTCTCCTCTGGCATTGCGGAGTTGGACTTCGTGCTCGGCGGGGGGATCGTGCCGGGGTCGATGGTGCTGGTGGGCGGCGAGCCCGGAATCGGCAAGTCGACCCTCCTGTTGCAGGTGGCGGGCTCGCTCACCGCGGGAGGAACCAACGTCCTCTACGTCTCGGGGGAGGAGTCGCCGCTCCAGGTCAAGCTGCGCGCCGAGCGGCTCGGACAGGCGGAAGAGGTGCAACTCCTGTGCGAAACGTCGTTGGAGCAGATCCTGGAGGTCGCCACTGCGGTGCGGCCGGCGGTGATGGTCGTCGACTCGATCCAGACAACGGCGACCGAGGAACTCGAGGGGGCGCCGGGGAACGTCGGGCAGGTGCGCGAGTGTGCCGCGCGCCTGATGCGCTACGCCAAGTCGGCGGGGGCGACGGTCATCGTCGTGGGGCACGTGACGAAGGGGGGCGGGATCGCCGGCCCGAAGACCCTCGAGCACATCGTCGATACGGTGCTGTACTTCGAGGGCGAGGGGACCGGCGACCATCGCATCCTGCGGGCGACGAAGAACCGCTTCGGTTCGGTCGACGAGATCGGCGTCTTTCGCATGACCGAGGACGGGCTCTTGGGGGTCGGCAATCCGTCGGCGCTCTTCCTCGGCGACCGCCAGGGGCGCGCATCCGGGAGCGCGATCACGGCGCTCCTCGAAGGGACGCGCCCGGTGCTCGTCGAGGTGCAGGCGCTGGCGGCCAAGGCCGGATTCGGGACGCCGCAGCGTGTCGCGACCGGCTTCGATGGACGGCGTCTTGCCTTGCTCCTCGCGGTGCTCGACAAGCGCGCGGGACTGTCCTTCGCTCCGCTCGACGTCTTCCTGAACGTGGTCGGGGGGCTGCGCATGCAGGAACCCGCCGGCGATCTCGCGGTGGCGGCGGCGCTCGCGTCGAGCGTGTACGACCAGGCACTTCCCTCGGAGGCGGTCTTCATCGGCGAGGTCGGACTCGGCGGCGAGGTGCGCCCGGTCTCGCAGACGGAACGCCGACTGGCCGAGGCGGCGCAGCTTGGCTTTCGTACGGTGTACCTCTCGGAGCGCGCGCTGCCCCGCAAGTCGCCCGACGGCATCCGCGTGGTTGGGGTGGGAACGTTAGGCAACCTGTTCAAGGACCTGTTCCGCTGATGCGTCACGAAACGTCGCACGACCCGCCGCACGGCCTGCAGCACACCGATCGCGGCGACGATCACCAGGATGACCACGAGCGTGACCACGACGCCACGGGCGACTCGCACGATGGGCACGACGTGGCGCGCGCGCCCGGTCACTTGCCACGCGAGACGACGCCGGCGGAGCTGCGCCCCGAGTCTGCGGGGCCGCGCGACGTCGGCGTCATCGTCGTGGCCGCAGGGAGCGGGTCGAGAACCGGACAGGCGGAACTGAAGCAGTTTCGCTGGGTCGCCGGCAAGCCCATGCTCCTGCACAGCCTGCAGGCCTTCCACCGACGTTACGACGTGGCGCAGGTCGTGGCCGTGCTCCCGCGCTCGGTCGCCGGCGATCCGCCCCCCTGGATCTTCCAGTGCGACGTCGACCGCCTGCTGGTCGGCGTCGGGGGGCGCGAGCGTGGCGACAGCGTCTGGAGTGGAATCGAGGACCTCGACGATGAGGTGGAGATCGTCGTGGTGCACGACGCGGCGCGCCCCCTGGTGACCGACGCGACCATCGACGCCGTGATCCGCCAGGCGCGGACCGGCACCGCGGCGGTCGCCGCACTGCCGGTCGTCGACACGCTCAAGGAGGTCGACGACGAAGGACGCATCGTGCGCACCGTCGACCGGGCCAAACTGTGGCGTGCGCAGACGCCGCAGGCCTTCCCGCGCGACATGCTCGAGCGCGCGCACCTGGAAGCGCGGCGCGCGGGAATCTCGGCCACCGACGACGCCGCGCTCTGCGAGCGCCTTGGCTTCCCCGTGGTCGTCGTGCGGGGGAGCGAACGCGCCATGAAGGTCACGGAAGCGGGCGACTTCGCGCGCGCCGAGGCCATCGCCCAGATCCCGGAATGAGCACCGCCTCGTTCTCGGTTCCGTTCTGGTCCCCCCCGGAGGTCGAAGCGTCGCTGCGGGAGACGATCGAGCACCTGCAGAACGGCGGGGTCCTGGCCTACCCGACCGAGACGGTGTACGGTTTCGGCACGGCGGTAGACCACGACGCCGTGGAGACGCTGGTGCAGCTCAAGCATCGTCCCCCGGCCAAGCCATTCCTCCTGCTCATCGCCGGGAGCGACATGCTGGCGCGGCTCGACCTCGCCCTGACGCGAGCGGCGTCGTCGCTGGCGGCGCGCCACTGGCCCGGCCCGCTCACGCTCGTGCTCACCGGGGGCGATCGCCGCGTCCCGCCTCGGCTGCGCGGCCCGGAGGGCGGAGTGGCCGTGCGCTGGACCTCGCATCCCGGGCTGCAGCGGCTGCTCCGGGCCTACGGTGACCCGATCACATCGACGAGCGCCAATCGTCCGCGACAGCCCCCGGCGATGACGGCGGGTGAGATCGTGCAGCAATGGCAACCCGAGATCGCCCGCGGGACCATTCGCCTGCTCGACGGGGGACGCCTCGTGGATTCGCCGCCATCGACCGTGGTCGATTGCACAGGGAGCCGTCCACGCGTCATTCGACCGGGGGCCATTTCGTCCGCCGTCCTTCGCGAGACGGTCCCCGACCTCGTGGGCGACCTCTGACTCCTCCGATCGGGCGAATGCGCCGACCGGGGGCGACGAGTAGGTTCCCCCGTACCTGACTCCTCGACGCCACGGTCGAACGCCCTCGTGAAGATCCTCTTCGTCTGTACCGGCAATACCTGTCGCTCGCCGCTCGCCGAGGTCATCGCGAGACGCGAGGCCATCGAGCGCGGACGGTTGGACATCGACATCGGAAGTGCCGGCACGAGCGCGTGGAACGGCGCCCCCGCCTCGGATGGGTCGCTGCTCGTGGCGCTGGAGCGGCACCTGGACCTCGGTGGACATTCGGCGCAGCAGCTCACCGTCGACCTGGTGCAGGGGGCCGACCTGATCCTGACGATGGGGCCGCAGCACCTGGAGCGCGTGTTGGCGTTAGGCGGGGCGGGGAAGTCGCACCTGCTCACCGCCTTTGGGCGCCCGGACGGCGAGCCCGGGGCGATCCCCGATCCCTTCGGCGGGGATCTCGAGGTGTACCGCATGACGTTCGAAGAACTGCAGCGCGAGATCCGGCGCGTGTTCGACGCCCTCGACCCCGGACCGGCGTGACCGACGCCCTCCCCGGCAGGCTGGTCCTCCTGGGGCACCCGGTGTCGCACTCGCTGTCGCCGGTCTTCCAGAACGCCGCGCTCCGTCGCGCGGACATTGCGCTGGTCTACGAAGCGCTGGACGTTGCTCCGGAGGCGCTCGACGACACGCTGGCGCGCCTCGTGGCGCAGCGTGCCGCGGGGAACGTCACCATCCCGCACAAGGACGCCGTCTTCCGCGCCTGTCAGGTGACGAGCGCGGTGGCCGCGCGCGCCGAGGCCGTCAACACCTTCTGGGTCGATGACCTCGGTCGGCTGTCGGGAGACAACACCGATGTTGCCGGCTTCGACGCCCTCGCCGACCACGTCGGTGTGGAGCGCGCGGGGGCCATCGTGGCCTGCATCGGGAGTGGCGGGGCGGCGGCGGCAGTCTGTACGGCCGTGGAGCGATGGCCGGGGGCGACGCTTCGGCTCTACGGGCGTTCGTCGGGGCGGAGCGCGGCGTTGGCCAATCGCTTCCCGGCCACGGTGCAGCTGGCGGGCTCGCCGGCCGACGCGTTGCGTGGTGCGACGACGGTGGTGAACGCGACCCCCATCGGGATGCGCGACGACGCCCTCCCGGTTCCCGTCGACGAACTCCCGCGTGACGCTCGCGTGATGGACCTGGTGTATCGTCCCGGCGAAACGCGGTGGGTCCGCGAAGCGCGCCGGGCCGGGCACCTGGCGCTCGATGGCTGCGAGATGCTCCTGCAGCAGGGGGCGGCGGCCTTCGAGCGGTGGTTCCATCGCCCGGCGGACATCGTCGTCATGCGAGAGGCGCTCGCACGGGCGAGTCGGCGCTAGTCGCGGCCCCCGCCCCCACGGGGAGGGCGAGCGATGCAGCACAGGTGGCGACGGGCGGTGCAGCGGGCGCTGTTGCAGGTGGAGACAATCGTGCTCCCTCGCATGTGTGTCGTGTGCGAGGGGCTCATCGCACCTGGTCGATCATCCCTCGCGTGCGATGCCTGCTGGGGACGGGTCCCGCCGCTGCCGCGTCCGCGCTGCGATCGCTGCGGCCACCCCGTGGGTGGCGAGAGTTGTCGCTGGTGCCCGCTCCTCCCGCCGTACGTGCGCGCCGCCCGCTCCTGGTGCTGGGCCCCCGGTGGCGTGGCCGAGCGCCTGCTGTACGCCTTCAAGTACGATGGCTGGCGAGCGCTCGCGCCGGAGATGGCCGATCGGATGGCGCGACTGGACTGGCCAGAGGACGTCGTGCATGAGCGTGCGGCGCTCGTTCCGGTCCCGCTCGCCACCGCGCGGGAGCGCGAGCGAGGATTCAACCAGAGCGCCGAACTGGCGCGTGCCCTCGCCCCGCGATTCGGAATCCCGGTCTGGGACGATGTCATCGAACGCCCGAGGAGAACCACCAGTCAAACGCGATTGACACCGGAACAGCGTTTGTACAACGTTGCCCACGCCTTCCGGGTCGTCGCAGGGGCGCCGGCGAAATTGTACGGCGCCCATGTCATGTTGGTCGATGACGTGGTCACGACCGCCGCGACCCTGAACGAGTGCGCCTCCACGTTGTGGAACGCTGGGGCGCGGATCATCAGCTACGTCACCTTCGGCCGGGCCCGCGCAGCGGGTGACCAGCCGCTTACGCGAGGATGAGCGCAACATGGGCATTCGGGTTGGCATCAACGGCTTCGGCCGCATCGGGCGTCAGGTCATTCGTGCGGCGAAGGAGCAGGGGGCGAACATCGACTTCGTCGCGGTGAACGACCTGACCGACACCAAGACGCTCGCACACCTGTTCAAGTACGATTCGGTGCACCGCACCTACAAGGGGACGGTGACCTCGACGTCGGATTCCATCACGGTCGACGGCGACACGATCAAGGTCTTCGCGCAGAAGGATCCGGCGGCGCTGCCGTGGAAGGACCTCGGGGTCGACATCGTGCTCGAGTCGACGGGACGCTTCACGAGCGCGCCGGATGCGAAGAAGCACATCGACGGCGGCGCGAAGAAGGTGATCATCTCGGCGCCGGCCAAGGGCGAGGACATCACCATCGTGATGGGCGTCAACCACGAGAAGTACGACGCGGCCTCGCACCACATCATGTCCAACGCGTCGTGCACCACCAACTGTCTCGTGCCGCTGGTGAAGGTCATCCGCGACAACTTCGGCTTCAAGCACGGGTCGATGGTGACCATCCACTCGTACACGAACGACCAGAACGTCCTCGACCTCCCGCACAAGGACCTGCGTCGTGCGCGCGCCGCGGCGCTCTCGATCATCCCGACGACGACGGGGGCGGCAAAGGCCACCTCGCTCGTGATCCCCGAGGTGAAGGGGAAGATCGACGGCATCGCGATCCGCGTCCCGACCCCCGACGTGTCACTCACCGAACTGACCGTCGAGGTGGAGAAGGCCACGACGATCGCCGAGGTCAACGCGGCGTTCAAGGCGGCGGCCGAGGGGCCGATGAAGGGGGTCCTGCAGTACACCGAGGTCGAACTCGTCTCGTCGGACTACATCGGGAACCCGCACTCGTCCATCCTCGACGCGCTCAACACCAACGTGATCGATGGGACGATGGTGAAGGTCTCGGGGTGGTACGACAACGAGTGGGGCTACGCCTGCCGCTGCGTCGACCTGATCCAGTACGTGGGCGCGAAGCTGTAGGACCTGCCTGTCCAGAGTCGGGAGACGGATGGCGGGACTGCCGGCACCACGTGCGCCGGCAGTCGACGCCACCCGCCGCCCCGTGAACGCTCTCGCCTCGCCCCTGTGCCGCGCGCGGCGTGGTCGCGCGCCCTCCCGTCTCCCGTCTCCCGTCCCATGAACAAGAAGACAATCCGCGACCTGCCCGATGCCTCCCTCAAGGGGAAGCGCGTGCTGGTGCGCGTCGACTTCAACGTGCCGCTCGACGACGCGGGCAACGTCACGGATGACACCCGCATCGTCGCCGCCCTGCCGACACTCGAGTACCTCGCCCAGCGCGGCGCCCGCGTGGTGCTGCTCTCGCACCTCGGTCGCCCCAAGGGAGGACCGGACCCGAAGTACTCGCTCGCCCCGGCCGCCAGGCGCCTGGCGGAGCGCACCAGCTGCAAGGTCCACTTTCACGGATCCTCGGCCGACGAGGCCGCCGTTGCGGCGACCAATGCGTTAGGCGACGGGGAGATCCTCCTGCTCGAGAACACTCGGTTCCACAAGGGTGAGGAGAAGAACGACGAGGCGTTGAGCCGGTCGTTCGCGGCGTTAGGCGACCTGTACGTCAACGATGCCTTCGGGTCCGCGCATCGGGCCCACTCGTCGACCGCCGGCGTGACCGCCTTCCTCAAGCCGGCCGTTGCCGGCTTCCTCATGGAGAAGGAACTCGACTACCTCGGCACCGCCATCGCCGAACCCAAGCGTCCGTTCATCGCCATCCTCGGCGGCGCGAAGGTGTCAGGCAAGATCGATGTCATCGAGGCGCTCCTGCCCAAGGTCGACGGCCTGCTCGTGGGTGGTGCAATGGCCTGCACCTTCTTCAAGGCGATGGAGTTGGAGACCGGGAAGTCGCTCGTCGAGCCCGACCGCGTGGAACTCGCCGCGTCGCTCCTCGAGCGCGCGGGCTATCGCCTCACGCTCCCGCACGATGCGGTCGTGTCGACGGCGATGGACAATCCGGCGGGAGCGCACGCGACCAAGCGTGATGCGATTCCGGCCGACGAGGCAATGTTCGACATTGGCCCGGACACGATGCAGTCGTACGCACGCGCCATCGAGTCGGCCAAGACGATCCTGTGGAACGGCCCCATGGGGGTGTTCGAAGTCCCGCCGTTCAACGAGGGGACGTTGGCGATCGCGCGCGCGATGGCGAACGCCACGAAGGCCGGTGCGACGACGATCGTGGGCGGTGGCGACTCGGCCGCAGCGGTGGCCGAGGCGGGGTTGGAAAGCGCCATGAGCCATGTCTCCACCGGAGGCGGCGCATCGCTGGAGTTCCTCGAGGGGAAGAAGCTCCCCGGGGTTGAAGCGCTGGACGACAAGTGAGGCCCATGCAACGCCCTGTCTTTGCCGCCAACTGGAAGATGAATCACGGCCCGAGCGACGCTCGGGCCTTCATGCGCTCGTTCCTGGCGCACTTCGCCCGACGCACCGATCGGCAGGTGATCTTCTTTCCGCCGGCGGTCACGCTCACGACCGTCCTGGAGATGATCAAGGAGCGTCAGGACATCCTGGTGGGGGTGCAGAACATCCACTGGGAGGATAAGGGAGCCTTCACCGGCGAACTGTCGGCGGGGATGGCGCGCGACGCGGGAGCGACGGTTGCGCTCGTGGGGCACTCGGAGCGCCGGAACATCTTCGGCGAGACCGATGAGCAGACGGGGCTGAAGGTCGCGGCCGCGGTTCGTGCCGGCCTCACGCCAATGCTCTGCGTAGGCGAGACGCTCGAGGAGCGCGAGCAGGGGCGCACCGAACAGGTGGTGCTGCGTCAGCTTCGGGCCGGGATCGCGAACATCGATCCGCATCACGTCGCCACGACGCTCGTCGCGTACGAGCCGGTCTGGGCCATCGGCACCGGACGCACCGCGACCCCGGACGATGCCGGTGTCATTCACGTGCTCATCCGTCAGGAACTGGTCGGTCTCCTGGGAGAGCGCGGCAATGCGATTCCGATCTGCTACGGCGGAAGCGCGAACCGCGGCAATGCGTCGGCGCTCTTGGCGGCCCCCGAGGTCGACGGACTGCTCGTGGGCGGAGCGTCGCTCGACGCCGAGGGATGGTCGTCGATTGTCCGCACTTGATTCAGGCTTGTAAGTGGTTCAATATTCCGTGCTTAGCACGAACGAGCCTCTTCCAGCGCCAGACGCATGTACACCTTTCTCCTGATCATCCTCGTCCTCGTCAGCCTCGCCGTCATCGGCGCGGTCCTCCTTCAGTCGGGGAAGGGGGGCGGATTGGCCGCTTCCTTCGGCGGAGCGTCGTCATCGTCTGACTCGCTCATCGGCACGCGCCAGGCGGGCAATCTCCTCACGCGCGTGAGTTGGTGGGGCGGCGGCGTCTTCCTGTTGCTCGCCTTCGTCTTGCAGCTGATGTCGGTTCGCACGCGCGTGCCGAAGTCGGTCCTCGACACGCCGCTGACGCAGACGCCGGCGACCGCCCCCGCGGCGCCGCAGACCAAGGGATCGACCCCGGTCACCGCCCCCGTGGTGCCGCTCGAGAAGGCGCCCGCGACGCCGGCGCCTCAGCCCAAGCAGCCGTAGTCCTCATCACGACGTGACCTCTCGCGCTGACATCCCAGGGTTCCTCCTCCTCGAGGACGGAACCCTTTTTCACGGGCGGCTCGTTGCCTCGTCGCCCGTGACCGTGGCCGAAGTCGTGTTCACGACGAACATGACCGGATACCAGGAGACGTTCTCGGACCCGTCGTACCGCGGCCAGATCGTGGTCATGACGGCTCCAATGATCGGCAACTACGGGATCAACCCCGAAGATCCGGAGTCGGGCAGGCCGCAGATCGCTGGGGTCGTCGTGCGCGAACTCTCGCGCACCTTCTCCAACTGGCGGGCGAGCGGCGATCTTCAGGGCTGGCTCGGCGCAGCCAACGTCCCGATCCTCGAGGGGATCGACACGCGACAGCTCACGCGTCACCTCCGCTCGGTCGGCGTGATGCGTGGTGTGATCGGCGCCGGTGCCGATGCGACCGACGAGGCGCGGTCGGCGCTCGATGCCTGTCCGTCGATGGAAGGGCTGGACCTCGCGTCGGTGGTGACGACGGATCGCGCCTACGAGTGGGGCAGTGCCGACGCGCCCTACCACATCGTGGCCTACGACTACGGGATCAAGCGGAACATCCTGCGCCTCTTCGAGTCGCATGGCTGCCGCATCACCGTGGTGCCGAGCACGACGACGCCTGAGGAGGTGCTGGCGCTGCGCCCGCATGGGGTCTTCTTCTCGAACGGCCCTGGCGATCCCGCGGCGGTGACCTACGCGCCCCACGCGATCCGAACGATCGGGAAGGCAGGAATCCCCGTCTTCGGGATCTGCCTCGGGCACCAGCTCATCGGGCTCAGCTTTGGTGGCTCGACCATGAAGCTCCCGTTTGGCCATCGGGGCGGCAATCAGCCGGTGAAAGAGCTGGCAACGGGACGCGTCCTCATCACCTCGCAGAACCACGGCTTTGCGGTCCTGGGGAGCGAGCAGGACATCCCCGGGGCGCCGGAGCTCGAGGTAACCCACGTGAACCTGAACGACGGGACGGTCGAGGGGCTGCGGCAC
>Ga0116178_10004472_pt1 | contig 10287 bp, 10 predicted proteins | sample AD_STIC12_MetaG_FD_89880 | JGI IMG/M metagenome (GOLD analysis project Ga0116178, IMG submission 89880) | Active sludge microbial communities of municipal wastewater-treating anaerobic digesters from USA - AD_STIC12_MetaG | ecosystem: Engineered > Bioreactor > Anaerobic > Digestate | place: USA...
CCTGCAGATCGACACCATCCTCGCCGCGCAAAAGCCCTTGTCGCCCGCGCATGACGAGATGCTTTTCATCGTGCAGCACCAGACCAGTGAGCTGTGGATGAAGCTCATGCTGCACGAACTGCGCGCTGCCATCACCCATATTTCCCGCGACGAATTGAGCACCGCCTTCAAGATGCTGGCGCGGGTCAGCAAAATCATGGAGCAACTGGTGCATGCCTGGGACGTGCTGGCCACGATGACGCCGCCTGAATACAGTGCCATGCGGCCTTACCTGGGTCAATCCAGTGGGTTTCAGAGCTTCCAGTACCGCTGCATTGAGTTTTCGCTGGGTAACAAAAATGCCGCCATGCTCAAACCCCACGCCCATGCACCCGAGCGGCTAGCGCTGGTGCAGGCCGCGTATGAAGCGCCTTCGCTTTACGACGAGGCTTTGAAACTGCTGGCACGCCGTGGCATTGCTGTGCCGGCGACGCACACACAACGTGACTGGACCCAGCCGTATGCGGCCAGCACCGAAGTAGAGAACGCCTGGCTTCAGGTCTACCGCAACCCGACAGAACACTGGGACCTGTATCAGTTGGGCGAAGAACTCACTGATCTGGAAGACGCGTTTCGCCTCTGGCGTTTTCGCCACGTCACCACCGTGGAACGCGTGATTGGCTTCAAACGTGGCACCGGTGGCACGGGCGGCGTGAGCTACCTGCGCAAGATGCTGGATGTGGTGCTGTTCCCGGAAATCTGGAGTTTGCGCACATCGTTGTGAGTTTTTTTGATGCCAAATTGGTATCAAGCCCCCGTGGAATATGCGCAGACAGCTATATTATTAATAGCAAATTCGGTCAGATCAGGTCGCTATCCAAAGCCTTGGCAGGCCGGCCAGAATGCTCAAAACGCGTGGCCTGCGCCATGTTTGGTGCCTCACGCTTCTCCGAGGCGGTCGAATCACCCGCGTTTCAAACCAGCGCCGCCTGTGCCGCTAGAACTTCGATTCGCACCTGTTCGGTCAGTTCCGCCTTCAGCTCCATGAATACTGGAGTGGTCTTGACGGCATAGCTGCGGGGGTGCGGGAGGGTCACCTCACGGTCCAGCTTGATACGGCCCGGGCGTGCACTCATGACCACCGTCCTGCTGCCCATGAATACCGCTTCGTCAATGTCGTGCGTCACAAACAAAACCGTCTTGCGCTCAGCCTCCCAAATGCTGAGCAACAGCTCCTGCATTAACTCGCGGGTCTGGTGGTCCAGCGCACCAAAGGGCTCGTCCATCAGTAACATACGTGGACCGTTGGCCAGAGCGCGGGCGATGGCTGTCCGTTGTTGCATCCCGCCTGAGAGCTGTTTGGGGTAATGGTTCTCAAAGCCCGACAGGCCCACCTTTTTGATAAAGCCTTGCGCAATGTCAAGCTGTTCCTTGCGCGACATTCCACGTTCATTCAGACCAAAGCAGACGTTGTCGCGCACGCTCAGCCAGGGGAACAGGGTATAGCTTTGAAACACCATGCCGCGGTCCGCGCCGGGGCCGGCAATGCGTTTTCCCTCCAACAGCACTTCGCCCGAGGTTTGCTGGTCCAGCCCTGCCACGATACGTAGCAAGGTGCTTTTGCCGCAACCGGAGGGCCCGAGAATCGTGATGAAGTCGTTCTCTTCCACCGTCATGCTGGTGGCCTGCAGGGCTAGCGTGGGTCCGCCGCCCGTGGTAGACGCAAAGCTGCGGGACACACCGTTGATAGATAAAAAATCGCTCATGGCTTGATGACCTTGTATGGGAGCGTTGAGCCCGGAATTCAACGCCCCAACTGTGCCCAGGGGAACAGCGTACGGTTGAGCCACTTGAAACCCAGGTCACTGATGAGACCGATCAGACCAATGACGATGATGCCGAATATGATCTGATCGGTGGCCAGCAAGGCCTGGCTGTCGGTGATCATGTGGCCAATGCCGGTTGATGCGCCAATCAGCTCGGCCACGATCACATAAGTCCAGGCCCAGCCCAGCACCATGCGCAATATCTCGAAAATCTCGGGCGCCGCACCACGTATCAAAACCCGTTTGACGATCCCCGCATCCGTGCAGCCCAGCGTGTAGGCAGCCTCAACCAGGTCGCGCCGTGTGTTGCCGACAGCGACCGCAATCATCAGTACGAGTTGGAAGAAGCTGCCTATGAAGATCACCGACAACTTTTGTGCCTCCCCTATTCCCGCCCACAAGATCAACAGCGGAATGAAAGCACTGGCAGGAAGGTAACGCGCAAACGACACAAAGGGTTCAAAAAATGCCTCGATGGGTTTATAGGCCCCCATCAAGACACCCAGTGGCAGCGCAATGACTGTCGCAATCAAGAAGCCACCCAATACGCGCCACACGGTCCAGCCAATATCCCAGCCGAAGCCCATGGTAGTGAGCAGCGTCCAGCCGGACTTGACCATGGTCAAAGGGTCAGCGAGAAAGTTTTTGGGCACAAGACCGCCCAGCGTCACACCCGCCCACAGGGCTGTGAATATCACGAAGAATGAAATTCCCAGCACCAGACGGGTAGTTGGGTCGACAGGTTTGAGTGGCGTCATGGCGCGTGCCCGGGTTCTTTGCGAGCTTGTTAGTTCAGAAACCGGGTGTCAGCCAGTTTGGACATGTCTGGCAGTGACTTGATAATGCCCATTTCCATCAGCAGATCCCCAGCTTCCTTGCTGAACTGGGCATGTTCCCCCGCAAAAAATTTCTGGTTGGCTGCACGATCCTGCCAGCGCAGGTAGGCCGAGCTCTTGGCGAAGTCGTCACCTGATTGTTTCACGTCGGCACCCATGATTTCGTTGCTCTTCTTGGGATCGGCCTTGATCATGTCAAGCGCATCAAAATAACCGTCGGCCAGCGCCTTGGCAGCCTTGGGGTTCTCGGCCAGAAACTTCGGCGTGCAACCAAAAGTGTCCATCACCATGGGGTAGTCCAGCGTAGTGGCGATGATCTTTCCTGCCTCTGGCTTGGCACGGACGGCCCCCAGGTAGGGCTCGTACGTCATGGCTGCATCCACACCGTCGGTACCTGCGATCATGGCGTTGGCAGCCGCCTGGGGCGACAGGTTGACCACCTTCACGTCTTTAACTGACAGGCCGTTTTTCTTCAGCATCCATGCCAGGCCAAAGTAGGGCGCAGTACCGGGCGCATCGGCGGCAACCGTCTTGCCTTTGAGATCACCGATTTTGGCGATGCCGGGCTTGACGACCATGCCGTCAGCGCCGTAGCTTTTGTCCAGTTGAAAAATCTGGGTGGTCGCGACACCGGCGGAATTCCAGCCAATCCAGGTTTCCACGGTGGTTGCGGCGCATTGTGCATCACCGGATGCCAGCACCAGATGACGGTCTTTCTGGGGCACTTTCTTGATCGTTACATCCAGACCGTGTTTTTTGAAAATGCCGGCTTCCTTCGCTAGTGTCAGTGGCGCAAAGCCTGTCCAGCCCGAGATGGCGATCACCACCTTGGTTTCCTGGGCCATTGCCAATCCAGCGGTGAGCGCAGCCGCTGCGAGTGTGATCAGGGTCTTTTTCATGGGGTTCCTTTTTCAGTGATTACAGGTGGGACAAAACAGGTCCGCTCAGGTCGGCACCCAAAGCGTTGGCAAATCGGGTAGATCATGCAATATGCGCGCCAGCGAACCATCGCGCACCATTTGCGTGGCATGCGCCATGTCCGGTGCCAGATACCGGTCGTGCGCCATCTGGGGAATATCCCGGCGCAGCAAGGCATGCACCTGCTCCAGCGCGCCCGAGCTTTTCATGGGCCGCAGGAACTCGATTCCCTGCGCCGCAGCCAGCAACTCGATGCCCAGAATATTGGCGGTGTTGCTGATCATCGACTGCAAGCGCCGCGCTGCAAACGTGGCCATGGACACGTGGTCTTCCTGGTTGGCGCTGGTGGGCAGACTGTCCACACTGGCCGGGTGGGCCAGTGATTTGTTTTCGGACGCCAGCGCTGCGGCGGTGACGTGCGCAATCATGAACCCGCTGTTCAAGCCGGCATCTGCCGTCAGGAACGGCGGCAGGCGTGACACACCGCTGTCAATCAGCATGGCAATGCGCCGCTCGGCTATGGCACCTACTTCGGCAATGGCCAGCGCCATGCCGTCGGCAGCCAGCGCGACCGGTTCGGCGTGGAAATTGCCGCCAGAAATCATCGCACCATCCTCGGCGAACACCAGTGGATTGTCCGTCACGGCATTGGCCTCGCGCACCAGCACCAGCGCACCGTGGCGCAGTTGGTCAAGGCAGGCACCCACCACTTGCGGCTGACAGCGCAGGCTGTAGGGGTCTTGCACGCGGTCATCGCCATCTTCATGGGACTTGCGGATTTCACTTCCCTTCAACAGGGCGCGGTAGTACTGGGCCACGTCAATTTGCCCCGGCTGACCGCGCAAGGCGTGAATGCGGGGGTCGAACGGTCCATCACTGCCACGGGCGGCATCCACCGTCAACGCGCCAATCACCAGCGCTGCTTCCAGCACGGGCTCGAAACTCAGCAGGCCGTGCAACGCCAGCGCTGTTGAGGTTTGCGTGCCGTTGATCAGGGCCAGGCCCTCCTTGGCACCCAGCTTCAGCGGTTCAATGCCGGCCTGCTTCAAGGCAGCTGCGGCTGGAACCGCCTGGCCACCCACCAGCATCTCACCTTCGCCCAGCAACGCCAGCGTCATGTGCGCCAGAGGCGCCAGGTCACCCGATGCACCCACCGAACCCTGCGATGGGACATACGGAACCAGCCCGGCGTTGTGCACGGCCAGCAGGGTGTCAATGACCACCTCACGCACGCCCGAGTGGCCGCGTGCCAGACTGGCTGCCTTGAGCGCCAGCATGAGTCGCACAATTTCGGGTGCCAGCGGCTCGCCCACACCCACGCTGTGGGAACGAATCAGGTTGAGTTGCAATGTGTCCAGCTGGGCTTTGCTGATGCGCTGGTTAGCCAGTTTGCCAAAACCAGTGTTCACGCCGTAGACCGGTGCATCACCATCGGCGGCACGTTGCACCACCTGCTGGCTGGCACGAATAACCGCACGGCTGGACTCAGGCAGCGTCAATTGGCGCACACCCGAATGGATGCCCTGCAACTGGTCCAGCGTCAAGTGACCAGGCTGGATGAGAAGTGTTGTCGTCATCCTATTTCCCGAGCATCGGCATGTTCATGCCCTGTTCACGGGCGCAGGCTACTGCAATGTCGTAACCTGCATCGGCGTGACGCATGACACCCGTTGCGGGATCATTCCACAACACTCGCTCGATCCGCTTGGCAGCGGCATCGGTGCCGTCACACACGATCACCACGCCGGAATGCTGCGAATACCCCATACCCACGCCACCTCCGTGGTGTAGCGAAACCCAGGTGGCTCCGCCAGCGGTGTTAAGCAGCGCATTGAGCAGCGGCCAGTCGCTCACGGCATCACTGCCGTCTTTCATGGATTCAGTTTCCCGATTGGGTGAAGCCACCGAGCCACTGTCCAGGTGATCACGGCCAATGACGATGGGCGCCTTGAGCTCGCCGTTTTTCACCATCTCATTGAAAGCCAGACCCGCGCGGTGACGCTCACCCAGCCCGATCCAGCAAATGCGCGCTGGTAAACCCTGGAACGCGATGCGGTCGGCCGCCATGTCCAGCCAGCGGTGAAGGTGCGCGTCCTGCGGGAACAGCTCTTTCATCTTGGCGTCAGTCTTACGGATGTCTTCCGGATCGCCGGACAATGCCACCCAGCGGAATGGCCCTTTGCCACGACAAAACAGTGGCCGCACGTAGGCAGGCACAAAACCGGGGAAGTTGAACGCGTTCTTCACACCTTCATCAAATGCCACCTGGCGGATGTTGTTGCCATAGTCCACCGTGGGAATGCCCATGGCTGAAAGTCCAGCATCGCCTGCACATGCACGGCACAGCTTTTGGCAGCAGCGTCACGCAAAGTGGCATGCTGGGCCGAATCGGCTTGAGCAGCGCGCCAGCCTTCAACCGACCAGCCTGATGGCAGATAGCCATTCACCAGATCGTGGGCCGAGGTTTGGTCCGTCACCAGGTCGGGGCGAATGCCGCCAGCTTTTGCGCGTTTCACCATCTCGGGCAGGATGTCTGCCGCATTGCCCAGCAGTGCGATGGAGACCGCTTTTTTTTCTTTCGCATAACGTGCCAGCCGCGCCAGCGCGTCGTCCAGATCGCGGGCCTGCTCATCCACATAACGGGTCTTGATGCGGAAATCGATACGCGACTGCTGGCACTCAATGTTCAGCGACGAAGCGCCCGCAAAGCTGGCGGCCAGCGGCTGTGCGCCACCCATGCCACCCAGACCCGCAGTCAAAATCCAGCGACCTGCCAGGTCACCGTTGTAGTGTTGACGACCCGCTTCCACGAAGGTTTCATAGGTGCCCTGCACGATGCCCTGGCTACCGATATAAATCCATGAGCCTGCCGTCATCTGGCCGTACATCATCAGGCCCTTGCGGTCGAGCTCATGAAAATGTTCCCAGGTGGCCCATTTGGGAACGAGGTTGGAGTTGGCAATCAGCACGCGCGGTGCATCCACATGCGTGCGAAACACACCAACTGGTTTGCCAGACTGCACCAGCAGGGTTTCATCTTCCTTCAGGTCCCGCAGGCTTTGCAGGATGGCCTCAAAACAATCCCAGTTGCGCGCAGCCTTGCCAATGCCGCCATAAACCACAAGTGCATCGGGGTTTTCGGCCACTTCAGGGTCCAGGTTGTTTTGCACCATACGGTAAGCGGCTTCAATCAGCCAGTTTTTGCAGGTGAGCTGGGTGCCTCTGGGTGAGCGCACAGGGCGAGGTTTGGCTGACATGGCAAGTACTTCGGTTGGTTTCAATTATTTGATAGACTGGGCGAATATTACTTGTCTAGACATGTCTAGGCAAGTACAATTTGCTCATGGTTTTCCCTAGCCGAACATCCACACCTTCACCGCCATTCGCTGCCAGGGCTCCCTATGCACGCGTGAAAGCGTTTCTGAAGGAGGGGCTGTCAGTGGGTCGATGGACACCGGGCACCCTGATGCCGTCTGAATCTGAACTGGTTGCTCAGTTTCAGGTGAGTCGCATGACGGTGACGCGGGCGTTGCGCGAACTACAGACGGAGGGGCTGGTCAGTCGCGTCCAGGGAGTTGGCACCTTTGCAGCGCATTTGTTTCGGGTGTCATCGTCCCTGACCATTCGCGACCTGCACGAAGAAATCGTGGCGAGGGGGCATCGCCACCATGCGCAGGTTCATCTGGCGCAGGAGGAGCGTGCAGCGGATGGCCTGGCCCAGCAACTCGGCGTGGCCATTGGTGCATCCGTATTTCACACATTGATTGTTCACTTTGAGAACGGTGTGCCACTGCAGTGTGAGGACCGTTACGTCAACCCCGCCTGCGCGCCTGACTACCTGCAGACCGATTTCACGCAGATTACGCCCACCCACTACTTGCTGTCAGTAGCACCGTTGTGGGAAGCGCAATATTCCATCGAAGCCGGCCCGCCCAGCGCCAGGGAGGCCGAGTTGCTGGGCATTGCCTCTACCGACCCGTGCCTCATCATCGTGCGCCGCACCATCAACCGGGATGTTCCCATCACACTGGCGCGATTGGTTCATCCGGGTTCGCGGTATCAGATTCACGGGCAGTTCAAACCATGACCGTCACCATCGTCCACGCGCCAAACATTGCTCCCCAGCCATGGCGCAATGGCGGCGGTCAAACGCGTGAGCTGTTGACGTGGCCCCCCGGCCCCGACTGGCTGGTGCGCATCAGCCGGGCAGACATTGAATCCGACGGTCCGTTTTCTGCGTTCCCCGGTGTGGAACGCTGGTTCAGCGTGCTGGAAGGTGCAGGTGTTGCGCTGCAATTTGCAGAGGAAGAACGCATTTTGAAGTCCGGCGACGTGCCTCTGGTCTTTGACGGGTCAACCGCACCGGGGTGCCGCTTGCTCAATGGCCCTACGCAAGACCTGAATTTGATGATACGACAAGGTAGCGGCGTGATGCAACCTGTTCAGACCCAAACAGCCTGGTCCGGCCCGTTTTCTGCGCGCGGCCTTTACACATTGAGCGCGGGCGAATGGCAAGCTGGCGGGCAGTCCCGCACACTGCCCGCCCACACCCTGCTGTGGACTGTGGACGGCAACGCAGACGAATGGACGTTCCGGCCTGCTGCCACCCAGCACCCCTTGCGCGCCTGGTGGCTTGGCTACATGCCCAGCCAAAACGGTGCGGATTGAGAGGACTACGCACATGACCGACCTAACCCTCTGGCGCCACGCGCGTCTGGCCACGCTGTCCGGTCACACGCCCTGGGGCCTGATCGAAGACGGTGCGCTTCTGGCCAAGGGCGATCAACTGGTTTGGGTGGGTGCGGACGCTGATCTGCCCGCTGATCTGCAATCTCAAATCACCAACACAAACGACCTGGGCGGCGCACTGGTGACACCCGGCCTGGTGGACTGTCACACCCATCTCGTATACGGCGGCCAGCGCGCTGCCGAGTTTGAAATGCGTCTGCAGGGCGCCAGCTACGAAGACATTGCCCGGGCAGGTGGTGGCATTCGCTCCACCGTCACCGCCACGCGCGCAGCCAGCGAAGACACCCTCTTCGCCACTGCCCGCAAACGCGCCCTCACGCTCATGGCGGAAGGCGTCACCACGCTGGAGATCAAGTCTGGCTATGGCCTCACGCAGCGGGATGAAGCGCGCTGCCTCGCAGTGGCAAGGCGACTCGGTACCGAGTTACCCCTGAGCGTGCGCACCACTTATCTGGGCGCACACGCCGTGCCGCTGGAGTTTCAGGGCCGGCCAGACGACTACATCGACGCCGTGTGCAGCTGGATGCCCGGTCTCCATGCCCGCGGCTTGATCGATGCCGTTGATGCCTTTTGTGAAACCATCGGCTTCAGCCCGGCGCAAACCCGTTGCGTGTTTGACGCCGCCAAAGCCCTGGGCTTGCCCGTCAAATTACACGCCGAACAACTCAGTGATCAGGGCGGCGCAGCGCTGGCTGCCGAATATGGCGCCTTGTCTTGTGACCATCTGGAATACCTCAGTGACAGCGGCGCGCAGGCCATGCGGGCAGCCGGTACGGTGGCCGTGCTGCTGCCCGGCGCCTACTACTTTTTACGAGAAACCAGACTCCCCCCAATCACCGCGCTGCGTGACAACGGCGTGCCCATTGCACTGGCGTCTGATCACAACCCCGGCTCATCACCGGGGTTGTCATTGCTGCTGATGATCAACATGGCCTGCACGCTGTTTCGCATGACACCGGAAGAAGCCGTGCGTGGCGTCACGGTCAACGGCGCGCGGGCGCTGGGGTTGACGGACCGGGGCACACTGGCGGCCGGGCAACGCGCAGATTTTTGCGTGTGGGACCTGGAACACCCCAACGAGTTGGCCTACTGGTTTGGCCACAACCCCTGCCGCCGCGTGGTGGCAGCAGGCAAGGAGCGCGCATCATGAGCGACACCATCTTCACCCTGTACTGCGGAACAGTACCGTTGCTGGTCAGCCTGCCACATGTTGGCACCGCCATTCCGTCCGATATCAGGGGAAAACTCGTTCCCCGTGCGCTGGCCGTGGAAGACACCGACTGGCATCTGGAACCGCTCTACGACTTTGTCCGCGGCATGGGCGCCAGCCTGATCGTGCCCAGGCACTCGCGCTACGTGATTGACCTGAACCGGCCGCCCGAAAACACTCCCATGTACGCGGGCACCAACAACACCGAGCTGTGCCCCACCCGCTTTTTCACAGGCGATACGTTGTATCGCGACGGTCAGGCCCCAGATGAAGCCGACATTGCCCGCCGCTGCCAGACCTATTGGCAGCCCTATCACGACGCGCTGCAAACCGAGCTAACGCGTATCCAGGCCATTCACGGGCATGCCGTTCTGTTTGACGGCCACAGCATCAAGTCCATGCTGCCTTGGCTGTTTGACGGGCAACTGCCCGACCTGAACCTGGGCACAGTGAAAGGTACAAGCTGCGCGCCCAGCCTGCGCCGCGCATTAGGCAACGTGCTAGGCGCTCAAAGCGAATTCACCCACGTGGTGGATGGCCGCTTCAAGGGCGGTTACATCACGCGCCGCTATGGCCAGCCCGACAAAAGTGTGCATGCCGTGCAGCTGGAAATGGGCTGGCGCTGCTACATGGCTGAGGAACCCCCGTATCAGCTCGACCCACAACGCGCCCAGAGAATCACCCCCGTATTGCGCGCGCTGGTGCAAACCCTGATCGACTGGAAGCCCGCATGAATAGTCATCTGTTGTGGGCGCCGCACGCGTGGATC
>Ga0116178_10004479_pt1 | contig 10280 bp, 5 predicted proteins | sample AD_STIC12_MetaG_FD_89880 | JGI IMG/M metagenome (GOLD analysis project Ga0116178, IMG submission 89880) | Active sludge microbial communities of municipal wastewater-treating anaerobic digesters from USA - AD_STIC12_MetaG | ecosystem: Engineered > Bioreactor > Anaerobic > Digestate | place: USA...
AAGTTCCTGAGCAGTCTGCTGCTGCTCATCAGCGACGAATACACCTCAAAGACCGCCAAAAGCGCCCCCGAAGAACTCACCACCCCATTCTTCAAAGCCAACTGGCAGCCCGCCCGCCGCACCATCTTCGAAGTCGGCTCGATCTTCGATTCTTCCACCCAGGCCGAAAAGCATTGATTCTGGTGCTTCAGCGTCTTTTCAGAAAACGGTAGCATAGGCAGCCGACATCATCGAACGGCCCGAGTCGGGTTTGAGATTCAAAACTTCAGAAAAACAAGTTCGCTGCAGCGATCAATGATTGCTCTTTTCGAAATGGTCTACGATGCTGACGGGAGGCATAAATTTTAATTGTGCGTTCACTGACCGCACAATATCCGGCCCGTTATCATCGATCAGCACCAGAAGAAAGTGCGGTTGAATATAAATGCTGCCAGCAGTGCCGCTCGATTCCGAAATGATGCCACAGTAAAATGATGCCACAGTAAATTGTCACAGCTTGTCATAGCTGCTTTAACACACAGAGTGTCCGGCCGGGTTGGTCGATCCCGTGTTGATAATCCGCCTGTTTTTCAAGGCGCCTGTAAAATTTTCCAGCAAAAAATAAAAAAAATCGCTCTTCATGTCGAACATGAGGCCGAGCGTAAAAATAACAAAGATAGCAGAAGGGGATGAAATGCTTTCCAGGCATCACTTCAGATTGTTTTTTCTCTGGTTTGCTTTTTGCTCGCCTTTGCACCCGTGGGTTGCTGCGGCAGAAATCGAAATTATACCGCCTCCGCCAATCTTCGGCGGAGAAATGACGACACTCTACACTGAGACACAAACAGCTCCGGTTACCTCACCAGTCAGAATCGTAACCCCACCAGCAGAAATGGTTATTACTGCTGATGTTGCGCTTTGGCACAGTGACCTCGCTGGCAGAATAGACTCAAGGGGCATGAGCCTCGGGTTGGCAGATGCAACCAGCATCGGCTCACAAAACACGGGCAGCCTCAGTGGCGCCTGGCAGTTTTCTGAGAATACCAGGCTGCGGCTCGACCACTTCAAATTCGACCACAGCGGGTATCTCAATCGCGCCGTAACCTTCGACAATCGAAACTACGCTGCCGGCACCGCTATCAGAGTGCGCAACAGCCTCTTCGGGGTTGGCCTGGCACAAACCTTGTCTGATAACGATGAAGGCAGTTTTCGGGTTCTGTGCGGAGTCAGGTTCAGTAAGCTCAACACCAGGATCGCACAGGGTTCTGCTGCGGGATTCAGAGCGGGTGAACTTGACCAGAGCATCGGCATGCCATACCTCGGCGTGGAAGGGGCCGCGCGTCTTTCAGGCAATGCCGGCCTGATCGGCTCAGCCAGGTTTTTCGACCTTGATAAAAATGGTGAAGCCAACCGCCTGTCTGATTTCAACCTGGCCTTTGAGTTTGGCCGTGACTACCAGGGCATAACAGCAGACCAGGAATGGTATGGCGTGCTTGGATACCGCTATTTCATGCTGCACGATGTGTCTGACGCAAATTCTTCAAGGGTTGTTTACTCAGGTCCAACAATCGGAATAAGAGGTAAGTTTTGACTGCAGTAAACTGTTCTCTATGCCGCCATCATACCGATCATCGAGCTTCGCGATTATCTGAACCGCCCTGTTCAAGGCACAACATACAGGCAATATTTCGTCTCAGAGAGGTTCACCATGCTTTTTAACAAAAAGTTAATTATCAGCCTGGTTATTGCAGGTGCCCTCGTTTTAACCGGCTGTCTGTCTGGTTCCAGCAGTGTCAGCTCATGGCAGACAAATGGCCAGACCGGAATCATCTCTGGTAATGTTACCGCTTCTGGAACGATCAACATGAGCAACCGTCTGCACTCCGGTCTGAGAGGTGTGTTCAATGTGGCAGGCGCTGTTCTCTGGCTGCAGGAACACCCTGAAATAAAAACGACTTCAGCAGCCGATGGTTCGTTTGTTATCGCGCCCGTGCCATTCGGAATCAACCGCGTCGTCGCAAATGTCAAAACCAGCGACAACAAGGTTTATAAGGTAAGATCCGGTCAGATCGAGACGACCGAAGACGCTCCGACACAGAATGTCGGCCAGTTGTCGATGGAATTCGCTGATAACAGAGTGCGCATAATTCTTCGAGACGCCGCCGGCAACCCGGTTTCCAATGCCAGTCTGACTCTCTGGGGTGAGCCCTGTGAAGTCGATGGTGACGGTGTGTATCTCAGCCCGCCATTACCCGATTCTGAACTGATCGAAGAAATTCTCATCGTCTCTGCCGGTGGGCTTGATACTGGCAAAATAATTGCGCCGTTCTCATCAAATGGCGAATCGGTAGTCGTATCGACCCTGACTGCACCAGGTTCGCGAAACAAAGCCCCGAATGTCTGGCTGACCACGGTAAAAGAACCGGCTGACAAGATCAATCCCGGCGAAGTGGTAAAGCTATGGGCTGTTTACCTCGACAGTAATCCTGAGGATCTCGACAATATGGCCGTATCATGGAACTGGACCGGCGGCACACTTGCATCTGGTTCAACACCGATTTCGGAAGATCACAAGCGCCGGATTCCGAATGTCGACTGGAGCAAAGCCCGCGTAGTTCCGGTAGAATGGACAGCTCCATCTACACCTCTCAATTACAAGGTTCAGGTTTCGGTCACTGATTCTGGTGGGTTGAGCAGTCGCGCACAGCATCCTCTCAATGTGCATCTTTCAGATGCAGATCCGAAGCCGCCATTACCAGACAACAGGCCGCCGGTGGCGGTTATTATTGCCAGTTCTACGGTTTTAGCCGGCAAGCCTCTTGCCCTGCGCATATCTGCAAATGATCCTGATCTCGATAATTTGTCTTATTCATGGTCAGCATCTGCTGGCGCCGGGGTATTTTCTTCGATCAGGGCAGACTCGATTGTCTGGACGGCGCCGGTTGCTACAGGAATCTATGAGATTCGCTGCCGGGTAACTGAGATCAGGAATAACCCGTTGAGCGTCGAGGTCAGGTTCAGCGTAACCGTTGAGGAAGATCCGATCATTGTCAGGCCGGGCATGATTGCCGGTCATGTGCTCGATGCTCACACGCGCCTGCCGATATCACAGGCCGTTGTGGCGATCTCAGGAACAAATATCTATAGAATTGCCGATGATGCTGGTTATTTCGAGTTTTTCAATATTGCACCCGGCACTTATACCTTAATTGCAACCAAAAACGGCTACCAGGCCAGAACTTACCCGGGAATCGTAGTTCCTGCACTTTAAATCGGGGGAAATCAGATGAAAAGAATTGAAACTGTTAAATCGAGGATATCCGTGATTGTCGTTTGTGCTTTGCTGGCACTTCTTTTTACAGGTTGTGGCAGCAGCAAAAGCACCCCCGGTAACCCTCTGGCTCCGGCAGTTGGCGGCGGCGTGCTGGTGCAGGGGCGTGTCGCCGGTGAAGGCGATATGAGTGGCATTCCGGTTTATTTGCTTGGTCTCGAGGCACAGGTGCCCCCTTCGGCAAATCTTCGGGCATCCGGAGCTGCAACTGATGTGGCCGGCCAGCTTTATTTCTCGATTACAGACAGTTCAGGGGTTTTTACCTTTCAGGATGTAGCGCCCGGCAACTATAATCTGATCGCGAAAAAAGACAAAACTCTTGGTGGCATTCGCCGCAATCTCGCCGTTGGCCCACAGGCTTCATTGTTGCCCACCGATCTCGAATTGCTTCTGACTGCGACTGGCGACGTTGCCGGGCAGATTCAGGTTCCGGCTGACTTTGCCAATCGCAGCGGCGTCATCGTCTTTCTGCCCGGCACGTCTTATGCGGCTTACACTGACGAAAACGGTGCTTTTGCCATCTCGGGCGTGCCGGTCGACAGCTATTCTGTTCTGTTCACCGCGCCCGGCCTGGCCAGAGCCAGACTCGACAACATAACTGTTGCCGCCGGCCAGATTGTAACCCTGCCGCTGGTCACGCTTGCCAAAGACACTTCATCTTTTGCCGGCATCGTCTGGAAGGGCACTCAGACTTCCCACCCGGCCAGTCCGCAGCAGAACTGGGCCTATTACAACAGCACTGACAAGAAGGCCTACATCTGGGATGGAACAGCCTGGCAGATCATTGCCGAAAGCATCACCGGCGCACCCGGTGCCACGGGGGCAACTGGAGCCACTGGAGCTACAGGTAACACCGGTGCCACTGGCCCGCAAGGCCCTGTCGGTCCGCAAGGTCCGCAAGGCCCGGCTGGAACTCCCGGGGCTCCCGGCATCAATGGTATCGGTATTCTCTGGAAAGGCACCCTTGTTGCCGCTCCGGCAAGCCCTGAACTGAACTGGGCATACTACAACTCGGTTGACGGCAAGTCCTACATCTGGAACGGTTCAGCCTGGCAAATTCTGGCAGAAAACGGCCTGATTGGCCCCCAGGGCCCGGTCGGTCCACAGGGCCCCGCAGGCCCGCAGGGCCCGCAAGGCCCGCAAGGCCCGCAAGGCCCCGCCGGCACCAACGGCATCAGTATTATCTGGAAAGGAACTCTGGTCGGGCACCCCGCTTCGCCACAACTAAATTGGGCCTATTACAACAGCACCGACAAAAGAGCCTATATCTGGGATGGCGCTGCCTGGCAGGTCATGGTCGAAAGCATCACCGGCGCAACCGGCCCGCAAGGTCCGGCAGGAACACCGGGAGCTAATGGTATCAGCATTTCCTGGCGTGGAACTCTTGATGCGGCACCGACAAATCCTCAATTAAACTGGGCTTATTACAACTCGACTGACAAAAAGTCATATATCTGGGATGGCAGCAACTGGCAAATCCTGGCCCAGGACGGGGCGCCGGCTGTGAGTCAGGATAATACCGCCCCTGCTATCAGCAATTTGGGCTGGCATGGCAGTATGGGCAATTATATACATGTAACCTGGGACACTAACGAAGATGCGATTTCGTATGTGAAATACGGTCTTACACCCAGTTATGAGCTTGGTGAAACAGCTGTTGACAACATTTATCGCAAAAGACATTCAATTCTTATTGACGGCATAGATTACGGTGTGACCTATCACTATTGCGTAATTTCCCGTGACCAGTCGGGGAACGAAACTCAATCTACCGATCAGTCGTTTATTATCAATACAACTCCAATGATTACCACTGGTTATAAACATAGTGTGGCGTTGTTAAATGATGGTACTGCATGGGCGTGGGGCTATAAGAACTACAACAATCTGGGAAATAACAATTACGCTCACGGAGTGTACACGACCAGACCCGTTCCTATTTTAGTTCAAAGCGGGGTTGATAAAGTTCGCGGGGTTAAGTCCATCGACGCTGTAGGTGATTCTACGATTTTTTTGAAACATGACGGGGAAGTTTTAGCACTTGGTTCAAACATGGGTCTAAGTTCAATTGGCCCAGATAGCCTATTTCCTCCCGGTTCTGGAATAATCAAAGTGGTAGCTGGTAATACTTATGCGCTTTTCTTACACAGCGACGGTTCTGTCTATGCAATCGGTTACAATGATTACGGGCAATTAGGTGACGGTACAACGGTTTCTCGGACAACACCTGTTCAAGTATCGGGTCTTGGCCCGGGGTCAGGCGTAATTGCGATAGCTGCCACAGGTTATAATTCATATGCTTTAAAATCGGATGGGACTGTTTTAGCCTGGGGCTATAATGAACTCGGGGGGGTAGGTGACAACACCACAGAAAACAGACTGGCGCCTGTTACGGTAAGTGGCTTTGGTTCTGGTTCTGGCATTGTCACGATTACCGCAAATAACGGGTTGGCATTTGCAATCAAAGATGACGGGACTGTCTATGGATGGGGAGATAATGAAGCATACGACCCCGATGTTCCTTTTCAACTTCCGGCTTTTGGTGCCGGATCGGGGATCATTTCAATCAAGAATGGCATGGCTTTAAAAAACGACGGCACAGTTTATACATGGGACCAATGGTCCTTGAACAGTGCCGTGCCTACCGCTCACCCGGATTTGCAAGCCGGCTCAGGAGTCATACAGATTGAACACGGCGAACAGTTTTATCTGGCTCTTAAAAGTGACGGAACGATTTTGTCGTGGGGGAGCAATAATCTCGGTCAACTTGGTAACGGTATAACTGGTTCCGGGTACGGAGGTCTTAGCAGGGTTGTTCCATCATGGGAAGATTGAAGGTGTCGCGATGAGCAGAACAACTATTCAGGAAAGAGTCAGGCGGGGTTAGTAGCCCCGGGTGGCTTTGTTGGTGCTGATTTTCAGGCGGTTTATGCGCTGGATGCGGGCGAAGAGAGCTTCGACGCGGTCGCCGAACAGGCCTTCGGGGCCGTCGTGGTACATGTCGCTGAATGGCGGTTCATAGAGGATGTCGTCTCTGACGAAGCCGTCTTCGACGAAATAGTCGATGATCTTGCGCACAAACGCCAGCTGCAGTGTTGACAGTCGCGAGCTTTCGATGAAGTCGGCGAATTCCTTTTCGACCGCTTCGCGGCTCATGCCGACAATCGACCTGATCAGCAGTTCGAGACTCGGGTCGTCTTTGCCGGTTTTTGCCTGAAAGTTGCTCTGGTAGGCTTCTTTGAATTTTTCTCTGTCTTCTTCGGTGCTCAGGCGCAGAATTTCTTCGAGCTGTCTGAGATCGTCGCCGGTCAGGGGCCGGTTGCAGCGCACTTTCCAGATGGCTTCCCGGTCGAGGTTTTCGTTGATGACCGCCTTCATTTTCTGGCGGTAGGCCGCCAGCTCATCATTCTTGAAAGCTTCGGTGCCGGGCTCGAACACAGACGGGCCTGTCAGGCTGTCGGTGAAATTCGAATAAACCAGTTTCTTGTCATCCTGATCGATGTATTGTATCAGTAGTCTGAGGCGTTTGCGAATCTCTTCGAGGCCATTGAGGCTCATAGATTGCCAGAATTCATTGGTTTTGACCGCCTGAATGAATGCCAGCTGCCGCTTCACATCCGGAATCGTCGTCTTGTCTTCGAGTTTGTCGGCTATTTTTATAATCTTTTTGATCAGAGACCGGTACTCGGCCGAAGCCTTGCCAGTATGCAGCAATGCCTCGTGTTCCAGCAGCGCCAGTTCGGTTTTCAGCAGCAGGTGGTCCCAGCGTCTGGCGTATTCGTCTTCCTGGTCGATCTGGCTGGGCAACCCGGAAACGGTTTTTGCGGCCTCTGCTCGCGTTACGGCATCGAGTTTTTCCCAGGCGGCGCGGTTTTTCAGCCTGGTCACCAGTTCGAGATGCGGGCGCACCAGAAAGTTTTCATCGCACATGCCGGTCACGTATTCATGCAGGCTGTCGAGCATTTCTTTCCTGATGGCGGTTGCGTCTTCGCCCGAAATGTCGGCCAGCGCATCGGCCAGCAGCAGGCGGTTGCGGAAAATTCGCTGAGTCAGCGGAATCACGGCCGCAGTTTCGACCCCGCCCGGGTTGGTTTCGAAGAATTCAAAATTTTCGCAGTAATCGAAGACGTAGAAGCACTTCTTGTCGTCGCCGGGGCCGAAAAGGTTTTCGCATTTGCGGGTGCCGCGGCCGATCATCTGCCAGAACTTGACCTTCGAATAAACGGGTTTGGCAAATACCAGGTTGACGACCTCGGGAACATCGATACCGGTATCGAGCATATCTACCGACACGGCAATCTGCGGCATTCCGTCGGCTTTTTTGAACTTTTCGATCATGCCTTCGGCGTCTTTTCCGAGGGTGTAATCGATCTGCACGCAAAAATGGCCTTTATGCTGCGGGTAGCTGGCGTCGAACCTGCTGACGATAAATTCGGCGTGATCGCTGTTACGGGCAAAAATGATGGTTTTGCCGAGCCGGTCGCCGCCGTCGACTCTGATGCCGTTTTCCATGAGATCTTTTAAAAAGCTGTCGACGGTGGGAATGTTGAACAGCCATTTGTTGATCGCCTCTTTACCGACCTTTTCGGGCCTGTCGCCGGTAACTTCGTCGATAAAATGCCGGTCATACTCTTCTTTGTCTTCGTCACTGAGTTTCGCGTAGGTGAGGCCTTCGCGGCTGAGCTTCGTCGACACTTTCGCCCGGTAGTAATTCAGCAGATAGCCCTGCTCGATCGCTTCGGCGAGGTCGTAGCCGAACACCGGGCCGGTCTCTTTCGTCAGATTGAACATCTGGTAGGTGTTTTTGTCGACCTCGTCTCGCGGCGTGGCGGTGAGCCCGACCAGGTAAGAATCGAAATAGTCGAAGATCGCGCCGAACTTCTGGTAGATGCTGCGGTGCGCCTCGTCGATGACCAGAAGGTCGAAGTGGCCCGGCGAGAACAGGCGCTCGCCGTCTTTGAATTCATTTATCAGGTTCATCATCGTGTGATAGGTCGACAGGCAGACCCTTGAGAGGTTGTCAGACCTGGCGTCACGCAGATCGGCCGCCGGGCAGTCAGGCAGGAACTTTTTAAAGGCGCCCCTGGCCTGTTTTACCAGCGAATCCCGGTCGCAGAGAAACAGCACCCGCTTGGCCCAGTTGGCCTTCTGCAGCACTTCGACCATGGCGATGGTCAGCCTGGTCTTGCCTGAACCGGTGGCCATCACCAGCAGCGCCCGTCTCTGGTTCGCGGTTTCGAAATGCTCGGTTACAGCCCTTATGGCGAGGTGCTGGTAGGGGCGTTCGACGGTTTTGCGATTGATGGCCGGGTTCAGAATCGACTTTCTCGTTTTGCGGCGTTCGATGGCGAGCTGCAGCTCATCTTTTTTGTAGAAGCCCTGAATCTGGCGTTCGGGGTGGAAATGGTCATCCCAGATGTAGATTTCGTAGCCGTTGGTATAAAAGATGATCGGGCGCTGGTTAAACTTCTTTTCGAGGGCGTTGGCGTAATCGAGCGCCTGGTATTTTCCGAGTTTCGCGTCTTTTGTGGTTTTTTTGGCTTCGATAACCGCGAGCGGCAGGCCGTTGTCGTCGAAAAGAACGTAATCGGCCAGGCCGGTGCCGGTTCTTTCCTTGTTGCGTTCGACCCCTGTAAGTTCGTATTCTTCTCTGAGGCCGGGCGTGTCTTTGTGCCAGCCGGCTTCGCGCAGCAGCACGTCGACCAGCAGCTTTCTCGTTTCTGCCTCTGAATAATCATGGTTATCAGGAACCGCCTCAGCCTCGGCTTTGCGGGCGGCGAAAAGTTCTCTGAATTTCCGGTTTTCTTCTTCAAGCTGCGCCAGTCGGGCTTTATAGGTTTCCTTATCGGTTTTTTCGGCCTCAAGGGCTTCTCTGAGCTTCTTTTCCTCGTCTTCGTGCTTCTGTTCGAGTTCGACGATTTTGGCCCGGCTGGTTCTGGCGATATCGCCGGCATCCGGAATCAGCCGGTCATTGAATTCCGACTGCAGTTTGACATCGAAATAGGTGCGGTGCAACCAGAAAAGAACGCTGTGCAGCTGTTTGACGACCAGAACGGCATCAGATGCCGGAATCGCCTCTTCGCTGTGGGCGGCGATATTGCCGTATTTCTGAATGATGGTCAGGCTGCGTTTAACCTGAATGGGTGCAGTTCTCTGGAAACCGGCATCGTTGATCAGGCTGCCGAGCATGGTGTTGTAGGGCAGCGACAGTGAGTTTTCGGCCTTGAATACCCATTTTATAGCCGTTTCGGCGGCCAGCCTCGCCTGGAAACAGGCATACCTGGTATCGAGCCGCCCCCGCAGTTCGGCTATCTGTGCGAACTCTCTGATCTGCTTCAGTTCGTTATCGATAAAGCTGAAGTTGCTCTGTCTCTTATTCTGCTGTTTATCGCTCTGTGTATTGTTGTTCATCACGCTGCTCTCAATACTTTATTCTATCTGCTTACAACATTTTATAAAGCCGGTTTTGCCCCGTCAGCTATTTTCCGGGCTGCCGCCGGCGTTATGCCGATTCAATTTTTTTTTGACTCCAGATACAATGTATCGGGGCAGAAATCCTGTTCGTGTGGCCATACGACTGTGCCAAACTGTACAGAAGCTCTGGAAAAGTAGTTCGGGTCTTTTAATTCCCGAAAAATCCCTGTTTCCAGGTATGGCCTGCAATCGAAAACTTTCTCTTCACCGTTTTCAAAAGTCAGGTGAAGAGAGAAATCGCTGCCCGTTTTTACTTTTTTTACTCTTGGGTTCATTTTATTTCAGCGGCTCGATTTTGTAAGGGTGTTCGCCCTTTGAAGCCAGCTCCCAGTCTGCCATCAGCTCATCGCGGTGTATTTCGATCCAGGCCATGACGAGTTTTAGCTTATTGTTTGGAATCTGCCCTTCCAATACTTCACCATCTGGAATTGAAACGACAGCCTCATCATTCTGGTATTTTACGTGGATATGGGGCATTTGATGTTTTTTATTGTCC
>Ga0116178_10004481_pt1 | contig 10276 bp, 7 predicted proteins | sample AD_STIC12_MetaG_FD_89880 | JGI IMG/M metagenome (GOLD analysis project Ga0116178, IMG submission 89880) | Active sludge microbial communities of municipal wastewater-treating anaerobic digesters from USA - AD_STIC12_MetaG | ecosystem: Engineered > Bioreactor > Anaerobic > Digestate | place: USA...
AAGGTTTTAATCTCCTCCTTGATGTTTTCCATGCCCACCAATTTGTTGATTTTCTCCATCACCTCATCGATCGTTTCCTCCTTTTCGGGCGCGGTCACGGTCACTCCCGGAAGGGCCTTGCCGTCTGCCGATGACACCGCCGGCCGGCGGTTGATGAGCGCGTGGATCTGCTTGAGCCGCTCTTCGTCCTCTGCGCTCAACACCCCATCGGCCTTCATGACGCACTGGGCATAGGCATAGAGCGCGGCGCCCGCGCGCTCCGCGTTTGTCGTGCCCTTCTCGCGATCATAGGCGTCGAGCAGCGCCAGGGACGCGAGTGAATCGTTCTCGAGCGATATGCGTGATTTTTCCACCAGAGACGTAATTCCGCCCCAAAACTCACGGAGCTTGTCCCGAAAATGCAATGGAAAGGAGTCGTATGCGTATATTTGCCTCGTCTTCTCGGCGACCGCTTCCGCCGATTCCTGCGAGAACGGAAGCAACACCAGGGACATGAAGAGCTTCTCCGGATCGCCGATTGTCTTCGCGGACACGATACCCAGCGACGAGAGCACCATGAGATCGTTGAGAATGGCGCTGCGGATCTCCGCGCCGTTTTCGAGGGCGAGGAACCCTCCCAGCGTATCGCAAATCTTCTTCGCCTCCGCGAAAAGAAAGTTCAGATTGGAGACGTCTTCGATGATATCGCCGCCGGTCGCGCCGGTCCCCGGCGCGAGGTCGTCGACCGCGCTGCGCAGCTTGTCGATGAATCCGGGCAGAGCGCGGCTCACGAAAATGTCGGTGAGCCGGTCCACGGCGTCGGTCGAACGATCGCTCCGCTTCACCGGCATGGTGCTGGCGCTCGCCGATACCGCCTCGAGGAACCGGTTGACCGTCGATTCACGCGAGAAGCTTTTAAAAACCATCGTGTTCGCCGCATGCGTTTTGATGGCGATCTTCATGGCGGCATAGCCCTTCTCGGTCTCGATGGCGGCGATGTCCGAAAAGCGGACCTCGCGCACGAGCGGCTTCGAACGCTCACTGGTGAAAAACACGATCCGCCGGTCGGTCGTGCAGAGGATGCCGGGAAGCTCCTTTCCGGCGTCGAGAGTATCCTCCCCGGCGTAGAACCCCTCGAGAAGATCGTCGATCCGCTCATCGTCCGCGATGGTCCGCGCGAGCTCCTTCAGGAGGTTTTTTTTGTACGATACCGTCGCCCAGTTGGCGATCGCGGCGAGCTGGTTCTCGAGCGCAGAGACGGGTGCCATATCAACTCCTCCGATGCATTTCGCGTATCAATCGAGCGGATCTCGAATCAGTATGTTCGTGTCGATCCCCTCCGGGGTGAACCCGAGCGTCATCAGGATGAATCTGACAGACTGGAACACCTTCATCATCTCCGTTTCCGTAGAGAAAAGTCGGTACAATTCGTCAGAATCATCAACGATGTTCGTCCTATGGATCGAACACGCAACCGCACTCCGCGGATCTCCGGACTTCGCCAGGGAATACGTGCCCTTGAGCGGACAGGCGATCATTCGACCGGGCAGGTAGCGGCCCAGATCGTCCATGACGGTATCAGCGGAAACGCCATCGACAATTGAATGCAATTGCACCGCAGCTGAGACGAGTTGCATCGTGCCCATGCAATTGTTCGCATAGACGCCGTGGGTCGCAAGATTCAGGAAATATCGAAGGGCGTCAAGGTTTGCGGGATGGAACCCCACCTCGAAGTTCCCCGTACGGTTCCTCGGAATATCGAATTGCCCCCTGAGGGTGGAGGAAAAAAATGCGTCCTTCTCGGCCATGAACCGCTCGAGCACGGTCGTGATGCTTTCGCCCTTCCCGTCCGATTTGCGCCGGAGCGATCCGCCCGTGATCCATACGCCGTCCTTTCTGAGCAGCACAATCAAACGATAGCCGAAGGTGTCGAACGAGATCGTATCGCCTTTGAGCGTTGAATCATAGGTCCAGGCGAGCCTCCGGTCCTGCGGACCGCGCCGCTGCAACTCCGCCAGAATGACGGGCAATACGATCTTCGCGACGTCCGGGTTCGCCAGTTTCATTCGAACCACCACATGCCGGAACAGAATGCGCTCAAAATCGCGCATGTTGAAACGAAGCACGTCCCGACGTAACTGCTCGGGAATGTCCCGTTCAATGAAGAAAAAATCCAACTCGTTGCCGAACGCCTCCAGGGGGTCGACATCGAGCCCTGGGTTCTTCTTCCCAAACTCCTGGCGAAACCTGAGCATGCCGGCGCGCACGCGCTCATCGTCCACATGCGATAGGTCTTTCCGGTACCCGTCGAAAAAGCGCAGCTTGCACGCCGCGTGAAACACGACCTTTTTCCCGGCGATTGAAACGGCCTCGAGCTGAACCGGCGCGCCGCCCATGATCGTTTGCAGCAAGCGGTATTCGCTATTTTCAACCAGGGGCAGGATGACCGTCCGCACCGAGATGTTTTTTCCGAAATCGACCCGAATGCCGATGGGATCGACGTACTTCCGCCAATAATTATGGTAATTATCAACAAATTGACGATAACGCTGCGCCTCTCCTTCAGTAACCATTTCGACCGGGTTCGCCGAGAGCGGCAACAATCCCCCGAGCGATCCGTGCTTGCTGCAGCGAGGGACCCCGTCGCGCATATCATACGTCCCGCCCTCGGGACACACGAGTTCGGGAAGATAGTACTTCGCTCCAGAGAGATCGGCAAACACCGGCGCCGCACGTCGCTCGATTGCATACAGGTTGCGGGCGAAGCCGATCATCCGCAGGTTGGCCTCGCAATTGACCCGCCGCAATTCGCCGATCTTGAACCGTGCGCTGATGATCTTCGATACGAAATCATCCCCGATGTACACGAACGCATCGCCCGCTCCCCGATGGACGGAAAGCAGGTAGCGATAATCCAGGTTGTCGGAGATCGAACGGACCTTCCCCTGAATCGTGTCGATGATACGACGCGCCATCCAGGCCGAGCTCGCGATGATCCAATAGTCGCCGTGCTCGACGGTATGCGCCCGGAGCTCTCCGTTGGGACTGGTGAGCGTATGGATGGTGAATCCGTTATAACTGATCGATCCTTCCGCCGCGCCCGAAACCTGTTTCTTGAAGCTCTCGCGATACTTCCCGATCCGCTCCTTGAACAGAAATTTATTACCCAGCTTGAAGAGCACGGCCATATCGGCCCCCTCGACAAGATAGGGGTCTTCGACCATCACGCTCATCTCGTCAATCGCGACGCCGTAGAATTTCCTCACCAGCGGTCCCGGCGTTTTAAGGCCAAACTGGGCGAGAAGTTTCTTTTCGAAATCATCGCCATGCCCGACGTTCGCGACGAAAAAGGGAGCCTGCTGCTTGAAAAGCTTCGCCAGGTCGCTCAATCTGATCGCGTGCTTGATGCTCGCACAGCGCACCGCGATCGCGTCGTGCGGAATCATGGAGGCGCTCTCCGGGACCGAAACGGTCTTTTCGCCCAGGAGCGCCTTGAAATCATGGGGTTTCAGCTGCGGGGCCGGCAGCGTACCCACGCTCACCGTCTTGTCCCGCCGATATTCCTCCCGGGAGAGGTCGCGCCCGGCCATGAGCTGGAGACTCTGCTCGATCGCCAGCGATCCGCTGGTGAGCTCGAAGAGCTCGGCGAGCGAGGTTCTGCGCTCACGAGTCCACGCCGATTGCTTAATCAATTCTGCGCTTCCGCCACGTCGCCGCAGATGCACCGCAGCGCGATAGCCCAGCTCGGGATCGGCCAAAACGATGGTGGACAGTTTATTCGCGAGTTCCTCCGCCGCCGTGTTCTCGCGAACCGGCGTTTCAGCCTTGAGGGGAGCGCGTTTTTCATGAGATGTGGTTTCCGATGCGCGCTTCTTCTGCGCTTCTTTCGTACGGCCCTGCGTTCCTTTTCCGCGTTTCGTCTTTTGCGCCGGCCCGTCCGTCACCATGGCAATCGCCATGACTCCACAGAGTACAATCGTCAACAGGCGTTTCATTGGGCTCCTCCCGCATCAAGTAGTATGCAGCTGTTTGTCTGGCGCATATGCGGTGGACCGAAACCGCACCCGCCCGTTCACGGCAAAGCGTTCAATAGCGCCTTCGGTCACCAGGTAATCGAGCGTCAGCATCACCCAGCCCTCGGCCAGGAATCGTTTCGCAAGCGATTTCCTCCGGTAGAAGGCGTCGATGATACCGGTAAAGCCGATTCCTTCGGCGCCCGATCGATCGACGGCGCGCTGGACATCGGCAATACGCTTTGTGCGCCATTTGACGATCTCGTCGATCCGCCGCTGCGGATTCCGCACCGGACTGCCGTGGGCGCTCAGGATCACATCGAGCCGCGGTAAGGCGCGATACCGCTCGAGCGTCGCGAAATACGCGGCAAGGTCCGATTTCGGCGGCCCGAGCCAGGTGATGATCCTCCTGAGCACGTTGTCGCCCGCGAGAAGGACGCCGCGCGATTCGCTGTACAGCGCGATGTGGTCGGCGCTGTGTCCCGGCGACGGAACGATCGTCCACTGCTCTCCGTTTACGGTGAGCGACCCGGAATCGGGCACGATCTCGTCGGGATTGGAAATGAACGCGGTCCCGAACACGAGCTCGTACAGGAACGATATGAGCGGATTTACCAGCGCGTCAATCAGCTTTTGGCGCATGGGCCGTTTTTCTCGGTAATAGCGCGATGCGCTGAATCGATATGAACGCCGATAGGCCGACCGGCTCGAAATAATTCCGGCCATGGTTTCGGTGAGGAGCACCCGTGCGCCCGTACTGCGTCTGATCTTTTTCAGACCCGCGAAATGATCAGGATGCGCATGGCTCGGGAGGACGCGCGTCAGTACGCAGGGCTCCCCGCGACCGGTACAGCGTGAAACGACGCGCTCGATACCCCGCGTCACCATTCGCACCGACGATCGGTTCCCATAGCCGGCATCGAAGAGCAGCCCGTCCGGCCCCGCGATGAAGTAGAGATTTACCGCGGGACGCACAACGCCCCAGCGCCCCTTTTGGGTGATGATGAAAATTCCGGGAAGAATCTCTTTCTCGAGGGTATCCATACGGCGCGGCGTTACCTGATAAACGGGCACACAATAAAACGCCCTCCACGAGCGTGGAAGGCGTTTGCGTGAAGTGGAGCCGAAGGGAATCGAACCCTCGACCTCTAGAGTGCGATTCTAGCGCTCTCCCAACTGAGCTACGGCCCCGTCTGGAGTAACGACATCGCCGAGGGGGCGTGTATTGTCAATCGATATATTCCGCCGTATGCCACTTTTTTACTCGCGACCTGGCACGGCGGCCGTTTCGAGCAATTGAACAAACGAATCGACGTCGGGATAGCGATCGATCACCGTACATCGCTCTTCGCGCCGGAATATCGATCGGGGGTCAGAGCCCACTCCGATAAAGCCGATCCCGAGGCGGGAGGCGACCTCCACGTCCCAGCGACCGTCGCCAATACTGACGATCGCATCGAAGGCCCTGACCCCGGCCCGCGAGCGCGCAGTCTCGATGCACCGCCCCACGAGACGGTCCCGCATCCCCTCGTCGGTGCTCGTCACCATCGTGATGCCGGAATGGTCGATGCGGCCCGCGCGCAACTTGAATTCGGCCGACTCGAGCCAGCACCCGGTCGCGATCGCGACAACCCATCCGTCTCGTGACCGCATCCCCGCAATAATGTCGCGCGCCCCGGGGATCTCGGCGAATCGAGCGGGATCAACCGTAACGGCCACGCTGAAAAGCTCGATCAACCGTTCGATATGCTTCGCGCGTTCCTCGTCGGTGGGCGGTCGCCCGAGATTTCGCTGGACCACGTCATCAAAGATAGCTCGATCGGTCGCGCTCGTGTATTCGCTCCAATCGTCGCTCATCCCGGCGATCCCGAAGACGTCGGTAATCGAACGAACGTAGCACTCGGCATCGACGTCCGTGGAGTTCAGCAGCGTCCCGTCGATATCGAAAATCACGAGCTTCATGGTTTTACAGCGCCGAAGGCGTCGCGAGAAAGGTCGTTCGTTGTACGGACGTCGGAAATTGGCTTACACCTTCCGCACATAGTGGCGCCCGAAGAGGCCCCCCGGGCGAAACCAGAGAATGATAACGATGATGAGAAAGGCGACCACCGTCTCGAATTCCGAAGAGATATAGAACCCGAAGAACTTCTCGATCACCCCCAGTATGATTCCGCCGCCAATCGATCCGACAAGCGTGTTCATCCCGCCCAGCACGGCGGCGGCGAAGCCCTTGAGGAGCGGCGCGAGCATGATGTTCGCGTCGAGCGAGGTATTGGTGCCGGGCACCAGCAGCATGCCCGCGATCGCGCCCACCACCGCGCTCATGGCCCAGGTGAGCGACATGATGCGCTTCGTACGGATGCCGTTGATGCGCGCCGCGGTCGCATTCTGCTGGGTCGCCTTCATGGCGATGCCCACCCGGGTGTACTTGAAAAACAGGAATATCAGCCCGATGAGCGAAACCGCGACAATCACGATGATGAGCTTGATCTGGCTGATGCTCACGCCCCCCAGGTGAATCATCGTGGAGCCCGAAACCGGCAGCGGCGCGAAGCTCGATGGAAACAGCTTCTGCTCCGATCCCCATTTCCAGCCGGCGATGCCGTACAGGATGCGCTCAAAACCGAGGGTGATAAGGATGAAGCCGAGGATGCCCACCTCCTTCTCGCGTCGCAGGAAAACGAACTCGAACACGACGCCCACCACGGCCGCAAAAACCAGGGCTCCCAGGAACGCGTACGGAAAGGCGAACCCCGCATTTTCCATGAGATAATACGCGAAAAACGTCGAGAGCATGGCCATCTCGCCCTGCGCGAAATTGGGCACCTCGGAGGTCTTGTAGATGATGACCATCGAAAGCGCGATGAGGGCGTAGAGGCTCCCGATCGCCAGGCCGTCAATAAGGGGCTGCAGAATCATCATACGGTTTTCCCCGATCCTAGAAAGGCCACGTCTTCCAGTATTTTTTGATTCGGATCCAGAACCCGAACAATCCCAACGGCTCGAAGACGACGATGAGCATCATGATGAGGCCGAAGATGATGTAGCTCACGTAGGCGATGCCGTTTGTGTCCATGACCGCGTCGGTGAACATGACCAGCACATTCCCGAGCACCGGAATCTGGACGATGGTGTTCTGCTTGAGATTGAGGTCCAGGAACGATATGACGATCGCGCCCAGCACCGATCCCATGATGGAGCCCACACCGCCCACCACCACCATCGCCAGAAAAAGCACCGACATGATGAACCCGAACGACTCCGGGTTGATATAGCCGAGCCATATCGCATACAGGCCGCCCGCCACGCCGGTGAAAAACGCGCTCACGGCGAAGGAGAGGGTCTTGTAGAGCGTGACGTGAACGCCCATCGACTGGGCGGCGATATCGTCGTCGCGGATCGCGATGAATGCGCGCCCCACCCGCGTTTTGATGATATTGCGCGCCATGATCGTCATGGCGACGGCGAAGACGATGATGATGAAATACAGGTCGGCCGCCTTGGCCGCCGATGCGGTCATCCCGGCGTACTCGACGAACAGGCGGTCGAGATAGTGCACCTCGGGGACCTGGATGCCATCGCGTCCGCCGAAGACCGAGAAGCGGCCGATGATCTGCGTGATGGCCATGCCGAAACCCAGCGTGGCGATTGCGAGGTACGGCCCCTCCAGCTTGAGCGACGGCAGTCCCAGGACGAACCCGAACAGCGCCGCGATGAGCCCGGCCGCGAGCAGCGCGAGCGGGAACGGGACGAACTGCGCGGCGCTCATCAACAACACCGTCGCATAGGCCCCGATCGCGAAGAAGCCCGCATGGCCCAGGGACACCTGGCCGGTGAACCCCACCAGGATGTTCAATCCAATCGCCACGATCACGTTGATGGCGATGAAGTTCACATCGCTCAACACATGACCGGGCAACAGGAACGGCGTCACGGCAAGCGCGAGCATCATCACGCCGAACCAAAACCGCTTTGCGCCGCTCCCCAGGAGCCGTATGTCCTCGTAGTAATCGCGTTTAATATCCATGGCGTGTGACGCGGGGCCCGATGAGCGACGGGCCCCGTTCCCCGTCTATTTCACCTGTTTCAGGATCTCGTTCACGTCGAAATCGGACGTGAGCCAGCCGGTGAGTTTCTGCGCCTTCGTGTCGCTGATGCATTTGGCGATGAAGATCGAGTTCGCGCCCTGGCGTTGGTTGGGCCCGTAGGTGATCTTGGGGCCGATGCCCTGGAAGTCCTTGATGGACTCCATCGCCTTCACGAAATTCTCCACCGTGAGGTCCTTCCCGCATTTCTTGAGCGCCTCGACCATCGGCTCGGCGAACATGATGCCGGCGTAGTAGAAGACCCCCCAGCGCTCGTTGGGAGCGAACTTCTGATGATACGCGCGGTACTTCTTCATGAGCGGGGAATCCGAATCCGGCGACTCGGTGAAGTTCGCGAAGATCATGTCCTTCCAGAGTCCGCGCGAGATCTTGTACATGATGGCCATGTCCGACAGCGTACTGGAGGCCATCCACTGCGGCTTATAGCCGATGTTCGCGCACTGGCCCAGGATGATGGACGCGTGCTTGGGGTTCACCCACATGATCACCACGTCGGCGTTCGCGTTCTTCAGCTTGAGCGCGTGCGAGCTCAAATCGGTGTCGGCATTCTCGACCGACACGCCCTCGGCGAGCTTCAGTCCCTTCTTCTCGAGGATGTGCTTGGCGGCGAGATAACCGAGCTTTCCGTAATCGTCGTTCTGATAGAAAATCGAGAAGGAGTTCTTTTTCAGGTTCTCCATCGCGTACTTGAGCAAGAGGTCCGCTTCGGTGCTCGAAAGCGGGAAAAAGTTAAAAAGGTACTTGGACTGCGGAAAGGTCCAGTGCGACGAGGGCGACGAAGGGTTCACCCACGGGACCTTGTTGTCATTGAGATACTGCTTCACGGCCATGCCGGTCGCGGTCCCCAGGCCGCCAACGAAGGCGAACACGCCCTCGCCCTCGACGAGCTGCTTCACCTCGGATTTGGTCCGATTCGGCTGATAGCCGTCGTCGCGGATAAAATGCTGAATCTTTCGCCCGGCGATCCCGCCCTCTTCATTAATGATTTTGAAATACAGGTCCGATCCGCGGGCGACCGCGCCCTAGAGCGCCGCCGGCCCCGATTGCGGGCCCCATTGCCCGATCTTCACGGTCGTATCCGTCACGCCACGCCGTTCGTCAACGGCCTTCTTCGCGCAGCCCGGCAGGATCAGGAACGATGCAAACGCCATCGCGATGATGAATGAATAGAATCTGTTCATAACTCTCCTCCAGTGATATCGTGTGTTCTTGTTGTATAAAGCAATGTCAATGCGCGCACAGCGAATCAGCCCCTCCGTAGTGCCGCTCCAGCATCAACGAACTGTTGTAAAAAAACCTCATTCCAAAATTCTCCGCGGGAAGTTTCACAATTTTTGGAACGTTTTTCATCCGCACTGATTTCAACGCCCCCTCCCGATCTCCCACTTCATTTGGGGCGGTGCGCCAATGGTGACCCGAGACAGCCCCTTATCCACGATACATACCGTCAATCAGGTCCGCATACTTTTCCTGTATGTAGCGACGCTTCACCTTCATGGTGGGGGTCACGTCCCCCTCCTCCTGATACAGCTTGTGCGGCAATATGGTGAATCGCTTGATCTGCTCCACGCGCGATACGGCCTCGTTCACCGCATCGACCTCCTTCTGGATGAGCTTCTCGATCTCGAGGTTCTGCGCGAGATCGCGGTAGGTCGAGAACTGGATCTTGTGGTCCTGGGCGTACTTCACGACATTGTCCTCGTCCAGGACGATGATGGCGGTGAGATACTTCCGCTTGTCGCCGATGACGATCGCGTCGTTCACGTAGGGACTGAACACCAGCTTGCCCTCGATGAACTGCGGCGTGATGTTCTTCCCGCCGTCGGTGATGATGATGTCCTTGATGCGTCCGGTGATGATGACATTGCCCTCGTGGTCGATCGCCCCCACGTCGCCGGTGTGCAGCCAGCCGTCGATGATGGACTGGCGCGTCGATTCCTCGTCCCGGTAGTACCCCTTGAAGACGCCCGGCGATTTCACGATGATCTCGTCATCCTCCCCGATCCGCACCTCGACCCCGTCGATGGGCCTCCCCACGGTGCCGATGCGGCTGGAACCGAGCCGGTTCACGGTGGTCACGCCCGTCCCCTCCGTTTGACCGTACCCTTCAAGGAGCGGCACGCCGATGGCGTTGAAAAACGTGATCACGCCCGTCGAAATGGGCGCCGCGCCGGAGTA
>Ga0116178_10004482_pt1 | contig 10276 bp, 9 predicted proteins | sample AD_STIC12_MetaG_FD_89880 | JGI IMG/M metagenome (GOLD analysis project Ga0116178, IMG submission 89880) | Active sludge microbial communities of municipal wastewater-treating anaerobic digesters from USA - AD_STIC12_MetaG | ecosystem: Engineered > Bioreactor > Anaerobic > Digestate | place: USA...
GGGAAAGCCCTTAAGCAGCAAACAATGAGATTTTATGAAGAAAAACTGTCCAAAACTGATTTTGTAAGGATCCACAGATCTTATATAGTAAGGGTGGAAGAAATAAAACGCATTGAACCTTACGGGAAGGATAACCATGTGGCAGTCCTTCAGTCGGGTGATAAACTTCCTGTAAGCAGATCGGGTTATAAGCAGCTTAAGGAGGAGCTCAATTTTTAAGAACGCTTTCAGCTTTTATTTCAGCCTGCTGCATTTATCGTATCTTCTGAATGGCATATAGTGCCTGAACCTGAAACGCGGCACAGGATCAAAACCATGAGTGCCCCCCGGGCGGCATCTTAATATCCTGTTGGTTCCCATTAAAAATCCGGTAAGCGGGCCATGGGTCTTCAATGCATTAAGCATATATTCTGAACATGAAGGAATATGCCTGCAGGACGGCCTTATAAAAGGAGATATGGCTGCCCTGTAAATATGCACCGGCACTGACAATAAGAAAATTAATATATTTCTAAGTAATTTTACCACGTTTCAAAGATAGTAAATGCAAACCTGCAATTATATTATTCCGCTATCTCTGACAATTTGGCAAAATCCTGGCATGGAACCATTAATGGCAGGACTTTTGAAGAGTAGAAAATAAAAAGATAAACTACAATGACTGCAAATATCTGGATAATATTCATCGTGTTCATGATCCTGAGCTGGATCGTCAGCGCAACACTGAAATCTAAATTCAAAAAATATTCAAAGATCCCTGTTGACAGCGGGATGTCGGGAAGAGATGTGGCAGAAAGGATGCTGCGTGACAACGGGATATTTGACGTGAGGGTCGAAAGTGTGCCCGGCAGCCTGACTGATCATTATAATCCTCAGACCAGGACAATAAACCTCAGTCAGGATGTTTATAACAGCAGAAGTATTGCTGCTGCTGCCGTTGCTGCCCATGAAACAGGACATGCTGTCCAGCATGCCACTGCTTATGCCTGGCTGGCGTTTCGTTCAAAAATGGTTCCTGTTGTCAGCTTCTCATCAAAATGGGTTCAATGGATATTACTTGGCGGAGTGATTTTTATAAATACGTTTCCAGCTCTCCTCTTTGCCGGAATCATACTCTTTGCATTGACCACTCTTTTCAGCTTTATAACTCTCCCTGTTGAGATCAACGCCAGCCAGAGGGCTCTGGCATGGCTCTCAACAACCGGAATTACATCTTACGAGAATCATGACAAAGCCCAGGATGCATTGAAATGGGCTGCATATACTTATGTGATAGCAGCGCTGGGATCTCTGGCTACCTTACTTTATTATATAATGATCTTTACCGGATCAAGGGATGACTAGGTATCAGTGAGAGAGAACTCAGTTCTTACCTGCCCTCAACTTCAAGCCAACGGGTATATTTATGGATTGACCTTATGATAAGCCAGATAACTGCGGCGCCGATAAGAAGCAGCAACCATATTCGGGTCATGAATATCCTGCCCGTCAGGTAATAATTTCTGAACAGGTCAAGTATTGAAAATATCAGGAAGATGTTAACGAAGCTGTTATATTCCCTTTTCAGGACATTCCTGAATGAGAAGCCCAGTTTCGGCGGAATCCATTTAAACTGAAACGGCAAAAATGCAGATACTTTCGCTGACCAGCTATCGTAAGCATCCCCGAATTTTCTTCTTAAGAACTGTTCTTCAGCGAACATGATCCGCTCATAATAAAGCCAGTAAACAAGTAAAAATACGACAGCAAACCATGCTGACCGGATGAAGATCACCGGTCCGGGCCACATAAGGAAATTACCAAGATAGAGGGGATGTCTGATAATAGAATAGAATCCGGTAGTGTTGAGTTCATCAGCAATCTGTCCGGCAGCAGTATTCCTGCCCGAAGTATTCCTGGGTGCAAAACCTACTGTAAAAATCCTTACAAGCTCACCCAGTACACTGATCCCGAGAAATATCATTTCATCACGAAGATCAAAGATTATGGCCTGCCTGTTCCCGAGGTACATCATGATGAGACCTGAAACTACAAGGAAAAGGGGGAGCCAGCTCCTTCTTCTGAAAAGCCAGTTGCCACTGCTTTCCAATTCATGCACCAATGCCATTATGCCTGTTTTTGTTGCGACAAAAGTAGAAAATTCCTAGAAACTGTACTTCACACGCAGATAAACAAGGTTCATCTTTGTATCAACCCCTCCTATCTCACCATTAAAATGCTGCCAAATCAATGAAAAATCTATGTTTTCGGCTGCAGAATAATCAAGGGAGGGCCCGGAAAAAAATCCTTTAAGATCAGGAAACCACATTACTGATATGCCGGTGTTAAGCAGGGGAGTTGCAGCCCAGGTGAATTGCCCCAAGGCTGTAAATTCCGAAAATGCAAGGTCCTTCGCTGTGAGACTTCCGGAATAAAGCCTTGTAAAACTGTTCAGATCCAAAGGATTATTACAGTACATTAATTGTACCTGGGCCATGGAGTTATCTTTGAATATCCTGTCGACACCGGCAGTCAGGATCATAGTTCCCGTTGTGTTGCTGAATTCTTTCAGGGGATGGAACCATGTGGCTTCACCCCTGAATGAAAAGGGGCCTAAAGAACCCGACCATCCTGCACCTGCCGTAAGATCACTGCTGTTCGAGTAACCTGTAAGAAACTGGATATCATAACCCCACTTATTGAAACGGAACAAAGCTGCTGCAGTCAGGTCATTATCCCTGTCGCCTTTTACCGCCAGTTCAATAACTGATGATGGAGAAGGATAGTATTGTAACCGTACAGCATCACTTCCCGGTCGTTCAATATAATCAATATCAAAAAATGAATATGCATTGAAAATATCATTAGGATTCCATACCAGAGCCTGCCCCCAGTTAATTCGCTGCCGGCCTATCCTTGCCTGGAACTTTTTAAAATTAAAATCAGCGTACAATCTGTCGATCGTTGTGTTCAGGAAAAAAGAATTTTTTTCAATTATGTTCCACGATAAATCAGCTATCCCTTCATCAGCATCTATCATTTCAGAATAGGCATTCCCCATCCTGGCCATGTCACCCGTGAACAAACGGTTTCTGAATTCAGCCGCAAGGGTAATATGATCCTGCACATAATATTTGAAATTCAATCTGTTGTGCAGTACGTTATCGAACAGTACCGGACCAGATAAAGAATCAAAGATCGCACTTTCCATAGTCACAAGATATCCATTGAAGGAAAAGGGACTGGATTTCTCCTGTGAGAAACTGTGTGAAGCACTAATAATATAGCTAAGGATCAGGAGAAAGACTCTGCCGGTTTTAAACATTCTGTTCAAATAATTCGTATAATATATTATTCCCTCTTATCATCAGAAACAACCCTTCCGTCTTCGAGTGTTATAACCCGGTGCGCCATTTTAACAACGCGCGGGTCGTGAGTTGAAAAAATAAATGTTATTTTCTCTCCGTGGTTCAGGGTTTCCATTATTTCAAGCAAGGTTGTTGCTGCTTTTGAATCCAGATTGGCAGTAGGTTCATCAGCAAGCACAAATTTTGGTTTCGACGCCAGGGCTCTTGCTACTGCGACCCTTTGCTGCTGTCCGCCGGAAAGCTTTGCCGGCCGGGAGTTGATCCTGTCTTCAAGTCCTACAGCTTTCAGGAGTTCAAATGACCGCCCTTCCCTGTCTTGCCTGGTCCATTTCTGAAGTGACATTATAAACTCTACATTTTCCTTTGCCGTCAGAACAGGGATCAGATTATATGACTGAAAAACAAATCCTATATTCCTCATCCTGAAGTCGATGAGAGCGGAAGATTTTAAAGTTGACAGGTCTACTCCGTCTATAATGATCTTCCCGGAACTGGGGAGATCAAGACCTCCGAGCATGTTGAGGAGTGTCGTTTTTCCGGATCCCGACGGACCTACTATAGCGACGAATTCACCTTCCTCAAAATCGAGAGTCACATTATTTACCGCATGGACCTTAACTTCCGAAGAATTATATATTTTATTCACTTCCTTAATCTCGATGACTTTCATTGCTTTAACTGTTTAGTTTCTGATCATTCCGTTCTTATAGCCTCAACCGGGTTCAGTTTCAATGCTTTCCGCGCCGGATAAACTGAAGAGAGAATACCTGTGAGTATAATAAGTATCGTTGTAATTATAAAAAACTGGGCATCAATTGTGGGGAACAGATGTGCCGAATAACCTATAGCCTCAAATCCTTCAGAATAGTTTATGAGATTGATGCCTTTTTTTGCCGTTGCAGCAATAACTGCTCCCCCAACAACCATTCCGGAAATGCCCCCGACAACCGACAGGAATATTGATTCAAGCATGATCATAGTGAATATTTTTCTCCTGTTCATTCCGATTGCAGCAAGCATTCCTAATTCCTTCGTTCTTTCCAGGACCGACATAAGCATCGTGTTAACTATTCCGAAAGCAAGTGCGGCAAGAATAATTGCCATGAATAAGGCGTAAATCTGCTGCATCATATCTGCGAACATTGCAAGATCAGGCTGAATTTCCTTCCAGTTTAAAACTTCATAACCGGGAAGCAATTCTCTTAACTTTGTTGTTGCTTTTTCTGTAAGCGAATTCGAATCAAGCTTGCCTATTATCCTGTGATAAGTGTTCTCCGGTAATCCGGTCAGTTCCCTGAGTTCGGATTCGGGAACAAAAACTGAAAAGGCTTCAAACATGTCATTGTTTGTCCTGAAAATACCACTTACCCGGAAAGTTGCTCCTGTCTGGATATTATTTACATCGAGGAAAGTAAGAATGATCCTCGATCCATTCCTGTAAGACCAGGCTGATTCCTTTATCCGCCAGCCGTACTTCCTCATTTCAGAAGGCTCAAGCAAAGCTTCAACTGCTTTTGAAAACTTTTTATCAGACGTAAATCTCTGGTCAAATAATGGTTCCAGCCTGCCGATTACTTTTTCGGGAATATCAGCTTCCCTGAGTTTTTCTAATGCATCCTGATCAAGGAAATATCTGATGATATTCAGTTCTCTTGCCAGTTTTTCACCAATAAAGACCGAATTGAATTTTGTATCCGATTCAAGAAAAGTTCCTGTGCCGGGAATGAGCTTCTGAGACAAGGTGAACATCTCCTTTTCCTTCTGCACATCAATCCCGTTGATTTCCACACCTGCACTTTTTGTCGAAGTTGAAGCCATGCCCCTTACAATGATCCTGGCTGTGGTTTCTTTCATGCCCGGGACTGCCTGAATCGAAGAGACAATCTCATCAAAATCCTTAATTGTACTGTTCAGGTCAGCACTGCTTCTGAAGTTTTTATTATTAATTTGGATATGTGATAATTCTTCATTTACGGCAGCATCAATTCTCTGAACAACAGCACTGTTCATTATTGCAATGGAAAAGACCCCTGCAAAAACTCCGACTGTCACGGCAGCTATCACGATAAGACTTCGGGATTTGTTGCGCCAAACATTCTTCCATGCTATTCCGGTTATCATAATACCTGATAATTAAGCTTTTAATGAACTAATTACATTGATCCTGAATATTTTTCTTATGCTGAATAATACTGCAATTGTAAGAATAATGAGTACCACCACTGTCTGCCAGAGGTAATAGGAATCAGGTAAAAGAGTGGGCATAACAGGTTCGAAACCATAATCTTCCCACATATGTGCCATCTGACCTGTAAATCTCAGTGGATGGACGTTGAAATAGAGAACAACCGGCAATGAAACGATTACTCCTGAAATCACTCCAAGTAATCCTGTCATTAGAAGTTCCAGGGCAATAACCTTTGACAGTTTGTGTTTCTGCATGCCGACCGATACAAGCATGCCGAATTCCCTTCTTCTTTCAGCAAGCATCATGAGAACTGTCCCGAATACTCCGAATGCGATCACCAGATAAAGGATGCCGATCATTATCATTCCGGACTTATTATCAGCATCAAGCTGGTTAATCAGAAGGGCATTGAGTTCCCTCCAGTTCCTGACTGTAAGCGGTTCCGGGATTATTTGTCTGAGACCGGAATATATTTCCATCACACTCTTTTCATCATTTTTTTTAAGTGTTATTACAGCTGATGTTGAAATTCCTTCAGCTCCGTATAGCTGCCTTGCCGAGTTAATAGGAAGATACACTATTGAGTTGTCAATATCTGGAGCAGGGAGTTTGACTATCCCGCTGACCATGTATTTTCCCGCCGCCGATACTCCGTGATAGCCCTGCCCGATGAGTACGACTGTATCACCGATATTTATCCTGAGATATTCAGACAAGCCATTGCCGATAACAACTTTCCCGGTATCTTTCTCTGTAAAATACCCGTTGCTGAAAGAAGAATATTTGCGAAGAACCGGTAGTATTGCTGATGAATCTTTCACAGATATTCCAAGGTCGAGCATAAGCCTTCCTGTACCAGAATAAGATTCATCCCTGAATATTTCAAGAAGTTTTTTAATCCTGTCGGGCAGGGCTTCATTTTCCATTCTGTTTACAGCTTCCTCAGTGAACCGGAACTTCACCATCCTGTTTTTGATATCGGAAACTTCATTTTCAGGGTCAATGCCCATGACAATTACACCCTGGGTACGGCTCCCTGCTGCTGCCAGGGCAAAAGACTCAAGCCTGGGAACGATCTTCTCTACATTTTCATTCTTTTTAATGGTCTCAATATGCTCCTGATCCATCTCAAAACTGTTATCAAGTACAGGATCGTCAAAATAATCCTGATGCTGCAACTGCAGGTAACCAGAATAGGATTCTATTATGTTTTTGAACATTCTGTCGTATGACCCAAGTTGTATAGATCTCATGATCAATGCAAAGAATACTGCAAAGAAGACCGATGCTGCAGTTATAATTGTTCTCCTTTTATTCCTCCAGAGATTCTTCCAGGCCAGTTGAAAATCATTCATCGCTTTGCCATTATTTTCTTAATATTGTTTTATGCAGAGTTAACCATCTAAAAACCTGCACCTTGCAACCTGCATCTTGCAACCCTTATTCACCTTACAGTCTTCATATTCTGCTGAGAGAAAAAGCTCTCTTCTATATTCACATTGAATTTCATCTCAACGATTTTCAATATTGTTTTCTGCCCTTCCGCTTCTGCCGGAACAAGTTCAATAAGTGACGGTAATAATCTTCCATCCATAATTTTAAGATCTGATGCTGTTTCAGTTCTTACCAGGTATCCATCCTCATCGTACAGTTCAGCTTTTAACACAATAAATTCTTTCTTATCCACCCACCATATTTGTGAGCTCCATAGTATATCAGCATCTTCTTTTGCTGTTAGCCTGATCTTATAACACTGCAGCCCATTGATCGTTTCTTCTCCCTCGATTGAATGACTATAGTCATCAACTACCGAGGATTCCCTCAGGATATCATCATTTGTGTAGTCTGAACCCATCCATCCCTGCGACATCATTGAAGGAGGAAGCTTTATCAGCCTGTTTATTGAAGGGTTCCAGCTCCACATCTCATTTTTCCGCTTAAGGAATGACTGGCCCTTTTCGCGGGCAGGAGCAGTAATAAGAGTAAGGGCATAGTCATCCTCCCTGGACCATGATTTGAATTCGATGGTTCTCTGCCAGCCCGGCCTCACAATTGTCATTGTCATTACACTGTAACCCGACTGTTCTCCTTTGAATTTTTCGTCTGCTTTCTTTATTATTTCGGTAGCTGACAGAGTCTGAGCAACAAGATTAACAGAACATCCGGAAATAAAAAATAAGGATAGGAAAGTTATTAAATCTCTTTTCATGACAGCTCTATTTATAAAGTGCAATAATGTTGTTTACACTTTTTTCAAAGTATTCATTATCAATATCTGAATATATATACGTGATTGCAAAGCCCTTGAAAGTCAGAATAAACATATTGAGGTCAAGTACAGGATCATAATCAGGACCCCTGGTTTCTTTCTTTCGTTCAAAATAATCTGAGAATGTTTTCATTATCCTTGAGATGAAATGACCTTCCCCAGAATATTTTGCCGATTCAAGAAGAGATTCCGTACCCATAAAAGATCTGAGAAACTGTTCCCTTACTTCATTTTGCATCAGGACCTGAACCAAAAGTTTCCAGAATGTTTTCTTATTCTTTAGTATCTGAGCCATTTTTTTAATAAAGAATTCAAATTCATCGACTGAGAGTATCCCATCCCTGTCAATGTCAAAATAATCGTAAACTTCTGATACCGATTTCCGGATTATTGAATCGAGAAGGTCCTCCTTGCTCTTAAAATAATTATACATCAATCCCTTGGAAATCCCGGCATGTTTAGCAATATGGTTTATTGTTGTTGCATGAAAACCTTCCCTGGCAAAGTGTTCAAGGGCAGTATCCATTATAAGATTCCTTTTTTCCTCTCTTATTTCCTCAAACTGAAGTGGCGTCCTGGGTGACATTTTTGACTGATCGTTCGTTCAATAAAATTCTGTACTAAAAACCGTTTATGATTGAACGGTTAGTCAAAGATAAATAAAATATTTTGATTTACCAAATTCTTAACACTATTTTTTATTGTTTCCCGTCTTAAAAAGCAGTAATGATCAAAATGGAGCTGTGCCGATAAAGTATTCACGGTTTCTTCATAAATAATTTCGTTTCTTTGACGTTCTTACAAAGGGGTCAAACAACATCCGGATTGCTGCATATGATTTATAAAAAGACATTCAGATTAATCAGGAGAAAATTATCCGTTTCGATTTTCCGAAAACTTGTGTTCAATAAATACATTTCTACTGTAGTATTTACGATTGCTGTTTTAGTTCAATATGTATCAGGAGGGTCCTTTGAGGAAAGATATAAATTTGATATTGCAGCGAGTTACGGCTTCCCGGAAACTCTATGCCTGAAACTAAGGTACGGTAATAATTTTCAGGCAGGGATCAGTCAGGCATTCGACACGCATGGGCTGGGTGCAAGTGCGATGGAACTTTATTACAGGCTTGGTGAAAAACCACGATTCTCTGAGCAGAAACCCTGGTATGCCCTGTTGGGAGCAGCCATTTATCTTTTTGAAACTGATTATAAAAAAGAATACAGCTTTTTATTATATCCCAGAATTGGAAGAACATTTGAATTTTCAAAGTATCTTGGAATAAATGCTGACATCGGATTTGGTGCTCCGTTCGGACGTAAGGAAGCTTCAGCAGATCCTATCTCCCCTGTTATTCTTACAGGAAGTATAAACCTGTATTTCAGGTTTTAATCAGGATTTAAACGGGTTTCAGTTACTGTGAATCAATTATGCAAAAATAAAAACAGACAATAAACTGCAACATTAATTGAAGGATTTCCGTTAATGCAGGGAATGAAATATTTGAATTCCGACTTCTGATATTTCAGAAAAGATTTTCTATCTTTATCAGTTGTACCTAAAACAATTATGCAATGGCAAGTCTTAAATTTCTGTTGGGACTGATCCCCGCGACCGCAAAAATTGAACAGGCAGAAAAAGCTCTGGTTGCTGAATTCGACAAGCTGAAAGCTTTTGCTGAATCCGACACTCTGAAGAAATTCAATGAGCTTAAGGATCTGATCAACTCATCAGATTTTCGTGATAAGAAAAAAGAAATAGAATCCCTCGTATATAAAAATTCTGAAGAATATATGAAGGAAAAAGAATTCCTTTCGCTTCAGAAGGCAAAGGACATTGTACTCTATTTCAGAACCATTGCAGGATCAATGCTCAAGAAATTCAAAGAACTTGACGGTTCCGAAAAAATTTCGAATTTCGAATCACTTCAGAACCTTGTCACTTCTCTTGAATTCAGGGAAAAAATGAAGACAAAAGAATTCCGTAACAGCGCTGATGAGAAAAAACTCCTTGATTACAAAAGGCTGAAAGAGAGTTCGGAAATAAAAAATTATTACAACTTCAGGAAGTCAAAAGAATATTCCAATTTCCTTAATATCGACGGATCATCAAGACTGGCAAGATATAATGAGCTTAAGGATTATGTAGCCACAGCTGAGTTCAGGGAAAAGAAAAATTATCTCCTCGATAAAAAAAGATTTGAAAAAACTGAAATGTTCCGGAAAATCCAGGAGTTTGATAAAATCAAAAAGAACGAGGATATCTTATGGTATTTTAAAGTCAAGGATTCAAATAAGTTCGATATTCTTAAAGAAAGAGAGCTTACCTTCAGTGATGAATTTGAAGGTGATAAGCTTGATACCGGTAAATGGCTTACAAACTACTTCTGGGGAGACAAGCTTTTAAATGACAGGTATTCTGTAGAACCTGATCTTCAAGCTTATACGGAAAAAGAGAATTTTGAAGTCCGTA
>Ga0116178_10004489_pt1 | contig 10259 bp, 4 predicted proteins | sample AD_STIC12_MetaG_FD_89880 | JGI IMG/M metagenome (GOLD analysis project Ga0116178, IMG submission 89880) | Active sludge microbial communities of municipal wastewater-treating anaerobic digesters from USA - AD_STIC12_MetaG | ecosystem: Engineered > Bioreactor > Anaerobic > Digestate | place: USA...
CAAAGCGACCAAGTGGCACAGGCGGTCGCTAAACATTACAAACAGCCATCAAACCTCCCAAGCAGTTGGGCGCGGCGGGACAAAAGCTCATCCTCAAGGAAATTGTCTATCGCATCATTGGGATCTAGAATTCTAATAGAAGAGCCAAGTTCTCACCTGGCTCTTTACTTAAGATGCAACATAGCTATCGCACAACTGCAAATGGTTAAGCTATCATCTTTCCATGATCCACTTTACGATGTCGCTCATCACTTCTTCGTTGAAGGTTTCAGCTATCTGGGCATATTCGTTGGGGCTGCCGGTTTCACAGGTTTGGAAGAGGTGATTTAGCTTGGGATATTCCTTGGTTTTAAACTGTTTGTTACCTGCTTTGGTGAGGGCATCCGAGATGGCTTTAAGATTTACAGAGGCGGCAACTTGCGTATCCGAACTTCCATTTACAGCAAAGACGGGGATGGTGAGCTGTTGCAGGTATTCGCTTGGATCCATGCGGATAAAGTTCTGCATCCAAGGGCTGAATAGCTGTGCCTCAATGCCTGCTTTGAGCTGTTCTGCTGTGGCACCGGAACCAAATTTGGGGTCTTTTTTAAATTCCTCAGCGATGAGCTCTTCCAGACGCTTCTGCTTTGTCTCAAGATCTGTGTCTTCCAAGACCAAATTATAGAGCTTGAGATCAAACTCCGCTGTCACAACCTCTTCATCTGAAACACCCATGGAGCGCTTGATATCTGCTTCTTGCTGGATCAGCAGTTCTCTACCACGCACACCGGAGCCAGCTAAAAGGACGAGGAAGTCGATGTCTTTGTCTTTAGTTGCGGCAATGGGAGCGATGATGCCGCCTTCACTATGGCCGATGATGCCCACCATGGAGGCTTGGGGATGTTTTTTGAGAAAAGCCACCGCAGCTAAAGCATCATCTGCAAAGTCATGCGTGGTAGCGGTGCTGTGGTCGCCCTCGGATTCTGCAGTTCCACGATCATCATAGCGCAAAACCATGATCCCGTGGCGGGTGAGATAATCTGAGAGCACCAAAAATGGTTTGTGGCCGAGAAGCTCTTCATTGCGGTCTTGAGGCCCGCTGCCCGAAACCAAGACCACTGCGGGGAATTTGCCTTTCACCTGCGGGATGGTGAGCGTGCCACGCAAGGTGATGCCGGCTTTTTCGTTTACAAAGCTCACCTCTTCTTGAAGGTAAGGATATGGCTCTTTGGGTTCCTGGTATTTTTCGGGATATGGCTTCCTTTCCACTTCTTCACGTGAAAGCTGCAGAGGTGCCTCAAAACCGGACTGAATAAAAATGCCTTCTATCACTCCATCCTTCAAGGTTCCCTTGTAGCTTGCCATAATGCTACCTATCGAAAATTCAAAGGTTCCATCGCTAAAAGACGCATTATCAGCGGCGATATCGAAGGCACCCTGATCCGGGCTATCCAGGCTGACAGACAGCCCTGTGTCACTCTTGTTTACATGGACGACCAGGGTAAGCTGTGTGCCCATAGCGTCCAAAACTCCATACCATTGGCCTTCGATATCCGAGGCGACTAAACCTACGGCTAAGAGGCCGAGCACGAGAAAGATAACTAAGTTTTTCATCATAGCTCCTTTGCTTGATTTTGATCATTGGCTCCACGCTACCAAAAGCCCTTCCGAAGTCAATCGAAAAAAAGGCTTGACATATAGTGTCAATTTAATTTACAGTCCCGTGTAAACAGAGATAGACAATTTGAGAATCAAGCATAGGATTAAAAGAGGTTTTATATGAGACAAAAGCCGTACACGATCATGCACGAGTTTGTGTCCGAGAGGTTTCCCAGCCGCAAGGTTTTGGATTTGCTCAAGACGAAGAAAAGCTCACACCTCATTGAGTTGTCTGGCAGAACCGGCAGCGGTAAGTCTTACCTGATGCAAACCTTGATAGACAAGCTGCGCCCAAATTTCAAGCAAATCAAGGTTTTTTCACCCCAACCCCTTTATTATAATCAACTTGAACAAATCGTTTTACTCACCAGCGGGATCAGCAGTGATGAGTTTGCCCAGATCGTCGGCCAATATCAGACTGGGTACAAGACCGGACGTAAGTATGATTTCTTTTTCTACATCATCTCTCTTTTAAACGAACGTAAGCTGCTGAAACCCATGCTGTTGATCGTTGATGACTGCGACGTTTTGGATACCTACTCCCGGGATTTTTTGCAGTATCTGATTCACTCTTCGCCCGATATCGGCATCAAGATCGTGGCCTTGACGCAATCCCACCTCTTTAGCTTTTCCACGCATGAACCTATCCCCGCATTGAGCACGGACGACATGCAGCGTATCATCCAGATGGCCTTTCCCAAAGATGAGATCAGCTATGTGAGCAGCAGTGAGGTGCTGCAAACCATCTCTGGAGGCAATCTGCTGGTGGTGGAAAATATCCTGGCGGAGATGTTGGATAGCGGCAAGAAATTTGATCTCTCACCCTTCTTGGAGCGCAACTTTGATCCTCAGCATCTCTTTTATGAGAACCTGAACAGGCTCGATCAGCAGCAGAAAAACCTGCTTTTTGCAATGTTTGTGCTGGATAGCGATCTGGATGAAAAGCAGGCCAAAAATCTTGGGCTTTCCAAGAATCTAAAGAAGAATCTGGAGCTCTTATCCGAGCAAAACCTGATTGCCGATTTTGGCGATGGCTTCAAGGTGCAGCGGAAACAATCTTTCACGCAGTGGCTTGAGAAAAATCCGGAGCAGTTTAGCTCTGAATATAAGCTCAAGGTCTTGGAGGAATGCAAGGCCTATCCGGATAACTTGCAGGTAATTGTGAGCATGCAAAACCTGAATTCTCTTTACGACGCCGAGCAGTTTAGGCGCATGGCAGATTATCTGGAGCAGATTTCCGACAACAAAAATGCCGCTCTGCTCTGGCAGATTATCCTCAAAAACTCAGGCGAGCCTATGGACGTCTACCATGCCTATCTGCGTCTGGGCATCGCACAATCCGCATCCAAAGCCAAACACACCGCTATCGAGACCTTCAGGGAAGCATTGCAGTTTTGCACCGATAACTCCCTGGCCGCTGAAGAGATCGTCTGGCATCTCGCTTCGCAACTCTTTGATCAGGGCTCAGGCAGCGTGGCTTTAGAGATCATCAAAAAGTATTCACCTGCCACCATCGACGAGTATTGGAAACAGAAGATCCTCCTACTCAAGGCAGATATTTTGACGGAAGTGGAGATGTTTGATGAAGCCATGGACGTATTGGATGACATCTTGCACAGCTACAACAAGTTGGAGGATAAAACACACAGGTATTTGATCCAGGCGGATGCCAAAAAGATCAGGGGCAAAATCCAGTATTACACCAGCGATTGGGAGCAAGCTGAAGAGGCCTTTAAAGATGCTGAAAAGATGTATGGCCTGGCGGGGGACAAGACGGGTCTGGCCGCAATTTATAACAACCTGGGCGTGCTCTTTATGTTCCAGGCAGACTGGCAACGCAGCGAACAGTATTTCCTCAAGAGCCTATCCATCGAGCAAGAGACCTACAACCTCAACGGGATCAGCGTGTGTTACAGCAACTTGGGCGGCTTGATGGATGATAAGGGCGATCAAACCCGCTCGCTCTTCTACCTTGAAGAAGCGATCAAGCTGCAAAAGCTGCTCAATGAACCATATAACATCGCCAATATCTACAACAACATCGGCATCACGCTCGCCGACCAAGGCGAGTATGCCAAGGCAGAAGAAGCGCATAGACGCGCCCTGGATACATCCATTGAATTTGGTTTTTACCGAAACTCCATCGCCTCCTTAAACAATCTCGGCGCCCTCTACTTTAAGATGGGAGAATGGAGCAAGTCCATCGAATTCTATGAGCAGGCGATAGCAAAAAGCGAAGAAAACAACTTTAACGATGGGCTCATCCACTCCTACAGCAACCTGGGTGAGCTTTACGAGAAACAAGGCGAGCTGAATCTGGCCTATGATCTCTGCTTTAAAGGGCTGGAGCTGCTTCCCAATGTGAATGACCAATACATCAAAGCAGACCTCTATGGAAACATCGGCAGCGTGCTCACCAGGATGCAAAAGTTTAAGGAAGCATATCCCTACCTCAGCGAAAGCCTGGACTTTTTCAAGAGCATCAACGCAGGAGATAAGATAGTGGAAGGCTATCAAAAACAGGCCTATTACTTCATCCTGTCGCACAGCAATGAAAGCGCAGACTACTACATCAATGAATCCTTGAAGATGGCTACAGAGCAGAATAGCAGCAAAGAAATCGGCCAAGCTTACTATCTGAAGGCGTTGCTGGAAAAGAAGAATCCGGAAGTAGCCAGAGAACACCTCAACGAAGCACTGCGCTACTTTATGCAAACCAATGAAGACTATAAGCTTTCATTGGCCTACTATGAACTGGCACAGGTGCTTTTTGAGCTGGAAGATTGGGAAAAGGCATTGGAAATCCTGAAGAACAACAAGAAGATCATCCAGCGCTTTGGCTCCATTAAGCTACTGGAACAAAACGACATCCTCAGCCAAAAGATTTCACGTGAATACGCCGCCCAGATGCAGGATATGAAGTTTGAAGAAAACCTGCTCAATCAGTTTTATGAAATCACGCAAAAGCTCAATACCATCAGTGATCTTGACCTGTTGATTGAGCAATCTTTGGATAGCCTGATCGAGCTTTCGGATGCCAGCGGCGGTATTCTCGTACTCCATACCGGCACGCAGGTGCCTGATAACTGGGATTATAAGATATTCCGCAACATTTCCCCAGAAAGCAAACTACGCGAGAACCTCTTGGAACTCTGCAGCGAAGTGTATAAGAATAACGAGGTTATTGACCTAAAGCAGCCTCATTTTGCACCTTCTTTCAACAACCTCATCTGCATCCCGCTCTCCATCCGCAACAACGTCCTGGGTGTGGTACTGCTCTTCACCACGGCAGGTTCATATTACTTCCCGGAGCGTATCATCAACCTGCTCAATGCCTTGGCAAATCAGGTGATCGTGATCATCGAAAACGTGCGCAATGCAAACCTGGAAAAGGCTCACGCCATCATCAGAGAGCAACTGAACGCCGCCAATCAATATGCCAATATCATCGGCAACAGCCCTCAGATGGAGAAGATTTTTGAGGTGATAGACAAGGTGAAGGATACGCCGACATCGGTGCTGTTGGAAGGGCCGAGCGGAACGGGTAAGGAGCTGATCGCCCGTGCGTTACACTACACCAGTAACCGCAGAAACAAGAAGTTTGTGGCCCAATACTGTGGTGCTTTACCGGAAACACTGCTGGAAAGCGAGCTTTTCGGTCACGTGAAAGGCTCCTTCACAGGTGCGATCAACGATAAGAAGGGGCTGTTTGAGATCGCCGATGGCGGCACCTTCTTCCTGGATGAGATTGCCGACATCAGCCCCTCCACGCAGGCCAAACTCTTGCGCTTTTTACAGGAAGGCGAGGTGAAGAGAGTGGGAGCCACCAAGACCGAAAAGGTAGATGTGAGAGTGGTTTGCGCCACCAATACCTCCCTGATGGATAGGGTGAATAAAGGTGAATTCCGCCTCGATCTATACTATAGGCTCAACGTGGTGCGCATCGAGGTGCCACCTCTGTCAGCACGTGAGGGAGACATCCCGCTTTTGGCGATTCACTTCCTTGATAAATACACCAAGCGGATAGGCAAAGAAGTGCATGGCATCACGGACGAAGCCATGAAGATCTTGGAGCAATTTAATTGGCCCGGAAACGTGCGCCAACTGGAAAATGAGATCGAAAGAGCGGTGACCCTCGCCGAGCCGGGCTCCTCAATCAAACCTACCGACTTCTCAGACGAAGTGCACCACTTCATGGAAAACATGCGCATGCTGGATATGTTGGACAGCAAGAAAACGCTCAAGGAAGCCATCGAGGAACTGGAAAAGACGATGATCAGCCAGTGCATGGAAGAATGTGATTGGAACCAGACTCAAGCCGCCAAGGAACTGGGGCTTTCCCGCCAAGGTCTGATCAAGAAACTGGCACGCTACAACCTTAATAAAGAGGACGCATGACCAAAGAGAGCAACGAAAAGACAGCAGCTTTTGTAAACAGTTTAGATTTTGTGGCTCTGGATATCGAAACCACAGGCTTGGACAACGAGAAGGATGAGATAATCGAGATCGCTGCGCTCCGGTTTTCTGGGGGTCAGATTTCGGATAGATTCCAGAGCTTTGTCAGGCCCGGCAAGCAGGTTCCCAAGTTTATCCAGCATCTCACCAAGATCACTGCTGCTGAGCTGAAAGAAGCGCCATCATTGGACATCGTGCTCACGCAACTCGGCGAATTTGTGCAAAATAAGATCATCGTGGGGCACAACATCAGCTTTGACCTCGGCTTCATCAACCGACAACTGATCAATAGAAACCTGAGTCCTTTTCAGAACACTCTCTGGGACACTCTGGAACTTTCGAGAATCTACCTTCCTTACACCTTGGATCATTCATTGAATAGCGTGTGCAACTTCTTGGAAATAGAGCTCACAGACGCTCATAGAGCCGATGCAGACGCCACCGCTACCGGTGAAGTGATGTTAGCCTTGGCGGCTCATATCACAAATCATTATAGCCTACTCACCAACGCCCGCCTCTATCAGCTTTGCAAGCAGGCTCAGATCGATAACTTAATTGGCGACTTCCTCTATACTTTGATAGAATGGCAGCGCAAAAACTTTGGTGCCACAAAGCTCTCTCCGCCGCCCAACGACAGGGTCAACGTGATTGAACACGTGGTGGAAAGCAACCAAAAGATCGAGATGGAGGACTTCTTTGGCATCGGTGGACTGCTGCATAAGCAGTTTGAGAACTATGAGTTCCGCGAGGGGCAGTTGCAGATGGGTAAGCTGGTGAAACGGGCTTTTGCTGAAGATAAGCATTTAGCAGTAGAAGCAGGCACAGGCGTGGGGAAATCCTTTGCCTATCTGGTTCCAGCTATCGGCCATACCCTCAACTCCGAAGGCGCTGTTGTGATCTCCACCAACACCAAAAACCTGCAAGAACAGCTCTTCTTCAAAGACCTGCCGCTATTGAAAGACATTCTGCCCCAATCCTTCAAAGCTGTATTGGTGAAAGGGCGGGAAAACTACATCTGCCAAAGACGCTGGGAAGCAATGCTACGGGAGCAGACCGAGGGACTAAGCCCATGGGAAGCAAGGTCATTGCTCTACCTGTTTGTCTGGAAGCTGCAGACCATCAGTGGCGATGTGAGCGAGAATTCATCCTTTGACCGCAAGCGTTCCAGCCTCTTCTGGCACAAGATCAATTCGGATCGCTACAGTTGCATGGGCAGAAGATGTCCCAAAGCCAACGACTGCTATGTGATGACCTTGAGAAAGAACATTGAGACCGCTTCCTTGGTGGTGGCTAACCACTCACTTCTGCTGGCGGATCTGCTCAATGACAACAGCACTTTGGGGCCGTATACGCATCTGGTGATCGATGAAGCGCACAACCTTCCCGCCTCCGCTGCCAGCCATTTGGGCATCGAAATCAGCAACGCCGAGCTTACCAACAACTTCAATCAACTGGCCTATGGAACGAAGAAACGCAGCGGGTTTTTGACACAAACGCAGCTTAACCTAAATAAAGCCATCATCACAGATGCAGCAAAGAACCACGCCACGCAGGTCGTCAAGATGCTAAATGAGGACGTGGACAACCTGAAGGATGCCAGCACAGAGCTCTTTAACGAGGTCGGAATCAAGCTGCAGAGCGACAACAACTACGGCAAGCTGAGGATCAAGAATGTGGCTGACTTCTCCGCCATGTTTGCTAAGCTCAACAAGCTGATCGATCATTACCGGCAGTTGATGAAGGACTTGCAGGCGCTCCAAAACATCTATTCCACCTTCAATGCCAAGCAGATTCATGGCTATGTCGATACGGTAGACTATCTTTCTTCCACCTTCAAGCGCTTTAGCGAGGTTGAAGAGAAGCTGCTTTCCATCCAAAACCCCAATCTGGAAGACTACGCCCTCTGGCTGAGCTCAGAATACTCATCGGATCGCAAAAACCCCAATTCCTCCATCAGTTATGCGCCTGTGGAGGTCTCCGGACTGCTCAACAACCTCTTGTATAATAACATCGAAAGCATCGTCTTCACTTCTGCCACCTTGGCGATTCGTGGCTCCTTCAAATACTTCCATAACCAGAGCGGCTTGAACCTGATCGAAGAGGACAAACTGCAATCCGAAATAGTAGATTCTCCCTTCGATTACAACTCCCAATCCAAGCTGATGATCAGCAGTTTCTTACCGGAGCACAAGGATAGATTCTTCATGAACCAAGCCCTGAGCTGCCTGCAACAGATATTGGGAGCCACAGACGTGGGCACCATGATGCTTTTCACCTCTTACAAAGACCTAAATAGCGTCTATGAGCACCTGGATGACGAGCTTTACAAGAAAGGACGCCCCTTCTTTGCCCAAGGAAAGGTCGGCACCCGCACCTCCATCCTGGATGAGTTTAAACGGCATCAAAACGCCGTGCTCCTAGGAACCAGCTCCTTCTGGGAAGGCGTGGACATCCAAGGCGAATCGCTATCCCTGCTTATCCTCTTCAAGCTGCCATTTCTGGTGCCCAGCGAGCCCATCGTGGAGGCATATATAGACAAGCTGGAGCGCGAAGGCAAGGACTCCTTCATGCACTACATGCTGCCCAACGCACTCCTGCGTCTGCGGCAGGGCTTCGGACGACTGATCCGCAGCAAAACCGACAGGGGCGTCGTGCTTATCATGGATTCACGCGTCACAAACAAGCGCTACGGCAGCTTCTTCAAACAAGTTTTGCCCACCAAAAGCTTGGAATTGAAGAGCGAACTCGAACTCCTCAACGAAATCACCGCCTTTTTTGCAAAATCATAAAGGGAGGCTACCATCAATTACAGCCATCTTGCCCAAGAAGCGTTTGCAGACCTGATCGATGCAGACCGCTTCAGATTTGACGAACCCATGCACCTACACACCAGTTTCAAGATCGGAGGCCCCGCCCAGCTCTACGCTCTGCCCGCCTCGCAAGCTGAGATCATCCGCCTGCTTCTCTTTGCCCTGCAGAACAATATCCCTTGGATGGTGGTGGGCAAAGGCTCAAACTTACTGGTCAGTGACGCTGGCATCTCCGGTCTGGTAATCAGCACCGATGCCTACACCAGGCTCACCAAAGACGAAAACTACATCTCAGCCTTCTGCGGCGTCAGCCTCAGAGAACTCTGTGACTTTGCCCAAGAAAACGGGCTCTCAGGACTGGAATTTGCCTCAGGCATCCCAGGTTCCGTCGGTGGAGCAGTATTTATGAATGCCGGCGCTTATGGAGGCGAGATCAAGGACGTCCTCTACTGCAGCAAAGCCTTCAATCCCGTGGTGGAATCCCTCACCTCCACCAGTCCGGTGCTGCACATCAAAGCGGAAGAGCATGACTTTGGCTATCGAACCAGTGCCTTCCATCGCAAAGGCTGGTTTCACCTAAGCAGCGTCTTCAAGCTCGAATATGCAGACCCTGCCCAAATCAAAGCCAGAATGAATGACCTGCACGAACAGCGCTGGAGCAAGCAACCTATGGACTGCCCCAGCGGCGGCTCCACCTTCAAAAGACCGGAAGGCTACTTCGCCGGAAAGCTGATCCAGGATTGTGACCTGAGAGGCTACAGCATAGGCGGAGCGCAGGTCTCGGAAAAGCATTGCGGCTTCATCATCAACAAGGGCGGTGCCACAGCCAAGGACGTAAGCGACCTGATAAAACACATCCAAACCACTGTTTTTGAGCGCTTTGGAGTGGAGTTGCAGACGGAAATCCGCAAAGTGGGCAGGTGGTGAAATCTAAACGCCGTAGCACCATCACCGCTCCCCTGTTCTTCGGCCTCGCCATCCTGATTTTGTGGCAGATAGCCAGCGAGAGAGCTTGGATCGGCTTTTGGGTGCTGCCTTCTCCGGAAGATGTGGTGAATGTATTCATCCAGCAACCTCAACTGATCTGGACTCACCTCAAACCCACTCTCTATGCCAGTTTGGCCGGACTGCTCATCGCCTTTGTCTTAGGGATAATCTGCGCCATCTTCATGCACGGCTTTTCCTGGTTTAAAAACATGATCTACCCCTATTTAGTGATCTCGCAAACCATCCCCATCATAGCGATTGCACCGCTGCTGGTGCTCTGGTTCGGCTTTGGGATTGCCGCCAAAGTGTTCACTGTGACCTTAGTCTGCTTCTTCCCCATCTCTTTGGGCTTTTTTGATGGACTCAAGC
>Ga0116178_10004504_pt1 | contig 10240 bp, 9 predicted proteins | sample AD_STIC12_MetaG_FD_89880 | JGI IMG/M metagenome (GOLD analysis project Ga0116178, IMG submission 89880) | Active sludge microbial communities of municipal wastewater-treating anaerobic digesters from USA - AD_STIC12_MetaG | ecosystem: Engineered > Bioreactor > Anaerobic > Digestate | place: USA...
ACCTGAATGATCCTTACCGGCATTGTTGCCGGAAGTAGTCCCATCATACGAATCATCCTTTGGCCTTTATCACCTGCAACAAAGGAAGCAAAGCCTGTGCCAAGTCCACTCCGGCCCTCGATATTGACGATCATAATGTCTCTGATCAATGGATAGCTTTTCAACGCAATATACGCTTGAAATGGCTTATAATAGTCTAATTGAACACCTGCGGAGTCCATCTGGGAAATTCCCATTACTTTGATTTTATCGAGAAAAGAAGTTGTAGTTGAGTCATCAGAATCGCTGATCCAGTTCACTCCGATCACTCCAATGGCACCTTTTGTTTTGCTTACATACTCAACAACAGCAGCACTGGAGTTGGTTGCATAACTGTTTTTGGGAAAAGATTTGTCGCCCAGAAATTTTTCTTTTAAGTATCGTGCATTAGCAGAACCGTTCTTGTCGAAGACAACAAGTATGCTGTCTTTGATTCCGGTAACGGAAAGATCTTTCCAGGTACTGTATTTCCCCTGCAAAATTGATTGCAGCTGATCTGTTGTAAGAAGCGTATCCGGATTTTCCGGATTAACGATCAATGCAACTCCATCAGATGCTATTCTCAAATTACGTGGAACGATCGTTCTAACTTCAAAATCCTTTCGCTCGGCATCATTCAGGTCGCGCGCAGTAATTGCAATCCGAACGGTGTCGTTATTCATCAATTGCTTGAATAATTCCTCTTCGGGTAAATACCGGACATTGATCTTTGCCTTTACATAAATTTCCTGAAATGTGTCTATCTGAACCTGAATCAAAGGCTCATAGGATTCATCGGCAAGTATCAGGATTTCTCCGCTGGTGGGAGTATCGGTATAGGGTGCGTGTTTAGCACCATCGTTACTACATGAAAAAAAAAATGCGGCGACCGTAAAAAGTGAGAGTACTCTTGCTTTTATTTTCATCGGTCAATTCTTTTTGGTGCGCAGTAATTTAAATGTTCTGTATCCGGCATATAAAATTAAAACACCGCTTGCAATTTTCCTATTCTGATCAGGAACTGACGGAAGTTTCCAGAAAAACAATGCAATACCGCCGAATGCATATGCAAGGATCATAAAAATATTCCGTTTAAAAGAAACTCCTTCAGCAGCCGTTCTTCGTACCAGCATTTGGCTTGGTATTACTTTAAGTTAAATACAACCGGCAGATTGTATTGTACCAATACGCTTCTTCCGTTCTGACGTCCCGGTTTCCACTCAGGCATATTCTTTACAACACGAAGAGCTTCCTCGTCACAGCCTCCGCCAATACCGCGCAATACTTTTGCCCCGGTAACCTTGCCATCTTTATCTACGACAAATGTTACATATACGCGGCCTTGAATATTGTTTTCTTTCGCAATGGTTGGATATTTAATGTTCTTGCTTAAATACTCCATCAGTTTATCTTCTCCACCCGGAAATGATGGTGGCTCTTCAACAAACTGAAAAATTTTCCCTTCATCAGGATCTCCTACAATTGGATCTTCCGGAATATCTACTATGTCTTCTCCCTCTTGGGTTACTGTACTAACCTGAACTTCTTTTACTTCATCCTGTGTTGGCGGTGGTTCTACAACCTCTTCGTCTTTTACAACTTTTGGCGGAGTGAATTTTATTGTTTGCTGAACCGGTGGCGGAGGAATTACCGGTGGCGGCGGTGGAGTAGATTTGTCAATCGGTGGTGGTTCTGCAAGAGTAATCGATTCTGTGATCGCTGTTTCTCTTGTAACAACAACCTTGTTGATGTAAGCTACGATCATAGGTATCGCAATTGCCAGTCCAAGACCGGTAATAGATGCTATCATCGCAATGATAATGCGTTTCTGGTATTTCTGACGTAAAACATAACCGCCATATTCTTTGTTGCGGCCCTCAAAAACCAGTTCGCTCCTTTCGGGACTTACTGCACTCGACCAGTCAAATGATACTTTCATCCTTACTAATTTATTTAGTGTTTTTAACCAGTTCCTTTTCTGACTCTGACAGATCTACAATTGCATAACGCGCTACGTTACAGATCAACATTTCATCTAAGATGTCTACCAGATTATTATATTTTGATGTCTCATCAGGTTTGATAAGAACGATCAGTCCTTTTTTCTCAGCATTTTTTACTGCTGCTTTGTGTGCTTTAATTACATCTTCTTTGTCTTCGATCAATCCGCGTTTTACTGAATCTTCAACCGCTTTAACCTGATTGTTCACAAGAGCATTTTTCTCAAGCAATATTTTATGAATACTGTTTTCTCCTGTTTGAGAAAACGTTGCCATACTTGTTACCGGTGGTTTCTCCGGATCTTCCTGACCGAAATACCAGATCACTTTATTGTCAGCTGTAAGAATTACTGACATCGTCTGTGATGCCGGAACTTTTGTTCTGTCTTCATCCTTAACCTCGTCTTTCACCGGCATGGTAATGTCCATGGTCTTCGGTTTAGAGAACGTTGTTGTCATGATAAAGAATGTAAGCAGAAGAAAGGCAAGATCAACCATCGGAGTCATATCAACGTGAGTTGGACTTCTTTGCACGGACCTTTTTATGTTTGCCTCCTTTGTCGGAGCTTTCTTGTTGTTGTACTTCTGACATTTTACTTCTTGACTAAAACCGTTATTTACTTTGCCGCTTCCGGAGCACCTTCCAAATTGGTGATGAGCGCGAATCGGTTTGCTTTATTATCCTGTAAAATTGAAATTACTCTTTTGATCGTTGGAATATCTGCTTCACGGTCACCTTTAATTGCAAGGCTGAATCTTGGAGCTGCTTTACGAGCTGAGTTTACCCAGATAGCTAATTCATTGTTCGTGGAATCAATCGGAATACCTTTTGTTTCTGCATTCAATATTTTTCGCTCTTCTGATTCAGCATTCAAATATTTCTTCAAATCTTTCATTGGCATTCCTATTGAAGAAAGCACTGAAAACCGCTTTTTTTCATTTTCGTCGAAAGTCATATTAAAGTGACTTCCCAGACGATCCAGAATATCTCTTCTTATCTGCTGACCTTCAACATTGAAAAACACCCGGCCTTTACCATCTATTGTAAGCATTAACACACCTTTATCGGGTAGTGGAATCTGGCTCACTGAAGATGGCTGGTCAACGATCACCGGTTCATCGGGGCGAAACTTCGTTGTTAACATAAAGAATGTAACAAGAAGGAAGGCCAGATCAACCATCGGCGTCATGTCCAGTGAAGGACTCTTTTTGGCTATTTTTATTTTTGGCATCGGTAACTTAAAATGATGAGTCGTTTACTTTTCGAATTCCATAAAGGAAACCGAATTAGTTTCTGTTACGCGCAGCGAATGATTGAACGATACTGTAACCTGCTTCGTCGATACCATAAGTGATGTTATCGATCTTGCTTGTAAATAAGTTATAGAATACGATAGCGGTTGCAGAAGACAATACCCCAAGAGCTGTGTTGATCAGGGCTTCAGAGATACCTGTTGAAAGAGCTACTGCATCCGGAGCACCTGCTGTTGCAAGAGCCTGGAAGGCCTTGATCATACCCATTACCGTTCCAAGTAGTCCAAGCAGGGTTGCGATCGAAGCGATCGTAGAAATGATAACAAGATTTTTTGAAAGCATTGGCAACTCAAGAGTTGTTGCTTCTTCAAGTTCCTTCTGGATAGCAAGGATCTTACGTTCTTTATCAAGTTCTTTATCTGTTTCCATCATGCGGTAAGCATCGATACCTGCAGATACAACATTGGCAATAGAACCACGTTGCTTTGCGCATTCTGCTTTCGCTGCATTCAGATCGCCATTCGCCATTGCTGAACGAACTTTTGAAATGAACACATCGATACGTCCTGTGCCTTTTGATTTACCAATGGTAATGAAACGCTCGATTGCAAATGTGATACATGTCAGGAAGCAACAGATCAATACAGGTACAAGGACTCCGCCTTTGTACATTGTTGCTAAAAGATTTCCGTTCAATGGGCCCTTTTCAGTATCACCGCCTTCAAATCCGGCAGGATTACCCATGACAAATTTCCAAATCAAAAATCCGATTAAGAGTGAAATTGGAATTACAAGAATCGAAAATAAGGCTTGAACGCCATTTCCACCTTTAGATGCTGTGTTGCTCATGATTGTACTGTTAGTTATTGGTTATGGGATTGATTATAGACTCGGTTAAATATGTTTTTCCACAAAAAATTATTCACATGAATAGTTTTTCCGGACGACAATAATAGGAAATTCTGATTAATTCCAAAAAGTATACTTGCGATTTAACCGTAGCCTGACAATTAAATATTATTTATCCGATTATCGGGTTGTAACTAAAACGCACTGAAATCAATTTTTATTCGATACCGCTAATTTACACAGATTCGATTCATCACCAATATTAAATACGACAAAATCGGCAGAATAGATCTAAAGAACTGTTTAGGCAATTAATTGTTTACTTAATGCTCTAGCTTTTAAACGGTTGCTTGCAAAGTGGATTTATAGCAAGCCGGTAATCAGACCGGGAAATACTCCCAGAGCTACGGCAAGTATTCCGGCAATTACTAGAACTATCTTGTAAGTACCGCTAAACTGCATTTCCTTTTCATTGCCTTCTCTGAACATGGCAATTATTATTTTGAAATAAAAATACACGCCAATCAATGAACCTATGATGGCAATTAACACCAAAGGGGTCAAATAATTCTCCATTGCCGCCACGAAGATGTAGTATTTTGCGAAAAATCCGGCTGTCGGAGGAATTCCGGCCAGAGAAAGCATAGAAATTATTGTCATTACTGCTAAAAACGGACTCTTTTTCGCAAGGCCATGAAATGATCCTATAGAATCGTTTCCGGTAGAGTTGCTGACCATCAACAAAATTGTAAATGATGCAATCGATGATATAGAATAAGCTATAGCATAAAACAATAGCGCAGAACTTGCTGCTGTATTTAGTGCAACAATTGCCATGATCATATAACCTGCATGTGCAATGCTCGAATAGGCTAACATGCGTTTTACATTCGTTTGATAAACAGCAGTGATATTACCTATAAGAATGGTTGTAGCGGAAATTACAACGAGAATCGTACGCCACACATCTGCCATACCGGTGAAGGTGTGAGCAAACAGTCTGAAGAAGGCCGCAAGCGCAGCTGTCTTTACAACGGTAGACATAAATGCTGTGATAACAGTTGGCGCTCCCTGATATACATCCGGTGCCCAGAAATGAAACGGTGCTGCAGAAACCTTGAACACCATTGCTATCATGATCAAAAGAATTCCCATTAATAACATGATGGATGAATTCAAATTTCCCGCTGAGATCTGTGTTGTAATTACGTCCAGGTCAAAACTTCCTGTTGCCCCGTAAACTAATGTGATACCGAATAGCAGAAATCCTGTTGCAAACGATCCCATCAAAAAGTATTTGAATGCTGACTCGTTTGATGCAAGACTTTTTTTATTGCTCCCGGCCAGAATATACATTGAAATAGAAAGGATCTCAATTCCGAGAAACAACATGATCATATTGTTGAATGAAGTCAATAGAACTCCACCGGTAAGAGCAAATAGGATAAGAGTGAAGTGGTCGCTCTTGCTTGTTTCGTCGAGGAAAAATCCCGGTGAAACAATGAACCACAAGAATGTAATTCCAATAAGAACTGCTGTAAAAGCCAGAGAAAAATTATCAACCTGCATCATGTTATTGAAATACGTAACATTTGTATTCCAATCAAGAATGGTTGTTACCAATGCTGCGGCCAGTCCCAAAAAGACAACCGGTAATAAGGTCTTTTTGATCCTGAAAATTTCTGAAAACAAACCGAAAATTCCGATTCCGGCAATTATTAAGAGCGTATTCAAGGTCCTGTTTTTATTTCAATGTAGTGGCCGTCTGAATTGAAAGCTTGAGGGCTTCAACTGCCGGGCCGGAAATATCGAGAAGTGGTTTGGGATAAATTCCAATCCAGAAGATCATAATGACTATCGGAATAAGAACTGCTTTTTCTGTTATACTCAATGCTGCAAATTTCTTTGTAAGAGAACTTACTTCTCCCAATGAGATTTTTTTATAGGCATTCAACATGTATACCGCTCCTAAAATAATCGTAAGTCCCGCAAATGCTGCCATTGTCTGATCATATTGAAAAATTCCATTGATCAATAAAAACTCGCCGACAAAACCATTGGTTAATGGCAAGGCTACAGAGGCAAGCATGATGATCATAAAATATGTAGAGAATATTGGCGCGCTTGTTCTTAAGCCTCCCAGTTCGTCCATCTTACGTGTGCCTGTTCTTTGTTCGATCATATCGGCAATGAAGAAAAGACCAACAACATTGATACCGTGACACAACATTTGAATCACACTTCCGTGCAAACCCTGAAACGAAAGACTGAATACTCCGGCAGAAATTAATCCAACGTGAGCAATAGAAGAGTAAGCGATCAATCGTTTGAAATCTTTTTGCATCCATGCAATACACGATGCATATACTACGCCGATAACAGATAAGATCATAACCAGATTTCCCCATTCAGCAACTCCTGCGGGTACGATCGGCAACAACCAACGCATTACACCAAACACACCCATCTTCAACATGATTCCGGAAAGTAACATGGTTCCCGGAGCAGGTGCGTCAACGTACGTGTCGGGCTGCCATGTGTGAAATGGAAAGATCGGCATCTTAATAGCAAAGGCAAGAAACATTCCCCAGAAGATCCATGATTCATGACCGGAAGAAAGATTCAGTGCATATAGTGCCTGCAGATCGAAACTATGTGTTCCCGGAGTTTGAAGCCATAGATAGATCAATGTAACAAGCATCAGCAAACTTCCAGAAAGTGTATAAATGAAAAACTTCAGCGTTATGCGGAGGCGCTCTTTACCGCCATACATAAGGCAGATCAGATAGATTGGAATGAGGGCAAGTTCCCAGAAAACGTAAAACAAAAATCCATCGTATGCACAGAAAACACCTACCAAAGCAAATTGCATTGTTAGTATAAGTCCGTAAAACAATCCCGGAGACTTGTAAGTATGATTGAATGACGAGAGAATGATCAACGGTACAAGGAACGTTGTAAGCATTACCAGCAACAAAGTGATTCCATCTATTCCTATGTGATAGCTGATTCCCAGATTTGCGATCCAGGAATAATTTTCTACAAACTGAATACCCGCAGCAGGATCAAAGCGAAAGAAGAAACATAATGAAAACGCAAACTCTGCCACTGATGCTACAAGCGCAACTTTTTTTGCGTGCTCTCCTGAGAAGACAGTAACAAGTGCCGCAATCAGCGGAAAGAAAATCAATAATGATAACATTGTTTATCGGCCGGAACAATTCAGCTTTCCGGAAATTTATTTAGAGTACCAGTTTAAATAATAGGATTGCAATGACTCCGAATACCATTGCGAAAATGTAGAAGCCTACATTTCCGGTTTGTACAAGGCGTAATGTTTTAGATCCAAATACCACAGTCTTGTTCACAGAGTTCACAAGTCCGTCGATTATTTTTATGTCGATGACCTTATAGAAGATCTCGCTTATTGCGCGAAGTGGACGAACGATGATCATATCATATAGTTCGTCGATGTAGAATTTGTTATATGATGCTCTTGCAAAAAACGAAAGCTGTTGTTCCTGAGCTGCAGGAACTCCTTTTGCCGAAGAATATATTTTAGCTGTAACAAAGAAAATGATAGCAAGTATGATTGTTGACCCGATCATTAATGTCCATTCAAAACTGTGTGAGGCTTCTGCGTGAATAAATGTTTCCGGAAAAGTTAGAATCGGTTCAAGGAAATGATTCAATGAGTGATGCTCTGAAAATACTTCCGGCAATCCCATGAATCCGCCAATTGCAGAAAGTATTGCAAGAATGATCAGAGGTATGGTCATTGATTTTGGCGACTCGTGCAAGTGGTGTTCCTGATCATGAGTTCCTCTGAATGCTCCGAAGAATGTGAGGAAGAACAATCTCAGCATATAGATAGATGTCATGACGGTTGTAATGGCAAGTACCCAAAAGACCGGTTTGTTCTGCATCCATGTTTTTGCAAGGATCTCATCTTTAGAGAAAAATCCTGCAAGCGGAGGACAACCTACGATTGCAAGTGTTCCGATAAGAAAAACAAAATAGGTGATTGGAAGTTTCTTTTTAAGAGAACCCATTTTACGAATATCCTGTTCGCCGCTCATTGCATGAATTACACTTCCTGCTGCAAGGAATAACAGTGCTTTGAAAAAAGCATGTGTCGTTACATGAAATAGTGCTGTTGAGTACGCGCCAACACCAAGTGCAACAAACATATATCCCAGTCGCGAAACCGTAGAGTAGGCAAGTACTTTTTTAATGTCTGTCTGAGTGATGGCAATCGCAGCGGAGAATATTGCAGTTGCTGCACCGATCACAGTGATGACCGTTAAAGTTGCCGGCGCAAGTGAATACAATACATTGGAACGAATGACCATGTAAATTCCGGCAGTAACCATCGTCGCAGCATGGATAAGTGCTGAAACAGGAGTAGGGCCGGCCATGGCATCGGGTAGCCAGGTGTATAAAGGAATCTGTGCACTTTTTCCCATTGCTCCGATGAATAGTAACATTGTTATTGCAATGATTACAGGTTGATCAGTAGGAAATGCTCCTGCGGATGGGAATATTATGTTGAAAGAGGTAGTTCCAAAAGTCATATAGATCAAAATGATACCCAGAAGAAAACCAAGGTCTCCGATACGGTTCATTATGAATGCTTTATTCGCTGCTTTGTTATATTCCGGATTTTTAAACCAGAATCCTATCAATAGATAAGAACACAGACCAACACCTTCCCAACCGGCAAACATGACGATGTAATTCGAGCCCATTACCAGCAATAACATAAAGAAAATGAACAGGTTAAGGTATGAAAAGAAGCGGGTGAACGCTTCGTCACTGTGCATATAGCCAATAGAATATAAGTGAATTAAAAAACCTACACCGGTGATTATCAATAACATGATCAGACTTAACTGGTCGATCATAAATGAAAATGGAATTGCTAAAGTGCCTGAAGAAATCCAGTTGAAAAGATCAAGAGTTACCGGTTGACCATCAAATTGAGTAAAAATCGCAATTGTAACTACAAATGAAGCTAAGACCATTAAGGAGGCCAAAGCTCCGCTAACCGATTTGGGCATCTTCTTGCCTCCCAGACTGGTAATTAAAAAACCAACAAGCGGAAAGACAGGAATAAGCCACGCCAACTGAATCATGCGTTCTATTTTCTTTATTTTTTACTCAAAAATAAATATTTGAGCATAAAACCCGGAAGGGTTTTATAAGATGGCAAAAGTATAATTTATTAGGAAATCAACAACGACTATAATATTGTAAAGCAGATATTATGGCGAAGTTACTTTATCTAAAATTGTGGGGGCAATTGTATACGCGTTGACGAAAGACCTGTCGCCAATAAAATTAATTCCGGCTTACTTGGCGATCTTCTCTTTTTGCTCTTTGCTGGATTTTTGAAATGCTTGCTTGCGTTTCTCTGTTGTTGCGTCGATAGTTACCTTTTCTGTTGCATAAACTGAGAAGCCATCTGCTTTGTATTCAGACATAAATACATCAAGATCAATCTTGTTTTCTACTGCAATGTGTTCAAGCTGACGGAAATATTCTCCCAATTGATTCAGGTCTTTTTTCTGTTCTCTGGACAATGACATAACTTGTGGGTTGTTAATGTTTACGTCAAATTTAACAGAATTACGATGTTTAAGGTTACGACCTATGTCATCCGGAAAACTTGGTTATGAACTTCAATTGTTAATAACGTGATTCTATTTTCCCTGCACAAAAAAGCGACACGAAGCCCCTAGTTTTTTTAATCCGGTGGTACTGTCGATATACTTTACACTAAAATTTCCAACCAGTTCTCCCTTTGCCTCATCATATCGTTGAATGGTGATTATGGCTTCATCCGATTCGCCCTGTATTTCATAGGTGTCCTTATCGACAGCCGGATTCGAACCGAAAATTTCAATGGTTAGCTTTTGATGTGAGGCCGGATCACCATCCTTGTCGACCTTTATCTTCTTTGTTCCTTTCATAACAGGCGTCTCACCTGAAACAAGAATATTTCTTTCTCCGATTTTTCCCGAAAGGGTAAATGCAATAAATCCGGATTCATTATCAATGACCAGACAATTGTCATTACAAGTAAGAACAGTAATTACTTCTTCCTTAAAATTTTCTCC
>Ga0116178_10004505_pt1 | contig 10239 bp, 7 predicted proteins | sample AD_STIC12_MetaG_FD_89880 | JGI IMG/M metagenome (GOLD analysis project Ga0116178, IMG submission 89880) | Active sludge microbial communities of municipal wastewater-treating anaerobic digesters from USA - AD_STIC12_MetaG | ecosystem: Engineered > Bioreactor > Anaerobic > Digestate | place: USA...
CATCCAGACCTTCGGCCGGGCCGCCCGCAACGTCGCCGGCAAGGCCATCCTCTACGCCGACACCGAGACCGATTCGATGAAGACGGCCATCGCCGAGACCGACCGGCGCCGCGGCCTACAGCGAGCCTACAACGCGGCCCACGGCATCACGCCCCGGTCCATCGTCAAGGGCATCGACGAGGTCCTGACCTCGGTCTACGAGCGCGACTATCTCGACTACACCCGCATCTCCGAGGACAAGGACGTCTACCTTTCGCCGACCAAGCGCAAGAAGCGCATGGACGAGCTCACGAAGCTCATGAAGGAGGCCTCGGCCGCCCTCGAGTTCGAGAAGGCCGCGGCCTGCCGCGACGAGCTGATCAAGCTCAAGAAGCGCGAGCTCGAGCTCGGCCTGTGATCGCGCGGGCCTTCCCAAGTCCTTGAAAATCAAGGGTTCGAGGGGGATAATGTGGAGGTCATGTCGGACATCGAGCGGCTCCGGGCGCGGGCGGCCGAGCTGCCGGCCAAGCCGGGCATCTACTTCTTCAAGAGCGCCTCGGGCGAGGTCGTCTACATCGGCAAGGCCCGCTCGCTCCGCGACCGCGTCCGGTCCTATTTCCTGGCCAACCCCGACATCAAGGTCCGCCACATCCTCCGCGAGACGGCCGACATCGACTGCATCCTGACCGGTTCGGAGAAGGAAGCCGCCTTCCTCGAGAACAACTACGTCCAACAGCACCAGCCCCGCTTCAACCTCCGGCTCAAGGACGACAAGAGCTTCCCCTACCTCAAGCTCACGGTCGGCGAGACCTGGCCGGGCGTCTATTTCAGCCGCAAGGTCGATCCGGACGGCGCCCGCTACTTCGGGCCCTTCTCGCCGGCCGGCCGGGCCCGCTCCTCCATCCACCTCGTCAACAAGCACTTCCGCGTCCGCGGCTGCGAGAACTCCGTCTTCCGCGGCCGCAAGCGCCCCTGCCTCGAGTACGAGCTCGGGCTCTGCTCGGCGCCCTGTGTCGGCCTCGTTTCCGAGGCCGACTACCGGGAGAGCGTGGACAACGCCTGCCTCTTCCTCGAAGGGCGCCTGCCCGAGCTGGCCCGGACGCTCCGGGCGCGTATGGAGCTCGCGGCCGAGAGCGAGAAGTTCGAGGAGGCCGCCCGCTGGCGCGACACCCTGCGCACGATCGAGGACATCCGCGACCGGCCCAGCGCGATCTCGACCTCGCTCGAGGACCAGGACGTCGTCGGCCTGGCCCGCGAGGGCGGCCGCGCCGCCGCCTACGTCTTCTTCATGCGCCGGGGCAAGATCCGCAACTCGGCGGCCCGCCTGCTGGACGTCCCCCCCGGGGCCCCGGACGCCGAGGTCCTGGCCGCCTTCCTGGCCGATTTCTACAAGAACCGGGAGGCCCCGCCCCGGATCCTCCTGCCCGCCTCGCCGGCCCTCCCCTCCGGCCCGCGGACGCTCCCCGGCCGGGCCAAGGTCCGCCTTCTCGCTCCCCGCGGCGGCAAGGACCGCAGGCTCGTCGACATGGCCGGGCGCAACGCCGAGGCCTTCCTCCGCCGCCAGGCCGGCGGCGAAGGATCGCCCCTGGAATCGCTCCAGGCCGCCCTCGGCCTTCCCGCCCTCCCCCGCACCATCGAGGGCTTCGACATCTCCAACACCGGCGGCCGGGAATCGGTCGGATCGCTGGTCGTCTTCCGCGACGGCCGGCCCGACAAGGACAGCTACCGCCGCTTTCTCGTCCGGACGGTCGAGGGCCCGAACGACGTCGCCAGCCTCGGGGAGGTCATCACCCGGCGCTACCGCCATCTCCCCGCCGACAAGGCGAGCCGGCCCGACCTGGTCATGGTCGACGGCGGCAAGCCCCAGCTCGGGGCCGCGGAGAAGGCCCTGGCCGCGCTCGGCCTCTCCGAACTCCCGCTTGTCTCCATCGCCAAGAAGGAAGAGATCCTTTTCACGCCCGGCCATCGCGAAGGCCTCCGCCTCGACCGGACCTCCCCCGCCCTCAGGCTGGTCCAGGCCGTCCGCGACGAGACCCACCGGTTCGCCATCGCCCTCCACCGCGGCCGCCGCGAGAAACGGAGCTTCGCCTCGCTCCTCGACGGCATCCCCGGCCTCGGCCCCAAGAAGAGGTCAGCTCTCCTCGCCCGCTACGGCGGGATCGACGCCATCCGGAGCGCACCCCGGCCGGAGCTTGACGCGCTCGTCGGAAAGGCCGTGGCCGGCCTGGTCCTTGACCGGCTTAGAGCAGAAAGCGATTCTTGAGCGGCCCGGATCCTCTCAAGGCTGCGAGGGAACTTGCCTCGAAGATCCCCGTTGCTGGAGGAGGGGACCCGCGGAGCGGGGGGGGAACCGTGCGTAACTGGTTCCCCGGGGGACCGGGGAGCTAGAGGCAATTCTCGAGCAAAGCCGCAGGAGAGGATCCTGCCGTGTTCGGAAAAACGACGGCTTTCTAAAGAACGAGGCGGACGGCCCAGCTCAGGGCCAGGGCCACCCCGACGCTCAGCCCGGCCGAGACGAAGGCCCACTTCTTCCCGATCTCCTTCCACAGGACGGCGAAGGTGGACAGGCACGGGATGAAGAAGCTGATGAAGACGGTGAAGACGACGAGCTGCTCCCGGGTTATGACCGACATGATGCTGTGGTAATCGACGCCGAGCGCCTGGAGCATCATGATGAGCGACAGCTCCTTGCGCAGGAAGCCGAAGACGAGCGTCACCCCGAGCTCGCGCGGCAGCCCCAGCCCCTTGACCACGAGCGGGGCCAGGACGCCGTTGATCCAGCGGTCGGCCCGGACGTAGCTCAGCAGGCTCAGGACGAGGCTCCCCCCGATGAGGATGGGCCAGGCGAAGCGGATGAACGAATGGACCTGGAGCCAGGTCTTGCGCAGGATGGCCCCGGCCCGGGGCGCCTTGAGCGACGGGATCTCCAGGATGAGGCCCGGCGACGGCTCCTTGAGGAACCGGCTGAGGGCCCAGCCGACGACGGCGACGACCAGGATGTTGGCGGCGTAGAAGCCCATGGCCCAGAGGGGCCCGAGATAGAAGGCCACCAGGGCCAGGACGATGGTCGTCCTGGCCGAGCAGGGGATGAACGGGATGAGGACCGAGGTCAGGACCCGGTCCCGGTGGGACTCGAGCGTGCGCGTGGCCATGATGGCCGGCACGTTGCACCCGAACCCGAGGACGAAGGGCGAGATCGACTTGCCGTGCAGACCGATCCGGTGCATGAAGGCGTCGAGGAGGAAGCCGGCCCGGGCGAGATAGCCGAAGTCCTCGAGCGCCGACATGAGGAACAGGAGCGGCAGGAAATAGGGCAGGACGATGGCCACGCCTCCCCCGATCCCCTGGAGGAGCCCTTCGGCGAGGTGGAACACGAGCCCGGAGCCGAGCCGGGCCGCCAGGGCCGCCCTGAGCTTGATGAACGGGCCGAGCAGGAGCGACTCGAGCGGGCTGCCGACCTTGAAGATGACGGTGAAGAAGGCCAGGAACACGGCCGCCAGGATGACGTAGCCCAGGACGGGGTGCATGAGGACGGCGTCCAGCCTCTTGTCCCAGGTCATGCGCCGGCCGCGGAGGACGCGGCTGGTGTCCTCGAAGAGCTTCATGGCCTGGTGGTGCCGCTCGGCCGAGACGACCTCGTAGGCCGGCGCGCCGCGGCGCTCCTCGAGCTCCCGGAGGACGCGGTCCACGTCGGCCTTGAGGCCCGGCTCGACCTGGCCGAGGAAATCGCCGCAGGCGTGCCCGGCCGTCTCGACGAGCTTGACGGCCGTGAAGCGGGCGTTGGAGACGACCGGGAAGCCCGGCGGCAGCGACCGCTCGAGCCCGGCGATCCGGTCCTCGACGTCGGCCGAGAACGGGAGCGGCCGCGGGCGGCCGCCCCGGTCCAGGACCTCGAAGACGCGGTCCAGCAGCTCCTTGACGCCGCGGCCGTGGGCGGCGATGGTCGGCACGACCGGGACGCCGAGGAGCCGCCCGAGCGCGGCCGCGTCGGTCCGGACGCCCTTGCGCTCGGCCACGTCGGTCATGTTCAGGGCGACGACCAGGGGGTAGCCGAGCTCGACCAGCTCCAGGGTCAGCTCCAGGCCGCGGCTGAGGGTCGAGGCGTCGACGACGTTGACGACCAGGTCCGGCCGCTCGTCGAAGAGATGGGTCAGGACGACCTGCTCGGCGGGGTCGGTCGTGCAGAGCGAGTAGGCGCCCGGCAGGTCGACGATGTCGAGCAGGCGGCCCTCGATGTTGACCCGGCTGTGGGTGTGCTTGATGGAGGTGCCGGGGAAGTTCGAGGTCTCCGCCTTGGGCCCGGCGATGGAGTTGAACAGGGTGCTCTTGCCGCTGTTGGGCTGGCCGATGAAGACGACCGACGGGGCGTCAGGACGGTTCATGGGCGGGCTCGACGAGGACCTTCTGGGCGACCCCGCGGCCCAGGGCGACGGTCGTGTCCGAGCCGCGGTTCCGGACCAGGAGCGGGCCCCGGAGGATGGCCTTGCCGTCGAGCGCGACGATATCGCCCTTGTGGAAGCCGAGGGACATGAGGCGGCGCCGGGCGCCCTCGCCGCCGGCGAGATCGACGATGCGGAGGGGAACGTTGGCGGGGGCGTCGAGCAGGGTCATGGTCGTGCCAGCAGTCTAGTTTAGCCGATTTCCCCCGCGAATCAAGGGGGGCGCGGAATTCAGTAGAGGACCTTGGTCTCGCCCTCGGCGGCGATGCGCTTGTCCATCCAGGCGACGATCAGGTCGCGCCGGGCCATGGTCGCGGCGAGCTCCTCGTCGGTCAGGTATTCGCCCACGACCGTCCGGAGCGTCTCCGGCGTCAGGGCCTTGATGGCCTCGAACAGGGCCCGGGGCATCGTGGCCATGATGAAGTTCGGCCCCTCCTTGAACTTCTCGTCGTAGATCAGCCGGGTCGTGAACTTCTTGGTCGTCCGGAAGGACCGCGAGTGATCGATGAGGATTATCCGCCAGTCCTCCGTGATCAGGTAGTTCCGCTGGTGGCGGTCCTCGTTGGAGATGAGGTTGTCCAAGGCCCGCTGGATGTGAAGGGCCCGGGTGAAATACATGTTCTTGATCCCGGGCGGGCTGAGCTTCTTCTTGAGTATGGCTTCCATGTCGAGCCAGGAGTCGACCCAGAGCTGGCACGAGCCCCGGTCGCCCTGGAACTCCCGCTCGACCGTCACCGGGACCATGTTGATGCCCAGGTAGCGGTTGAGCCGGTAGGCCGCGATCTCGCCCTTCCAGGTCTCCTTGTAGCCGCCGACGCGCTCGCCGATGGCGTTCTTCCAGAGGGCCTTCCGCTGGACGCCGTCCTTCTCGAGGGTCAGCGCGTAGGGCTGGGTGACGCCCTCGGACGCCGGCATCCGGACGCTCTTGACGATCTGGGCCGTCTTGAGGAAATCCTCCCACTTGTCGTACTCGGCCTGCTCGGCCTCCGTGAACTGGGCCGGGAGCGAGGTCCCGAACCCCAGGCAAACGACCGCCGCGAAGACTCTCAGGGCTTTTTTCATGATCTGACCCTCCCCCATACCGGAGCGCTTTCCGGCCCCGAGTGTAGTCCCGGATCGCCCCGATGTCAACAGGCCCGCCGGAGGCCCCGGTTACATTGACTTCCCGGGGCGATTCTGTTAATAAATGGTGAATGTACAAGTGGCTTTCCCGCAAGCTGTTCGGGACCGATAACGAGCGCACCCTCAAGAGGATCCGGCCGCTCGTCCCGGCCGTCAACGCCCTCGAGCCCCGCGTCCGGGACCTCTCCGACGCCCAGCTGAGGGCCAAGACCGCCGAGTTCAAGGAGAAGCTCGACCAAGGCGCCTCGCTCGAGGACCTCCTGCCCGAGTCCTTCGCCGTGGTCCGGGAGGCCTCCCGGCGGACGACCGGGATGCGCCACTTCGACGTCCAGCTCGTCGGCGGCGCCGTCCTCCACCAGGGCAAGATCGCCGAGATGAAGACGGGCGAGGGCAAGACGCTCGTGGCCACCCTGCCCGCCTACCTCAACGCCCTCTCCGGGCACGGCGTCCACATCGTCACGGTCAACGACTACCTGGCCAAGCGCGACACGGAGTGGATGGGGGCCATCTACCGCTTCCTCGGCCTCTCGGTCGGCACGATCCAGCACGCCCTCGGGGACGCCGAGAGGTACGCGGCCTACCGGGCCGACATCACCTACGGCACGAACAACGAGTTCGGCTTCGACTACCTCCGCGACAACATGAAGTTCCGCCTGGCCGACCTGGCCCAGCGCGAGTTCAACTACGCCATCGTCGACGAGGTCGACAGCATCCTCATCGACGAGGCCCGGACGCCGCTCATCATCTCCGGGCCGACCAACGAGTCGACCCAGCTCTTCACCCGGGTCGACAGCCTGGTCCGCCGCTTCCAGAAGGACAAGCACTTCAGCGTCGACGAGAAGAGCCGCACGGTCTCCATCCAGGAGGCCGGCGTGGCCGAGGCCGAGCGCGTCCTCGCCGTCGCGAACCTCTACGACATGGCCAACATGGACCTCGTCCACGCCATCAACACCTCGCTCAAGGCCCACCACCTGTTCAAGCTCGACGTCGACTACATGATCCAGGACGGCAAGATCGTCATCGTCGACGAGTTCACCGGGCGCCTCATGCCCGGCCGCCGCTACAGCGACGGCCTCCACCAGGCCCTCGAGGCCAAGGAGCGGGTCCGGGTCGAGGAGGAGTACCAGACGCTGGCCTCGGTCACCTTCCAGAACTACTTCCGCATGTACAAGAAGCTGGCCGGCATGACCGGCACGGCGGCCACCGAGGCGACCGAGTTCCGCCACATCTACGGCCTCGACGTCGTCGAGATCCCGACCAACAAGCCCCTCATCCGCCTGGAGAACCCGGACGTCATCTACCGGACCGGCCGCGAGAAGTGGGACGCCGTCGTCGAGGAGATCGCCGAGCTGGCCGAGAAGGGCCGGCCCGTCCTCGTCGGCACCATCTCGATCGAGAAGTCCGAGCACCTCAGCGCCCTGCTCCGGCGCAGGAACATCCGCCACGTCGTCCTCAACGCCAAGTACCACGAGCAGGAGGCGTCCATCATCGCCCAGGCGGGCCGGATCGGGGCCGTGACCATCGCCACGAACATGGCCGGCCGCGGCGTCGACATCCTCCTCGGCGGCAACCCCGAATACCTGGCCCGGGAGCAGGTCAGGAAGGCCGGCCTCGACCCGGCCAAGGTCCCGCCGGAGCAGTTCCAGGCCCGGGTCGAGGAGGCCTTGGAGAGCGTCAAGGCCGTGACCGAGAGGGAGCACGGGGACGTCGTCGCCCTCGGCGGCCTCCACGTCCTCGGCACCGAGCGCCACGAGGCCCGGCGCATCGACAACCAGCTCCGCGGCCGGGCCGGGCGCCAGGGCGACCCGGGGTCGTCCCGGTTCTACCTGTCCCTCGAGGACGACCTCATGCGCATCTTCGGCAGCGAGCGCATCTCCGGCCTCATGGCCCGGATCGGCATGGGCGAGGGCGTGCCCATCGAGCACAACATGATCACCCGGGCCATCGAGCGGTCCCAGAAACAGGTCGAGGGCCAGAACTTCACCGTCCGCAAGCACCTCCTCGAGTACGACGACGTCATGAACAAGCAGCGGGAGACGATCTACGGCCAGCGCCGCAGGATCCTCCGGGGCGAGGACCAGCGCGAGTACTTCCTCGGCCTCATCGACAGCCTGGTCGAGTGGATGCTCGACAGCCACGCCAACAAGGACGCGGCGCCCGAGGAGTGGGACCGCGAGGCCCTGCGCCAGGCCGTCCTGGCCCAGTTCGGCCTGGACATCGGGGCCCTCGCCATCGACTGGGACGCCGTCGCCCCCGGCGAGCTCCGGGACAAGATCGTCGCCTGGCTGCGGGAGGCCTACGAGGCCAAGGAGCGCCAGCTCGGCCCGTTCATGCGCGAGTTCGAGCGGATGATCCTCCTCCAGGTCATCGACTCCCGCTGGAAGGACCATCTCCTCGAGATGGACCACCTCAAGGAGGGCATCGGCCTGCGGGGCTACGGCCAGAAGGACCCGCTCATCGAATACAAGAAAGAGGGCTTCGAGATGTTCCAGTCCATGCTCGACCGGGTCGAGGAGGACGCCGTGCGCTACCTCTTCCTCGTCCAGCCGGTCGTCGACCGGCCCGCGCCGGTCCGCCGGCAGACGCCGGTCTATTACCAGCAGCCCGCGGGGCCGTCCGGCCAGCGGTCCAAGCAGGCCCGGGCCATGATCCCGGGCCGGCGCCGCAAGCGCTGATCCGTTCCGACGAGGAGGAGCCATGCTCGACGACACCATCCGCGAGGCCCTCACCTTCGACGACGTCCTCATCCTCCCGGCCAAGTCCGCCGTCATCCCCCAGGACGCTTCCGTCAGGACCCGGCTGAGCCGGAACATCGCCCTCAACATCCCCCTCGTCAGCGCGGCCATGGACACCGTGACGACGTCGCGGATGGCCATCGCCCTGGCCCAGCAGGGCGGCATCGGCGTCGTCCACCGCAATCTGTCCATCGAGAGCCAGGCCGAGGAGGTCGACAAGGTCAAGCGCCACGAGAGCGGCATGGTCGTCGAGCCCATCACCCTCCGGCCCCATGACCGGATCGGCCGGGCCCTCGAGGTCATGAGAGAGCACCACATCTCGGGCCTGCCGATCACGGACGAGTCGAACAAGCTCGTCGGCATCCTGACCAACCGGGACGTCCGCTTCGAGAGCCGGCTCCACCTGCCCATCGAGAAGGTCATGACCCGCAAGCTCGTCACGGTCCCGGTCGGGACCTCGCTCGAGGAGGCGGAGAAGGCCTTCCACGAGCACAAGATCGAGAAGCTCCTCGTCGTCGACGACGCCTTCCATCTCAAGGGCCTCATCACCTACAAGGACATCCTCAAGCGCATCCAGTACCCCGACGCGGCCAAGGACGCCCTCGGGCGCCTGCGGGTCGGCGCCGCTGTCGGGGTCGGCGCGGACGTCCTGGACCGGACCCGGGCCCTGGCGGCGGCCAAGTGCGACGTCGTCGTCGTCGACAACGCCCACGGCCACTCCCAGCGGGTCCTGGACACGGTCCGGACGCTCAAGAAGGAGTTCCCCGGGCTGGAGGTCGTGGCCGGGAACATCGGCACCGCCCGGGCCGCCGAGGAGCTCATCGGCCTCGGCGTCGACGCGGTCAAGGTCGGGGTGGGCCCCGGCTCGATCTGCACGACCCGGGTCATCACCGGGGCCGGCATCCCCCAGATCACGGCCATCGCCGACGTCGCCGGGGTCTGCGGCAAGGCCGGCGTGCCGCTCATCGCCGACGGCGGCATCAAGTATTCCGGCGACGTGGCCAAGGCCGTCGCCGCCGGGGCCGACTCGGTCATGCTCGGCAACCTCCTGGCCGGGACCGACGAGGCCCCCGGAGAGGTCGTCATGTACCAGGGCCGGGCCTACAAGCGCTACCGGGGCATGGGCTCCCTCGCGGTCATGAAAGAGGGCAAGAGCGGCGACCGCTACCAGCAGGAGGGCCAGGCCAACGCGGCCAAGCTCGTCCCCGAGGGCATCGAGGGCCAGGTCCCCTACAAGGGCAGCTCGAGCGTCATCATCCAGATGCTCGTCGGCGGCCTGCGGGCGGGCATGGGCTACGCCGGCTGCCCGACGATCGAGGAGTTCAAGGCCAAGGCCCGCTTCATCAGGATCACCCAGGCCTCGCTCCGGGAGAGCCACGTCCACAACGTCGTCATCACCCAGGAGGCCCCGAACTACCACCTCGACTGACGGTGCGGCGCGGGCGCGGCCCCGCGCCGGCTCAGGCGCCGGGGACGACGCGGTTCCCCTCCCCGCAGAGCACGATCCGCGGCGCGAAGCCCTCCATCCCGGCCTCGTCCATGTAGCCGTAGGCGGCGACGATGACGACGTCGCCGACCGAGGCCTTGTGCCCGGCCGCGCCGAAGACCTTGACCTCGCCGGAGCCCTTTGCGCCGCGCAGGACGTAGGTCGAGAAGCGCTCGCCGTTGCTGACGTTCCAGACCTCGACGCGCTCGTGCGGCCTAAGGCCGGCGGCGGCCAGGAGGTCCTCGTCGAGGGACAGGCTGCCTTCGTAGTCGATGTCGACGTGGGTCACCGTGGCCCGGTGGATCTTGGAGCGGAGGAAAGCTCGGAGCATGGCGGGTCTCCTCAGGCGCGCAGGCGGACGTTGTCGATGAGGCGGGTCGGGCCGATGAAGGCGGCCAGGGCGAGGAGGACCTCGCCGCGGACCTCGGCGACGGGCTCGAGCGTCTCCGGGTCGACGGCCTCGACGTAATCGATCCGG
>Ga0116178_10004506_pt1 | contig 10237 bp, 9 predicted proteins | sample AD_STIC12_MetaG_FD_89880 | JGI IMG/M metagenome (GOLD analysis project Ga0116178, IMG submission 89880) | Active sludge microbial communities of municipal wastewater-treating anaerobic digesters from USA - AD_STIC12_MetaG | ecosystem: Engineered > Bioreactor > Anaerobic > Digestate | place: USA...
GCGCAGGTCCGCGGCGACGGCGGCCATCGGAGTCAGCATCACCGTGGTTTCCGTTGCGATGCCGGAGCTGGCCTTGCCTGCCACCAGCGTGCGGCTCTCCTTGAGATCTCGGTATCCCGCCGCATCCGGCACTTCGAGCAACAGCCTCTCGCCCGCCACCTTTGGCGTCACGCTGAGCCGCAGCGCCACCGGTTGATTCGGGATCAGCGCGCCCATCAGCTGATACTGCACGCGCACGGGCGCGCCGATCTTGCCCTCGGCCACGGCGTCCTGCAGCGCCTCGCCGGAGGGCGTGCCGGCCGGCCGCACCACCGGGCTCGCGGCACAGGCGACACCCGTGAGCATCGATGCAACACACAGCACAACACTAGCGATTTGCATGATCTGGCCCCTCAATTCGCGCTGATCGTGACAGCGATATCGAACGGCCCCGGCGTATCGGGTCCGCAGTCGGCATTGCCGCAGTCATACGTCTCGATCACGTAAGTGCCGGCCTCGAGATCAGCGAAGAAATCTTCATTCGTCGCAGTGATGCCGAACGCAACCGGCTCGCCGCGCCGCCAGACGATGATGTCCGGGTCGCGCGGCACTGCGGCGATGCTCGCTCTTACGCGCACTCGCTGCACCGTATTCGATACGAGCCGCAGATAGCGCCGATTCGAGAGCTTGTTGCCGACCCCGAAGGTCGAGATGCTGCGCACCGTCACCGGCCCAGACCCGACATTGATGTCGGTGTATACCGGCAGCACATCGGCGCTCGCTGCGGAGTTCGTCTCCGTCGTCGCGAAGGCGTTGATCGACGGAGCAACGATGCCTTCGGCACCCACGATCGTATCGATCTGTGCCGCACTCGCCGCGTTCTGCGCCTTCAGCGCGCTGATGAACTGGAAGATCGTGGTCAGTGATTCCGTATTTCGCTGACTGCCGGTCAAGACCGACCACAGAGGCGCGAGTCCCAGCGCCAGCGTGTCGCTGCCATCGTTCGTGGAATCGTACAGATCCCAGAGAATCTCCTGCACCGAGCCTTCGCTGTACCAGCCCTCGGCCGTCGTGCTATCCGTCTCGATGTTGAAGAACAGTTCGCTGGCCTGGTTGGCGCCGCCCGCATCGCGGATCAATGGATCATCCATGACGATCGCCGCGAACGCATAGCCGAAGCCCTCGCTGAACGCGACTCGCGGATCGAGCCGATCGCCGAACGTATGCGGTCCACCAACACTGTCCGAGCGCGAGAAGCGATCTTCGATGTAATGCCCGAACTCATGCGCGATCGTGTGAGCATCGTATTCATCGATGTCCGCATTGTTCTGGCCAGACAGCGAAATGCGGCGCGTGTCCGCACCGCCATCGCTGTCGTAAAAGGTCTCACCCGCTGCGTTGTTCTCCGCCCAGTCGATCGTCAGCACGGGAAAGTCTGCGGTCGGCGCAACCGCCGTAATCGTGTTGATCGAGCGATAGATCGTATCGAGGATCGCGAAGGGTGCGGCGACGCGCTGATTGTTCGGCTGCCGGGAGACCGGATCCCAACCGGAGGGAATGTTCAGGTTGAAGGTCGTGGCGGTCGCGGCCGTCACGCCCGGTCCGACCACGGCGTATGCACCCGCCCCGAGGCCGACGTCCCGGACGGTGACATTCCAGCGCGGCAGCGCCGCGGGCGCAGCGCGCCGCAACTCCGCACGAACGCGCAAATTCACGGAGACGCCGCCGGGGACACTGAAGCTGTATCCGCCGCTGGCATCGGTCGTCGATCGATCGAGCACATAGCCGCCGTTGTTCAGCAGCTCGATGCTGACACCGCGGCTGGGCTCTTGGCGAATCGCATTGAAATCGAGACCACCACCGACAGTCGTTGTAAAGGGGATGCGGTCGTAGGTAATGCGGCCGCTCAGCGTCACGACGCCGCCTGCAGCGGGGCCCACCGTCACGTTGACGAGGTCCGGTGCGCTTTGCAGCCCCAGGTTGTCCGTGACGACGAGTTGCAATGTCAGCGTCACCGGACTGGACACAACGGGGGCCGCGAACGCCACCTGATTGGACGTCGAGCCGAACAGTGCGACGGACGGGCCAGCAACCTGCGTCCAGGCATAGCTCTCGATCGATCCGCCCGGATCACTGCTGAGGACTGCAAAGATAGCGACAGAATCACCTGACGTGACGCTGCGATCGGCACCCGCGTTCGCAATCGGCGCCGTGTTCGGACCGGTCACAGTCAGCGTCGCGGAGGCCGATGTCGTGCCGCCACGGCCATTGCAGGTCAGCGTGTATGTGGTCGTGACATTGACCACACCGAGTTGCAGCGATCCGAAAGTGGGCCGATCGCCGCTCCAACCTCCCGACGCCGTGCAGCTCATCGCATTCGTCGCGCCCCAGTTCAACTGCGCCGTCGTGCCGACGGTGACACTCGCGGGTGTGACGCTGATGCTGACGGTCGGCGGCGGCATCGGCGTGGCCGTCACCGTCAAGCTCGACACCAACGGACCGGACGGCCCCGTGCAGGTGAGCGTGAATGTCGTATTGCCGGCGAGCGGCCCGCTCGGCGCGGTGCCGCTGGTCGCTTGGGGCCCGCTCCAGCCGCCGCTCGCGACGCAATCCGATACGCCCTGCGACATCCAGCTCAGCGTGACCGAGTCACCGATGAACGCGTTGGCGGGCAGCGCCACCAGATTCACCATCGGTGGCACCGGCACGCCGACCATGACCGTCGTCGAGGCCTGCGCCGTGCCACCGCTGCCCGTGCACGAGAGCGTGAAATTCAACGGGCCCACCAGCAACGAGGACGCTGCGAACGTTCCGGACGTCGCCTGCGTTCCGCTCCACGCACCCGATGCCGTGCAGCCTGTGGCGTTGGTCGAACTCCAGGTCAGGGTCGTGGTCTGACCCTGCGTCACCGTGGTGGGGCTTGCCGAAAGCGTGACCGTCGGCGGCGGCGTGAAGTTCACCGTCACCGCGCCGTTACCGCTGCCGCCCGCACCGGTGCAGGTGAGCGTGTAGGTTGCGGCGGCCGTGATCGGACCGACGTTCTCAGTGCCGCTCGTGGCTCGCGTCCCGCTCCATGCGCCCGACGCAGTGCATGACGTGGCGTTCGTCGAAGACCAGGTGATCACACTGACCGTGCCCGTCGTGAGCGAGCTGGGCGAGGCGCTGACCGTGACCGTGGGCGCAGGCGGTGGTGACGGTGGAGGTGGTGGGCTCGAATCGCCGCCGCCCCCGCCGCAGGCGGCGAGCACGGTGGCACTCAGCAGACAGCCGAGTACGGATCGGAACGTTGCGCTGTTCTTGTTCATTCTGGCGCGCCCGAATTTCCCTGACGGGCCAAGTAAACGCCTGCCAATCGCGTGGCGTCAACTCGGGCGGCGTTCGCACCGCCTAACCGAATCCCATACAAATATTTTTTCTTGCCCCCTGAGATGAAACGCCGGTTCGCGACATATAGGACATTGCGCCAAGAACGCCGTTGGCAAATGGCCGGGGGGATCCAGCATGAAAGTCGTTTCGAGTCTCTGCAGCGCCTTGTTGAGTCTGCCGATGTCGGCAACCGCGGTTCTCTCACAGACTGTGCCTGCGCCGAGTCCGGCCAGATCAACCGAGGCCAGCCCTTGAACGTGAGCAGCACCAGCGAATGATCGAAGCACAACCGATCTCCGTCCTGCTCGAGATCGATCCACAGAGCCTGTCGACTACTGTCCGCGCGTCGATGGCGGATCTTTCGATAGAGGGTGCCAGGCTCGACGCTGCCTTCACGCCGGTGCCGCTATCGAGCGGCGCCGTATCCTCCGCTGGCATGGCCGCCAGAACGGCGGACGAAAGCACGATCGTGGTTCGCGCAACCGTCGCACTCGAAGATCTTCAGAAGCTCGAGGCATCGAACCAAGTAGTCGCGATCTGGTCGGATCCACCCATCGCGCCGTTTCCGACGGACTGCACTCCGGCGGTCTCCACCGGCGGCGCGAGCGATGTCGCGCGGGCGCTGGGTGCCGATCGCCTCTGGGCCAGCACAGGCTTTCGCGGCGAGGGCATGGTCATCGGGATCGTTGATGGCGGCGTCGACGGTGGCCGCTTTCCGGTGGTGGGAGGCTGGTCACCCGATGCTTCGAATCCTCCCGGTTCGAGCGCCGTGGAATGGGGTGAGCACGGCAACATGTGCGCATTCGACGCACTGATCGCAGCGCCAGAGGCCGCGATCCATGATTACGCGATCGGTCGGTCGGTCGGCATCGGCCCGCTCCTGTCGAACGCTTTTCAGTCGTTTCATCGCGCGCTGTTGCAGTATCGGCGCGACGGGACACCTCACGTGTTGTCGAACAGCTGGGGGCTGTATCAACAGAGCTGGGATCCGTTCCCGCCGGAGCACGCCTCGAACTACACCCACAATCCGCGCCACCCGCTCACGCGCAAAATGCTCGAGTTGCTGGATGCGGGCATGCTCGTCAGCTTCGCCGCGGGCAATTGCGGCAGCGCGTGTCCGGATGATCGCTGCGTCCGCGATACCGGCCCTGGCCACAGCATCTGGGGCGCGAATGGCCACGAGCGCGCGATCACGGTCGGCGCCGTGAACCTGCGCCGAGACTGGGTGGGATACAGCTCGGAGGGACCCGCGTCATTGCATCGAGAGAAGCCCGACCTCTGCGGATACACGCATTTCAGCGGCTACTTCCCCTCGGACACCGGCACGTCCGCGGCGAACCCCGTCGTGGCCGGTGGGCTCGCATTGCTGCGGGGCCTCCACCCGGGCCTCGCGCAGGACGCCGCGCGCACGGCGCTGCGCAGCACGGCATTGACGCGGTCGGTGGGAGCCTGGGATTCGCGGCTGGGCGCCGGCATCATCGATCTGTTTGCGGCCCATGGGGCCCTGCCCTAGCCTCCGGCCATGCACACCGCTTTTGTGGAATGCGAACTCGTCGGCTCGGAATCCGTTGCAGACGTCAGCGCTCGTCTCGCGCGCCTCGGCATCATGCCGGTGCCCGGACATGAACCGGCGATGATGCGCGGCAGCTCGGGCAACGCCGCGACGGTGGTGTTCACCGTCACCGTCCCGGACAGCATCGACGATGCGCAGCTCTCCAACATTCCTGGCGTGGTCGCCGTGTTTGGTGATCCGGCGATCGGCAGGTTGGACAGCGACTAGCCGGGACGACCGCGGAGCCATTCTCAGCCGCCAGGTTGCGCCAGCAGCATCGCCCTCACCTGCGTCAGCCGCTCGCCATGGCGCGTTTCCTCGACGCCGTTCTGCCGATAGATCTTCGCCACTTCCGCATTCGGCTCCGCATCGGCCCACGCGTGGTACTGCAGATCCCCATCTGCCTCACCCAGCGCGAATAGTTCGAGAAAATCCGGGGTGACGGCGACGCTCGGCGCGGGCGTCTGCAGAAAAGGATTCTCGGCGGCGCCCGGCAGTTCGAACGTCTCGCCGCCGAGCAGGCGGATCGCCTTCACCAGCCGGTGCGCGTGGCCGAGTTCTTCCTGGCCGTTGCGTGTCAGCAGTGCGCGGGCCTCCGCGTTCGTCATCTGCTGAGCGAGGCCGAAATAGAATTGCTCTGCGGCACTCTCGAGCAGCGCGAGTACCTTCAAGTCATCGATCGAGAGGCGGGGACGCGTTTTCATCAGCGCGAATGCGGCCTGGGAATCAGCGGTGTAGCCATCGGGCAGTTGCATCGGTTGTCCCCTGTTTCGCATCTCGTGCTGTGATACTGCCACGACTAGCGCTATTCATCGAAATCGGGGTCGCCCATGTCTATCCTGCGAGTTGCCGGCATCGCGCTGATGCTTTGTCTGAGCGGCCCCACACCTGCGAGCGAAGCTGCGTTGCCCGCCGTGCAGCGGCAGTATGTGAAGGGGCCCTATGGCCAGATCCACGTTCGCATCGCACGCCCGGCGTCTCGCGCCGCAGAACGGCATCCACCCCTCGTCTGCTTTCATTACACGCCGGGCTCGAGCCGGATGTACGCCGAGCTGATGCCCCATCTCGCCACCGATCGCGTGGTCATCGCGGTCGATACACCGGGCTACGGGGGTTCGGACGCTCCGGCCACACAGCCCACGCTCGCCGAGTATGCCGTCGCGATAACGGCGGGGCTCGAGCAGCTCGGCGTCGGTCCCAGCGCACGCCGGCAGATCGACGTGGTCGGGCATCTCACCGGCTCATTGATCGCCACGGAGCTGGCCGTGACCCAGCCGCGCTGGGTGCGGCGCATCGTGCTCGCGCAGGCGCCGAGCTTCGATGCGGCGCGGCGCAGCAGCTACGTCGCCGAAATCAAAGCGATGGGTGAGACGCGGCAGAAGGACCTGCGCGGACAGTATCTGATCGACCGGCTCACGCGCGGCCTGAGCAGCCTCGGCCCGGACGACCTGCCCGAGTCTTACACCGGCATCTTCATCGACAGTGTGATTCCGGCGCACAAGTGGATCTACGGGGAAGTTGCCGCGATTTCCTATCCCGCAGAAGACGTATTCCCGCGGGTTACGCAGCCAGTACTGCTGTTCACTTATCAGGCGAGCCGCCCTGCGGAGTTCGAGCGCACCGCGAAGCTGCTGCGCAATGTGCGGGTGGAGTCCGTGGCGGACCGCGGTCCGCGTGACTGGCAGACTCAGCCTGCAAGTGTTGGGGCAACCTTCCGCAGCTTCCTCGACGCTCGCTGAGCTACAGAGGCACGGCCGCGTCGAAGTACGCGGCGACAAGCTGCGTCACGCGCTCTGGTGCCTCGAGCGGCGGATAATGGCCGACATCCGGCAGGATGATTTCGGACACCTGCGCCTTCGAGAGATATCGCGCGAGCGATTTCATTGCGGCAACGGGCAGCAGCGCATCCACGCCGCCCCACAGCAGCAAAGTCGGCGCCGTTACCTGCGACATCAGCTGGGTCGCCACCTTGCCATCGCCGATCCGCGCGGTCATCGCGATCGGATGCTTCTCCGGCACGCGCCGGCCGAAGTCGAAGTACTCATCGCGCTTCTTCGCGCTGATGCGCGCAGGATCGCCCGAGAAATAGCTCAGGTACTCGTCCCAGAAATGGCGGGATTTGTAGCCGCCCGCGAGTTTCACTTCTTCCTGCGCGCGCTTGAAGCTCTCCGGCTGCACCATGTGGCCGTACTGCACAGGGTCCGCCGGCGTATTGGAGAGCACCAGGCGCTCGACCAGATCCGGCCGCTTGGCCGCGAGGAACATGCCGAGCGTGCCGCCGCTCGAGTTGCCGACGAAGCTGACCTTCTTCACGCCGAGCAATTCCAGCAGCCCGATCGGAATCTCGACCGGATCGACGTTCGCGGCGGCTTCATCGGACACGCGCCCCGACAGCCCCATGCCCGCCACGTCGAAGCGGATGACCCGATAGCGGGACTTCAGTCGCGCGGCCGTCGTATCCCAGATGCGCAGCGAACTGTTCGAGCCATGCACGAGCAGGATCGCCGGGCCCTGGCCTTCATCCTTGTAATGGATCTCGAGGCCCTTGATGACCGTGAACCGGCTCTGTGCGTCCTGGTACTTCGCGCGCAACTGCTCGACGCTCAAGTATTCCGCAGCCTGCGGTGCTGGCATCGAAGCGAGCAGCAGCGCGCCCAGGATCAGTGTGATTCGAAACATCGGGCCCGCCTTCCGTCCGCCGGTCATCGTCTGGACTAATATCATCGTCACACACTTCCTGTCCGGTGAGCGAACCATGCCCCGAATGACGCGTCGCGAATTCGGGATGGCCGCAAGCGCTGCCGCGCTCGCCTCTTCGGGCCCGGCCGCCGCGATCACGAATCCAGCGGACCGCATGCGCACCTTCATGCTGATGCGCGGTGCCCTCGACGATCGCCTCGTCATGCACTGGCTGCAGGGTCGGTACTACGGTCTGGTGGAAGGCGAGATCACGCCGCTGTTCGGCCTGCTCAGTGCGCAGTTCTCTCGCTTCCGGCCCGATGGCGAAGGCGGCTATTTCAACGTGCGCGCCGAAGCCTCGTTCATCACGAACACGGACACGGGTGAAGCGATCAGCGAGATCCGCAATCCCTACACTGGCGCCATCGTGACGGCCCCCGCGCGCAACTATCCACCGAGCTCGCCGCACATCCGCGCGGACCTGAGCTTCGGCATCGTCCAGCAGCCCGGCGCGAAACTGCTGCATGAAGTCCAGGGCATCGTCACGAACGGCGGCGACGTCTGGATCTCCGAGATCAGCACGGCGAAGACACCCGTGCCGAACGCAAAGCCCTCGCTGTACAACGAGATGCTCACCTACCATGCGCGCAGCGCAGACCTGCAGCGGCGCGGCGCGAAGCGCGTGCCCTGCGACATCAGCATCACCAATACCGTCAGCTGGCGATCCTGGATGAACATGGGCGACCGCCCCGGGCATCTGCTCGTCGTCGGCGCAGGCAAATACGTGGATTCGATCGACGAGCTGCCGCCCGCCTGGATGCGCGCCGCGCGCGCGGCGAAGCTGCCGTTGGCCGACGATCCGCTCGCGGTGCTCGCGCCCGTGTGGGACAAGCTGCCGGTGCCGCGCGGCTGACACCACGCCGACGCGGGCTTCACCCGGGCGCGATGTCGAAGTGCATAACGTCCTCGCGGCGGCCGAGCTTCGTGTACAGCGCGATGGCAGGCTCGTCGCCATAGTCCGCCTGCACGTAGATCACCCAGGCGCCGCGCAGCACTGCAATCTCTCGTAGCCGCTGGATGACGGCGGTTGCGATGCCGCGGCGGCGCGCCGCTTCCGCGACCGCGAGATCGTAGATGTAGATCTCGCTGCGTTCCTGCTCGATCTTCTGCAGTTCATAGGCCACGAGGCCACCGACCACCTCCCCCGCTTCGATGGCCGCGATGGCAATGAAATGCTCGCGGGCGAGCAACTTCGCAAGGTAGGCATCGCTCGGCGGCGCCGAGCCGTAGGTGTCGGCGTCCTCGAAAGCTGCGCCAAACAATGCGAGCAGGCCGCGCGCGACGGGCAAATCCTTCGCCGTCAGCACACGAACTTCAACGGTCTCGAGCTGTGGCATCGATCGCACTCCCTGCAAGGTCTGTGACTAGGCGGTGCGCTGGTAGATCATCGGATCGTACCGCTCCATGAAATTCTCCGGCTTGGCGAGCGGCGTGAAGCCGAACTGCGCATACAAGCCATGCGCGTCGGCCGTGGCCAGCGTGAATCGCCGCAGTCCCTGGAGCCTGGGATCCTTCACGATCGCCTGCATCAGTTCGCGGCTGAACCCGCGCCCGCGATATTCCTCGAGCACGAATACGTCCACCAGATTGGCAAACGTGGCCTGGTCTGTGATCACGCGCGCGAAGGCCACCTGCCCGTTCGGCAGAAAGCCGCCGAAACACAGCGAATGCGCGAGCGATCGCTGCACCGTCTCAAGCGGGATTCCCTGTGCCCAGCTGGAGCGGGTGCTCAGGAATCGATGTATCAGCGGCACGTCGAGGTCCGCCGGATTCGTGGAAATACGCAGGGTCTCCATGGCGTATATTGTGCAGCCCCCGCCGGCACGAGCGCACCCGCTTCCGATGAACACCGCGAGTCTGATCCGGCTGCTGGCGCTCGGCGCCATCTGGGGATCTTCCTTTGCCTTCATGCGCGCCACGGCGCCCACCTTCGGCCCGCCGCTGCTTATCGAGCTGCGTGTCGCGATCGCGGCCGCGTTCCTCACCGTCGTCGGCTTCTGGCTTGGCAAGCGCGTCGACTGGAAGAAGGACTGGCGCTTTTTCCTGCTGATCGGCTTCGTCAACACCGCGCTGCCGTTCACGCTGTTCGCGTATGCCGCGCTGACGCTGCCCGCTTCCCTGCTCGCGATCTTCAATTCACTCGCGCCGCTGTTCGGCGCGTTGATCGGTGCCGTGTGGTTCGGCACGCGCATCACGCGTACGGCCGCGCTCGGGCTCGCCCTCGGCGTGATCGGCGTCAGTGGTCTCACGTATGAATCCATTTCGCACGCCACGCTGCGCGGCGGGCCGCAGCAGGCATTGCTCGCCGTGCTCGCGGGCGCCGGGGCGTCGCTGTGCTATGGCCTCGCCGCGAACTGGATCCGCGCTCGACCTCAGAAGGTGGACGCCTTCGCCACCGCGCAAGGCACCCTCTGGGGCGCTTCGATGCTGATGCTGCTGACCTTCCCCACCTGGCCGTTGCCCGTTACGGCGACGACCCCGCAATGGCTCGCCGTGGCAGTGCTGGGTTTCATGTGTACCGGTGCGGCGTACCTGCTGCATTTCCGACTCATCGCGGACATCGGCGTGACGCGCGCGCTCACCGTCACGTTCCTGATCCCC